>Ga0307474_10000221_pt1 | contig 41621 bp, 33 predicted proteins | sample atmos_gasesECM1C_2_FD_203312 | JGI IMG/M metagenome (GOLD analysis project Ga0307474, IMG submission 203312) | Hardwood forest soil microbial communities from Morgan-Monroe State Forest, Indiana, United States - atmos_gasesECM1C_05 | ecosystem: Environmental > Terrestrial > Soil > Temperate... | reverse complement strand
ATCACCGGCTTCCCACCATCGTTGTTGATGATGTTTTGCACTTCCCCCGTGTAGGCTCCCAGCGAGGTGTACCAGGACGGCGCGATCCAGAACAAGTCCACCGAGGGAGCCATGGCCGCATAGACGCTGGCCGTCCCGTTCCATGGACCGTCGTAGACAGGAAGCGCCATCGGCGGGCAATTCGAGCCACAAGCCGCCAGCCACGCACTTCTCAACTCCTGCGCATAGGTGGCAGCGAGGGCGGCTACGAAAGCATCCACATCGGTCTGAATCTGTACAGGACTCGACCAGCTATCGGTCTCCTGGGGTCCGTTGCCGGTCTTGCCGCCGCAGGACTGTCCAGCCTTGATCAGCTTGTTCCCATTCTCATCCAGAAAACCGGTTCCCTGCGTACACGATCCGGTGCCGTTTCCAGTACAACAGGCGTAAGGATTGCCGCTAGCCGAACAGGCTGCGTTTCCGCCCCAGCTCTGATACGTCCCATCCGTAATTCCCCCCAGGCCAGCGGGATCGGAAGTGTCCCACGTCGTATAGTTCGTTCCCCAAGCCGTGTTGAGCGCGGCCAGCGAACTGCCGTACTCATTCTCGAGATAGTCGCGCAAGGCCTGCTTGGCATACAGTTCTTTGTCCGGATAGGTATAGTTCCCGCTCTGATAGTACGGGCTTCCGGGGCGGCTCTTCATCACCATGGGATTATTTGCCGCAATCATCAGACCGATGTCCGGATGCGCGTTACTTGGATTGTTCGATTGATCCAGGCCGAACAGGAAGTCGGCTTCGTCTGGCACCACGATGATGCTCTTGGTAAAGTCCCAACCCTTCATAAAGTCGTTAGCGAGCAATTCCGCGAAGGCGGTTTGGCTGTTCGGATCGTAGGGGTCGATTTCCGAGCCTTGATAAAAATTGGCGCCGCACTTCATGCCATTCTTCTGCGGAATGTAACCCAGGTCCTTCGCGTGGAATGGACCCAGGCCATCGTGCGCCGTGTCCTGCATCGAATACCCGCTGGTGCCATAAGTCGGTGCGAAGGGTAGGCCGCCAGCCGGGGCGCTCGACGCGTAGCGATAGGAGTACATGCCCGCCGCCGTGAATCCCAAAGAAGTCAACCGGTCCGACTGCTGTTGCGCCCAGGAACTCCAACTGCCGTACTTGCTGAGGACTTCAGCGTCAGTGCCTGCACTCTGCAAGTCCGTGTCATCCACCTTAGAAACCCCGTTGTACTTGCAGGTGGGTGCACCGTCGGGGGCAACGAATTGCCAGCCCACGGCCGTCGTCTGCAGGGACCAGGCATTGTTCGTGGATGTAATCACGGTGATCTCGTCCGCCTGGGTCGCATTTTGCGCCGGCGAACCGGAATCCACCACTTTCAACGTGAAGTTGTAGGTGCCGTCCTGATTGGGCGTACCCGAAATGGTTCCAGTGACGGCTCCGAGAGTGAGCCCTGGGGGCAACGCTCCTCCTGCCACGCTCCAGGTATAAGCAGGAACGCCTCCGCTCGCCTGGTCCGTCGAGGAGTACAAAGCACCGTTTGTAGCATTGGGTTTGATGGTACCGGTAATTGCAAGCTTGCTAAGAATATTAAAGGTAAATGCCTTTGAAGCCTGCTGCGCTGGAGAAGAAGAATCCGTCACCTGCGCCGTAAAGTCGGACACGCCCGCGGTCCTCGGAATGCCACTGATTGTCCCACCGTTACTCAAACTCAGACCCGCCGGCAATGCTCCCGAAAGTACTGTCCATGAGTACGGAAGGGCGCCACCGGAAGCCGCCAGCGTGGACGAATACGCCGTCCCGACTACCCCATTGGGCAAGGACGCAGTTGTAATTTTCAGCTGTACTACGGATGCGTTTATGCTGATGGAGAGCGCCTCCGTCGCCTTCTGCACCGGCGAAGAAGAATCCGTCACCTGCACCGTAAAATCGAACGCGCCAGTGGTCCTCGGAATGCCGCTGATGTTCCCACCCTGGCTCAAGCTCAAACCTGCAGGCAATGCGCCGGACAATAACGTCCACGAGTACGGAGTCGCCCCGCCAGAAGCCGCGAGCGTGGACGAGTACGCCGTCAAAACTATGCCGTTGGGTAACGAGGCAGTTGTGATTTTCAGCTGCGCCCCTGGGGCGCTGATGCCGATCGAAACCGCCTTCGTCACCTTCTGCATCGGCGAAGAAGAATCCGTCACCTGCACCGTAAAATTGGACTGGCCAGCGCTGGTCGGAGTTCCGCTGATTATCCCGTTCTTACTCAAGCTCAAACCTGCGGGCAAGGCGCCCGTAGCTACCGTCCACGAATACGGAGTCGTACCACCGGTAGCGCTCAGCGGCGACGAGTATGCTGCTCTGATCGTGCCGTTTGGTAGCGACACGGAGGTGATTGTCAGCGGCACCCCGGCGGCACTTATGCTGATCGAAAGCGTCTCCGTCGCCTTTTGCATCGGCGAAGAAGAATCGGTCACCTGCGCCGTAAAATAGGACTTCCCAGCGGTCGTCGGCGTACCACTGATCGTCCCGGCGTTGCTCAAGCTCAAACCCGCGGGCAATCTTCCCGAAGGCACCGTCCACGAGTACGGAGCCGTACCACCGGTAGCCGTCAGCGCGCTCGAGTATGCAGTGCCCACCGTACCGCTCGGCGGCACTCCCGTGCCGATTACCAATCCGTTTCGCGGATTCACGGTAATCATCAGAGCTGCTTGCGCCGTCTCCGGCGGTGACGAAGCGTCGGAAACCTGCCCCGTAAAGCTGAACTGGCCCGATGCCGTCGGCGTGCCGCTGATCGCACCGCTCGCACTCGACAATGACAATCCCGACGGCAATGCACCGGCTGCCACGGTAAAGCTATATGGTGCCACGCCGCCCACAACCTTCATAGTCCCGGAGTAGGCGGATCCCACGGCACCACTGGGCAAACTGCTTGCCGAGAATCGCACCGGCACGATGTTGTTGGAATTATTTGCCTTCGAGTTTGCAGAAAGTCCGCTGCAGCCGCTGCCAAACACAAGAATGAGCACGATGAAGCTGAGTAACAGTAGCCGATCACGATCTTGGCCTAATTCAGGGGACATGCCTCATCGCTCCGAGTCAAGATTGACTGTCTTGACCTTAGCGACAGACTGTCACCCGCAACAGATCACCGAAGGGCATAGCGCCAGACAGGTGCTGATCCGTGGCAATGGCGAAACCGGGCTAGCACCGAAGCTTGGGACAATAATGAGGATACATTCTAGCGCACCTAGGTTTATGTTTTGACTCCCACAGTTGTCAAACCCCGGTTTGAAATGAAACGCTGGCTACGCTGCCATAACAGGTTTCTTTCGTAACCAGTTAAACCCATCGTCCAGGTGATTGCGCCAAACAGAGCTACCTGCAGCGTGAACATGCCAACCAACCCAACAATACCGGCGGGTGGGAGCACTTTCATCAGTCCGTAAGCGCAAACCAGAAACAAAGTGCTAACCAAAGCCGCTCGAGCAAACGATTCCTGTAAGTAGGCACGAGCGGACAGACCCAGCACTTTGAGCGTATACCAAGGCTGCAGAGTGAGTTTCACGACGAGCAGCGGAATCGTGGTTCCCCACGCGACTCCCACTAACCCATACTTGCGGCCCCAGTAGACGCTCAAAATGAGGTTGGCTAAACCCTCGCCCAACGTCCACTCGCCCAGAGCGCGATGGCGTCCCAAAGCCAAGAGCGCGACTGCCGAAGGCCTCTGCGACAGTTCCAGTACGTATCCCAACAGCAGAATTAGAACCAACGGGTAGGCGGAAACAAATTCCTCTCCCACCCAAATGCGCAGCAGAACTTGCGCGTCCAGGGCCAAAATAGATGCGATCAGCAGGGTGAAAATTGTGCTCAGCTTCGTGGCTTGCAAGAAAAAACGCTGGAGTTCTCCATGCCGCCGCAAACCATCAAGCTCGCTCATCACCGGAAGCATGGGGCTGGCAATGCTGTTGACGGCCGGTTCGAAGTACTGCATGAGGCGCCCAGCGACGCTGAATGGCGTAATGAGCGCCACCGTCAAGACTCTTCCAATCACGAGCGAATCGGTGTAGGTCCTGAGCCTGATTCCCATGCTGTTGAGAAACATCCACAGGCCGAATCCCAGCAACTCCCTTCCCCGCGCGGTAGTGGGACTTTTCCAGTCCAGGCGAAGTCTGGGATCAACGCGGCGCACCATCTGCCAATCCCAGGGGATGAAGCACGCCGTGAGTACGAGTGTAACCACTCCTAGCGCAACCACCCCATAGCCCCAACGCAGCGCGAGAACCATCGCAATCGCCTGCGCGACCGTAAACGCAACGATGTTCAGATTGTAGAGCTCGAAGCGCGCCCATCCGCACAAATATGCTTTCAACAACAGCGACACCAGCGTAACCGCCATGGTCAGTCCCATCACGATGAGCAGCACGCTGAAATCGTGGCGGCGTTCTCCCTGCAATCCGAAAAAGCCCGGTAGAACCCACGCGAGGACAACCATGACGAAAAAAATGAGCAATCCGCCGGCGATCGTCAGCACTAGCGCGGTCATGAAAACCTGGTTAAGCGATTCGCGGTCATCCAGTCCTCGATAGCGTGCCACATAGCGCTGCAGTGTGGTGCGAAGCCCGAACTCCAGCAGCCCGGAGTAACCGCAAATCGAGGACACCAGCACCCAGATGCCAAACTCCAGATTCCCGAGATGATGAATCAGGAATGGCGTCATCAAGAACGCGACCGCGCCGATGATGACAATCGCGACCCAGTTCGAGAATATGTTTCGCAACATGATGCGACTGCATGACTACAGCGACTGTGGAATGGTGGAAGTTTTGGGGAAGGGCTATCGCTCGATGAGCAACTTGTCCAGCGCCGTTGCGGCCTCGTCCTGATTTCGGGAGGATACGTACCACTCAATGGTGCGGCGCAGGCCGTCTGCGAACTTCACTTTGGGTTCCCAGCCCAGCAGCTTCTTGGCCAGCTCATTATCCGCCACCCGATTCAGCGGACCGGTGGGCATCTCCGGATGCAACTCGATCGTCGGCTGGTACTTGAACCCATCAACAATCTGGTGGACCGCATCGATGACCCGGATACGCTCCATCGTGCCCAGATTAATTCCCGAGCCATCGTCCACTTTTTCAGCCGCCAGTATGGTCCCTTCAACGATGTCATTAATGTAAGTCCAATTCCGGATCTGCTCGCCATTTCCCCACACTACGAAAGGATCCTGTCGGGTAAAAGCTCGGGCAATCATTGCGATGACCGCGTGGTTTTCGACTCCTCGCGGACCATATACCGTAAAGTAGCGACAGCACGCCGACTTCATCCCCCAATCCTTGTGATAAGCGCGGAGCACCATTTCGCCCATGAGCTTTGCCCAGCCATACATGTTATCCGCGTCGTAGGGCGGCCCGACCATATCTTCCGTGAGATATACGGTTTGCGAAGGATCGGTTTGCAGACCGTTCGGGTAGACACAACCCGATGAGGCATAGACAACCTTTTCCACTTGCGCGCGGTGACAAGCGCGGAAAACCAAGCCGTCCAGCAGCAGGTTGACGGCGCAGGCAGCCTGGTGGAGATCGACATAACCGCGACCGCCGTGGTCAGCCGCGAGGTGGAAGACGACGCTCATATCGTCCACCGCGGCTTCGGCCACTCCTGACTCTCTCAGGTCCGCCTTGATGAACTCAATTCGGCCAGATTGGATATGGTCGCTGATGTTTTCGAGCTTTCCGCTGCTGACGTCGTCGACCACCCGCACTTTAGCACCGCGCTTCACAAGGGCGTCCGCCAGGCTAGAACCAATAAACGAGGCTCCTCCGGTCACAAGAACTTTTCGATTCTTCCAGTCCACTGAGTTTCTCCTCTGCCGCAAAATTTGTTCAGCTTACAATTTCTTCAAATCATTCGCAGTCTGCTGCATGGTCGACTTGGGAGGTCCCACTCGTACGACTCATTTAGTTTTAGATGGGCCGGCTTCGCCGCTCCTCTTGCACCTGCAGGTAAAGGTCTTCGTAAGCCCGCGCTCGAGACTCCCAGCTGTACTTCTCGCAAACCAGTTTGCGGGCCGCCTTGGCCATCGTTTCCGCTCTCGCCGGATTCTTCATCAGATCGAGAACATGGGCGGCAAATTCCTGGGGCGTGGTCGCAGCCAACAACTGCTCTCCGTAAACGCATTCGATACCGACCGTCGAGCCCGGATGGTATCCGACAATCGGCATCTGCATTGCCATAGCCTCAAGCATCTTGCTCTTGAGGCCGGTGCCATGCCGGATGGCGCAAACGTAGATTTCTGCGGAGCACACCGCGCTGCGCAAGTCGGGCAGATTGGCGGAAATCTTGATGCCTGGCCGGGCGGCCAATTCGCGAATCTTGGAGTCAGGGTTCGCGCCGACAAGGTGGAACGTGACCTCGGGCTCTTCCCGGCGAATCAGAGGGAAGATCTCGTTGGCGAATTCCAGCGCCGCCTCAATGTTCGGTGCATACCCGAGATGGCTGTGAAAAACCAGAGTGCGAGGTTGTTTGGGCACATTCAGCGGATGAAAATATTCGGTATCGGTGCCGTAGGAAATTAAATCAACCTTGGCGCTCGGCACGATCTTACGCACTTCGGCTAGGTCCGGGCCGGCCACAACCGTGCACCTCTCGAATCGTGGATAAACAAGTTGCTGGTAACGCGGCTCATGGTATTTCAGAAAGGTATAGTAGAGTTTCTCGCGCCAGTTCTGCGCGCACTTAAGCATTTCCTCCGAACGCAATGTCCAAGAATCATGAAGTGACAGTACTTTGGCGACGGGCAGGCCAGCCGGAAGCAACCCCCCCGCGTATCCTCCCTCGATGTGCAGCACATCCCACTTACCAGCAGCAAGTCCGTCTCGAAGCAGGACACCCAGTGATTGTCTTCCGACCAGCGGCTTTCCCCAGACGTGGGCCGAAGCTACGTTGACTAGCCTCCGGGGAAGGCTGGCGCCGTTGCTGGGCAGAGTGCGTACCGATTTGCAGTATAGTTGCGGCCAATTGAGGTGCTGCTCGTCGTCATCGCGCAGGAAGGAAATCAGATCGATCTTGTGCCGCTGCGACAGGCAGCGAATCAAATTCGCGCCGAATAAACGATATCCCCCCGGAGAAGGCACATAAGGGACGGCTTCCGATATAAAACCGATATTCATAGTGTTCGAATTTCCGACGTGACCGCGCTGATTCAGATCTCGGCTAGCCAACTGTCATACGCGACGGCTGTCCTTAGTGCCATAGAACAACCAGCGTTCGCCGCCCATGTCATCAAATTTCAGGGGAATCGGACAAATACTGTGTACTTCATTTTTCGTGGGACGAATGCCCCGCCATTCTTTCTTGTGAATGCCCTTGGGACCCTGGCGGCGAAATCGGTTCTTAATCGCTGCCACCGGCTCTAAAACGACGCGCCAGTCGCGGGGGACAATCGTGAATGCGAGCATCCCTTTCGGTCCGGCCACGCGGCACATCTCTCGCACGTAGCCTGCGAGAATGTCTTTCGTGGGGAGATGCTGGAACACGCAGTAAGCCAGAACAAAATCGGCGCAGCCATCGTTGAAACCACCGAGACTGAAACCATTGCCCACCGAGAATCGGGCATTGCCAAGTCCAAGTTGGTTGGCGCGGTTCACCATCTCCGAAGAAATGTCGGTCCCTTTGAGGGTTCCGACCTCCGACGATATAGCCCGTGAAAGCCTTCCGACGCCGCATCCGATCTCGACCACCACGTGATTCGGTTGCGGTGTGTAGCCAATACGCTTCTTCAGATCATTCCAGATCGTGAACCCGGAGCGCCAGAAATCAGCTTCATCTCGACCCTCGTAAGGACCATACGAGGAGACATACCAGAGCGCATTCTCCCGCGCTTTTTCGTTCCAGAAATCACGGCTCGATTGAATTGTTGAGGCCATTGTCTAAGAAACTCCCGAGTTTGAGTGCCACAATCTCTCGGCGACCAATGGTTACCGGGCAGGCGGCAATAGTTTTCCGTATACACCTAGGTTGGCGGCTCGCACGGCGCCCAGAAAATCACCGTAGTCGGTGGTCTCTCCTCCCGTAGGATACCCCCAGCGGTCTTTGGCCGTGGCGATACGAGCTTCGGTTCCGTCATAGGCATTGTCCTTCGGCGAAACCAATCCCCAATTTGCCTTTTCGTTGCCTTGGTCTTCCCAACCCCAAAAATCAACTCCGACCGAGAAATAATCACCATTCGATCCGCGGTCATTGAACAAGTGGCTTATGTAACTCGCATACTTTTCGCCGCGCGCAGCCTGATTGGGTGCATGATCGACGCCATAGGGATCAGCAAAAGCGGACATCGACGAGTCCTTGTTCGCGGTAAATCCGATCCAATACATCATCGGTTTGCCGGTGATGTCGTAGGTTGCAGAAGGCGCCGCCAGCCGTTCGTCAGGAAAAACGGGGCCCTCTTGATAGCCGACGTGAAGAACGTCAAACCATTTGGCCGCTGCACGCAATACCGGCTCGCGGCTCGCAAATCCCCATTGGTTCATCGTGTCGGGGCTGAAAATCAGATGGTGCGGATCTTTCGCCCGAATTGCATTGACAGAAACGGAAGCCAGCTTCTCGGTGAACGCCTCAAGAAAGTCGTCCATATCTTTCCGGGCTGCGGGTGTCATGGCATCCAAAGTATTCCAGTCGCCGGTCGGAGCGGGACGACGCGAGGCAACCCAGGTGTGCTGTCCCCCTTCATCCAGGAATCCGGTTCCAACACCATAACTACCGTCGTGGTCCCAAGAGGTATAGGAACTTCGCCAACTGGTGTTAAAAGCGGCGAGGTCATTGCTGTATCTGGTCTCGAGAAAGTCCCGTAAGGCCTGCTTGGAGTAATTCGTCAGGTCGCTGTATTTCTGCATTGGATAGGTGTTGGGCGCCGCAGGGCTTCTCATCGGGTCCATGGAGACCAGGACGGCCCAAGCTGGGTGAGGCTTAATGATGTCCGTATCCGGTGCAGAAGCGACCGTCAGGCCAAACCACTCGTCGCCGTCTTCAGTTGAGTATCCAATGAGCCATGGGTTTTTCGCGCCGCCGGGAATCCATCCCAGGTTGTACTGACTGTCAAAAAATGCCTTGGCGTAGGCCGCATACTTCGGATCGAAAGCATCGATCAGGATGCCGCGGTAGCCGTCATAAACCGAAGGTGGAACGTTCTCATAAATCTCTTTTACGGCTTCGTGTGCGTAGCCTCCGGTGTTTCGGATGGCATTGCTGATAGGCCTGAAGATAAAAAGGAAGGGCATCTCCTCGTTTTTCCCGAACGACACATCCGCCGCCCCGTACCCGCCAACCGTATTGAAACCCCAGCTTTTCAGCCGCCGGCGAACTTGCACCGCCCACTGACCCTTGCCCCCTGGATATTTGCCCCCGCGGGGAAAGCAGTAGTCGCCGATGTTTTGCACTGAAAACATCCAGAACGAGTGGCCGGATGGAGTTACGAGCATCCAACGCTTCCCGACCTTCTCCACGCGGAAAAACCCGTTCCCTCCGTTTGGCGATGGCGAAGCCATCAGGCCTCCATACGGATCCAGATCTGGGGCGGCCGGGCTTGGACTGGCAGCCTGGGTAGGATTCGCGGAGCCCTGCTTGGAAGAATCGTCCACAAACGCCCGCGCCGCAAGACTACTGGTTACAGATGCAACTACGACACCGGCCATCACGATGGATAGCGAAAGCAAGATCCGTTTGAAGAATGAGCTTTGATGGCGAGGCATTGAGGTCTGACTTGAATATGGTTCGCGGAACAACCAGGTTCCGACACTTCGCCGGCTCAGCCGACGGATACCTGAGATGGACGTGGCACATCCGCATAAATGCTCGGCAATACCGGCGAGGTTTGCGACGCGCTTCGGCGGCGAATGGCTCGCTGTTTGGCCGCAATCTCATCAGCCAGCGGCGGCAGGCACATGGTAAGGAACACGGCCAGCCAAAACATTTTCTGATACTCGCCGGAAATAAAGAAAATTGACACGCTGCTTCCGAGTAGTCCTGCCTGCAGACCGAGCGCAATCTGCATCAGCGTCGGGTTCCCGAGACGTTTTGCTCTCCGCGCCACCTGTTCCAATGACAGCAGAGTCGATATCAGCATCGCCAGAAAGAGCAACAAACCAGGGATTCCCGCCTCAGCTCCGATCTCGACGTAACTGTTATGAGCGATGCGTTTTAGCTGGTCCATCCCGACCGCCTCATCGGACGTCACGAACTCCGGAATGTGAAATCTGAAATTGTCTAAACCAACACCAAGCAGGGGATGCGCGAACATCATTCTTATTCCACCGTGCATAAGTGCGACGTGAGTGTCGGCCGACTGTTGATCTCCATGGCTGGGATTTCGAAAACGTTGGATCGGCGACACCGGAGAGAAGGCCGTGACCGCAGCAAAGGCGCCGGCGATCAACACCAGATGACGCACTCGCCGTTTGGATCTCAGGATCAGGCACAAGCAGCAGATAACTATTCCTAAGAAGCCTCCCCGCGAGGCGGATACCCAAACGGCAAACAGGGTTACAATAAAACACCCGCCACAGTACCAGCGTTGCCAACGAGGCCGCGGCTGCACTGCCAACAGGAAAGTCGTGGGAATAAAAAGCAGAATATTCACGGTAAAGTAATTGGGATCGCCGACGACCCATCCCGGTCGATAATCCCGATACATGTTGTGGTAGACCTGCCAGTCGCGCAGGACGTAAAGCGACGCAAGCGCCAGAGAACTACTGGCCGCAATCAACACCCAGCGCAGCCGGTCGAGCGAGTCGACGATTGCGATCGTGATGAAGAAGAGCATCAGAAACGAGATGTATGTCAGCCAATGACTGCTGTTCCAGGTGCCCGCCTGAGGCGTGGTGAAATAGGACAAAGTGAAAACAAAAAATAAGCCAACGAAGAAACGCGCTTGCCAGGTCGCAAAAAGCTGCGGCGCAGACCGCCGCATATTGAGGTGCACCATTGCGTAGGGCATGCAAGCCATCCCGACGTACTTAATGCCGGTAAAATCGCCAGTGAAGTGCCCCCAAAAATGATGCTTACTGAGGGGCATTCCCAGGATGAGAAAATAGTAGAAGATCACGGCTTGATTTTTCTTACCGACGCGCGAGTAACAACAGATTGCCGTCCAGTCCGTCAGTCAAAGGATGGCATTGAAAGCAATCTCCGCCGAGGCGCATAGCAGATACCAGTCCGGCCCATGACAAATGAAGGAGCCACTTGCGGCGTTCCAGCGTTTGCCCGCGTCGAAACGTCCAGGTTTGGTCGAAGTTCTGCGGAGCGTCGACTCCGGTGTTGCTTCGCAATCGACGATACAGTGCCAGCGGGCGTTCGTGAAATTCGCGATAAAGGACGCTGGCAAACGGCCGCAGGCGGAGAGCATTCACCGTCCACTGTTCGAAACCAGCACCGTGGACCATTTCATCGAGTTGTCGCCGGCTACGAATGTAGGTCATCGCTTTTGTTCTCTGAAGTGGATAGTTCGGCCACTGCAGGAGTAAACGGCCGCCCGGAGCCAGCAGGGATGCAAAATTCCTCAGACATGCCTGCGGGTCGCTGACAAACTGGAACATGTCGAGGCTAAGCACGACATCAAAAGGTCCTCCCACCACCGCCGCCAACTCTGGAGCGCAAGCATCCGCACAAACGGCTGTCAGGTTAGGCACCGACGTGAGGTTCTTGCGCAGTTGAGAGATGCTTTCGGAAGCGATGTCCAGCAAGGTGATGTGCCGCACCCGTGGTGCCAGGCGGAAAGCCGTGAAACCCACGCCCGGTCCAACTTCCAGGATCGACATATCTGAAGTCAGCGGAAGGTACTGGAAAATTATTTCGTCCCGCATGGGCAGGTCATGTAGCGGCGCGCTAAAAATGTCTGACCAACGAAAAGCTGGCCGCTGCTTACCACCAGTGCCCGCAGGATTCGGCAAAGCGTCGGCAACCTCCGCAGTTTGTAGGGTGGTCTCTATCTCGCCCATATAGGCCTGTCCCAAGGTGTGGAATTGGTACGACAGAAAAAATTTGCGCTCAAGGATGCCTGCCTCATATCAGGCGAGAGTTGCTACTTCTCTTGTCTGCTGACCTTCTAGCATGGCAGTCAGTTCCCGAAGGGAATCGCGAAGAACTGGCATGCTGTACTGTCCTTCCACCCGTCGTCGGGCAGCACGTCCAAGGGATCGACGGCGTGCTGCGTCGCTCAGCAGACCAGCTACAGCCTCGGCGAATGCCTGGGGTCTGTCGACAATTAAAATTTCTGAGCCGTCGATGAACTCCAGCCCTTCCGCTCCCAGTCTGGTTGACACGACCGCTTTGCCCATGGCTGCTGCCTCGAGGATCTTCATGCGAGTGCCGCTCCCGATCCGCAATGGAACCACGCTGACTGCCGCTTTGGCCATCGGGATGCGCATGTCGGCGACCGTACCGGTGAAACTCACTCCCGCGATGCCGTTAAAGCGCTGGCGAAACTCGGGAGACGGATTCCGTCCCGCCACAATTACTTTGACGTGAGGCACCTTCCCGCGCAGGATGGGCAGAATTTCGAAAACGAGGTATTCCACCGCGTCGCGATTGGGATACCAATCCATTCCACCTTGGTAGATTAGAACCGGCTCCTCTACATCACCCGCCGGAGTGTAGCTGTCAACGTCTACGATATTGGGCACGACAACGGTTGGAATACCAGGCCGGAGCATCTGCAGCAGTTGCCCGTCGTGTTGCGAACAGCACAGCACACAGTCGGCGTGAAAACAGGCTTCGCTTTCCCAGCGACGCACCTTCTCGCTCTCCAGCCATCCATAAGCCAGTTTCAGAGGATTGGACTCATGGGACAGATACCGCTTCAAGATCAAATATTCCAGGTTGTGCGCATTGAGCGCTACGGGAACATCAGTAGTTGGAAGGTTCAGCATACTGAACGCCGTGTCGGCAATAACGAGATCGAAATGATGCCGCGACAGAACTTCCGTTATCCGTTGGCGCATTACCGGGGAAAGGAAACGGCCGCAAGCGTAAGGCTGGCGGGAACATATCGCCAAAGCACGTTTCCAATAGTCCCGGCTGGATGACAGACTCGTGAACCGAAAAGGAACACCCGTGACGTCACGACAAGCCGAGCCCAGCGGTAAAACCACTGCCCGATCTTCGCTGGCGTCCTGGAAATAGACCAGCGAGAGCTCATGACCCTCCGCCGCGAGCGCCTGCAGCACCGACCATGAACGCATCTTAAGCCCGTTATTCGCGGGGATCGGAAATTGCAAGGCGACGAAAAGTATGCGCATGCTGTCTTGCTACGTCGCTGGATCGGGAAACGTTCGGCAGATCTTTGAGGCGGATCGGAGGCGCGGGCTGTTAACGGCGCTGAAGGCGGCCGCTTTTCACGCTCGTGTCTCCACCAGAAATTGCTGATAATTCCAGAGGGTTTCGGCCATGAGTTCCGACCGTAAACTTTTTTGGCCGGACATGTTTTTCCGCATCGGCAGAAAGTCGCACCAGCGCTGCCAATTAGAATCCGTGAGGCCGCGAGCGTCATCCCGTGAGGAAGGAAGTGCAAAGCACATTTCACTGGCTACGGCGTAAATACAATACCGGGGGGAAGCCTGGCAAAGCAGCCGCGACCAGCGTCCCCACTCGCGCCAGCTGCGATGCCAGCCTTGTTTGCGGCAAACATAAGCCCAGCCACGGAGTCTTTGCGCCATTCCTTGCTGCCCCATCCAGCGCTTGAGCAGTTGGTGGTCATCAGGATCGTCATTGGAAGTCGTAAGCTTTTTCAGCTCCCATCGCCATAACTGTCGGGCATACCCGATTGCCTCTGCAGTGACGGCGGCTATCCCTTCCCTGCTTGCAATGCCAAGGTTTTCTCTGCTCTTACCAGAAACCTTGAACCCGGTCGCCGCCGACACTCGCTTTGAAAAATCCCACAAAGGAAACGGCGCATCGGCAGGCTCCGACTGTGCCCGCTTGCTCAACACATCTGCGCGCAGAGCATAGCCCGGCTGGTAAGCCCCGCAAAATACAAGCAGTGATGTACACATGTCGAGGTAGAGTTTGACGATGCGATAAGCGTCTTGAGCCGATACGGCTTCACCTTGGTTTTCCAGGTGGTCAAGAACTACCAGACACTCGACCAGGCGGTTGCACAGCAAGCGCCAGGCATCCTCCAACAGGATTTCGGACGGCCCAAATTGCGGGGCGAGGGACAGAACTGAAGCATCGCCGGAAAGAACCTGGCCGCAAGCGCGCAGCTCAAAGGCGAAAATGGAAGGCTGCAGTCTGCGCAGAAAGTTGGCGTAAACAAAGCCGAATGACAACGAGCAGTTTATGCCCTGGGCTTGAAGTGCATGGACAATGCTGTTCTCGATTTCCCGTTGTTCTGTCGCCGATGGTAAGCGGGCAGAATCGCTGAGAACTACGATGAATTCAGCATCGCTGAGAGCTTGCCACGTTTCATTCGTCCGGATAAAAGAACCTTCGCCGCGGGCAAAGCTGCCAGTAAGGATGAGCGCGCACAAACCCCGACCGAATTGCTGTTCACAAACCCGGCTTGCCTGTTCGCGGATCGCGTCGGTGACAGCACCTTGAACCTGCGCTGTTGCAAAATCGGGGGAGGAGGAAAGCGCGCTGATCGTCGCCTCTGCAGACATTGTCGTCAGGCTATCGTTGCAAGTGCAAATCAAAAATGCTGAACTCGCTGAAAACTAGCCGGCTCGTTCGACCAGTTGCACGTCTCGGGGTCCAATTGCACGCGAGCCGAACATTTCCTGGAAGCGCCCGCCTCGGACTTGCTCCAGTGAGCTGAGGTAGAGCTCCTCAGTTCTTTTTATCTGTTTTTCCTGGCTGAATTCTTCTTCCACCCACGCTCGTCCCGCATTGCCCAAACGTGCGCGCCATGCCGGGTCAGCCAGCAGTGTGCAAATTGCCGCTGCGAGTTCCCCAGCATTCCCCGGGGGAACGGTGAGTCCGGTCCTTTCGTGGATCACGATTTCCGGCGTGCCATCGACGGCAGTCGCAACCACTGGAGTCCCCGCTGCGAGCGATTCGATCGCCGATAGCGGCAAACCCTCATAAAATGACGGCAGCACCGTGATATCGGCAACCGAAAACCAATCCTCCATATTGCTTTGGTAACCCACGAAATCGACGGCGCCTTGCAAACCCAGTTCTCTAACTTGCTGCTGAAGTTGCTCCGCTAACGCTCCTTCACCGGCAAAAACCGTGCGCACGTTGGGAAATGTCCGCCGCACCTGTGGCAGCGCGGCTAACAATACCGCATGCCCTTTCTGTGGCTCCAGACGGCCGGCGACCAAAAGGATCGGTTCCTCCTTGTCGAAACCGAGTTTCTCTCTTAACGCCGCTGACTTGTGGCGCAAATGATGAAATCGCTTAAGGTCAGAACCATTGTGGATGACCGAGATTTTCTGGTTTGGCAATCCCTTTTCTTCCGCCAGATATCTTCCGTTCGCCTCGGAAACTGCGATATAGCGATTCACGCAGTGGCCGACTAATCGGTCAATCACGAACCTCGACTTGAACCGTCCGCTCCGCCAATATTCGCGCACGTGAGGCGTCTCGATCACCATCGGAACGCTGCAACTCCATGCCACCGGGGACGCAAACAGGCTGGCATAAAAAATGTGGGAGTGCAGGATATCCACTCGACGGCTTCTAAGAATTTCCGCCAACTGCAGGGCAACATTCACCTGCCATGGTTTGCGAAACAGCAGTGGAAGCACTTCGACATCGGGAGGCAAGTCGGGTCTCAGCAATTTGGCCAGTTGCGGAGTGCAAACCAGATGAAGATCGAAATATTCCCGGCTCAGTCCGCAGAGCAGCGTCAGCATGTGCTGTTCGGCCCCGCCCCTGACAAACTCGTTGGAAAAATGTAGGACCGAAATGCGATTCGACTTCATCGGGCTCCTGCCAAAATCGCGCGCGGGCCCATCGCTCGGCGCATGCAGTAATACACGTCGGCAACACCTTCAACCGGCAGCAGTGGCGTCTTGTCGCTCAAAAAAATGCCGTCGGAATATGCATCCTCGGGATGGTATCCATGCATGCCTACCGGCATCCAACCTTTTCCGTTGAAGTCGCTGTTGGAAATCAGCCAGCCAGGGTGCAATAGGAAGACCAACTCCCCGTAACGGCGATCGGGGAAAAACACGCCGAGACTTTCCAGTTCCGGGTCCGAAAGAACCCTTCCACAGGACAAGGATTTGAGGTTGTCCGAGATTCCGTTTCTGGCCTTGGCATTGAAAAACCAGAAGCGCGCCATTGTCGAATCGTAAACCGACAAGTAATCGTCCGGCATCGAGAAACCACATTGAGCAACTTGCTTCACCAGATCGAAAGTATCGGTGACCGGCGTCATTCCGTGGTCGGAAAACACGGTGAAATCGGCGTGCGGATCGATTTCTCGAGCTGCAGCAAACACCTTGCGTAAATTTGCTGCGTACCAATTCAGCCGCTCGTCGAGCTGGCTGCCCGCAGCCCCACAGTGATCGTGGAGAAACCGGTCCATCTCACTGAGGTAAACAAAATAAAAACTGGCGACACCGTCGCGAATGTCGCGCTGAGCCAGGTCGAAGATTTGCTCGTCGCTGGCGTGATGATAGGAGTACACGCGATAAGCAACGTTCTGTTCCGCCAGTTCGTCGAAGATGGAAGGCGCGCCGGACACGCCACCGCGTTCGTAAATGCTCTTCTTCTCCACCCAATTAAACCAGGGCATCAGCCGGGGGCTGACTGCGCACTCAAACTGCGATCCCAACCCGAGCACGCGACGCCCTATTTCTTTAAAAATTTTTCGCGTAATACGATGATCTAACGCCCGCTCGGGCAAGAACTGCAAATACTTCATCCAGCGAAACGGCGAGCCTTTGGGATCGTAGTAGAAAAGATTCCAATGCCCATTCTGCGCTGGAGGCAGGCCGGTAAGTATGGTAGGGATCGCTCCGGAACTGAAACCAAGCACGGTCCGCAAAGGCCGCCGAAAAGGTAACAGGTCCTGGAGAAAATCCTGCCCCTCGAGAATCAACCATCCGAGCGCATCAATCAGCACAAAAACGTATACTCGTTTGTGGTCACTCATGACGGTTGCGCCAACTATCGATCCATCCGGGAAACAGACTGCAGGCCATCTGTTTGGGCACGCCTAGCAACGCGGCTCGGCAAGCTTTCTTGCTGAAGAATGCGGGGCTCCTTCTCAAGATCGCCGAGACCTGCCTTGCAGTCGTGTCGGAATAAATGCAGATCCGGTCGAGGACGGCAGATCCGCATCGCGCCAATCCGCCTCCGGAAGAGCAAAGGGCGCGGTAGCCGGCGCACCTGGCTGCAATCAGCGTGTTCGTTCCCCGGGAACCGTAGGGAAGCGCAAGCAGCGTCACCTCAGCGCCCAGGTGGTCTTCGATCTCGACCTTGGATCGCCGTAATTGATCATCCAACTGGGTTGAATTGAGTCTGGCCAAATCTGTGTGGTCATGACCGTGAGACTGCACGGACATGCCGGCGCGTTGCATTTCTGTTAGCTGTGACCACGTGAGGTGACCAGGAGTATCAATCGTCGCCGTATTGACAAAGAAAGTTGCAGAAAGACCGGCGGCCACCAACATTGGATAGGCCACTTCATAGTCGGAAGTGCGGCCGTCATCGAAGGTCAGTGCCGCTGCCAGTGCGCCGCTTGCTTGATCAGCCGACGTGTTCAACAGATCTTTTGCGTGTATCACCTTGCATCCGCAACCGACAATCCGCCGCAAATGCTCGAAAAACGAATTCTCTGAAACCCAGAAACGGGTGTCTTTGGCTCTTAGCTGGTTACCGTTCGCGGCCAGCCCGTGGTAGTTCAATACAGGAATTCCAGTCAAGGAAAACCGGGGACCGGCAGCGGCCCCAAAAGTTAGCCGACTCGTTCCCACGTCGCTTCCGTCTTACCTGAGAGGAATCGAATGAAGCCCACGAGAAAAGCCAGGTTCATCGCCAGAAGAAAATAACCTACAAGACCAAAACGCAACTTCTGCATTTGTTGATGCAGAACTAATCCCAGCGCCGCCCAGACATAGAACAGAAGCTGAGACACGGCTGTAATTTGATAGGGCAACTCCCGCAGCAGAAAAGCGTTGCTGAGCAGAACTCCAATCAGGAGAAAAGGCACCATCCACCGCAGAACCTTGTGGGAGAAGAACGCGATTCGAGTAAACCGCGGCAACGGCACGCGCAAAAATTCCGGCAGATTGCGGAAACTTCCAATCGCCAGGCGCACCCGTCGGCGAAACTCTCCTTTGATCGATTCTGCCGCAAACTCCATGCCGATCGCTTCCGGGTCATAAATCACTCCGTAACCGAGCTTGCGAGCGTTCATGGGGATCACGAAATCCTCGATCACAGAATCGGCGGGAAGCGGACGGTAACACTCGCGCCGCAAGGCATAAATGGCGCCGCTCGCCGTCAGGGTTGCACCCAGCCGCGATTCCATCAGCCGGAGCATGCTTTCGTATCCCCAGTACACACCCTCGGTTTGCTGGGATTCCGCGCTTCCTCTGAACTTGAGAGCGCCGCAAACCGCGCCCACCCCGGACTGGCTGAAATGCCGGATCAGTTTCTGCACCGCGTCAGGGGCAAATAGCGTGGCCGCATCCGAAAACACCAGGATGTCGTGTCGGGCTGCCGTCACCGCTTGATTTAGCGCCAGCGGTTTCCCGTGACGCTCGTGAAGAAAGATGGTTCGCACGTTCGGGGCGCTCTGATTCTCGAGAATCTGGTTTGTGCCGTCAGTGGATCCGTCCGAGACGAAAATCACTTCCAGTTTTTCGTGCGGATAGTCGAGCTGTTGAAGATTGGCCAGCTTGTCAACGAGATGCTTCTCCTCGTTATAAGCCGGAACAACCATACTGATCAGCGGGAGTTCCTGCGCGCCGGGATGAGGGCAACGCCGGTCCCCGCGCCATTTCAAATATTGCCAGTCGCGCCAGATCTGCGACCATGCGTAGGCTACGAATAGGATCATCGGATACACGAAGTAGGTGTACGCAATGAAAAACATACAAAGCCAGAACACTAATTTTGAGATGAATGTGAACACGTTCAGCGTCCGCCGCGTCCGAGAAGCAAGGTCTTAACGGTTTGGAAGATGATTAGCAGATCCAGTCCAATCGAGATGTGCTTCAGGTAATACAGGTCATAGGCTGTCTTTTGGATGTTGTCTTCGAGTGTGGCGCAATACCCGTAATTGATCTGCGCCCAGCCAGTGGCGCCGGGTTTAATCAGCCAGCGCTGTTCGTAGAAAGGAATCTGTCTGGCGCACTCCTCTTCCTGGTCCGGCACAAAAGGCCGTGGTCCGACAAAATCCATGTCACCGCGCAGAATATTGCAGAGCTGCGGCAGTTCATCCAGACGAGCGCGACGCAGCCACTTGCCCAATCGGGTGCAGCGTTCATCGTCGTCCGCCGCAGGCCGGGATTTGCCGTTTGAATCCGCCCCCTCTATCATGGTGCGGAATTTGTAAAGATTAAAGAGCTTTCCGTCCTTTCCTACGCGCTTCTGGCGAAACAGGGCGGGCCCTTTGGATTCCAGCCGTATGGCAATGGCGATGATGACAAACAGAGGCAGGGTCACAAGCAGTATGGCCGACGACAGAATAAATGCAGTCACCCGCTTGTAGAATAAAAGGAGCCCAGACACGCGAAAGCCCGACGAAAACAGCAACCAGCCGGGACGCAGCGATTCCAGCTGAATTTTTCCCGTCATGCTTTCATACAAATCGGAACCGTCCTGGACGATAACTCCTCTGGCTTTGAGCGCGAGCAGTTCTTCCAGAGGAAGCCGCCCCCTGCGGTCGGCCATGGCCACGATCACACGAGTGATCGCGTTGCGGTCGACGAGATGGGGGAGTTCTTCGATGCTTCCGAGCCGCGGCACTCCGGTAAATGACTCCTGATCCGAGGAATCGACGCAGCCAGCGAGGTCGAGGCCGAATTCGGGTCGCGCCGTGACTTCGTTCCAAAGCGCCCGCGCGAGCGAACCGTCCCCAATAAGAACGGACTTCTCTGCCATGTGCAGGGATCGCACCAACCGCGGAAACGCCTCTCTCCACAAAACCAGGCAGGGCAACGCCAGAAGAAGCCCCAACAAAAACGTGCCTCGTCCGAGTTGCACTCCCGGAAACGAGTAGTACACGACGGCGAGGACGATTGTGCCCAGGCCCAGGACCTGCAGGATGCGGGTCAGGACCTCGTGGCGATTGGTCAGGACCTTGGTGTTGTATAGGTCCAGATAGTACATGCAAAGCAGATAAATTGCGGCGACGAGAGCGATCTTGTAGATGCCGTGCTCATCCGCCAGCGCCAGGTCCGCATCCCGTCCGGCCCGCGCAATCAGAGCCAGAGTGAATGCTACGAAAACAACGATCCACTCCGAGACCCCCAGGAACAGGGTGCGGGCAGGAAAGTAAACATTGAATACGCGGATCAAAGGGGCCCCGAGGTGTAGTGGTCTTACGCTTTCTGGTTGGCGTGCTTCTCCTCGGGAGGACGATCGTATTTTTGGTAGTTGCGGCCAGCGCTTAACGTGTCATTGTGGACGACGCCCAACAGCTTGGTTGCATCTAAGCCCACCAATCCTCTGACCAGCGTTTCCTTTTGCGCCACGCCATCGCGGATGACAAGCAACACGCCATCAGCTTTTTGCACCCAGAAATGAATGTCGGCCAAGGGGGCGAGCGGTGGAGCATCGATGATGATCCAATCGAAACAACCGCTCAGCCGCGTCATCGCATCAGCAAATCGCTCCGACTGGAGAATCCTCAGCGCGTCGCCTGCCGGCGCGCCAGCGGGAAGAAGCCAAAGTTGATGACCTTCGACCTGATAGATGAAGTCGGTCAAGGGCTGCTGACCCTCAAACCATTCACCCAAACCCTGGAGATCACCCAGACCCAACTTCGAGGTCACCGCGGGATGACGCAGGTCGCCTTCGAGCAACAGCACCTTCTGCGACGAGTGCCGAGCCAGACTGATCGCCAGGTTGGCGGCCACCGTGGTCTTGCCTTCTGCGGGAGATCCGCTAGTGATGACGACTTTCTTCAGGCTGCTTCCGTTCTGGAGATGACACAGACGCGTCCGCAACAGGCGGAATTTTTCAGTGGCGAGGCTCTCCAGATCGGTGATCGTCACCATGCGCTTTTCATCGCTTCCCACCGGCCGGACGACCTTCGCCTGCTCAAGCCACAAATTGTCGTTCGTGCTCGCAGGGACGAGTTCGGGGGCAAACGTTTCGTCCCCCTTGATCACGTCGATTCCGGCATTCTCCATCTCTGCCTGTTGCAGGGCTTTATATACGATGCTCATGTGGTATTGCTCCTTGTCGTCGAAGCCACGTCAGCTCAGCCTTGCCAAATGGTTCGTGTCCAGGCTGAACCTCACTGCGTCGCAAATTTTCTTGGGTTAGAGGAAAGGAACGGGATTGGCGTTGCGCGCCCGGTACCTTTGCAATGATTCCAATAATTCGAGCAAAGTTCTGGCAGCAGCTTGCTGGTCTTGTCCGTTTCCATTGCCGTTGCCGTTGGTCTTGGCAGGCGCCTTCGCCGGCTCGACATCAAGGCGAAACTCGGCGGAGACTTCCCGTACCATCTCCGGGCTCACGGTCTTCGTCTGTTGGGCAAACGCCGCAACCAGGGCATTCTCACACAGAGTATTGATCAGGCGCGGGATGCCGTGCGAATAGTGGTACACGCTGCGAATTGCGTCCGCGGGAAAAACAGATTCTGCTCCTGCTACCATGCCGGCGCGACGAAGCCTTTGCGCAATGTACTCCCGGGTTTCTTGTTCATCGAGGGCTTCCAGCCGGCAACGCAAACCGATTCGCTGCTTCAGTTGCCGCAGATCATTGGAGTCGAGCCGATCCTCGAGTTCGGGCTGGCCCACCAGCAGGATCTGCAGGAGCTTCTGCTGGGAGGTCTCCAAGTTTGTGAGCAGGCGAATTTCCTCTAAAACCTCGGGAAGAAGATACTGCGCTTCGTCGACAATCAAAACCGTGCACAGTCCCTTGCGATAGCGGGCAATCAGAAATTCATTGAGCGTTGACAAGAGACTGCTCTTGGAGTTGTCTGGAGACTTAAGGCCCAAATCGCCGACCACATAGCGCAAGAACTCGGCGCTAGAAAGCAGGGGATTGAACACATTCGCGAAACTGACTTGCTGCCGGTTCAGTAATTCCAGCAGACACCTGACGAGCAATGTCTTGCCGGTACCAACCTCGCCGGTCATTACGGCAAAACCTTTGCGACGGCGGATCCCGTAGTAAATGGACGCCAGAGCGTCCTTGTGCCGTTCGGTGGGGAACAGAAAGTACGGGTCCGGTGAGATCTCGAACGGATTCCGGTTTAGACCGAAGAATTTCTTGTACATGGTTTATCCGCGATAAACGGTCAAAGCGAAACCGCTAGCCATTACCATCAGCATGGCCGTTGCGGCTATCCACTCAAGGCGCAGTCGCCGATGTTGGCGAGCGGTTTCGAGCGCGGTAGGCAAAGGTGGAATTTCAGTCAATACCGGAGCGTTGACAAGTTCTTTGAAGTCCGACTCATGAAAGACTCGGCCATCGACTAGTTCCATCGCCGCCGTCGCTGTCACCCCAAGGAATATACCTGCTAATAACCCCCCGAGGGCAAATAGCATGCGATCTGGTTTGTAAGGCTTCAAGGGGAAGCCAGGAGGATCGATGATGCGGAACTGCTCTCCTTGCTGCCGTTTCTCCAGGCTCGTAGCTAACTCCGATTGATTCCTCTTTGACAATAAAGAGTTGTAGTTCGCCAGCGATTGATCATAATCGCGGGTCAAGTCCGCCAGTTGCTGCTCCCTGATGGGGGTTTCGTTCAGACGGGTTTGGTACTCCTGAATCTGTGTCTCCAACTGCGACACAATCTTCTGTCGGTTTTCCAATTCCATCTGGTTTTGCTTGACCTGACCTTGCAACTGCAACATCGGCGACATTTCCTTCAACTCGGCAAAGCTGGTCGGATGAGCTTCAGTACCATCCTTGGGCTTGTCGCTCGGAGCACTATCTTGGCTCTTTTTGCTTTGTGCTGCCGCTGCCTGGAGGTCTTCCGTCATGTGCTGCTTCATGCTTTCCAGTTGGGCGATCTGCTCTTTGAGCCTGCGATAATCGGGGAAACGTTCGGTGTACCGGGAACGGATATCAGCTAGTTGTGTTTTCAGTTTCATCAACTCTCCATCCAGTGCTGGAGGCAGTTCCGGATCCGTCGAACCCTCGTTGACGCCGACGCGAATCGAACGGTATTGCTCGAGCAAGGTTTGGAGGTACGAGGCTTGCTGTTGGGACTGGTTGACGGCTTGCATTTCTTGCTCCAGCCGCGTTTGCAGACCCCCCAGAATGTTCAGGTTGCTGCCCAACTGATCGGGAAGAGCGCCAATGTACTTGCTTTTGAAGTCCCGCACTCGCTGTTCCTGCCCGCTAAGGCTCTTGCGTGCCTCTTCGAGTTGGGCTCCGAGAAAGTCCGTCGTGCTTTCAGACTGCTGCGCTCGTTCCTTCAAGTTCTCGTCAATGAAAAGAGATGTAAGCTGACCCGTCACCTGCTGGGCCAGACGAGGGTCAGTAGAGCTATAGGTGATCTTGAAAGCTGTCAAGTCAGCCATCCGGCCCGGCGGTCCGGGTGCCTGCACGAGATCGATCTTGATGTCTTTCCTCATCTTGTCGACCATTTCATCCAGCGTGAGATGCGACTTGAGATCCCCGTACAATTGGAACTGGTCGATAATTCGCATGAGCCGGGTGCGGCTTAGAATCTGCTGCGTCATGCTCTGCAGACGATCCTGCAAATCGCTGGTCACGTTGGGCACAACATATTGCGCCGGGACCTTCTGCTGCTCGACGAGGATCAGTGTCTCCGACTTGTAATATGCCGGTACAAACCAACTGAATCCCCACACCCCGGCCCAGATGACAAAAGTCGGCAGGATCAGCCACCAGCGTCGTCGCCGCAACGTATTCAAGTAGCGTTCGAAGTTTTGTCCTTGCGATGGTTTTTCTTCGATTTCTTCAAACATATTTCACCATCCTAGTGGCCGTGTGATGTGGTAAGAGATACTGACCCAGGCCCGGTTATCATCGATTGTCTGGGCGGTAGTAGCCGGCGCCGCGATGCTGCCGAGGAGGTTGTCATAGGAACTATCGATATGATCCCGCGCGTAACTGAATACCATCGAAAAGCGGTCTGACATTAACCAGTTGAGACTGGCGGTACCCGAAATCATTTTGAATGTTCCCCCGTAGAGAATGCTTTCGGAGGTATTTTTGCCATACAGCAAGGAGGTGTTCGCGGTCCAGCGCTGGCTCAATTGGCGGCGAAAATTGCCGGACGCACTATCGGAGCGCACGGCCCCGCTGAGCCCGCCTCCATCACTGACGCGGTGTAGATACTTGGCATTCACGCCCGTGCGCTGCCCCCGCCACCCCACCGTCGCCCCGCCCTGCGCCCCCCAACCTTTGCTTGGAATGGTGACGGGAATCAGAACTCCAAACAGAGAAATGTCGGTCTCAGCCTGCGATGTAAAGTAACTCGGACCTGCGAATAAAGACATGCTGGTGTTCACGCTCGGAGCAAAGGTATAGAAAATCTGAATCGACGGGTTGTCCGCGCCTTCCTTTGCTTGGCCGCTGGTAACAATCCGTTGAAACGTACCCGTAACTCCGAGCCAGTTATTGCCATGCACCCGGTGCTGAACATACACACTGCCAGTGCCGGAGTTGGAGTTAAACAGTGGCTGATTCAGCGCGACCTGCACATTGGAGAAGTTCCCGGTGCTGAAGGAAGCGCCCATTCCGAATACGGTGCTATCACTCGCTTGATAGACGAGGTTGAGTGTGGAAAGACTGTTTGTCTGCACAGTTTGTGTGGTTAGGATCGACTCGTTTGGCTGTTGAATTACATTTCCAGTCGTGGCTGTGGGATTGATGTCCAATCCAGTAAACCAACTATTCATGCGCAGGTATCGTTCGCCGAGTTGTAGGGTAAGTTTTTCCGTGATTCGATATTGCAACTGGTCGAGCGAAGTCTGTGTAAGCTCGTTCCCGGTCTGTGGCGAGTAGGTATACCCGGGGGCGTACTGCAGCGTAAAGGAGATACGCGGCCGATGCTCGGTGATTGCTATGTTGGGCGCGACCGTATAACTCCCGACGTTTTCCTGGCTCCCGGTGCTCGAGGAGGCGGTGCCATAATAATTACCGCCCACGCTCACCCCCAGTGAAAGCTCGTTCTCCTCAGACTCTCCCAGAGTGCCGAGCGGACCGGTCTCGCCATTGAGACCCACCGGCAGCCAGGGAGTGTTCGGATTTTGACACCACGCGCGCGTCACCGGAAACGCGCTCAGAACAACGAAAAGCAAAATTTTCTTCATAACTACCTCACGGAACGATGATGATGTCGCGAGCCTGAAGCTGTATGTTTTGTTCCGGGTGTTTACCTTTGATGACCTCGCTGTAATTGAACGGAATGCGTTTTTCGCGACCGTCAGGACCGGTTCGCAATATGTAGATTTTCTTGCGCTTGGCGAAAGTCTGGAACCCGCCCGCGGCTGCGACAGCGTCGAGGACTGTCATCGGCCCGGTCAGTGAAGACGAACCAGCGTGCGACACCTGGCCCAGGATGCTGTACTTCTTGCTGTTGATGTTCTGCACGATCACCGCGACTTCTGGGTCGGAGATAAAGGACGCCAGTCCCTGGGCGATCTCGGTTTGCAGCTGTGTCGGAGTCTTTCCCGACGCCTGAATGTCGCCGAGCAGAGGAAGTGAAATCTTCCCATCGGAGCGGACGACGACTGCATGAGAAATTTCGGGCTCCTTCCAGACATTGATCGCCAGCACGTCCTCACTGCCGATGACAAAATCATTTGACTCTTTTGGCGTCATCGCAGTCCCCGACGAACTAGTCGGGGCAGGTGCGGAGGCCGCTGCTAGTTGTTGATTGAGTGCGGTGTTCTTATCGGACTTCTGAGCCCAGGCCGGGGCAATGCAGAACACGACGACTAAAGAAATTTCCAAGGCTTTGTGGTTTGCAATGTTCATGATTGGCTCCTTCGACAATCGAGGCTGGTTAGTTCTTCCTACGGGCCGATCTCTCTATCCCGCAGGGATGGGGGAAGCACGGCACCCGTGGCTCGCGTGATTCCGTGCTGGCGTATCTTGTAGAGCAGGCCGCGGTAACTGATATTCAGTAAGCGCGCTGCACGCTTGCGGTTCCAATGGGTCTCTTGGAGTGCCCGGCTGATCGCCTGCAGTTCGGTTTCATTTTTCAAAGTGCGCAGGACCGACTGCAACGGCGACCCATGGGCCTCACCATTGATGGGCACGATCTCGCCGCGAGGGGCGATTGGGATTGGAGGCAATTCTTTGACGACCTGGTGCTTGTGCCAGTTGGCTCGCAATTCAACCATCGCTGCGGCCTCATCTGACATGACCAAATACCGCTTCACAAAATTTTCCAGTTCCCGTAAGTTGCCCGGCCATGGGTAGTGCATACAGGCTTCAAGCAGAGCGGACGAAAACTGGACCGGGGGGAGAGCATACTGGGCGGCGAGCCGGGCCATGAAGTGACGCAGCAGCACCGGAATTTCTGGCTGGCGCTCCCGTAGCGGCGGCAGGAAAATCGTAAACGCACTGAGGCGGTAATAGAGGTCCTCTCTGAATCTCCGGTCGACGATGGCCTCGTGAACGTCGACATTGGTCGCGGCCAGCACGCGCACGTCGACGTCGATCATGGTTTCACCGCCTAGACGGAAGAATTGCTTGTCCTGGAGCACGTGCAGTAACTTGGCCTGAAGATTGGGCGGGATCTCGGCGACTTCGTCCAGCAGAATCGTCCCTCCGTTGCACATTTCAAACTTGCCTGGCTTGGTTCGCATCGCTCCGGTAAAAGCGCCTCTTTCATAACCGAACAGTTCGCTCTCTAACAGTTCGCCGGGCAACGCGGCACAGTTGACCTTCAAGAACTTTTGGTGGGATCGCGACGACAGCTTATGGATCAGGTGTGCGGTGACTTCCTTTCCCGTACCGCTCTCGCCGAGAATGAGCACGGGAACGTTGATGTTGGACAGAAGGTCCGCCTGGATTCGAACCTTGCGCATGGCCGGACTGGCAGCCACAAAGAAAACGTCCTCGCCCAGGTGTTCGATAATTTCGTCGTGGTCGGTTTTTCCATTTGTGCCGAGCTTCGGACCAAGACACCGCAAAAGCACTTGCCGCAGTTCGAGCTCCTGCAAAGGCACGGTCAGATAATCACGTGCTCCTAGCCGGATCGCTTCCACCACTTGCCGGGTATCGCTTGACGCCAGGAGCACTACAACCGCTAACTCCGGCCGGATGGTGCGGATCTCTTGCAACACCTGCAAGCCCGCTGCATGGTTTCCGTTGCCGAACTCCAGCAGAACGAGATCCGGTGCAGGATTGCAGTGCACCTTCGCGACCGCTTCTGCGCCTATTGCGGTCTCTTCAGCACGGCAGGACGTTTCCGCCAGCATGGCAGTTACGCTACGCATTACGCTAGGGTTGCTGCCTACGACGAGAATGTGTGGCGAGATCATGAATCTAACCTCGGGGGATCATTTTCTTGGGTCGAGAGCACGAGAACATGCCGGGAAAATGCAAGCAAATAACGAAGGTTTTAGATGGGCTGGAATTGATAGCCGTCGATACTAACCGCCAGCGATCGCTGAATAGGTTCAACAGAAATCACCAACGTACGATTTCCGTTACGGGCGATCAGAATGCCTTCTACTCCATCGAGGGATCCGCCGCGAATCCGCACCCGTTGGCCGATTTTCAAGAAGGGATAGACTTGGTAAGGCAGTTTACCGGACACCAGGGTCCGTAGGCTTTCGACCTGATTCTCGGGGATCGGCACGCCCTCTCCGCGAATACCAACGAACCGCAAAACCCCGTTCACGCGTAACACTTTGGCCCACATCTCAGGTACAAGGCACAAATTGACAAAGGCGTAACAGGAGAACAGAGGAACCTCCACAACCTTGCGCCGGTCGCTCCAACGGTGAATTTCGGAAACCAACGGAAGAAAGGTTTCGATTCCCTCACTTTTCAAGTGAGATACGACGGCCTTCTCATGCTGTGATCTGGTATGAATGGCGTACCACTGCGGTTGCGAAGCGGCAATACTGGTTCCAATCCATTCCTGTGTACCGTACGGCACCCCCATCTGGCTGCTGCTCACACGCCTGCCCTCCGAGTCACAATGGACTCCCGCGTTCTAAGGATTTGGGTAGTTCAAATCTTCGTCCAACCATCCTTGCGGGGGAAGCAAGGTTCCCACTCGTGTGGGACCAGTACCATGAACGAAAATGCAATGTCGCAAAGATTATGCAACATCGCAAGTATCTTCAAGATTCATAAACTCTCAGGAGTGCACTACCTACACCGGCGCAGACTTAACTACCAACTACCACCTCCCGTGTAGTAGTTAATTCTCTAGGTAAATGGTTGCCGCACTTTGGAGCCCTTGTGGCCCAGGTATGCGCAAACGCTGGCTTTTAACTGCCCTAGCCTCGCCGTGCGGATGGCCGGGGTAGGAACTGTACCACTCAGATTTCAATGATGATAGGGCTGATTCCTTGAAATCAATGGCTTATGTTTGGATGGATGGCACGAAGATAGCTTGACAGCCCTCGTTTCATGAGCTAGAATTTCCGCCTTTAGTCCCTCCCCTGAATATCCTCCGAAGCTCTGCCATATTTTCGCCGTGGAGATAAGTGTCCGCATGGGCGCAGAACTGAAAGTTCTTCTTGCAGATGTCAGTAAAATGGATTGCCAACTCCTAGCGAATGCCATGCAGCGGCACAGTCGTTTTCGAGTGCTGGGTTGTGTGACCAGTGCGTCGGAAGCCAGTTCGGCCATCCATCAGACCCAGCCTGATATCGCTGTAATCAGCACACGGCTGCAGGATGGCGCTCTCGCCGGCCTGCTTCTACTGCGCAGATTGCGTGCTTTGCAGATGCGCTGTCACGTGATCATGCTGCTGGACGACAACAATCCAGAGCTGGTTGTCGAAGCCTTTCGCAATGGCGCCCGCGGCATCTTCTGCCGCACGGGATCATTTGGCGAGCTGCGCAAGTGCATGGAGCGCGTTCATGAGGGTCAGATCTGGGCCACCAACCCGCAGGCGGAGTGCATCGTGCAAGCCTTGATGCGGGCGCCGGCGCCGGGCATAAGCAGGCCGGAAGTGACTACCGTATTGAGCAAACGCGAAGAACAAGTTGCCCGTCTAGTGGCCTCCGGTTTGTCCAATCGGGAAATATCCAGGAAGCTGGGGCTGAGCCAACACACCGTGAAGAACTACTTATTTCGTGTATTTGAGAAGCTGGGTTTCTCCACGCGTATTGAGCTCGTGCTTTACATGTTGAGTCAAGCCAAACGACCTTCGATCGTGGACGATGCCGAGGTTCCGCCGCAGGAAGAGGAACTTACCGCTTAGAAAGAATCTGCCTGCTGCTGATTGGCACCAGCGCATTTTCGTGTTTTGACATCCTACGCTAGGTCGATTGAGAACTGAATCCTGCCAACACATTTTCGTGCAGAGAAAATGGGCCGCGCACAGCGAAGCCTTCCTCTCGAGCCAGCACCGCGACGCGGATAACTTTTCCCTTCGCCTTCAACTGCACCCGCTGAAGCGTGTTTCTTTCCAGCGCGGGAAGGTGGATTTCGAGACTCACCTTGGTACCAACTGGAAGGCGCGCGTTGCAGGTGAGAAAAGCACCCGCGGTACTGATATCGCGGGTGCGGCCGATGTCTTCTCTCTTGGCTCCAGACGCGTCGGTCCACCTAATAATTACCGGTGCGCGCAACAGAAAGCGGATAGCCGCTCTCTTCTCCATGGATCCTCCCACGGAAACCGCGAGCTGATTTATGGGTCTCGTAATGGAAGATGTGGTGCAATTTGGTCTCCATCCTTGTGGGCGAATAACCGGGAGAATGTGACCGAGAGTCTGCACCAACCAACTGGCGTGCAAGTTCAAATACAGGCCAACCGCGTGAGCTACGATGCGATGAACGCTTACGTTTGTGGCCTTTGACTGGAAGCGTAGATCACTACCTCCACTCGACTGGATACTCCCAGCTTGTTGAAGATGCGGAATACATAATTCTTAACCGTGTTTTCGCTAATTTCCAGTTCACGCGCGATCTCACCGTTGGTGAGACCCTCGGCCAGCCAACGAACCACGTCCTCTTCCCGCTTGGAAAGCAGATTAGCCCCTTTCGTATCCACGAGCCGGGTGGTCGGAGCGTCCGACAGCGCTTCCAGCAGAAACTGGAACTGAGGACTGCTGACCCAAAGTTGTCCCTCGTATACCCGGCGAACACACTTGCCGAGCATTTTGAGCGGATCGTTGCGGCTGAAAACTCCTCGAGCTCCGCTGCGAAACGCTTCCACCACCGCGTCGCGCTCGCTACCGTCCAGCAGCATAATCGTGCGGGTTTTCGGAGCCGCGGCACGTAATTCCTTCAGTAGGACCAGGCCCCGGCCCGGACTACCTTCCAGGTTCTCACTCAGTATTGTGATGTCCGGCTGCATCCTGACGGCTTCGTTGAGAATCGAACTCCCGCTTGCGTCGTTGACGGTCAGCCCACGATCGCGCCGCAGAGCATCGGCGATCAGATGCGCCGTCAAAGGCGTGCTATCGGCCACCAGCACGCTAACAATTTTATTAGTGACTTCCAAACCCTCACTTCGATTCATCGAACAGCTCCCATAGACGGTTGGGGGCGAATTGCGTGCAACCAAGCATCCTCCCCAATTCGCTGCAAGTCAAGCGTTTCGAGGATAATGAAAGGTCCTTATTTCTCACTGCACTATATCGAACATAGGGTGAATATGTGGTTCTTTCTTTCGCGCATAGGGTGAATATGTGGTTCTTTCTTTCGCGCACTGGACTCCGACAGCAGGAAATTCGTTGCGCCTCGCTTTGGCGAAGTCTTGTGGCACGTGCCCTGTCAGATCGGTGCGCAAGAGAGTATTCCTTATTATTATTGTGGAAATCGCCAGCTTTAGCGGAGAGGTCGCGCAAGCGACGACTTATTAGCGAAATGACATTGGTACCGAAACGGCGAGAGCGATGTCGATACGTAACGCAAATTTGGTAGACCTGGTCGGGTTCGAACCGACGACCTCTTCAATGCCATTTCTCATCTTTGCTTGTAACGGAGCGACACAGGGAAAGCGCCAGAGATACTAGAGGCAGTGTTCATGCGGGACGGACACATGTTCCCTGCCTCTCACCTGTAACCGAGTGACACCCTCCAACACGGCCAGATTCCGGTAGGGACAGCAGGGTTACGATACAAACAACGACACAAATTTCCACGCCACAAAATGTCGCACGAACTCTCGACGTCCGACACCGTTCGCAAGGTAGCCCGTTCGCCGCAGATAGCCCGTTCTGTGGGTATCCTCTCATCGACCCTCTTCTATATAACAAAACCATACGGCGCAACGTTCCCATCGAACACCCCTCCAAACACGATCCGACCGTTGTTGGGTCTCCCTCAACGGTTCCCTCCCGCTGATCGTCTTCTCAGCTTCGTTCTGGGATTCGCACCGGAAGGAGGGCCGAACAAGGGGGTAGGGCCTCTGCAACAGTAGCCCTTTGCAACTGCTTCGTAGCTGCCAAGCCGGTGTCGTCTGGGAGTGCTCCGTAGCCCAGTAGGCGAAGGTGCAGGTAGCGGATTTTCTGGGGAATCGCGCGAGCGCGATGTCGAGCCGTTTCGGTTCTTAAAAGCTGCGATCAGTTGGACTTCGCGCTCAACTCGGGAATTAGTTCACTCTTGGGTTGCGACCACAGCGCGGCGATCTGTTTTTCATCCTCAGCGGTGGTCCCGTACAATCTTCAGATCAAGTCTTAACTAGGCTGCGCTTGAGCGCCGATCATCGACGTTCGCTTGAAGGAGCATCGCGCCGGCTCATGCCCCAAATCGATCCCCCACGAACTGCCGCATCACCGGCGAGTCATACAGGGCCCCTTCCACGGCCGGGTCCGACAGGTTAAACCACTGCTGCAGAAAATAAATCCGCAGCATCCGCTCCACTCCCACCGGCGGGCGCCCATTCCCCGGCTTGGGATCATGGGGTTCGATGAGCGCGCACAGCTCGCGCCACGGCATGCTCCTTACGTCTGACTCTCGGACGGCGAGAGCCCATTCCTGATTCTGGTGCGATCTTCGATTCCCCTCATTCGAAGATTCGATATATATGGATTTGTTTACGAATGAGGAGCACCCTACTGCTTCTTCTCTGCCAGCAACGCAGGGGAAGCGGCTTTCGCTCCGGCGGTCGCAGCGGGCGAGGGCGTGCGCATGCCGATTGCCTGCTCCGGGGAAGCTCCGAAGAGTTCCGGATGCAAGTATCGGCCCTGCTCTTGCGGCGGTTTCTCTTCTTCCACCGCAATGCGGTGGGCGTTGGCGTACGCGTCTTGACGGATGCCCGTTACCTGCCAGGAAACTTCCAGTCCCGGTTTGCTGGTCTTAATGGTGAAGCGATTGTTGTTGAGTTTCTTTAGAACGATGGCTTGGGCAAACTGACCAATCACTGTGAGTTGATAGCGGAAGTCGCGGTTCAGCGCGCCGAAGTAGTCGGGCAGAGTCACCGTCGCGAGACCGCGCTTGTCAGTGACGATATTGCCGTTGTAAATATTCATCATGTCAGGCGATTCGACGAAGGAGTGATAGAGATACTTGTTCGCCGGATCGAGCGGATGATCGATCTTGAACGACCCGCCTCCTTTGCTGAGATTGCCGCCAACGTTTACGTTGCCCTCAAGGTAGATGGTGCTGGTGCCGGTGAAGTTAGTGATGCCCAGATTGCCTGCACCCTCGCCATCGCCTGAAGCAGCCGACAGGATGGCCCAGTTCTTGCCACCGGTGCTGGTGTTGTTCAAGAGCATCCAGGTTCCAAACTTGCTCGGACTCTGCACGACCAGAGGAACGTACGTGTTATTACCCACAACATTCAGTGTTGTAGTCGAGCCGTCGGGAAGGCCGGAGGAAACGGGCGTAGTGGTCCCGATGCCCACGGTGGTGTCGGATGTGGCGCCGTTCACGTTCTTGATGCTGCCGAGAACAAGGGAGTTATTTTGGTCAACCTCGGCTAGAGCCCCGATCGCGGTGGCATTGTTGAGACTCCCTGTACCCATACCGGCAGAGTTTCCAAGGAGCGTGTTTTCGGAGCCTGTAACATAGGACCCGTCTATGGTAGAGCCGGCGAGATAACCGATAGCCGTGTTGAAACTGCCCGATTTGTTTACGAAGAGTGCCAGGGCGCCGGTGGCGGTGTTGTAGGCGCCCGAAGTGTTGTAAAGAAGCGAATTCACCCCGGTGGCAGTGTTGTACCCGCCGCCGCTGTTCGCGTCACCTTGGTTGTACGTCAGCGCACCATTCCCGACGGCGGTGTTAGCGACACCCAGGGTGTTAGACTCGAGCGCTCCAGTGCCAGTCGCCGTGTTATAAGTGCCAGATGTGTTGGACGCAAGCGCGCTTAAGCCGACGGCAGTGTTGCCTACGCCTGTGTTTGTCGAGTTCGGGTTTCCTGCAAAGCCCAGGTACGCATCTCCAACGTTGTAGGAGCCGAAGGCGAAGGGGTTGCTTCCGATCTGGAAGCTGCTGCCTGTCACCAGCCCCGTGGCGCTTAGGTTTCCGTTTACCGTCTGGTTCCCGGTGAATGTGTTGGCCGTCGCCAGCTGCGGGACCTTATTCGTATCCACATTCAAAGTAACGTTGCCACTGCTGCCGCCGCCAGCGAGGTCGGTGCCCGCAGTCACGCCGGTGATGGTTCCAACTGCCGGGTTGCTGCAGGTCCAGGTCCCGCTCACGAATTGGAGAATCTGATTGGCTCCGCAACTCTGCAACCCTAGCGCAGCACTGCCGCCCAGGGAAATCTTGCCGCCTCCGGTCATCCCACCACCGGGATTGACCGTCAACGCGGAGTTCTGCAGCATGCTGTTGGTGATCCCGTTGCTGGGTACGCTTAAACTCACCTTGCCGCTATTGCCGCCACCGCTCAACCCCGCTCCCGCCGTGACTCCAGTAATCGTGCCAGTCCCTGGAAACGTCTGCCCGGACGCAAAGTTGATCTGCCCGTTGCTGGCGATGTTCAATCCCGTCTCTACCGGTTTGCTGGTTCCTTGGCCGAACAGCAGGTTCAACGATCCGGTGGCGCTATTCGTGTTGTTCCCGACCGGTTCCGCCTGCCACTGGAAGGTTTGCGGGACAGCCGTAGTGGCGCCACTGTTGAACACCGACGACGCCAAGTCGATGGGCTGCGAATTGAAACCCGCGGTCGCCGTCGCCGTGCCGGTAGGAGGCAAGCTAAACAGTCCGCGGATCGTGCCGCCGCCCTTCACGTCCAGGGTCGACGCTGGCGTCGTGGTCCCTACGCCTACCTTAGCTTTCGCTCCGACACCCGACTGGAACAAGGCGGAACTGCCCAAGGTTGTGCTGTTGGTCCAGATGGGTAGATAGTTGGTCTTGCCACTCCCGCCGAGTGGCGGCGCATTCGGATTCGAGTTGGAGTTGGAAGCGGATATCGATGTGGTAGAAGAATCTGTATTGGGCGGAGCGGCCAGCATGAACGCCGAGGGCGGCAAGCCTCCGACAGTTGCCGCATCCCCGGCCTTAAGGGCATAGGGCACACTCATCAGCATCACTCGCCGTTGTTCACCCTGGCCTTGCGCCTGCACCCCTAGCCAGCGCGCCTCACCGGAAACAAACAGATCGACGGGCAATCCGTGGCTATTGGTCGCGCCGAGCATGACCGAGTAGTGCCCGGTCTTGTCAGACTGGACATTCTGCGTCTCCATCCACAGCGGCGCTCCGCCCTGCTCATCTTTGTAGAGATAGAAGATCACCCCCACCGCCCCACTCAGCGGCTTGCCGTTGGCGTCGCTCAAGACCCCGCTGAAATTCACCAACTGCGGCACGACGCCACCGGCAACGATTGTGTCTTGCTGCGCGGAAAGAGGAAGGGCGCAGAACAGAGTTAGCAGGCACATCAGAAGCGATAGAGAAAATCTTGTGATGCAGCTTTCTTGGATAGAGTTCCACGATTCATTGGCGTCGAACAAGCGGCTATCTCCGGCATTGTGCTGTCCTGTCATAAGCTTCCCCCTGATTAGTTTTGATCGCCGAGGCTCGTCCGCGGGCGACTTCGAATGCCCTACACCTAGAACTTGGAAACCAGGCTGACAACATGGGAGGCCCAGACGTGTGCGCCGTCGAACACCATCGCCGTTGCGCCGCGTGCGAAGCTTCCGACGAAGAAGGTGTCAACATTCGTGCCATCACTGGCGCGCAATTTGTCGATGTTGCCTGATCCGTTTGTCACCCAGATATTCGCTCCATCAAAGACAAGGCTTAAGGGCGCGCCCGATAAAGCAAACGTGCCCACAAAGGCGCCATCACTGGCTCGCAACTTAGTAACCGTGTTGTCGGCTTGATTCCCCACCCAGATGTTCGCCCCGTCAAAGGCCACGCTGCGGGGTGCATTCCCGACCGGGAAATTTCCCAGGTTCGCTCCATCGCCGGCTCGGAGCTTAACTACAAAGCCGGGGGCAGTGCCCGAAGGTACCCAGATGTTGGCTCCATCAAATGCCAGACCCAAGGGGTTACCCCCAGAGCCGACTCCGGCCACGAAGAAGCCACCAAGGTTGGCGCCGTCACTCGCACGCAACTTTGTCACTGTCACAGGATCCTGCGAAGTGCAGCCGGAGTTTACTATCCACACGTTTGCGCCATCAAAGGCAACTCCGGTTGGACACGGTCCTACGAAGAAACTAGCCCCGTCTAGCCTAGTCACGATGCCTTGAGCGTAAGCACTATCCGTGACCCAGGTGTGCGTTCCGTCAAACGCAATACCCCAGGGTGCGAGTTGGACTGGGTAGATATCGAGGTCGGCGACAAGGGCCCCGTCGCTGGCACGCAGCGCGTACACGTGTTCGTCTGTGGTATCTACCATCCAGATATTTTCGCCGTCAAAGGCGAGGCCTTGGGGGTTGTTTGCGATATCAAAACTGGTGGTTTGATTGGCAGGGTACCAATGCAGGACCGCGATTTGCAGCGGGTTCTGCAGTGAGTTCACCACCTGCGCGTGAGCCGACGAAACCAAAGCAATGAGCCCGCAAAGAAACATCCACAGCATGACGGATTTGCCTGAGTGCGGCCTGCCAGGAATTGGCCGAATTTGTGTTTTCACGATGTCCTCCTCACTGTCGATTCTTTTGAAGGATATGCCGCCATTTCATCTGCGGGTTGCAAATCTCCGTTTAACAGGCAAGGCTCTTCCTGCCCGAGCGCTAGAACTTCCAAACCGTGTTGCTGAAAAAGTTTGCGACCCAGATGTTGGCTCCATCAAAGGCGACACCTTGCGGTCCGCTTCCTGTGGCAAAGGTGCCGAGGGGCGCTCCGTTGCTGGCCTGCAGCTTGCTCAACGTGCTATTCCCGTAGTTCGTTACCCAGATATTGGCGCCGTCATAGGCCAATGAGAAAGGTTGGGTGCCCACCCGAAAGCTGTTGATGTATTTGCCGTCGCTGGCTCGCAGTTCGGTTACCGTGTTGTAACCTTCGTTGGCCACCCACACGTTTGTCCCATCAAACGCGAGGCCGGTGGGATTCTTGCCCACAAGGAAGTTGCCGAGGTTCGTGCCATCACTGGCCCGCAGCTTGGTTACGCTGTTACTTCCGAAATTGCTGACCCAGATGTTTGCGCCATCAATGGCTACGAAATATGGCGCGGTACCCACCGTAGGAGCACCAAGGTTCGTGCCATCGCTAGCCCGTAATTTGGTGACGTTGTTGCTGCTGACATTCGCTACCCAAATGTTCGTCCCATCAAAGGCCACGCCGTAGGGGCTACGCCCCACGGAAAAGGTGCCCAGGTTCGTTCCATCGTTGGCCCGCAGCTTGGTGACGGTGTTGTTTTGAAGTTGGCTGACCCAGATATTAGCTCCATCAAAAGCGATGCCTGTAGGTTGACCTCCCAGGGGAAAAGTGCCGAGGACAAAGCCATCGTTCCCTCGCAGCTTGACCACGCTGTTGTTGGTTGCTGCCCAGATGCTTGCCCCGTCAAAAGCCAGACCAGCCGGGGCAGCATTTACTCCGAACTGCGTGGGCACCTGGTTTGCTGCATCCCAGTGCAGCAGTGCGAGCTGCAAGGGATTCTGTGTCGAGTTCACTACTCCGCCCTGTGCGTGGGCCAGACCTGAGCCGATGGCGAAGAGCCCGCAGAAAAGCACCATCAGCACGGCAAATCTGCACAAAGTTTCATTTTTCACATTGCCTCCTCATGATTCCGAAACTTTTCACGTCTACCTCCAGCCTCTACCCGAAACATGCGGAAAACAGAGAACGAATTGGCTCACGCTCGAGAACATTTTTTTGGGGATCTCCCAATTGTTGTGGAAGACCGCTTCGACTGGCAGCCGATTCACACGCCGATGCTGACCGGCAGCGCAGACTGGCTCTTGCCAATCGAGGCGGAGCAAATGCGTGCCGGGCCGGACAAGTTCGCCCCATTGACTTTCAGCGGAAAGCGGCATAGCTTTTGCGCCTAGGGGGCCCTGTCCGCAATGTCCCTGGGGGATCGCCCTTGCGCTCTACTTCGTCTGGCCAGGTAACGGAACTGCTCGCGCGCTGGCGCGGCGGGGATGCTGCGGCCAGAGAAGCTTTGGTCCCGGTCGTCTACAACGAACTGCGCCGCGTGGCGGGGCGGTGTTTGGCGGGTCAACAGCGTCAAACTCTTCAGAGCACCGCCTTGGTACACGAGGCCTATTTGCGGCTGGTGGGGCAGGCCTCGGTGCGGGTGGAGAACCGCGCTCACTTTTTTGGCATTGCCGCCCGCCTGATGCGCGAGATCCTGGTGGACCATGCCCGCATGCGTGGCGCCGCCAAGCGCGGAGCGAACTGCCTGACCCTTGCTCTCGATGAGGCAGTGGCTTTGCCCCAGAAGCGGGAAGTCGACTTGGTCGCACTGGACGATGCCCTGAACGGCCTAGCTGCATTGGATTCCAGGCAATCCCAAATCATCGACTTGCGCTTCTTTGGCGGCCTGTCCATCGAAGACACTTCCCACGTTCTCGGAATCTCACCGGCCACGGTGAAACGAGAATGGGCCACGGCCAGATTGTGGCTGCAGAGGGAAATTAGCCGGAGCGAATCCGCATGACACCGGAGCGCTGGCAGCAGGTCAAGGGTGTGCTCCACGGCGTGCTGGAGTTGGCGCCGTCGGAGCGCGCAGTCTTCCTCGACCGGGCTTGTAACGGCGATCAAGCTTTGCGTCAAGAAGTGGACTCACTTTTGGCAAGCGAAGATGAGCTCGCTGCCGAGAAGAAGCTCGGCCTGGAATTCCTGGATGAACCCGCGGTTGCGTTTCCAGCCGCAGCCAGCGGCCAAAACGAGGAGGGTCTTTGGGTCGGGCGCCGGGTCGGCCCCTACAAGATTCTCGAGCTTGCTGGGATGGGCGGCATGGGTGAGGTTTACCGTGCCATTCGCGATGATGATCAGTACCAGAAGCAGGTCGCGCTCAAGGTAGTGCGCGCCGGACAGGACTCGGGCTTCGTCGTCAACCGTTTCAAGAACGAACGTCGGATATTGGCCAACCTCGATCATCCCAACATCGCGCGCCTGCTCGATGGTGGTACCTCGGAGGACGGCGCGCCCTATTTCGTGATGGAGTTCATCGAAGGCCAGCCCGTGGACCAGTACTGCAATCAGCACAAACTTGCAGTCCGTGACCGGCTGAAGCTTTTTCTGCAAGTCTGCTCGGCGGTGCAGTTCGCCCATCAGCGGCTGATCATTCATCGCGACATTAAGCCCGGCAATATCCTGGTTACCTCCGAAGGTGTGCCCAAGCTCCTGGACTTCGGTATCGCCAAGCTCCTGGATGTGAACCCGGAGGCGGGAAAATCCGAGGCTACGGCAACTCTCTTCCGGGTTCTGACGCCAGCCTATGCCAGCCCGGAGCAGGTGAGGGGAGAGCCGATTATGACCGCCAGCGACGTGTATTCGCTCGGCGTGGTGCTGTACGAGCTGCTGACCGGAGCCAGTCCGTATCCGGTGACCAGCCATGCTCCCCAGGAGATGGTCCGCGCGGTCTGCGAAGTCGAGCCGGAACGGCCCAGCACGGCGCTGAGGCGGACAACGACAAACGGCAAGCCGGGGTCAACCCACGCCCCGGTGAACGTTGCGGGCGATGTCTCACGCGCAAAACTCGCAAAACGCCTTAGCGGCGACCTCGACAACATCGTGCTGATGGCTCTGCGCAAAGAACCGCAGCGGCGTTATGCGTCGGCGGAACAATTTGCGGAGGACATCCGCCGGCATCTTGAGGATCTTCCCGTCATTGCCCGCAAAGACACCATTCGATATCGAACCACGAAGTTCGTAAGCCGGCACAAAACCGGCGTGGTGGCGGCCTTGGGCATCGTCTTAACGCTGTCCGGCGCACTGGCGGTAACACTACGGGAAGCTCGTGTCGCGCAAAGACGCTTCGACGACGTGCGTAGCCTGGCCAATTCGCTCATCTTCGACATCCACGATTCCATTCAGGACATTCCAGGATCAACCCAGGCTCGAGAACTCATTGTCGAGAAATCTCTTCACTATCTCGACAGCTTAGCCCGGGAGTCAGCCGGTGACACCGCGTTGCAGCGGGAACTTGCGGTGGCCTATCAGCGGGTCGGCGAGGTGCAGGGATATCCGTATCACCCGAACCTCGGAGATACCGATGGGGCCCTGAAAAGCTATCAAAAGGCGTTGGCAATTCGACAGGCTGTGTTCGCTTCACGTCAACGAAATACCTTAGACGCTGTGGCTCTGGCGGAGTGCTTTCGGTCGGTGGCAGAGATACTTCTTGTGCATGGCGAGACCAATACGGCGCTTGAAAATATTCAGCACTCCGTTCAGATCAGCGAGCAAGCGGATCAAACAAATCACGACAAAGCGAAAGTCGTGGAGGAACTCACGAGAGATTACGAAGCCGAAGCAAACATATTGGGAGGCGATTTTAATTTGTCGAATCTTGGCGACAATTCAGCGGCTCTCAGACTTCGAGGCAAACAACTCGAAACAGCCGAGCGTAGAGTGAAGTTGGAACCAGACAGTCCATCGGCTCAACGCAGTCTGGCTGGTAGCCTTGCGATGATGGGAGATCAGCTTCTCTTCGAAGGAGAAAGACGTCAGGCGCTGCAATATCAGCTCCGGACACACGAGATCGTCAAGGATTTGGCGGCGCACTCCGAGAGTGCCAAACTGCTCGAGGACCTGGAGGGCATCGATGAAAGGATTTTTGTGATCCAGCTCGCGGACGGGAATGCGAAGGCTGCGGAAGCAGCGGCACGGGAGGGTGTGAACATTTCGGAAAGGTTGGTGCGAACCGACCCTCACGACGCACATGCGAAACTGGGGCTTGCGATCAGCTATGTCAACCTGGCTGAGGTCACGTCCATGTCTCCGAGTTCGACAGAAGCATGGTCCGCCGCAACCAAGGCGACCGCCCTGATGGATCAGCTCCTGCGTCAGGACCCGAGAAACACTGACTATCTTGGCGAGCAAGCAAGTATCGACGTCAATGTCGGAGACGCGTTGAAGAGGTTGGGGGACTACCGTCGCGCGCTGCGCTCCTATCGAGATGCGGCATCCATACTCTCCCAGCTTCCTTCCGAGGGCGCACAAAACTCGAATACGCCCTTTTTCCTTGCCGTCTGCTACAACCGAATTGCCTCGGTGTATATCTCGCAGCGCGATGCCAAGCAAGCCTTGGCGATGCACCAGAAGGCGCTGTCGCTAGCAGAGCCAGGTGCCACCTCGAGCAACCCAAATATCGAAGCTTTATATTCGACGGCGGAAGCCTATACGGGCCTCGGCGACACGGAGAATGTCCTGGCCGCCGGCTCCGGTGAAAGCTGGCAAGCCGAGGTCCAGCACTGGAAGCAGGCAGCGTCTTGGTATGAGCACAGCTTGAAGTTGTGGGCTCGAATTAAGGAACCGGGAGATCTCAGCCCGAATGGCTTCGAATGCACGCCGCCAACGCTCGTGGCGAGGCGCTTGGCAAAGGTGAAGCGCGCCCAGCATCGGGTGAGCGCCGACCTGACGCCGAGCCATGCAAAGAATGGCAACCGGGCAGAATGGCAGAATACAAATAGCCCTTCGATCTTCCCATAGGGCTGCCCGTGCCGTTATGCTCAATCGCCAAATGGAAACGTATGGCACAGGTCGATCCTGCCTTTAAGAGGGGAGTGGGTAATCCTACACGCCGCGCCGCTCGTCCTCCTGGAGTCGGTCTTCGTACAAAGTCGACCGGTACGGTCGAGGTGAAGACAACCAAGAACACGCTCAACAGCAACGTGGCGTTCCGGGTGACGAAATAACAGTTTGAGCTGTTCGGAATTGAAGAATAGAGGCCGCCCAACGTCTGGGCGGCTTTTCTTTTGCATCACGCGGAGGTAGGGGCACGATAACTGTTGAGAACAGATGGGATGAGAATGCCGGTCTCCGGCGGGATGCGATACGCTCCCAAGTTATCGACGCGCTCGAAGCGCAAGAGATAAAGGAGACCGGCAATGAAGAAGATTAGCACTGCAGGGGCAAGG
>Ga0307474_10000220_pt1 | contig 41824 bp, 27 predicted proteins | sample atmos_gasesECM1C_2_FD_203312 | JGI IMG/M metagenome (GOLD analysis project Ga0307474, IMG submission 203312) | Hardwood forest soil microbial communities from Morgan-Monroe State Forest, Indiana, United States - atmos_gasesECM1C_05 | ecosystem: Environmental > Terrestrial > Soil > Temperate... | reverse complement strand
TGGCTCTGGCATTGCTATTGGCTGGGTGCGGGAGCAGTTCCAGCAGCATGAAAAACTCGGACCCCGCCGCCGGAATTTCGGGCAACTGGCAAATGAGCCTGCAAAAAAGTAACAGTACGTTAGCGCCAAAGACACAATCCGGATCGCTCGTGCAGAATGGCAACCTGGTCACCGGCAGCGTGATTTTCACGAACCTGCCATGTTCCGGAGTGGCAAATGTAAGCGGAACGGTGAATGGATCCACGGTCTCACTGGAGGTTGCTCCCGTCGGAACCACCATTAATCTTAGCGGCGCGGTCGAAACTGGAAGTGGTCAACCTTCCATGAGCGGAAGTTACACAATATTTTCTACAGGATGCGTCGGTTCTCAAACCGCCCCCCAATCAGGTACGTTCATCGGCAACATGGTGTCGCCGTTGAATGGGAGTATCGCGGGCACTTTTGCTTCAAAACCCTACCACACAACTTACAGCTTGACGGGCCAAGTGACCCAAGGAGCTAACACAGGCGCCAGCAGCACACCCCTTTCCGGGAGTCTCACCTTCACGGGTTTCTGCTACGCGACGGCCAATATTGTGGGATTGATCAGCGGAGACTCCGTGGTGATGACCCTGGTTGACGCGAGCGGAGCCCGGATTGGACAGGTGACTGGAACAATCGCGCTCGATGCAACGGCGCTCAACGGAAGCTATGAAATTGCGGGGCTAGGTCAAGGTGCCAGCAAAGATTGCGTGGATGGGAGCATGGGTACAGTAACCTTGGCAATCGCGGCGAAGTAACCCTCACACTCCAATCCATGTCCCAACATCCTTGCTCGTGCCCCTAGCTTTACGCTTGCCGATTTCTCCCGCATGGTAATCAAACGAACAATCGCCTGAGTACCGTACATTTAGATATCGTAAATCCCACACGATTCACCTGGTCTTAAGTTAAGGCGAGAATCGGCGGACGCCTACATCCCGGTCCCGGTGAGCAGCACGACTTGCGGGCTGGCTCCTCCATTGTCGGTGATGCTAAGAGTTGCGGAGCGCGGCCCCCCCCCCGATGGAGTGAAGATCAGTTGGATTGTGCAATTGGTGAGTGGCGGCAATGTTGGATTGGCCGTGCAGGTGTCCGATTCCGCAAAGTCGCTGGCATTGGCGCCCTCGACGGCAATCTGAGAGATGATCAGCGGATTCGGCCCAACGTTCGTCAACGTGATCAGGTTTACTGCGCTCGCCGTTCCTACCGCTTGAGTGCCGAAGTTGATGTTCGTCTGCGACAGGGTGACGACGCTGGCTGGCGTAGGCAAATAGATGATTGACTGCGAAGCTCCTTGACCAAAATCTTGTGAGGTGATCAAACTGCCGGAAGGCAAAAATCCGAGAGTAGCTCCTATGCCGGTAGCCACTAGCGGGTTTAGCTTGGCGATCCAGTTTTGGTTCGCGTCCACCAGAACCCCGTAGTTTTTTTTGTCTTTCACACTATTAAAAGTCGCGATGGTATTTGGATCGCTGCCATTCACAAACGGTTTATTGTCTGGAGTCGCGGGCATAACCCAGTATCCATATTGAACATTAAGAGAATTTGTTGGGTCGCCGGTCCACTCCTCGAAGCCAAAACAACTTCCTGAAACCTGCCCCATAAAAAGCGTAAACGCGGGGGCTGTAGGCGGCGGAACACCCAAAGCGCCCATCCCCATGGGCCCCGATGCGGTACACGATCCCAAAGGTGTGGCCAGCACTGATACTGGATTTTGAAGATTGCTCAGATCCAGCAGCGATTGATCCGCCGCACCTACATCCATCACCGCCGTGGCGTTAACACTCAAGTCGATCGGCGTTGCATAGGGCTGAGTCACGCCCAAATTGGTGAGGCTAGTGACTCCGCTTGTAGCGAGATCCAGAATCTGCACTTCCGGCGGAGATGGCGGGTTTTGCCCGAACGTCGAACTCACGATGTAGGGTGGCGTGGATAGCGGGTTCAGCGTGAAGCTTGGCGACGGAAGCGCCCCTGCAAACGGCAGGGCCGTAAAGGTCCCGGCTTTCAGATCCATCTCGAAGTACCCATCCGCTGTGCTCATCAGCAGTTGGTTATCCAGAGGATTCACAATAGCAGCACAAATCATGCAGGTTAGGCCGTTAAATGTAACCGACCCGGACACTGGCGCCTTAAACGTAGAGATAACGGAGTTGTTGGCAAAATCCGCCGCATTGTTGCTGGCATCGATGATCAGCACGTCCGGAGAGCTATAACTGATGACTGCCACTAATGCACTGGTCAGACTGGCTACCGTGATATTGGGCACAAACCCTGATGGCATTGGGATGGACGCCAGCAGAGCCGACGGCACAGGTAGTACGCTCGAGAATTGGTCGGCATCCAAATTCACTTCCTGTACCGAGAAGGTTCCCTGAATCTTATTCAGCGATTGCGGTAAATAAGCCGCGTCGATGAGACCTGACTTGTATGGAACCGGTAAAATTGCGAGCGTGTTGGATGAAAAGCCGTTGCTCACAACGTTGAGTTGGATTAAACCCACCGACGAACCTAGAGTCGCGCTAACCGCCGCAGAGCCAAAAGTAGTCGCATTGGCCATACCACTGGAACTTACCGCAATGGCAGGGGTCGATGTAGAGGCCCACTTGACAGTTGAAGTGACGTCGGCCGTGGTGCCGTCGCTGTAAGTCGCGATGGCGGTAAGTTGACGACTCTCTCCGATCGAAATCAGAGAAACTGCGGGAGCTACGGTGACCGCCTGCAACGTCACGCCGGGAGCCGGATTCGACGTAGTAGAAGGCACGTAGTGCGCATTTGAGCCTCCGCTACAGCCTTGCAGCAACGCGATAGAGGCCACGGTTGCCGCCAGCAACAAAGCCATTCCCGGCGTTTTCACTCTCGAATGGAAAAGATTCCTTGCCAACCTCTGCATCGATTCTCCTCAAATATTCGCGGCCGGACTCACCGGCATGATGTTTGCAATTACTCTTTCCCTCGTACGGTTGAACTCTTGGCTTGTGCCTGTCCGGAAGCGCGATAGTCCTGGGATTTTCCCGTTTGCATCTTCTCCTTGATCCAATCGAAGGCAGTTCCGTCCGAGATCGCGGCGAGAAAAGCTTTGGTGTCGTCGTAGTGTACGACTTCCGTTTTTGGCGGAACGGCCGCTTCAATTTTCTGCCTGGCCTCCGGGGGGGTTACGGTAACGCTCTTCACTTCCCGCAGGCGAATTTTTTGCGTCTTCAATTCCGGCAGCCACTTTACAGGGTCCAGTTCTGCAATGCCAGCCAGGAACTCGGGCTTCAGATAAGCAGGCCGCTCTTTCTCTGGGATCAGCGTGGATTTCGCGATCCAATCCGGCCAGTCGCCCCACGGATTCACTAAATCCAGAGTTTTGATTCTCGGATCCACGGCCGCCGCGAGAATGGCCACGCTGCCTCCCGACCCTTCCCCAAACATTCCGACGCGCTCCATATCGAATTCGCCGGTCTGCGCCAGATAATTAAGAATCATCTGCACATCATGGGCTGAGGTGGAGAGAGCTTCTTTCAGATTGCTGACAAACCACTCTTTCATTCCACGTGGAGCATGAAAGCGCTCCGGGGAGAGGGCGGAAACAAAGCCGACCGCCGCAAAACCATTCTTGGTTACAAATTTCCGAAAATCGGCATCGCGATATCGGTCGTTGCTGAATTGATAACCGTAAAGATAAAGAATGACCGGCGGCTTCGCGACGCCAGACGGCTTCATGATGAACAGATCAATGGGGTCGCCGGGCCGCCATTCCACGCGGACGATTGCGAACGTGTAGGCTGGATCGCTGCTATCGTCATTTCCCATGATCGGGTCCACCGGGTCCATGCTCGAACCCTTAAGCGACGGAGTCGTCCAATCCTCGGAAAACGGCTTGGCCTTGGGCTTCGCCAGGGGATCGAGGACATCCCTCAGATCGTCGTCAACCCCTGCCGACTTCGTAGACGTGGCAGGCGCAGCTTTCGGCTTATCCTGAGCCGGAGTCGAAACTTGCGCAATGCCATTTACGCCGAACAGCATTGCTAATACAAAAGCCATTTGCCGCAATGCCGTCTTGCACCCGACAGTTTTCATGATTTCCTGTAGATTCCGCGTCCTGTTCACTCTAATCATCTCCGACAGCATGACACCCCTGAAATTGAAAATTGAGGCAGACTGCTGGAAAAGCCAGCCTGCCTCAGGTTCCCATCTATCTTGCTTACTTAGCCAACGTCAGGTTTGGCCAAACTCGCGTTCGGCCAAACCACGGCTGGGCTGGAATTACTGCTTGCCGCCGAGAACGCCCGGCGCTACAGCTTGCGGCGAGGGCTCCTGGATGCTGTAGTACTCGCCAAGCGTGTTCTTCGCAGGACCCGCGGAGCAAGTGGTGCTGGTGCTGCTTCCACTCACGTATACGATGGTGGCAGTAGCAGGAACGCCCGTCGAGACGGTGTATGCTGTCCCGCCGACCGTGATCGTCTTGCCCTCGTAAAGAGTGCCGGCCGTGAATTTATCCTGGCTCTTCCAGAGTAGCTCGATCCCCTTGTGGGAAACACAAAGGCCCGTCGGAACAGTTACGTGACCAGTGGTATAGGATGCGCCGAAGGGACCCTGAATCAGGCCGCCCACGTCGCCGCCGCCTTCCGTTGCGCCACCGAGCGAGTTGCCGTTCGGGGACTCTTGGGTTGCGGCGCCGTTGTTGCGGGTGGTGAGAGTGCCGGCGACGGTGAAGTGCTCACGGTAAACGTCCAAACCATCCGTCGGTGCATTCGACGAGCAGGTCGGATCAGTGTTGGGGCAAGCTGTGAACGGAATGAAGTCTGCCACCGCATCCGCACCGTTGATGTTGTTCTCGGTCGTCTGAGCCAACACTGTCGGGCCGAAGGCGTCAGCATCGGGGTTCGGAACCAGCCAGCGATAGAGCGACCACGCCTTGTAGGAGCCGTCGCGAATCGTCGGGTAGGAAGGACCTGTTCCCCAGAATGCCGACACTGTGCAAGGACCGGTGCAGTTCGGGAAATTCTGGTGCGCCGATGGCGCTGCGAAGCCGAACGGATCAACGCCGTCAAGGGTTAGGTAGTTGTAGTTAGTCGGGGTCGAGGCGCCTGCAAACTTCGCCAGGTTCGCAAAGCCCTGGAAGATGTAGCCCAACGAGTTAGCGGTGCCGAGGACACCGGTCGTGCTGCTGCCAACGACTTCACCGGTGCCGATAGCGCGCGAACGCACGCCAGGGCCACTGCAAGTCGGATTGTCAGGATTGGACGAACCGCAGCCGCAGGGCTTAGCGGACAGCGGGTTATCGTTGTCCGGAGCGCCCGGGACAACGTTCTGTTCCTGCGAATCCGACGTGTTGCCGTTCGTGCGGAACAGGGTAAATTCCGTCGTGTTCATGGTGCCGGAGAGCGGCTCACGCAGGAAGAGTGTGAGAGCTGCCGTGTCCGTGCCGCCGGTTAGGGCAGCGTTGTTCATGGCGCAAGCGCCTGAGCCATCGAACAGGTTGGCAGCAGTGTAGGTGCCGAGATGCGGCCAGCCAGTGGTTGAAATGCTGCCATCGGCAAAGCCGGTGCCGAGCACGCCGGAGTTAATGTTGGTGGGGTAGGCGCCAAAACCGTCGCCGCCGTTGTTCATAACGAAGACGATCGGCGCAGCGCCGATCGGGAAGGTTTGGTAGCCACGAACGCTCTGGCCGGTGATCGGGTCAGTTCCGGTCAGGTGGAACAGCACGGGCGTCGCGTTTGTGCCGGTGCCTTCCGAGGTCAGAATCGACTGGCCCACGTTGGTGGTGCTCTTGTAGCCAAGGCCCGCACGCGTGGTGCTGAGAGTGCCCATGGCGCGAGTGGTCGCGAAGTACGCATCTTCCGGACGAATGTCAGTCAAGCCAGCGTTGACGTGTACGTCGCTGAGGCCGGACTGGTTGGTTCCCAGGGTCTTGGGAAGGTTGGTTGCGCCGGTCAGGACTGTGACGTCCGCAGCGTTGTCGGGCCACAGGTCGTGCCCAGCAGACGGGGTGAGCAGGTTGCCGGGAGCGGCAGGAATGACCTGAAGTGCAACGCCAGAACCACCGTTGGCGACGGTGTTCTGCGCCAGGAATGCGCGGTTGCCTACGGTGGAGTCAACGCTGACATCAGTCCAGACATCCGTGATGTTAGCATTCCCACTGCTGATTGGCGCGGTGTTGCTGCTGGGGCAGTTGGTGCCTGCATCAAGGTCAGCGATCCAGACAACCCAGATGTTGCCCGGTTCCAGTGGAATAGCAACCGTACCGCGCTTGTCGACCAGGTTGGCGGCGTTCTTCGCCGACCAGTGATAGACGCATTGAGTCGCAGTGGCGTAAACGGGAGCGCCTACAACACCGCTCAGTTTGACTCCGGCAAGGAAGTCGCCGCCGATGCCCGCTGGGAGGAATTGTGCAGAAGAGCCTGCGCCGACAAAGTGCACCGAGCACCCTGCTGCAGCGCCACCGGCGATGCAATTTTCCTGTGCATGCGCTGTCGGCGTGACCCCTACGATCGCAGCAACCGCGAGTGCTGCGAAGAGAAGTTTGAATCGTGTCATTGTTCTCATCTCCTAGGACTATAAGTTGAAAAGCCGTGAGTCGGTGCGGAACCCCTCATTGCGCAAGCGGACAGGATTGTCCACTCGGCGGGAATGGGGGAGCCCGCAAGAAGGGCAAATTTTTGACGATCAGAATTGGCCAATGCAGCGCCCCCGCTTCATTAGCCGCACCAACTATGGAGGATGCCTGTTACGCTGGCATGACTTGATTGTTAAAATTCCGAGAATTTTCCGGGAGCTTTCTGCTTCTCCTGTGGGAAAACCTGCCGTGAATTAATTCGAAGTGACTACGCAGAGTGGGACTGGAAAAGTTCGCCTCTTCTTCAGCCATCTTCATCCCTCAAGGTAGTGAGCTGGCTGGTTTTAATCCGCACAATGCAAAGAACTGGCAGCACTTCTATCTTGCCGATAGATTATGGAGCGCGGCTCTGCATCATGACTCTCCCCGCGGAACTGTAACCTGAATTTAATCAATCTGTCACGACACCGTAACACCGTCCGTGTAGTTGTATTGGACTCCAATGGTTTCAAGCTTCGCCGCAGACTTGGCGTGTCTGGCCAAGGTCGCGCAACGCAGAAACCGAGAATGAGTGCGGTGATTCCCAGGGTGAGTTGGCAAGGGTAGACCGGTTTCTGATCAGAACATTTCTGCGCATGGGAAGTGCCGCGAGTTGCCGCAAGCTGGATTGGCGCGCTCCCCAGTTTCAACAAGCAAAGTACATATAGCGCTTCCGGAGGAGTTTAGAAATCGTGCGATTTCCCAGGATCGGTCTCTGTTTCTTGGTGGTTGTGGGAGGAGTTGCAGCCGGCGCGCCGCTACATGCAGCCAAACTGGCGCCCGCTGATCTCGGCGGTGCTGGCCGCAATCGGGGCGTGGCGGCATTTGGGATGGCAATGCCGCAAGACAAGCAGGCGTCTGTCAGCGGCAAAGTTGCGGATGGCTCGGGTACGCCCTTGGCAGCAGCAGCTGTGTCGGTGAAGAACGCCGCCGGGGAGGGTCAGACTGCGGTTACCGACAGTCAGGGGAAGTACGTTGTAAGTGGGCTGGCGGCGGGGACCTACAAGATCTCGGTGACAGCCAAGGGCTACAAGAAATTTGAAGTGGCGGATATTCCTCTGGCGGCGGGAGACACGGTTCCGCTGGATGTGCTGATGGAGGCAGGTTCTTCTCCGGAGGAGACACCGACTACTGAAGCGGCGGCCAGCGCCGCTCCAGTGGAGACAGCGCAGACGCAGAGCAACTCTCCAAACTGGCTGACCCTTTCCCCCACTATGCCCGCACCGCCGCCTGGCGCAAAACTTGCTCCTCAAGTCACTACCGTCGTACATCACGACGGAAAGACCGCCAGCGTCACGGGTACTGTCAGTGACCCGTCGGGCGCTGTTCTTGCAGGCGCGACCGTCGTCGTCAGCAATTCGTCGGGATTTAAGCAGACCACCACGACGAATGATCAGGGTGTTTACGTTATCAACGGAATTCCCCCCGGCAGTTACGACATGGCCGTAACCGCTCCCAACTTCAAGTCGTTTCAAACGTCGGCCGTCGCGATGGCCGCGGGCGCTACGATCCCCATGGATGCGATGCTCGAGGCCGCAGGAGAAAAGACCGAAGTCAATGTAGAGGCCAATAACGCTGCGGCGGTGCAAACCGAAAATGCCGAGGTCTCGGGTACGATCACGCAAAAAGAAGTAACAGAACTCGGACTGAACGGCCGCAACTTTACCGCGATGATCACGCTGACCCCGGGCGTGAGCAACCAGACCGGCCAGGACGAAGCGAAGGTCGGTGTGCAGGGCAGCGTCAAGTACAGCGTGAATGGCGGTCGCGTCGAATATAACTCGTTCGAAGTGGATGGCAGCGATGTGTTGAATGCCGGCTTGAGCGGAGCGGAGAGCACATTGGTGGTCTATCCAAGCCTGGATGCCATTAAAGAGGTGAAGGTTCTCACGTCGAATTACGGCGCTCAGTATGGAAGAACCGCCTCCGGCACAGTGCAGGTCACCACCAAATCTGGCGGCAACCAGTGGCACGGGAATGTTTACGAGTTTTTCCGAAATGAAGCGATGAATGCGCGCAATTACTTCGACCAGACTTCGCAGGCGCCGCTCTACCGGAGAAACGACTTCGGCGGCACCATCGGCGGACCGCTCTACATCCCGGGCCATTACAACGTGAATAAGGACAAGACGTTCATCTTTTTCTCGGAAGAAGCGCGCATAGAAAAGTCGCCCAACGAGTTGAGGTCGGACTTCAATCAGGCCGTGCCTACGATTGCCGAGCGGCAAGGGAATTTCAGCGACGTTTGCCCGAATCCCAATGATCCGCAGGATGCAAAGCAGCTGACCCCTATACCTGGCGCGTTCCATTTCCAGACGGCAAGTTTTCCGGACTGTCCGGCGGTACCTGGTCTTGGAAATACACCCGGTGTAGGCACGTTGTTTGTAACCGGGAATCCCAACGCCGGAAATGCCATCTACAACAACATCGCAACCGCGACCGACACCAAAGGGGGCATTCAAGCAGGCCTCGATCCGAACGCTGTTGCTATCCTCAATCAGAATCTCATTCCTCTACCGAACTCTTTCATTGGGTGCAATTCCAACCTCGTCGGAAAGATCGACCACACGACCGGCCAATTGATCATGCCCTGCTACGATGCGGTCATTTCCACGCCCACTCACTGGCGGGAGGAACTATTCCGTATCGACCACAACTTCAATTCGCATTTGCAGGGCACCTTCCGTTTTATTCACGATTCGTGGGACACAGTCACTCCAACCCCCAACTGGGGCACAGTGACCAATACCTTCCCGACCGTCCAGAACAAATTTGTAGGGCCAGGTATCGACATGGTAGTGCGCCTGACCCAAACCATCACTCCATCGCTGCTGAACGAGACCGTTTTCAGTTTCACGAATTCGCACATCACCCTCGCCGCCCAAAATGGCCCCGGTGGAGCGAATTTCCAACGTCCCGCAGGCTTAGGAAACCCCACGCAGGTAAGCCAATGTCCGGTCCCTGGAACGGGGACTGGGGTTGTCGCCTGCCCGATGGGCTACTTCTTCAACAATGGTTTTGGGGGGAAAGTACCGGGCGTTATAGTTGCCGGTAATAATCAAGACTTCGGCGGCAGTGGGTTCACAGTGGATCCATCTTACGTGCCGTGGGAGCATACCAATCCTACATACAATTTTCGTGATGACCTGAGCAAGGCGTTTGGCAAACATACGCTGCAGATCGGAGTGCAACTTGTCCTGGCGCAAAAAAATGAAACCAACGCAGCGTTGGGCGCGGCTACCGGCGATCTGCAAGGCCTTTTGACTGTAAGCAATGTGAACGGCGGCATTTACAGCACTGGCAACGCTTTTGCTAATTTCCTCTACAACGATGGGTTTAACTACCTGAGCGGTGGAGGCGACGCCATCAAGAGCTACCTTCAAGACAGCACCCAGTTGCGCTATTACAACCGGTACCAGATTGCGGAACCATTCGTTCAAGACGACTGGAGAGTCACTTCGCGAATCACGGTGAACCTGGGCATTCGGTTCAGTTTGTTTGGCAACTACAACGAGAAATACTTGCGGGCTTTCAACTGGGATCCCAACGCTTTCAGCCAGACACTGGCTGCGCAGGTGAAAGTTGATCCTTACACGGGGCAGCTCATCAACTTTCCAAGCCTCCAGCCCATTCCGTTCAATCTCGCGAATTTGGACCCTCGAATCACCAATGGACTCGTGCAATGTGGAAAAAATCGAGTGCCCGAAGGCTGCGTGAACAGCCACATATTTAATCCGGCGCCTCGGGTCGGATTCGCATGGGATCCGCAAGGAAACGGAAAGACCTCGATTCGGGCGGGCTACGGGATTTTTTTTGAGCATGGAACGGGAGATGAGGCCAACACTGGGTCTTTAGAAGGCAGCGCACCCAACATCCTGAGCCTCAACCAACCATTTCCTGCCGGATACGCTTGCATTGGGAACTACGCTGCGAACTGCAACCCCAACCCTGGCGGCCTCTCCATTCCCGGCGCTTTCCCGATCAACGTGACGTCTATTCCTACCAATACCAAATACTCCTACTCGCAGCAGTGGAGTTTGAGCGTACAGCGCGAGCTGCCGAAAAATTTTGCCGTGACGTTTGCGTATGTGGGCAGCAAGGGTACTCACCTGACGGTCGAACGCCAACTGAATCAAATCGCACCCATAGCACCCAACCTTAATCCCTTCGCGATCAACGAGCCTATTCTTACAACAGCGGGGCTGGGTAGCAACGATTGCTTGAACAACGGATCGATCGCTCAACCGGTCTTCACATTGCGGAATGGCGTGACGATAAGTTCGCAGAGCCCTGCCGCTATTAATCTGCAGATCGCGTGCCAAGGCGCAGCTCAGGTGTCACAGCCCAACATTCCGGTAGTAAACACGTTTCGCCAGTTCCCGGGCATCGGCGAAATCTTCTCTCTGCAAAACGTGGCCGACTCCTCGTACCATGGTTTTCAAACCACGATTCGGCGCACGAAGGGTCCTTTGACGGCTGGCGTTGCTTACTCCTTTAGCCACTCGATCGATGATTCTTCCGACCGCACCGATCCCACTTTCGTAAATTCGCTTAGCTTACGATCGAACAAGGCAAGTTCCAATTTCGATCAGCGCCATCTGGTTAACGTCAGCTACGTTTACTCACTACCCAATTTCAGTCGCGCGCTGCAGAGAGATCTTTCATGGTCCAATGACAATGCCAAAGAAGCTCCCGTGAGCGAAGGCGAGACTCCGCCTCCGGCTTCTGGCGAACCATCCCTCCTGATGAAATGGCTGGGCGATGGATGGCAATTTTCGGGTATCACAACTTACCAAACCGGTACGCCCTTCAGCGTGATCAACAATGCAGGAACCAGCGGAATTGGGGTGCTGGATAATGCGGGGGTCGCTAATGGTGTAGGGGCTGGATCCTACCCGGATGTGGTCAGGAATCCAGCTCCGGCCGCGTTCACTTCGAATCCCAGCAGCTTCGGTCCCCTGCTTTCGAATCCGAACGAGTTCGTTGCGCCGCGTGGCCTTACGTTCGGGGACGCTGGGCGCAACTTCCTGAACAATCCGAGCCGCTTAAATTTCGACATGTCGCTGTTGAAGCATTTCGCGGTTCGCGAAGGCAGCGAAGTCGAGTTCCGGGCGGAAGCCTTCAACATTTTCAATCACACTCAATTCCGCATCTACGATCCCAACTTCGGCAACACTGGAAGCAATAGTGTGAGTTGTTACGGCGGCGCAAACTATTCCGCTGGCGCTTACTTTCCCGGCGGCACGGACTGCCTCACCGGCAACTCTTTCCTGCACCCGGTAGACGCGCATCGTCCGCGCACCCTGCAGTTGGCGCTCAAGTATAGCTTCTAAGAGCCGCTTTGAGCTCGGTATGATCCTAGGTCCATTCGACGTATGCTCCATGCGGTCGCGTGGCGTTCCCACGGATACGTGCGCCGCAAATGAGGGCTCGGGGGCCTATGAGAAAGTGCCGGGCCCCTTCCCCTGTACGCACCGCGCCACGGGAGGAATATCGACCGAGTCTTTTGTAACAGGTGAAATCAAGGGATAGCTGGGTATCTCTCAGCAACGAGCACCGCATACACAAGTTCCCGTCAACTAATCTAGTGGAAGGTGAGTGTGACCGACACGTTGTCCGAAGCTTGGGCGCTGCCGCCAAAACCAATGAGTGGGCACGGACCGACAGTTGAGGCTCCAACGCCGCTTCCAAGCGCCAAAGTACCACCGGATATACCGAGTCCCGACGATGCGCTCGGGGGCGCGACCGACCAGTTACCCGTAGTGCCAATTGGATTGCCGTTGTATGCAAATATGGTCAAGATGATACTTTGTCCACTAACCGTCCCGCTCAGCGACGCCGTCGTGAAACATGGATACCCTGTGGCGGTCATCGTTCCGGTCAGAGTAGCGTTGCTAGCCCCAAAGTTAGCGCTTTGCGTCATGGTTCCAGATACGACGATCGGGGCGGGCGGGGTCACTCCCGTCAACGCCTGCATGTACGTCGAGCCCGTTAGCGTCCCGGTAAAGCTGCCATTCACCGGCGGGATCAAGATTGCGGTCCATGATCCAGTCGTCGGCGTCGTAAAGCACGCTCCGCCCAGCGCCTGGTAAGTGCCAGTCATCGAAGTATTGTCTGAAGCCAGTGTTCCGGTCAGGTTTAGCACGTTTCCGCCGTTGTTAATAGCGATGGTCACGTTCTGTCCGCTGACTGTCCCCGTCGCCGACGATACGCCAGCGCAATTAGAGTTGAGCCCAAGGATTGGGACTTCCAGGCTACCCGTTAAAGAACTCTTGGTCTCAGTTAGAAAGCCTGCGACCGGTATCGGAGCGGGATTTTGTTGGATCGGGTAATTCTGCGTCAGTGTGAACTGCCAGTTGCCGCTCAATGGACCAGACGTAACGGCGCTCGACGAAGAGTTCCCTCCGCCGCAAGTCACCAACGCCAGTAAGAGAACCGCTAAAATTGCCAGCGAGAGCAGTTTTTCTGCAGTCAGTGTCTTCACAGATCTCCAATAAATCAGCTGAGATTGAGTAATGCGCGCGACAACCTTGCGCTTACGAGGTTTTTGTTAGGCCGATCAGTTTAGCCTCCCGTCTATGACTCCATTGTTACTGCACGGTTAAAAATCGATGAATTCAAAACTCGCAGCTTGGAAATGCGGTGGACAAGCCGTGCGCCCTCCGCGGAGTTTTTAACCGTAGGTTCACCAAACAAATAACAGTGTGCGATAGAGTTTCGTGTCCATTCCTTCGGACTCGTCGACGACCATCCAGTCACAGGGCGGAGGAAGTAACGTTAGCCGTCGGGCGACGCCAATCAGAGAGCAGAAGTTCGACCGAATTCCCTCGGGAAGGGGCGTGAGCGATGCATGTAATTGAAAGCGTCCAGTGCCCATACTGCGTGGAAGGTGAGAAGTTCAAGAGTATGACGGCAAGGGCCGATGGGCATTGGTTCTTGTGCGACAACTGCGCGCACGTCGTGATTCCAGGCCAGCCCTCCTATCGATGCAACTGTGCCAAATGCATAAAACTTGATTACCCTCTTTCTGCCGCGTCCAAAGCGGATACCAAGCGATTTTCCAGCTAAACTCATCGCGGCAGCGGCAGGTTCGCTTTCAAGGATCTCTCTCAGATACGGGAGAATTCGCGCAGTCATCGGGCACCTTCTGTATTGATTTCCACAGAACAAGCGCCAAACCCCTGCAAAATTCACCCTAGTGTAATGTCCGCGTCATCCTGACGTAACAAGCATCCGCCAAACTCGCTGCACAAAATTTCTGAGAAAGAGACCGGAGTCTAGCAAGCCTTCAATGTCCAAGTCGATCCCCCAAGGGAGTGCTGAGAGTACCGACGAGTTTTGGGAACCTCAAATCCCGATTTCGACGGATAACGCACGGGGTGGTTCCGCTCCCGGCGCAATTGAGGGCGGAGTTTCTCGGCAGGTGGACGGAAGGGCTACGCCTCGCGATATTGAAATCGCGCTGACTTACGGATTGGAGCTGGCACGCTGCGGAGCCATGCTGGTTGGAGTGGACGGGTGCCTTCAGCTTGCAAATCGCGCGGCCTTGGCGATTCTCGACAAGAAAGATGGTATTTCGTTGGAGAGAACCGGCTTGGCAGCTGAGCGGGCCTCCGACACGCGGCTGCTACATCAATTGTTGCGGGACGCGATTAACGCTCCGCAGTCAGGTGAACCTAAGGGTTCACCGATCATGCTGCCGCGCAAAATAGCCCGTACGGCTCTCATCGTGCGAGTCGTTCCGGGTCCTGGATTGGATTGCTGGCCGGGCACGGAAAATCGTGCCGCGCTACTAACCTTATACGACGAGGACAAGGGCGTGGACGTTGATGAAGGAGTGCTTTGCAAACTTTACGGCCTGACCCGTGGAGAGGCTGCCCTCGCCGCGATTCTCCTGCAGGGAAAATCGATTGAGGAAGCGGCCGCTCAGCTCTTCATCAGCCCCCACACCGCCAGAACTCATCTCAAACGCATTTTCATGAAGACGGACACCCACCGCCAGACGGAACTGGTTGTGCGAATGTTCTCCGCTGTCCTATAAGATCACCTCTCCCGCTTCCGCAACCTATTCTCGCTTCTAGTGACATCTCTCCAAATGTCTCCGGCAGTTCGCGATGAAAATTTCGCCAATGAAATAAGGATAGCGAACTAAATACCTCATTTGGGGGATTACAGGATTTACTCACTCCCCCAAAGTACATCATGCAGGAGGAATATCTTTATGGTGGTGATAAGTCGCGTCCGAGTTTTTGTCGTTCGATGCGTCTTGGCAGCTTCGGTGTTGGCTTTGTTGGGCCCTTTGGCAGCCCGCGCCGACTCAATAGTCACGATTGACAACGTAGGCGGTAAGTCAGGAACCCCAGGAGTCGGTGTCAATGGACCATTCAGTCTGACTCACTCTGCCGTAACCTCGATCGATGGTGTCCCGATCGTCGGATCCATGTCCTTCACGACAGGGTCTTTTCTGTCGGGAACCTTGTGGGGCACTGCGGTGGACACCACCGCTGCCGAGTGGAATTCCGGGGGGAGTTTCACGATCACTGAGCAGGGCATGGGAGTCATCTTCACGGGGAGTTTCTCGGGAACGGTAACGTGGGAGTTTACAGGTTGCAGCGTAACAAGGGGCGTGAACCAGTGTTCCTACACGCTCACGGGCGCAATTACCGGAACGTATATGGGGCAAACGGTGACCGGGGCGACAACTCAATTTAATTTCACCCTCTCCGGCGCGTCTCAATGCTCTGGCTGTGGAAATTACCTGGGTGGATCCATCAAGAACACCGGTGGCGTCACCAGCTTCCCAGTAAACACTCCTGAACCCGCATCGCTGGGTTTAATGGGGACTGGATTGATGTTGCTCGGGTTCGTGGTGCGGCGAAAGGTCAAAACCGAAAAGTCGTAACAACGCTAGCACGATTGAATTTGGCTGCGACCGGCCTCCGATTCCTGTTTTAGAGAAGTGTTCTAAGGCCCTGACCGATAGCCTGCGCCCCGAGGAACCTTGGGGCGCAGGTCACTCCCACCTTCTCGCAAGCCATTGTGGAATAGTTTGGCCGCATCTGAAACAGGATTTCTGGGTTGCTTTGAATGCAACTCCCCTGCGCCCCCAACAATACCCTGTTTGGGGGATTACAGCTGTTCCTCCATCAAGGATGATACCCGACATACAAGGAGCTTTTTATGCAGACTTGGGTAATTCGCGAGGACGATTTTTGCGGGAACGTCAAGGTGAGTTCGCGGCCGCGCCACAGCTTTTACAGCTACTCCCTTTGGCGCGCGCGTACCGGCGAACGCTTGTTTGATGGCGCAGCCGGCGACCTCGCCGAAGCGATAGATACCATGCACGCGCACATTCGCTATTTGATGGCAGGAGAAGGAGTGGCCGCGAGGGAGTAGTCATGTCCTATGAAAACTTCTCGACTTGTGCAGGCAGTCACCGAGGGTAAACAGGCTGCAAACAACCCCGGTCGCTTCGAAGTGGTTGATCTCGGCCCTTTCGAAAACAACCGGAACGACGTGCTTGCGCTCAACGACCGGGCGCAATGTGCGGGCGTGTCTCTCAACCCAGAAACCGGAAGGCTTGAGGCTTTCCAGCAACAAAATGGAAGTCGCACCATGTTGGGAACGCTGGGTGGATCCTTCAGCATTGCCCGCGACCTTAACAACCAAGGCGAAGTGGTTGGAGGATCCCTAACCGAAGGTGACGAAAACTTTCACGGTTTCATCTACCGCGATAACCGCCTGCACGACTTGAACGAGTTCCTCGATCCGGGAACTGGATGGGAACTCCTCCAGGCGCTGGGAATCAACAACCACGGTGAGATCCTAGCGATCGGAAGTTGTACGGGTCATGATCGAATCGTTCTGCTGCGGCCCAGAACGTAATTGTACCGCGAGGTTCTCGCGGTCCGTCGCAGTGGAGGTCTTCAACAATTTGAGGGCAATCCATGGGACCAGAAAAGAAGGGCAATCTTGCAATCAGCGCAACTTTTTCGGGCGAACCCCTAACGGAATCCCTGCAATTCTGGGCTGATCGGCTGCAGCTGCCGTTTTCGATAAAACATGCTGCCTTCAATCAGGTATTTCAGACGCTGCTGGATCATACTGGGCTCTTCGCCACCAACACAGGGGGCGTGAACGTTGCTCTGGTTCGCTGGCAGGACCTGGGGGAGTCTCCGCACCTCGAAAGCAATGCTGAATCGCTGATTGAAACGATTGCCCGGGCGGGAGTTCAGTTCAGCGGACCCCTCATAGTTGTCAGCTGTCCCTGCAGCCCCCTTTTTCTGTCTGATTTGAACTCGGCCGCCTTTGCCACGCGTTTCGATGAGGAATTGGCGAAGCGTGTGGCGCCAGTTTCCAATGTCCACCTTATCTCAAGTGCGACTGTGCAGGAATTTTATCCTGTGGCGAGTGTGCACGACCCCATCAGTGAGCGACTGGCGCAGATTCCTTACACTGCCGATTTCTATGCGGCCCTGGGCACGATTCTGGCCAGAAAAGCAGCTAGCCTGCGGCGCGCTCCGTACAAAGTGATCGTGGTTGACTTGGACAACACGCTGTGGACGGGTGTCGCAGGAGAAGATGGCTGGCAAGGGGTTCGCCTCGATGCTGGACGGCTCGCGTTGCAAGAGCTTCTGCTAAAGCAGCGGGAACAAGGCGCGCTGCTGGCAGTCTGCAGCAAGAATAATGAAGCTGACGCCTGGGAGGTCTTCGAGCAGCGTCCTGAGATGCTGCTGAAGAAGCAGCATTTCTCGGCGTGGCAAATCAATTGGGATCCCAAGTCGGTGAATATCCGACGCATCGCACAACAGCTCTCTCTGGGAGCTGACAGCTTCATTTTCCTCGACGACTGCGGAAAAGAGTGCGCGGAAGTCCGCGCGCAGGTGCCTGAGGTCTTGACCCTTCAAATTCCTGCATCCTCATCGGACTTGACGAATTTTGCCCGCCACATCTGGGCTTTCGACCGAGGCAAGGTCACCGCGGAAGATCGTTTGCGCGTGGAGAGCTATGAGTTAGAACAGGCTCGGGCTCTCGAAGCACAGAAGGCAGGCAGTCTGGAAGACTTCGTTGCCAGCCTCGCGCTGCAAGTCACAATCGAACCTATACGAACAGAGAGCGTTGCCCGCGTGGCACAGCTCACGCAACGTACCAATCAATTCAACACCACGACGATCCGCCGGACTGAAGCCGAATTGAAAAGCACGCTGGAAAATGGATCGCTTCAGGGACTCACTGTCGCGGTAAGAGATCGCTTCGGGGACTACGGAAATGTCGGCGCTGTTCTTTACAACCTCGCCTCATCCTCGCTGGTAGTTGATTCTTTCATGCTGAGCTGCCGCGCCCTGGGACGCGGAGTTGAACACGCAATCGTGCGGTATCTAGGAGAAGAGGCGCTTCGTCATCAAGCCAACGATGTGGTCGTGCGATTTATTGCATCGCCAAAGAATGCTCTTGCCCTGCGCTTTCTAGACAGCCTCGAGTGCTCCGGAGAATCCGGAGGGCTCTACACTCGCTCCTTCCGGATCAAAGCCGCATACGCCACCCAGTTGGTCTACCGGCCCGTCGCCGGAGCTGAGAGCGAACCGAGACAGAAGGCTCCGCAGCTTGAAGGGCGCGCAAGTGCAGCCGGGTCCGCCGTTATGGACTACGCTGGTGTGGCCGAGAGCTTGAATACGGTGCCGGCGATTCGGGCGGAAATTCGCAAAGGTAAACCCACAGAAGAATTTGCGGCTGTTTCAGCAACACCGGGGTCGGCCGCTCCCAGAAATGACACGGAAGCGGAGTTGGCGAAGATTTGGGCCGAAGTTCTGTGGAAGCCTTCCGTCGGAATTCACGATGACTTCTTCGAACTGGGCGGAACTTCGCTGCGGGCGGTGGAGTTGTTGGTCCGGGTGGTCGAAACCTTTGACCGGCCGGATTTGGCTTTGAGTACGGTGCTGGAAGCGCCCACTGTAGCGCGCTTCGCGGCCGCTTTAGGAACTCAGCAGCAGGTCCGGTGCCTCGTTCCCATCCGCGAGCACGGTTCACGCCCTCCTTTCTTCTGCATCCCCGGTGTTGGAGGGAATGTGCTGGGGTTCCGCGGCATGGCAGCCCACTTGCCTCCTGACCAACCATTCTACGGGCTTCAAGCACCGGGGCTCGACGGCTCGGAAACTGTGGATGACGCCAAGCGAATTGCCGCACTGTATATCGAGGAGATTCGCACCATCCAGCCGCAGGGACCGTACTTTCTGGGCGGCGGCTGCATTGGCGGGATCTTCGCCCTGGAAATGGCTCAACAGTTAAGGGAGCAGGGTGAAGAAGTCGCCTTCCTGGCTCTGATGGATGCCTATAATCCCGCCTACAGCAAAATGATCTCGCGTTTCAAATACCTTTACTGCCACAGCCGGTTCCTGCTACAACGAGCGATCGGCAAAACTGAAAGAATCGCAAAGCGATTGTTTGGCAGGCATGATAAGGATCATCGGCGCGGCCATAACCAACCCGCGTCGCCCCTGGAATCGAACGGAAGGAATTCCGCTGCCAACGATCCCCTCGAAATATTGCGCCGCGTCCACGACGCAAATCTTCGCGCCGGTCAGCGATACACACCAGCTCCTTATGCCGGAAAGATCACTGTCTTCCGGGCATCCACCCGGAAGGCCGAGCCCTATCAAGACGACTATCTGGGATGGGGTCCAGTCGCCAAAGGCGGGATTGACGTTGAAGTGATTCCGGGGCGCCATTCCGATTACGAGCCGCGGGTTCATGCACAGATGCTGGATCAGCATCTCAGACTGGCCCAGAGCATGAGCCTGCAGCGCGCGGCCCGGCCGACAAACCCTTCCGCATGGGAAAAAGCTGTGTCGATGCAGAGGCCCGTCGAAGCGTATTCATCGTGATCGATATGGCGACGCAACAAAGAACCACCTGGAGGACCTGTGGCCAACTCAGGCTCACAAGTTCGATGGTCGATTAACTTCGTCTATCACGTTCCGGTTGCGGTACACTCCGCAAAGGGCCGGTAGCGCCACTTTCCGTCTGAAACAAGCTGCTAGAGTTAGTCGTAATTCGATTTCCGCATCCCAAAAAGTTTGCTGGGCTGCATTCCCTGGAGGTTTCGCCCGTGGAGCAGTACCGTCGCGACGTCGATGGCTTACGAGCCGTGGCCGTTATCGCGGTGGTGTTGTATCACGCAGGCGTGACGTCGATGGGAGGAGGGTATGTTGGGGTCGACGTGTTTTTCGTGATTTCCGGTTACTTGATTACGAAGTACGTTGACCAGAGAATCCAGGACGGTCGTTTTCGGATTGTTGAATTTTATGAGCGGCGCGTGCGGCGAATCATGCCAGCTCTCTTCTTTCTGCTGATCGTCGCCTCGGTCCTGGGCTATTTTGCGCTGTTTCCCAGCGCCTTTTATGACCTTGCGAAAAGCCAGATTGCAACCACCATCTTTTCTCCCAACCTCTTACTGTATCGGGATGCCGGCTACTTCGATGGAATCGCAAAGTTAAAGCCACTTTTGCACATGTGGTCTCTGGGCGTGGAAGAGCAGTTTTACATCTTTCTGCCGCTGACCATGATGCTCGCGGCTCGCGGCGGCAGGCGAGGGACCCTCGTCACTCTATATGTCGCATTGGTGGGGTCGCTGGCTCTTAGCATCTGGGGCGTCAAGAGTAATCCATCCGCGGCTTTTTATCTGGTGCCATTCCGGGCGTGGGAGCTACTGCTTGGATCGCTGATCGGGGTTCGAGCCTTTCCAAGAATCTCGAACACAATGTTGTGCAATGCACTGTCAGCAGTAGGATTATTGTTGATCCTTTTCAGCGTGTTCTTTTATACCTCGGAAACTGCATTTCCTGGAGTGGCTGCCTTGGCGCCCTGCCTCGGCACTGCATTCATTATCTATGCGAACGAAGACCGAAAGACTCTAACCGGACGCCTTCTATCCTGGGGACCGATGGTCGGCATCGGTCTCATCTCCTATTCCTTGTACCTCTGGCATTGGCCGTTGTTGGTTTTCTTGCGACACTATCTTGCGCGTCCGCTATCGAACGCGGAGGCGGGAATTGTCGTAGTCGTATCGCTTGCCGCTGCGATCTTGTCCTGGAAGTTCGTCGAACAGCCTTTCCGGGTGCGGGCCATCGGAGCTTCACGGCCGGCTCTTTTCTCGATCGTCGCAGCTGTCGCCGCGGTCGTGCTCGTCCTCGGCGCCGTCGAAATCGCAGCCCACGGGCTACCCCAACGTCTGTCCCCGCAGGCTCGCCAATATGCTTCTGGAATAACCGATCGGGATCATGAATTGGCGAAATGTGGGAGGTCGACAGAGCGCATCGAGAAAGGTGACTTATGTCGTCTGGGTTCAGATAAGGCAGGTACGGACCAGGCAGGCCCCGTCGACTTTGTTCTTTGGGGGGACTCTCACGCTGGAGCGCTCGCACCCGTTTTTAAAACATTGGCGAATGAAACTGGCGTCGCAGGCTGGCTGGCCACAGAACCCGGCTGCGCACCGCTTTTGGGAGTGGAGACAATTACGCACAACGTTTCCGGGTGCGACAAATTCAACGGGAGTGTGATCTCTGCCGTCGAACATTACAATGTTCGAACTGTGTATCTCGTCGCCCGCTGGGAGCTGGATCTTCTTGGGCGAACCGATTTCGAAAACTCGGAAGGCGTCGGAGGTTTTTTCCTTTCCGATTCCGATAGTAAAGAAATCTCGAGGGCGGAGAGCGGAAGGGTTCTTGAGCGAGGCTTGAATAGAACTCTCTCGCGGCTGGCGAGGGGCGGTCACAGAGTCGTGCTGGTTCTGGATGTCCCAAATACAGCGATATTCACGCCTGCCGTCCTGGCAAAATCGGCTACACGCGGAATGGATCTTGGGCCCGAAGTGATCGTCGATGTTCGCGCCAATGGGGGTCGGCTGGATTCCGCCGACGATTTCTTGAAACACATCGGTGCGCAATGGCAGGCTACTACAATCGATCCGAAGGCCTCGCTTTGCAAAGGCGCGGGATGTTTGATCGCAAAGAACGGACGTTCTCTCTACACGGATGATAACCATCTGACTACATTTGGCGCGTTACAACTTATCGATCTGATACGCCCCAGTGTCACGCAGGCAGGGTCGATCTCGCACTCGGCGCGTGCGGTGGCTACTCGCCAACCCTCCGAACCCTCGGCTTCCTTGCAGAGCAGGAATGCGGCCCTTGTATCCGAACCGTTGCAGGGCACCCACTGATCTTCCAAGCTCTGCTCTTCGAAGCTTCGACCTTCCAATTCCGGCCTGTACTAAGATCAATACGAATGCCTAAAGTGCTGTGGGTATTGTTGACGATTTGCCTGCTCATTCCACCCTCTTTATGGTGCCAGGGCCAGGCGCCAGCCATGACTTCTGTTGCAGCCAGGGTTGAACGCACCACAGCGTCCACTACAGAATCAGCTTGCAGCCGCTCGGCAGCCGGCAGCGCGGTTGCCAATCCTCCGGAATTTCGCAGCCATAATGGTGTGCTCAGAGTGAATCTTGCCTTTCGCGGTTTCCGCGCCGCGAATGGAGAAATGCGTTACTGCTATGTGTCGGATCGCGGGGCTCAATCTCCCAGTTTACGGCTGCGACCAGGGGACTTGCTCATTCTCAACCTTAGGAATGAGTTGACACCTGGGCCTCTTCCGGCTCAGGAGGTGGCCCATCCTCACAAGCCCAAACCCGCGGCAAAACGCTTGCCCGCGCCGACCATCTGCGCTGGCGACGCTATGTCGCCCCTGGCGACGAATCTTCACTTCCATGGCCTCGCGGTGCCGCCGGTATGTCACGCGGATGATGTGTTGCGAACACTCTTGACTCCAGGCTCAAGCTTCCAATATCGAATCCGGATCCCGCGAGACCAACCGCCGGGACTCTACTGGTACCATCCGCATCCGCACGGATCCGTCGAGGCTCAAGTGTTAGGAGGAGCTTCGGGCGCGCTGATCGTCGAGGGGATCGAATCCGAGAATCCAATTCTCGCCGGATTGCCCGAAAGGGTCCTGGTGATTCGTGATCAGCGGAACGCCGATGGGCGGCCGGGAAAATCGGCGGCCATAGAAGATGATGCTTATGTGCCGGAAAAGCCTTCGAACGACCTATCCATAAATTCGGTGCCTATCCCCTATCCCAATTATCCGCCCGCCATCATTACCGCGCACGCCGGAACGCGTGAATTCTGGCGCGTCCTGAACGCATCAGCGGATACCTATCTCGACATTCAAATCGTAAAAGGCCGCGCGCCCCGTCCCCTCGGCGTTGTGGCGCTCGACGGGGTTTCGATATGGCACGACAACCGTCAGCAACAAATTCAGTGGAATTCGGATATTCCGCTGCCTCCGGGCGCCCGCGCTGAATTCCTTGTGGACTTACCGGCGGAAAACACGGATCTCAGGCTAGTCACCCTGGGCGTACAAACCGGGCCCCTGACGGACGATGATCTTCTCTTCGATCCGAATGCTGCCGCCACCGTGGCCGACGATGATGACCATATGCCGCCTCGCCCGCTGGCCAGAATCTCAACCGCCGGAATCTCAGCGGCCCCGCTCGCTTCCCTTCCCGTGTTGGCCAGCCCAAAAACGCCTCGCAGGCGACCGGCACCAACGCCGCTTAGTCGCGCCGAGACGAATCGCACCCGCAAACTGTATTTCTCCGAAGGGCTTCTGCATGAAAAAGATCCTACTGGACCCAAGACTTTCATGATCACCGAGGAAGGCCGTCTTCCCAAGGTTTTCGACCCAGCCTCTGTCGAGCCCGACATCACCGTGCGGCAAGGCGATGTGGAGGATTGGACTATTGAGAACCGATCCCAGGAGTCGCATGTCTTCCACATTCACCAGACGCATTTCCGCTTGCTGGAGCGAGATGGGACCGTCGTCGATGAGCCGTATCTACGTGATACGGTCGCGATCCCGTACTGGGATGGCGACCCCAATGAGTTCCCCAGCGTGAAACTGCGCCTGGACTTCCGCAGCCCCGGAATTACCGGGACTTTCCCGTACCATTGCCATGTGCTTCTTCACGAGGATGGGGGAATGATGGGTACGATCCGAGTCCAGCCCGCTAAGCGTTGAAAAGCTGAAGACGCGGCCTCCAGGCTGCGTTCCAACCATGAGGGAGACTAAGGGCTGGTTACTTTCGTTGGATAACCGAAGCTGGCTTGTTTGCCGCCCAAATGTAACATAAACTCAACATTGCAAAACGGGATTATTCGTTATAGTGTTGGATCGTTTCTTTGCCACTGGGAGACTCCATGAAAAAGCTGCTACAGGTTCTCTGCGCCGCTAGCCTGTTAGTCCTTGCGTTGATTCCTCAGTCGTCCGCTCAACAGATGTATGCGACGAACGAGTTCGGCAAGGAACTCTACCTGGTGAATTATGCGACGGCCGCCGTCACGACGATCTCTACGACAACAGAGAAGCCCGACGACATTGTTATTACCCCCAGCGGAAACCTCATTTACACACAGAACCCCGGCAATGGCATCGAGATGTATAACCCGAAAACCGGTATCACCACTCAGGTCGCCACTATCCTAGGGGGCTCGCGTGACCTTGTGGTCGAACCGGGCGGGGCTTCGATTCTGATCGCGAACTACGGCGGCGGCAAGATTTATCGCATGAACCTCACCACGTTTGCGGTGACCCAACTGGGCGCCAAAATCGGACCGGTGAACGGGCTGGCGTACGACGCATCCGGCAGGCTTTTCACCGTCGCCAATTTCAATACCGTGGTTGAACTGGATCCGGTGACCGGAAAAATTCTCAAGACGCTGGTGCTGGAGCCATCCTACAAGTCCAATGGCGGCGACGGCATGACGTACGATCCTTATACGGGACACCTTTGGATTTCTCACATCGGAACGCAGGGGAACGGTCTGATCGAGGTCGCCACCGATCTGTCTGGATTTCAGCTCTTCCAAACGGGCAAGATTTTATCTCCGGACGGAATCGTTTCCGACGGCAAAGGGAATCTTTACATTGGCGCTTCATACAAGTATGTGTACGAATACAACATCACGTCCAACACCTTCACCAAGAAAGTGAATGTCAGTGGGGTTGATTCGATAGTCCTAATACCCGGCACTTTCTAGGCCGACATAAGCAAGGACGCAGTGGGCTTTCCGAGACGTGCTATTCTGCAGACTAGCTAGTGTGTTTGTGTGGCACATCTGGCACCACTGTAGGCTCCCCTATCCTATTCGGCGGTCTCCGAATAACAGCGCACCGGGTCGAAACTGCTGCGAGCCTTGAGTGATCCCGATGTCCCGCTGATGCGAATTTCAACGCCAAGTATGTGGCTGGGAGTGCAAGGCGAATGATTTACGGAATCCGGTTTGTCCTTTCCTTTATCCTGGGAACCGATAAGGCGGAACGCAATTTTGCCGTTTATTCGGATGATACGTTTGTGGTGTCGTATCCGCGCTCCGGAAACACCTGGACTCGCTTTCTCATCGCCAATCTCGCGCACCCCGACGAAAACGTCACTTTCGCCAACATAGAGCGGCTCATTCCGGACACGTCTTCGCAATCGAACCGCGCGCTGAAACGAACGCCGCGCCCCCGGATTATCAAGTCCCACAACTATTTCGATCACCGATATCGAAAGATCATCTACATCGTTCGCGACCCTCGGGACGTCGCACTTTCTTATTACGACTTTCACCGGAAGAACCGGCAAATTGAAGATGATTATCCGTTGGAAGCGTGGGTGGGGGATTTTGTCCGCGGAAAACTGATTTCGGCCGACTGGGGATCTTGGGGGGAAAATGTCTCCAGCTGGATCTACACGCGCGGCCGAAGCCCCGATTTCCTGTTGCTGCGCTACGAAGATATGTTTGAAAATACGAAAGAAGAACTGGCGCGCATCGCCCGCTATCTCGGCATTGAGGCGACACCAGAGCGATTGGCCAATGCCATCGAGCGAAGCTCAGCCGACCGTATGCGTGAACTGGAAAAACTCGAGGAGAACCAGTGGGTCGCGACCAAGAAACACCGAAAGGATATTCCGTTTGTCCGCGTCGCAAAGGCCGGTGGCTGGCGAACCAAACTTCCGGAGTCCTGTGTCGCACGAATCGAATCCGCCTGGGGAGAACTGATGAGTACGCTTGGTTATGAACTGGTTTCAATGGCCAGTCCATCGGGGTTCACGCCAGCTCGCTTAGAAGAATTGCGGCGGACGTAAAGTTGTGAACTCCCCTTTTCCACAAGCCATCGGCGTTTGTTCAGCAACGCATTGCGGAGGATTCCCGCCGATCGAACCCGAAGCCCGAGGCTTGGCTGAGCCGCATCAGGAGAATCGATTTGGTTAGTCCACAGCCCACTGAAGCCTCGACTAGAGTGGCCAACAGGGGACAGGATGAAAAAGAGTTGTCCCTGGGCGCTAACCTGGTTTGGCGCGCTGTGGCCAACTGGTCGAGCCAACTCGTGTCCTGGGCTGCCTTGCTGGTGGTGGTCCGTTTACTCTCGCCTTCAGACTTCGGATTGGTAGGGATGTCGGTGGTCCTCTATTGGTACTTGAAGTTCCTGGGAGAATTCGGAATCACCACTACGGTGATCCGCCACAGAGACCTCAGCCAAGATGCACTAGCACAATTAAATACGATGGGCGTTGTCTTCGGCGTCGGCAGTTTTTTGCTGGCGTGTCTGCTAGCCTGGCCTGCGGCAGTGTTTTTCAAGACTCCACAGGTAATCCCGGTTGCGCTGGTGACCTGTCTTGGCCTCATACCCCTGGGAATTCGTAGCGTGCCTGAGGGTTTGATGAACCGGGAGATGCGCTTCAAGTCGCTCTCCATCTTCGATGCCCTTCGCGACATTGTCAGCGCCGTGGTCACAGTTCTTCTGGCGTGGTGGGGATTTCGCTATTGGTCGCTGGTGGTGGGAAATCTTTTATCAGAAGTTTTTAGATGCGCAATTATTCTGAGTGTGCAACGCCACCGGTTTGCCTGGCCGCGTCTGGCTACGATTCGAGAGCCGCTAACCTTCGGGCGCCGCGTGTTGGTCTCCGGTTTCGCCTGGTCCACTTACAATACGCTCGATAATGTAACGGCGGGCCGCGTTCTCGGCCAGGCGCCCCTTGGCCTCTACGCCATGGCCTGGAACCTGGCCAACATGCCTCTGGAGAAAATTGTTTCTCTCGTAACCACGCTCGTGCCGGCTTATCTCTCCCGGGTGCAAACCGATTTGGCCGCCTTACGGCAGTATGTTCGGAGTATCAGCGAGATGATCGCGCTGGCAACCTTCCCTGCCACTATCGGTTTCGCTCTAGTGGCTCACCTAGCAGTTCCCCTGATCATGGGCCGCAAATGGGCGGGGATGATTGCGCCGCTGCAAGTGTTGCTGGTGTATGCGGCGGTTCGTTCGCTGGTTGCGCTGTTGCCAAAGGTTCTGACTGCCGTGGGCAATGCGAGATTTGTCATGCGTGTCGAAGTTTTGGGACTCGTCCTGATGCCGATCGCCTTCTGGATTGGGAGCCATTGGGGAATCAAGGGCATTGCCTACGGCTGGGTCTTCGCGTATCCGATCATTGGGTGCGCCGAGTATTGGAAGACCATGAAGACAATCGAGATGGGGGTGGGAGACTATTTGAGAGCGTTGCGCCCCGCATTCGACGGCACGATTGCGATGGTTTTTGCTGTCGTCGCGCTTCAGTGGAGCTTGCCACTGGATTTATCCCCATGGTTTCGCCTGATGGTTGAAATCGCCGGCGGAGCGGTGACCTACGTTGCCGCAGTTGCGCTCTTGCATCGTCAAAGGGCGATGCATTTCTTGAGCGTGGCGAAGCGAATCCGTAGACCGAAACTCGCCGAGGCACCCGTCACGGGATCATAAACACTTGAATATTCCGAAAATTTTGATTCTCCATAATCATGGAACATAAAATTCTGCATGAGTTTCCTACCGGTCAAGTCGAGACAGACTGGCGCGACCTTCTGAACCGACTGGAATTGCCATCGCACTATAACGCCCCGGAATTTTTCCTGGAACCTCACTGGGCTGGCCGAAAGCCGTTTTCAGTCCTTGCAGTCGAGGGAGTTCGCGTGGCTGGGGTTCTCACAGGAATTCATGATGGCGAGCAGGTGATCTCGGGTTTGGCGACGCGCCCCCAGGTTGCGGTCGATCCACGGATGGATGCGGCCACCGCGCTCGAGGCGTTGGTGGAAGGCTTGATTGAAGAGGCGGGGAGAAAGAAATTGCTTACTGTTTATACCTGGCCCTCGCTGGAACTTCCGGCCTTCGCGGGAGTTGGGTTCCGACGCCGCCAATTATTGGGGAGTGTCATGCTCGATCTGACGCTGGGGGCAGATGCACTTTTCCAGCAGTTTCCCAAAGACCGTCGCCGGAATATCCGTTATGCGGAAAAGCATGGGATTACTGTGCGCGTGGCCGCTGGACGAGAGGATTTTCTCCGGGCCTACGAAGTCTATGTAACATGGGATGGCACTCATCAGAAAGACGGAAAAGGGGTGCCACGCACTTTCGAGAATTTTGAAACGGCTCAATTGCTGGCCAAGAACCGCCGGCTGTTTCTCGCGGAACTCGACGGGAAATTGATCGCCATCAATATGTTTCGCTTCTATCCCGGAGGATTGTTTGAATCCGCGGCGAACTATTCTCTGGACGAGTTCTTGCATCTGAAACCGAATGACCTATTGCAATGGAAGGGGATTGAATGGGCTTGCGGCAACGGATTGCGCCGTCACTCGCTTGGCGGAGCGCACCCGTTTCTCGCGCGGTTTGGAGGCACAATTGTTCCAATCATCCGTTACCGGCTCGACCGCACGCTCCTCCGCAAACACGACTTGCGGGAAAGCGTAGTAGACCTCGCGCGAAAGAAGCTGCGCGAAATGCCGCCCTCGGTACAGGAGAAAGTTCGGGGCGCTCTAGGTAGAAAGACCGCGCGCGCGACAAATCCCGTGCAGGCGCTGCGCACTTCGGAGCCAGCAGAGACTGAAGTCTCTTCCGGGAAAGCACAGAAGGCGATAACCAAGACTCATTCAACGGAAAGGAATGACATCAAGTGATCCCGGTCACCGGAGAAAAGTGGGCGGTGCATGCGGAGGCTTATGCGACACTCATCGCCGAGCATCTGAGGCCAGAGACTCGCTGGCTCGATGCCGGTACCGGTACGCGGATTCTCGAAGAGGATCTGGACGCCTTAGAGAATTGGCTGGTTGAGCACAGCGGGATGACGGTCGGCATGGACGTTTGCGTAAGTCATCACCGAAACATACGCACGCTGGTGGCGGGCTCGATCTATGAGCTGCCTTTCGCGGATGGCAGCTTCGATCTTGTGACCTGCAACATGGTGATGGAGCATCTGGGCGAGCCGGTGAAAGCGGTGACTGAGATCGCTCGGGTGCTGGCACGGGGCGGCGCGCTGGTCGTCAACACTCCGAACTTGTGGAATTATGGCGTGTTTACCAACGCTATCCTGACCAAAGTCATGCCTGAAAAGATACGACTCCGGTTGGTGCGCGCCAGCGATAGCCGCGAACCGGAAGATATTTTCCCTGTTCGGTACTGCGCCAATACGCTGCGTCAGTTAAGCTCCGTTCTTACCGTCGGCGGGTTGAGGCTTCAGCGCGCATCCATCTTGCCGCAACAGCGACCGTTTTTGAGCGCGAGCGCTCCCCTCGAGAAGTTGCTGATGAAGCTGACGCCCGGAGTTAGGCTCCTTGCGAGCGCACGTAAGGAGGCTTAAGCCGGCCAGCGTCAGGAAACTTCGTCACGGGGTTGGCGCACTTCATGCTTTCGATTGAGCAACCACCTTTCGTGCTAGTTCGGCAATCTTCCCCGCCCAGCTTCCCCAACTAAACTGAGCCATTACTAAATCGTGCAGGGTCTCCGCTCGAGCTTCGGCGGCCTGCGGATCTCGCCATATTGCCATGATTGCTTCCGCCATCTCATCAGGCGAATCGGCAACGACAACGAGATTGCGGACTTCGGGAGAAAACGATTCCACTGCAATCGAAGTGGCGACCACGCTGGTACGATTCGCGATTGCCTCCAGCACCTTATTCTTAAATCCTCCGCCGGACACCAGCGGAGCGACATAAATTTCACTGCACGCGATTTCTCGATTGAGATCCTCAACATAGCCGGTAATGACCACGTTGTTCGAGGCGTGCCTCTGCAGCGCGGGAATCGGGTTCGCCCCCGCAATCACAAATGACGCGTCGGACCTTTGGCGCAGAACCAAAGGTAATACGTGATGCAGAAACCATAGTGCGGCTTCGTAATTCGGCGAGAAATCCATATTGCCAGTAAAGATGATTCGGCCCGGAATCTTCGAATGCGATCCGGGCGGAAGACCGTCCCTGACCCCGTTCAAAATCACGACACTGGTGTCTGGGTCACCGCTAATTTCGTCGATTTTCTTTTTGTCGACGGGCGACACCATGATCTTCATCACCTGCATCCGGCTGTAGTAATGCTCTCGCGCATAAGCAAATAGGGCCGTCTTCAGCGCTTCAAACAGGCCAGCGATATTCCTCTCGTTCATCCGAATTGCGAGCTGCCGTCGCGCATAAAGGGTTTGACAATCACCGAGATCGTAGATAAACGCGCACCCGCTTTCTGATTCCAGCGGTAGAAAAAGAAGGCGGGTACCGGAGATCACAATGACATCTGATTCGCGTTCGCGCGCGATCGCATCAATGTGCGCGGCAAATCTCTTCTGAACTGGGCGCATAACGAAGTTGGCCAGCCACGGATAGATCAGCCGCGCCGCCGTCTGCAAACGCCACGCCGGTGCCTCGAGATTGGTCTCGATGAAGTCGGTGAGGACTCTGCGCGTTTTCAATTCCTGGAAGTATTGAATGCCTGGACCGCGATCCGAGTCCAGAAAGTTCACCGCAAACGTGACCGTGTGACCTTGCGCGATTAACTCCGGCGCAAAATTGAAATACCGAATTAGCGCCCCATGATGAAGACGCGTCCCATATTCAAAATCGATGATCCATAGAAAGTTCAGGCCGCCAAGTTTAGACATGCGATGAGAATTGCTCAGGGATTAACATTGTAACCACAAATTTCATTTCCACTCGCGAACTTACCGGCAGAACCTATAGGCAATGGGGGATGCCCGCCGGTCATTTTCACTCCTTCACGCTCCTCAGTGTTGTGTCCTTCCGACCGTCGCACATGCACTAGTGTGCGCCGTGGGGGCGCTCCCTTTCGTGACCTAGTTCGGCGCAGCGAGCTTCGTTAAAGTTCGACCAGACGCAAGGACTGTCTCAAATTCTTGTCGAGGTTACCAATGTTCTCAGGAGCATCCCCCAGCTTCCGGCGAATGCCGGGCAGCTTTGCTTCAATCGCTCAGCGGATGGTTCTACTTGCGCTAGTCTCAGCGCTGTCGCTTATAGCGAGCTCCTGCTCAAGCGGCATGAGTCAGGCGTCCGCACCCGCGTCCTCAGCAAATTCAGCCGTATCTGTGGATCCTCCCACAGCCACATTGAGTCCCACAGCCCAGCAACGGTTCACCGCAACCGTGCGCGGCTCCGGCAACTCTGCGGTTACCTGGGTGGCCTCGGCAGGTTCGATTTCGAGCGATGGAACGTTCACAGCGCCAGCGACCAGCAATGGGGCGCATATCACCATCACGGCGACCAGCGTGACAGACCCGGCCGTACATGCCACCAGCTCAGTAACGATTCAGCTTCCATCGAAGCTCGAGGTCGCGACTTCAACCCTTAGCGCAGCGGTCGTGAATACAGCGTACGAGGCGAGTATTGCGGCGGCGGGTGGAACCCAGCCGTATCAATGGACGATTTCCTCCGGCACTCTTCCGTCCGGCATGCAGTTGCAAGGGACGACAGGTGCGCTCGTCGGGACGACGAGCCAGGTAGGACAGTATTCCTTCACAGCGAAGGTTACGGATGCCGCATCGAATTCTGCGACCCAGCCTTTAACACTCGTCGTATCCGCTGCAGGCAACTTTGACGGACCCGCCGAGTTACCCCGCGTCTACCTGAACACCTCGCTTGCCGATACTCCCGCCCCTGGTACAACCATTACAGTACCGGCGGGAGGCAACCTGCAGGATGCACTGAACAGTGCAAATTGTGGAGACACGGTTGCGTTACAAGCGGGCGCCACTTTCAGCGGCGGGCAGATCACTCTTCCGGCAAAGGCGTGCGACGATCAGCACTGGATTATCGTGCGCACCAGCGCTCCCGATTCCAGCCTTCCGCCTGAGAATACCCGCATGACCCCGTGCTACGCCGGTGTCGCGTCCCTGCCGGGCCGCCCGGTTTTTGCATGTTCTTCGACAAAGAAAGTTCTTGCCACAGTCTCCTACACCGGCACGGGAAGTGGTCCGCTCATTTTCGCCAACGGCGCGAACCATTATCGCTTGCTGGGACTGGAGATTACTCGCGCAGCAAAGAATGGACTGCCAGTCGTCGCCCTTGTCACCCCGATCGTCAGTGGTTCGATGAACCAGGTCGTCATGGACCGGCTTTACATCCATGGCACGCCTACGGATGAAACCCGGCGCGGCGTCGAACTTAGCGGGACTACGAACGTGTCCGTCCAGGATTCCTATATCAACGAATTTCATTGCCGAGTGGGCGGCACCTGCACAGACTCGCAGGCGGTCTCTGGTGGAGTAGGTTCGCTTCCGATGGGGCCGTTCAAGATCGACGACAACTTCCTCGAAGCTTCCGGCGAATGCCTCATCTTTGGCGGAGGCGCCGCAACCCTGGCTCCGACGGATATCGAGATCCGCTTCAATCATCTATTCAAACCGATGTTCTGGCTACAGGGCCAGCCGGGCTATGTCGCCCCTTCTTTTATCGTGAAGAATCACTTCGAGATGAAAAACGCGCAGCGGGTTCTTTTCGATTCGAATATTCTGGAAGATAACTGGGGCGGCTTTACCCAAAGCGGCACATCTATACTGCTCACACCCAAGAACCAGGAAAGCGGCAGTGGCGCGAGCACTTGTCCGCTGTGTAAGGTCACGGATGTGACCATTCGCTATATCATGATCAGCCATGTCGCGGGGGCGTTTCAGATCGCCAACGCGCAGACAGTCGTCGGCGGTGCAGCGGCCGAAGGGGAGAACTATAGCATTCACGATGTGATCGCGGACGATATTCAGGAATACACGTATGTCGGTTATGGCAACTTTGCGCAGATCTCGACAATTGCAGAGCCGCTACTGAAGAATGTTTCGATCAATCATGTCACGGCATTCCCAACCCACACCATGCTCACCGTCGGCGGGCCGGTTCCGTTGAAGATGCCGGGACTCGTATTCACCAACAGCATTTTTGCAGCCGCCCAGTACCCCATCTGGTCGATTGGCGGCGGCACGACGAACTGCGCCTACACGGACGTTCCCGCCAAGACGATCGATCAATGTTTTTCCGCGTACATCTTTTCCTCAAATGCGTTCCTGGGAGCCTCTTCCGCCTTCCCGCCGTCTTCCTGGCCGGCCGGGAATTCCTTTTACGATACGAACACGATCGGCTTCGTAAACTACAACAATGGAAATGGCGGAGACTATCACCTGCTGCCTTCCAGCCCGGCAAAGGGAAAAGCCAGCGACGGTCTTGACCTCGGCGCAGACGTAGACGCCGTTCTGAACGCCGTCAAAGGCGTGAGGTAGTGCCGGCCTGCGAGCCTCAATCGCGGCCTTTTAAAAAAGATAACGGCGCGAAGCGAGGTTGCAAGCGACACTTGACGTCTGGCATCGCTCTTCGTTTGGTCAGATGAATAACGCGTAAATCTGCTGCTCCACCCTCCGGAATGCCCCAAAAACCATGCTATGATTTCTGCAAGCTCTCTCCGTCATCAACGGTTCAGAGGACGTACGAGCGGCGCGCGTATGAAGAGCGTTATGTTTAGGGCATCGTGGCCGGTCGTTCTCGCAATCGCAACTTTCCTGGCTAGTCCCGCATTCGCGATCGATCCCGCAGGTGATCAGCAAGTTGCGGATAAAAACAACTTTGACGGACCTGCGGAGCTGCCACGGATTTACGTCAAGAGCGCTCTCGCCGACACGCCGGCACCGGGTAAAGTGCATCTTGTGAAGGGCGACGGCAATCTACAGGCCGCAATTGACGAGGCAGCCTGCGGAGACGTGATCCAAGTCGAAGCAGGCGCCACCTTCACGGGACGGATCTTGCTTCCAAAAAAGCCGTGTGACGACGCGCATTGGATTGTCATTCGCACCAGCGCCCCAGATGACGCGCTACCCCCGGAGGGCACTCGCCTTACACCCTGCTACGCTGGAGTGGCATCGCTTCCGGGTCGTCCCGATTTCCATTGCACTTCAACTAAGAACGTCTTGGCCAAGCTGGTTTTCGCTGGACCTGCCGGCTCCGGCCCAATCTTTTTTGCCAGCGGTGCAAACCACTATCGCCTCATCGGCCTTGAGGTCACGCGCAGCCACGAGGGTGCCAGAATCACTGCCCTTGCTGGTCCGGAAGCGCTCGTACCCGCGGACCATATTGTCTTTGACCGCGTTTGGTTGCACGGCACACCGCAGGATGAAACCACCCGCGGTCTGTACCTGAGCGGTATAACCTACGTTGCAATCGTAGATTCTTTTTTAAGCGACTTCCACTGCGCGACGAAAGGCAGTTGCACCGATTCGCAAGCCATCGGCGGTGGTGGCGGCGATATTCCCAGCGGACCCTATAAGATTGTCAATAATTTCCTGGAAGCAGCGGGTGAAAATATTCTCTTCGGCGGCGGCCCGGCTACGATCACGCCCACAGACATCGAGATCCGGCACAATTACATGTTCAAGCCTATGATCTGGATGCGCGGCCAGCCCGGTTACACTGGTGGGCCACAGGGGAATCCGTTCATTGTCAAAAATTTGTTTGAATTGAAGAATGCTCAGCGTGTTCTGTTCGAAGGCAACATCCTGGAAAATAGCTGGGGGGGATTCACACAGACCGGTTTTGCGATCCTCCTAACCCCCAAGAATCAGAACAACGGCCAAGGCCACGATAATTTATGCCCTCTCTGCCGCGTAACTGATATCACCATACGATATTGCAAGATTGCCCACGTCGGCAGCGCGTTCAGCATCGCCAATATCCCAGCTGTGGGTGGGGCAGTATCTACGGCCGGTGAGCGCTACAGCCTGCATGACATCGTCGTCGACGATATCGACGCCAAGAAATATGACGGCTTCGGCACGTTCATGGTTCTGATCTCTTACTCACCTACGTTAAGAGACGTCAAAATGGATCACATTACCGCAACGTCTTCTCGCGTGTTTGTCAGCATGGGGGTCGACGGAGAGAAGATTCAAAACTTCACTTTCACCAACAATCTCGTCGCGGCGAACGAAAGGCAGTTTACGTCGGCCGGCGGTGGCCCCAAGAACTGCGCCTTCCAGCCGGAGAAGCTGGGTCCTTCTGGTGTTATATCGAATTGCTTCAACTCAGGCGTGTTCCAAAACAACGCAATTATCAACGGTTTCGGGCCCTGGCCGGGCAATTTTTTCCCCAAGGATGTGGATGCGGTCGGTTTTGCGAAGAGCAATGGAGGATTCGACGAATTTCACCTTTGCCGCGCAAAAGATGCAAATTGCAAGAGCACGTCCAAGTATGCTGCCGCGGGAAGCGATCGAAAAGATATTGGGGCAGACATCGGCCTCATCGACGCAGCTACAAAGGGAGTGATCTAGCGGCTGCCATGCCAGTCACTCATTGCCCTACGCGCAGCTGCAACTGGCGAACAGCCTTCGTTCAATTCATTTTCGAATCGAGCGCATCGAGTATTGGAAGTGCCGAAATTTTTTGCCAATTGCAAGGGACAGTTTTTGCTTGAGGGCAAATGCCTAGGCGCAGTTGGAAGGACATCGCGACTCGGCTGCGAGGCATGGAAGGAGCCGAGATTTCTTCCCGCCTGCAGCAGGCCTTCTACAAACGCGCGGACTTATTCTACTCACGCCTCGGCTTCCCTTTTGATCAGGACCCTTCCCTTTCGTCTGCTACCGCGCATTTTTTCTTCGAGCCATTAGAAATCCCAGAGGTGCTTGACGTTCTTCGTGTGCGTTTCCCGCGACAAGTAGAAGAAATCATCCAGGAAGCCGAGGGCATTTGTGACCACCGCTTCCGCCTTCTTGGATATTCTGATCTGGACTATGGACCAAGAATCGATTGGCACCTCGATGCCGTCAACCACATCTGCTCGCCATACAAGCCCTTTTTTCGAATCAATTATTTGGATCCGGCCCAAGTGGGCGATCCAAAGGTCACCTGGGAACTGAGCCGGCACCAGCACTTGGTGATTCTTGCCAAGGCTTACCGACTTACAAACAATCCAAAGTTTGCGCTGGAATGCTTCTCGCAGTGGTATTCGTGGCAGGCACAGAACGTTTACCCTCTCGGAATTCACTGGAGTTCGAGCCTCGAAGTGGGTTTTCGCAGCCTTTCGTGGTTCTGGTTATCGTTCCTGCTGGGGGGGTGCGAAGTTATGCCGCAAGCCTTTCCCCGAGACTTGCTTCGGGCATTCTCCGTAAACGGCCGTTACATCGAGCGTTTCCTTTCAACCTACACGTCTCCGAACACTCACCTTCTCGGTGAGGCAGTCGCGTTGTTTTTTTTGGGCACGCTGTGTCCGCAGCTGGCAAGCGCCCGCTCCTGGCAACAGATGGGCTGGCGGATTGTTCTCGAAGAAGCGCGGAATCAGGTTCGCGCCGATGGCTTGCATTTCGAGCAATCGACTTACTATCACGTCTACGCGCTCGATTTTTTTCTGCATGCTCGCATCTTGGCGGCCCGCAATAACGTCGGGATCCCCGACTGGTTTGACCAAACGCTGCTTCGAATGCTCGATGGTTTGCGATTGCTAAGCCAGGCAGGCCCGCCACCCAGTTTTGGCGACGACGATGGTGGCCGGGTCTTCGACTCGAACCGAAATCGCCGGGAACACTTATGCGACCCGCTCGCGACCGGAGCAGCGCTCTTCCAGCGCGGCGACGTTAAGTTCGCTGCGGGTGGCCTGCGCGAAGAAACATGTTGGTTGCTCGGTCCGGATGCTGCTCAACGCTTCGACGATATCTCGCCGGCGAACCGCACCACGGGCTCAAATGCGCTAACCGACAGTGGGATTTATGTGATGGTCGGCTCGGACGAACCTCGATCGCAGTTAGTGATCGATGCCGGACCGCAAGGCACGCAAAACGCCGGCCACGGCCATGCCGACGCTCTCAGCGTTCACCTTTCAGCGGATGCCGAGGAATTGCTGTGCGACCCTGGCACTTTTGAATATGGCGGAAACGGCGTTGGCCGCAATTGGTTTCGGTCAACGGGCGCCCACAACACGCTTTCGGTAGACGGGCTCGATCAGGCCGAAGCGAAGGGCGCATTTGGGTGGACTTCGCTGCCGAAGACCGGCGTCGAGCGCTGGCATGCCGGCCGCAATTTTGACATTTTTCGCGCCAGTCATACAGGCTACACGCGGCTGAAACATCCCGTTATGCATGAGCGCTGGGTCGTTAATTTCAAAGCATTTGGCTGGTTAATCCGCGACGTCGCTGTGGGGGCCGGAAGCCATGCTCTTGACCTTGCCTGGCACCTCGGCCCAAAACTTTCTGTAGTAGACAACGATATCTTCGCCGACGAGCTTGGCAACGGTCTGCGCTTTCTTCCCTGCCCTGGCGCCGGATGGTCTCTGGAAACGCTCGACGAATGGTGGTCGCCCGCTTATGGAGTAAAGATTCCGGCAAAGACAATACACTTGCGCTTCAACGGACAAATTCCCGCGGAGTCCGGAGTATTTCTGCAGCCCGTCGACGCACATCAATCACAGATCACCGCTTCGCTCCGGTTCGATAGTCAGGAACAGACCGCGGTACGGGCTTACAGTCTCATTCAGGGTCAAGATCGGTGCGTCGCGCTGTTTTCGCCTGCGGGGCCGCGTTGGTCATTCCTCGGATGGTCCACTGACGCTGACTTGCTCTGCTGTTGCTTCACCGGAGATCGTCTCACTGCTCTGACACTCTGCAACGCTACTTTCGTCGATTGGCATAGACAGCGTCTATGGTCTAGGCCTCAACCGGCACCGTGGTGTGAGTTGGAAAGACCAGAATCCAACAAAGATGTGACGATGGAGATCGTTTCGACCGGTTCGATGTAGGACGTCTACTCGTTCTCAGGAACGATAGCGGTAGAGATCAACATAACGATCGCGCCGCAAGCGTTCAAACTGCGGGCGAGGACCGAAGCAGTTATCCCGCTTCGCCATCATCCCGGAAAAAAGAATCAACAAATCGCGCGGAGACCGCCGAACGGAAGCTTCGATGTTTTCCAAAATTTGACTCATTAGGCGGAGCGTGAACGGACTGAAAAAATACAACACCTGAGGATCCGGTCCGAGCTCGTAATTGGTCGCATCCGCCGTCATGACTTCAATGTCAAAGCACTTCTGATCGCTACTTCGATATCTCTCCACGTTGCGTTTAGCGATGTCGGCCAGCTGCGGTGCCAGTTCGAGCCCAACGATCTTCCGAAACTTGAACCCTGATGCAATCAATAGTACGCGGCCCTTGCCACAACCGAAATCAACAAATGTGTAGTCTTCGTGCGGTATGGGCAACATCAACAAGCTGGAACGAATGATTTCCGGATGGTGCGACTGATACTCGAGACCAGGATCTTTGTTCTTGCTTTCGAAATCCAGACTGTTCAGGGGAATCTCACCGCAAGTGTCTACACGGTGTGTTAGATCCCACACTCTGCAGCGTGCGTTGTTTACTGCCTTGAAGGCAGGCTTTAATAGGGATCGCACGCCTGCGCCGACTGTCATCCTCAATCGCCTCTCGGTAATCCACTCTCAGTTGACTCACCAGTTTACCGTGCCAGCGGGTTCATAATTTCGCAGCCCTCAACAAACTCCTTCCATAGTCCACTTCCAAGCATCAACGATTTATCAGCCGTGATAGTATGAAAAAGCAAGAGCGGAGGGGCTTTCGGCCGCCGTTGGCGCGATTCCAGGGGTTCAGTGCATAATCTGCTCACGATTTTAATCGCGCTGTAACAGTGATCGCCTTTCTAACCTCTCAGCGCGACGGCGCAAGCCGTCGGCCCGCCTTCTCGGTAGACTATTCCTATGTGCGGCATCTGCGGCATCTTTCACTTTGCATCCGACCAGCGCGCCGACGACGCAGCGCTGCTCCAAATGAACCAGCAGATCGTGCATCGTGGCCCCGACGACGCCGGAACGCTTCTCCGCGATGGCGCCGGGCTTGCGATGCGCCGCCTCAGCATCATCGACCTCAAGACAGGTCATCAGCCTCTCTCCAACGAGGACGGTTCGTTATGGATCGTCTTCAACGGCGAGATCTACAATCACGCCGAACTCCGTCAGAAGATGCTCGCGCGCGGCCATACCTATCGCACACACAGCGACACGGAAAGCATCGTTCACCTCTACGAAGAGTACGGCCATGACTGCGTAAAGCATTTGCGCGGCATGTTTGCTTTCGTGATCTGGGACCAAGCCCAGCACAAACTCTTCGCCGCCCGTGATCGTTTGGGAATAAAGCCGTTTTACTATCGCTTACACGATGGCACTTTCATTTTTGGATCGGAGATCAAATCTCTTCTGGCGTTCCCCGGCGTTGAAGCGGCTTTCAACTCGAGCGTATTGTCGGAATATCTCGCGTTCGGTTATGTAGCCGGCGAGGAGACGTTTTTCTCAGGAATCCGCAAACTTCCGGCTGGTCACACTCTCGAACTGAATAGAAGTGAAGGGCTGAAGATTCAGCAATACTGGGATTTGTCTGTCGCCGAGGACCCGGAGACCCGGCCGCGAGATTACTACGTGCGCCGCTATCGTGAGTTGCTGGATGACGCGGTTTCTTCGCACTTGATGAGCGACGTACCGTTGGGAGTCTTTCTCAGCGGAGGGCTTGATTCCAGTGCAGTCGCCGCCCTAACGGCCAGGGGCAGCCAACAACCGATTCAGACGTTTTCGGTGGGATATGCCGAACAGGCCTACAGCGAGTTGCCTTACGCCAGGATTGTCGCGGATCATATTGGCTCACAGCATCATGAAGTCCAAGTCACGCGCCGGCAATTCTTTGAGACCCTGCCCGATGTGATCTGGCACGAAGATGAGCCCGTCTGCTGGACTTCCAGTGTCGCACTGTACCATCTTGCCAAGCTTACTCGCGAGCATGTCACCGTCGTACTGACCGGCGAAGGCAGCGACGAAACGCTTGCCGGTTACACTCGTTATCCCTGGACGGTTTGGAACGCGCGCATGGATTCGCTCTATCGAGGCGTGGTTCCGACGGCTTTTCGAGCCTTCCTGCGCGAGGAGATTCATTCCGCCAAACTCGGCGCAAGCCTCCGCAGGCGGCTCGAGCATACCTGCCTCGGTCGCGACGGAGCTTCATGGCCTTCTTTTTATTTCGATAATTTCTATTCAGCGTTCTCTGCGGGTGAGCAGCGGCAGATTCTCACCGCGGAGTTTCAAAACAGTGCAGACTCCACCTATGCAGGCTCTATGGCCTTCTGGGAGCGGTCTTCCGGCACTCTGCTGAAACGACTGCTCTACACCGACATCAATACATACCTTGTTGAGTTGTTGATGAAGCAGGATCAGATGAGTATGGCGGCCTCTCTCGAAAGCCGTGTGCCCTTCCTTGACCATCCGCTTGTGGAGTTCGCGGCTGGGATTCCGTCTTCGTACGCAGTCAAAGGACTGGAAGGAAAAAGCATTCTAAAGTCGGCGGTGGAGGATCTTCTGCCGCACTCGATCATTTACCGCAAGAAAATGGGGTTTCCAACTCCATGGTCGGGATGGCTGGTAGGTAAACAACTTGAAGAACTGGAAGAGTTGTTGCTGGAACCGCGAAGCACACAGCGCAACATTTTTCAGCCAGATGCCGTACGCAGGATCTTTGCCGAACACCGCGCCCGCACTCGCGATAACTCCACTCGGATCTGGAGGTTGCTTAATCTGGAGTTGTGGTTCCGAGTGTTCGTCGATGGTGAGTATTCCGGGCCGAAAGACTTACCCAGCCGCTCATTCGCAACTGCCTAATCGGGAGAATTGGCGGGCGAAGGTGTTGGTTCGAAGAACTATGCGGAAGCGACTCCGAAGCAGCCTGCTACACGCCCTGAAAACGGCCGGCGTTTTCGAGCGCGTGCGCGAGAGCCGCTGGCGCCAGCGCCGGCTGCTCATTCTGTGCTATCACGGTCTCGCCATCGAGGAAGAGAATGCCTGGCGTCCAGCCCTCTTCATCGCACCCAGCAGGCTTCGGGAACGATTTGAAATGCTGAAGCGCGGGGGTTACAACGTCATCCCATTGGGAGAAGGCCTCGAGCGAATGCGTAAGAACGATCTTGCGCCGCGTAGCGTAGTGTTGACCTTCGATGACGGCACTTACGATTTTTACAAACTCACATATCCTCTTCTCCGGGAGTACGGATTCCCAGCAACCGTCTATCAGACAACCTACTATTGTGGTCGCCGCATGCCGGTCTATTCCTTGATCTGTTCCTACATGCTGTGGAAGAAGCGGGATGGGGTTTTGGGCGTCACGCCTTCCATCGGTATTGAGCGGGAGGCTCGCCTCGATACCCCAGAAGCCCGGAATGATGTGCTCAGCCAGATCATTGCTTTCGTCGAACGTGAAACCCTTTCCACCGAACAAAAAAATGAAGTAGCCGCGGAACTGGCACGTCGCTTGGGCGTTAATTACGACGATTTGTTGCAGCAACGTATTCTGCAATTGATGTCTGCCGAAGAGATTGCAGAGCTCGCGGGCGCTGGAATCAATTTCGAACTTCACACCCACCGCCATCGCACGCCAAGGAACCGAGATCGTTTTACAAAGGAAATCCAGGACAACCGAAGCGCTCTCGAAGCCATCACGAAAACGCGCACGACGCATTTCTGCTATCCCAGTGGGGACTATGATCGGATGTTTCTTCCCTGGCTCGCTGAACTAGGTGTGGTTTCGGCGACCACGTGCGATCCGGGACTGGCCTCCGCACGCAGCCAGCCGCTGCTGCTCCACCGTTTCATCGACACCACCGGGAAACCCGCATTAGAGTTTGAAAGCTGGCTAACTGGGGTAGGGGCGCTCCTCGCCGCGCGTGCAAATTTACGTTAGAAATTCACAGCCACGATAGATCATCGCTGATAAGCAATTTCCCAAGAACGGTTCGCTGCTTGAGCCACAGTTTCGCGTCGTACAAACTTTCGTATGCCGCACGCATAACCTCGTCGCCAAGTTGGTGG
>Ga0307474_10000219_pt1 | contig 41903 bp, 35 predicted proteins | sample atmos_gasesECM1C_2_FD_203312 | JGI IMG/M metagenome (GOLD analysis project Ga0307474, IMG submission 203312) | Hardwood forest soil microbial communities from Morgan-Monroe State Forest, Indiana, United States - atmos_gasesECM1C_05 | ecosystem: Environmental > Terrestrial > Soil > Temperate... | reverse complement strand
GTGGTCAAGCTTTTCCACCTCGGGCTCCCCTTGGTTATGAACGACTATTTGTGGGATCCGCTGGGAGTAAAACTGGTGAACTGGTTCTCCAGCCTCGACACGCTCGAGGCTGATTCCAAAAAGATCCAAGAGCTTATTCGGGAGGTTGCTGCGAATCCGAAGAACCGCACGGTCGAGAACTTCATCAAGGTGCAATCCTGGGCGTCGATGAACTTCCCATACTACGAGCATCACCGTGAGGAGGACATTGCGGCATCTTTGTCGAAGATGGCTTTCGACCTTGCACGATTGCGGTTCTCTCTTCTCGGGAAGCTCGGCTGGCGGGGGCTATTTAGCTTCAATCAGCAGCGGGCATTATTGAAAGACGTGTTCCGTGGGCTGTTCCTGGTGCCCTTCTATGGCACCAAGTTGAGGGAAAGCAGGCTGGTACGCATGCTAATCTCGTCTCGCGGGTTGCGGATCGCAGGCAAGGACTCAGGTTCTACAGCCGGGTAGGTCTGAATGAAGAAGTCGGCGGAGGAGCGCTTAGTGTAAAAAGGTGAACTCAGCGACCGCACTGATTCAGTCTCACAACTCGGTCCGGAATCTCGTACCTCGTGGCATTCCTCAGGACCCGGGATGAAATTCCCCACCTATTTGTCATCGCTAGTCCTTCTAGTCCCAATCGCTTGGACCGTGAAGCGCGGGGTCCTGGCGCTGCGTGAGTTGCTGGCAAACCCCAAGGCGATTCACGAGGCAAGATCCCCTTCTGGCCGAGCAGATCGGCAAGTTTACCCTAGAGCGCGCGTCCGAAAATGGGGGAGAGATCAGCTTTAAAGCCAATGGGCAGATAGACTTCCTCGGGGAAGAGTCTCTTACACGCGTGGATGGTGCCGGGGGCCCGGCATGGACCGAACGTCTGCCGGTTCGTTTCGAATGGTTGGCCGCAGCATGAGTCCGAAGCGAACCTGGACTGGATCTCGGGACGTTTGGCAGACGCCTAGCCCTGGGCGGGTGTAGAGTCGCGCGGCTAGCCGGCGCTGAGCATTGGGACGAGTGCGTTTACGGCGGCGATCAGGCGAATTGAAGGCGTTTGAGTTTGATGTGCGTGGTGCGGAGGTGGGCGAGGTCGTAGTGGGCCTGCTGGGTGAGCCAGGATTCGGGGCTGCCGCCGAAAACTTTGGAGAGGCGGACGGCCATTTCAGGAGAGATGCCGCGTTTTCCGTTGACGAGCTCGGAGAGAGTGGTGCGAGTGACACCGAGGGCAGCGGCGGCTTGAGTGATGGTCAAGCCTAGCGGTTCGATACACTGGCGCAGGACAAACCCTCCTGGATGGGGTGGATTCTTCATCGGCATGGTTGGTTCTCCTTCAGTGGCAATACTTCCAAGGCAATCATTCCGTGGCAATGCCTCAATGATAGTCGAGATAATCTACGTCGAACGCATCGCCATCGGCGAAACGAAAGATCACTCGCCAGTTAGCCCGGACAGTGACCGCCCAAAAGCCTTTCATTTCACCCTTGAGAGGATGTAGCCGGAAACCAGGTAGATCCATGTCGGCGACGGCAGCCGACGCGTCCAAACGAACGAGAATATCGCGGAGCCTGTCGGCGTGCTGGTTCACAACGCGGCGATGGTCGTCGTCTTCGTAAAGGCGTTTGAGGCCTTTGTGGCGGATCGACCGGATCACATCTTAGCGTAATGCGTTACGTAACGCATGTCAAGTCAAACCGAAATGTTTCTGACACAGTCTGAGCGCGAATCGGCGCGGAAGTCGCTGCCGCGTAAAGAGGACTGGCCCTACCTGCCAACACTCGAACATCCCTGGTACGGCCAGTATCACGGCTAGCTTCCCAAGCTTCGGACGTGGGTTCGATTCCCATCGCCCGCTCCATAAATCAACGATGATTCTATTGTCCTTACGCTGCTAACTCCACTGATGTCGGGTTTCGAAACGTAGGGACCCCTTCCTGAGGATTTTTTCGAAACCTTTCCCCCCTCATCTGACCGTGCGGTAAACGTCCGCTGCCTTGGCCCCAGGGGCCAGGCAAGAGGCGTGGATGTATCGCGAGGTCACGATGATCGAATTCAGGGAAGTCCTTCGGCTCTGGCAGGAGCAGGTGCCGAAGAAACGGATTGCCACGCAGCTGGGCTTGGATCCGAAGACGGTTCGTCGCTATCTGAGAGCGGCAGAAGCGGCCGAGCTACGAGCTCCGATGGAGGCGCTCAGCGACGAACAGGTGCGTGACGTATTGCTGGCGCTGCAGCCGAGCGGCGGGCGTCCCCACGGCGAGGACTGGACGCGCTGTGGCGAGCAACCGAGATATCCAACTTGGCGACCGCCATCGCGGAAGGACATAGGTCGGCCGCGCTGCTCGATCAGTTGGGGAAGCGCGAGAGGGAACTCGACGATATCAGCGAAGAACTTCTCGCGGCTGACGGCCGGGGGCTTGATGCGCGGCTCCAAGAGATTGAAGCGTTTGTATTGAAGCGTTTGTTCAGAAGCGTTTGCAGGATATTCGCGGACTGCTCTTTGCTGATGTGCCCCGAGCCAAAGCTGAACTCTCGAAGAACGGCACGTCCATAACGCTCACGCCGGAGGGATCGACGTTCCGAATTGCGGGGGATTGGAACCTGCTGGGCGGACGTTCGGATGGTGCCGGGGGCCGGAATAGCACCCTAGGTCCATCACTAGAATTCCGACTCGAACTTGTTGCGTGAGTATTTCCTTCTCAGCATACGCATGCGGTTTGATGCCCCATCCCTTCAGCTGTCATTCGCCAAAACTCGGCAACTGTCCCTACCGAAAACTCCATTTCGTGGTTTTCAACCAAACGCAACATTGTTACATTCCGATCGCCAGGTTCTTTGCCTGAGTTTCATCTTCTCGAATGCTGCTGATTTCAAAGGGATTCGCGCCGGATAGCATTCTGGCGAGGGAAGTAAGCAAACGATAAAAACGAGGTTTTTTGGAGAGCTCGTTTGGCCGATGTAAAGCGCTTGGAATCAGGCGGGTTGGTGTCGCGCGCCGCGCGTCATCGAGGTGCTCACTACGGCCTTCGACCTTAGGCCCAGCTTAGACGAGATCCACCACGACAGGGAATCGCGCTATTTTCAGTACGTATAGAATTTTGGCGAAGCACAGAGGAAACGAGTCCGGTTACTTGCATTCATGAATCTCGAGCGCAGTCAACCGTTGGGATCGGGTCTTCGATGCAAGCTATCGATTTTTCTTCTTGACAAGCGGGCGTAATTCCATAATATGGCACGCGTGCCACAATCTAAGACAATCAGTTCTCCTTACAAGGTCCAAGTTCTCGACCGTGCTTTGGCTGCCTTGGCGATATTGGCAAAGAGCTCGAGCGATTGCAGCCTGGCGGAACTTTGCCCGGCCCTGAAGCTTCACAAAAGCACGGTGCACCGACTGATGATGGTGCTGGAGCAGCACCGTCTGGTGGTTAAGAACCCGGAAACTGGGCGCTATCGTTTGGGGCTGAGGCTCTATGAGTTGGGATCGAGAGCGATCGATAGGCTCGATCTCCGCGGACGGGCGCGTCCTTATCTGGACCGACTGCAAGACGAATTTGGCGAGACCGTATTTTTTTGCATTCTGGACGAGGGGCAGGTTTTTTACGTTGAGAAGGTCGAGTCGCAGCGCAGTGTCCGCACGGCATGCACGGTCGGAAGCCGCGCGCCAGCGTATTGCACAGCGGTGGGCAAGGCCATGCTCGCGGAGCTGCCCGAGGCCGAAGTGAGCAAGATTGTGCGGCGCTGGGGATTAAAGGCGGTCACGCCAAAAACGATCACGACAACAACTGCACTGAAAGCCGAGCTAAGGGCAGTGAGGGCGCGGGGGTACGCCATCGACGACGAAGAGAAAGAGGAAGGCCTGCGGTGCATCGGTGCCGCGGTGCGGTCGCATTCCGGAAAGCTGGCTGCCGCGATGAGTATTTCCGGGCCGGCATTCAGGATGACGAAAGAGAGGGTTCCAGAGATCGGGCGAGCGCTCATGGAAGCGGCGAACAAGCTTTCCGCGGAGTTGGGCTATCAGGCCGCCTCGCCAGAGTTGGTTCAGAGCGCAGCCAGTTAAAGGGTTTGAGGGAACCGGCGAAGGCCGGTTTTTTTGCGGCGTTTTATATGAGTGAGATGCAGTCTCATAATGTGGTACATCAGGCTCCGGTGAGGCGGACCTGCCGCACCACATCCAAGTGCTAGTAATGAACATCCGCAGAGGTGCCTTGCGCAGAGATAGGAGAAGCTGATGCGTGGAAAATTCGGAGTGAGAGTGATTTTCTGCTTCATAGCCCTGCTGCTTCCCAATGTTTTGAGGGCGCAACTTACGACGAGCACGATCTATGGCCGAGTGACCGATGCGAACGGAGGCACGATCGCCGGTGCTCAAGTGACGCTAACGAACACGGACACAAACCTTTCGCGAACGGCGCAAACGAGCGCCGAAGGCGAGTACCGTGTCGAACTCCTTCCGGTTGGCAACTACAGGGTGGAGATCGCGGCCCCGTCATTCAAAAGATTCGTGCGAGCTGGTGTGGTACTGGAAGTGAACGTGCCCGTCCGAGTGGACGCGGTGCTGCAGTTGGGAGGCATCAACCAGACGGTGACCGTCTCAGAGAGTGCACCGCTGGTGAACACCACCAGCCCGGAAATCGGGCGCACTATAGAAAATCAAGAAATCGTTAACCTGCCGCTCGTGAATCGCAACGCGTATCAATTGCTGCTGCTCACACCAGGGGTTCAGAACAGCAGCTTTAATCCGGGCCAGCCGAATCCAGTGATAACTCTTGGATACCCGGAGCAGAGAACTTTCATCAATGGGGGCGTGGATGGAGGAGCAGGATCGGTGAGCTATTACCTCGACGGCGGCATCAACATGACGGGATTGCGGAACACGGGAAACATTCTTCCCAATCCAGATGCCATTCAGGAATACCGCGTCGAAACGAACAACTACGACGCGGAGTATGGGAAAATGTCCAGTGGCGTCATAACAGTGATTACAAGATCCGGAACGAACGCCTATCACGGCGAACTGTTCGACTACTGGCGGACCGATGCGCTGAACGCTGCTCCCTGGAATTCGGCTGTTGGTACTCCTCCTCTACGGCGGCAGCAGTTCGGCGGGACTTTGGGCGGCCCCATCAGAGAGGACAAAACCTTCTTTTTCGGCTCCTACCAGGGTCTGCGCCAGCTCAGCAGTTTTCTATTCACCGGCGCAACATTGCCAACAGCGGCGGAGGCTGGAGGAAATATGGCTGCCCTCCTTCCGGCGGCCGGTTCCTTGCCGAGCCAGTACACCTGCGGTTCGCCGACCGTGATCTGCCCTTCGTTGCTTGATCCCGTTGCCCAAAAGCTGTTCAGTTCGAGCGTTTTTCCCAATGTTCCCGCGGCGGGCGCTGGCGCCTTCCAAGCGGTCGCCCCTAGCCCGTACAACACGGATGAGTTTCTGATCAAGACGGATCATAATTTGACCAGCAACCAACGTCTGAGCGGAAGCTACTTCTACACCAGCGGAAACAATGAGGTCCCTCCGCTGAATTCCACTACCGGCCAGCCCAACGGCAACATCCCCTGGGACGTGCAGCAATTTACATGGCGCCAGCAAAATGTGAATGTGAGTGATACTTGGACGGCCAAGCCCAATCTGACGAACCAGTTTTGGGTGGGCTACACGCGCAATATGGCTGGAAGACTAAACTTGCCTGGGACATCCCTGGGCGATCTTGGCTCGGAATTTACCGTCCAAGGACCGGCATCACTGCCGCAGATCTCCGTGACGGGCTTCTTTACGGCAGCGAGCGCCATCGCGGGGCCAGTCGCCGGCTCGAATTTTTATTCCGTGCGGGACGTGGTCAGCTACACGCGCGGCCGACATTCGATTTCTTTTGGAGGTGAAGAAACTCTCGATAAGGACATTCAGCAAACCTTGTTGAACAATTACGGCGTGTTTGGCTTCAATGGGACAAACATAAAGGATGTCGTGTCGGGCAAAACCATTGCGGTTCCTGCGCTGGCGAACTTCGTGATGGGTCTGCCGACGTCTGTCTCGCAGGACGCCCCGGTGACCGGCTACACAAACAGTTGGAGCACGGGGCTCTTCATCCAGGACAACTTCCGAATCGTCCCGCGCCTAACTCTCAACCTTGGTTTGCGCTGGGATATTCAGACTCCGCCCACCGATCCCTTAAATCGAGGGACCAGCTTCCAGGTGGGGGAGCAATCAACGGCGATCCCGGCTGCTCCGGAGGGCGCCCTCTTCTATGGCGATCCGGACATCACGCGCGGCGTCGTACCTGTCCGGTGGCATCATGTTTCACCGAGGGTCGGATTTGCATGGGACCCGCTCGGCGACGGTAAAACTTCGATCAGAGGCGGCGCTGGAGTGTTTTACGGCAGTGTGTCAGGCAACGAATGGAACACGGTCACCAATTTCGAGCCTTCCGCCGTGCGCTTCACATTCACCAATGTCACACAGCAAGTGACAGGTTCCGGCTTAACCGCGGTGCCGCAGGGAGCGACGCTTTCCTGCCCGTATAATAAGCTAGTGGCGAAAAATGCTTCGGGCGCGCCGCTTGGTCCGACGGTAACTTGTGCCACCGGGAGCGGCAGCGGCGTAAGCGGTATTGATCCGTTTCCGTTCGTTCCGCCGCAGTTCCTCACTCCGGGAGGATCCTTCTTCAGCTTCGCGAAGAATTTCCAATGGCCGTACACTTATCAGTTCAATCTATCCGTACAGCGGCAGGTCACCTCGAATTTCAGCGTGTCTGCGGCATACGTGGGCAGTCTCGCCCACGATTTGCCCTTCGCACAGGACATTAACGCTCCCGCGACCGGCGCTCTCGCGCCCGCGTGCGCGACCAGCGCCGGCGCGAATATCGTGGCACGCCGACCGATCGACAATACGGGCGTCCCCACTTGCAAGACGCCGGGAAGTCCGTATGGCACTGTGCTACTCGTGCAATCCAATCAAACAGCGTCGTACAACGGTCTACAGACAACAGCCCAGCTGAGAATGACACACGGTCTGACGCTGTACGCCTTCTACACCTTTAGCCAAACTTTTGACAGCGTCCAACTCGACAACAACACCACGCAGGGCGGCGCGGAGGACATGACTCATCTAGGCCTGGAACGCGGCCCGGCGGATTTCGATCTTCCCCATCAATTCGTGACCTCGCTAGTGTGGCAGTTGCATTACTACCACGGGAACAGTCTATTGGCGCGCGGATTCGCGAATGGGTGGACAATCTCCCCAATCGTCAACATCCATAGTGGCTTTCCGTTTACCGTTCTCAATGGCAAGGACGCCAACCTGACCGGCAACAGTTCCACTGAGCGAGCCGAGCTTGTGCCTGGGCAGAACCCGGCCTTGAGCAACCGCACTACGGCCGAGTGGTTCAATATCGCTGCGTTTTCGCAGAATGCCGCAAATCTGTTGAACGGCATAGCCGTTAATGGAAACTCTGGGCGCAATATGCTCCGTGGTCCCACGTTCAAAGACGTGGACCTCGCGATCTCGCGCGACTTTGTTTTCAGGGAGCACTTGGGTCTGCAGGTGCGCGCCGACGCCTATAACGTCTTCAACATGGTCAGCCTGAACGCTCCGGGCGCCACTGTCGGCACCGCCACATTCGGAGTAATCACTTCAGCGAGCGCCATGCGCCAGCTTCAGCTGGGCCTTCGTCTGACCTTCTGAAGGCGGACCGTGTTGCTGGAGGCGGTTTTCCTGCGTCATAGGCAGCTGGGAAAAACGCCTCTGGTTCCCGGCTGCATCAAATGCCCAACCCGGAGCCGCATGCAAACTTGTTAGTCTCAAGCTAGTCGAGGAAACACATTATGTGTTTAAAGGAACTATGAACACCAATACTGCAAGCCCTTTAGAGAAAATGGTATTTCGGAATACTAATGCCAAGGTGGGGCGCCACATCTCGGTCACGCCCCAAAACAGCACGATGAGACATCTCGCCTACGGACGCATTAGGCTCGATTCCACGACACCCAGTGTTTCCTTTGCCACAGGGGATCGCGAAACTGGGCTGATCCCTCTTTCCGGCAGGGCCACGGTGAGGGTGGGTGGAAGAGAGTTCGAACTCGGCCAGTACGACGCGATTTACATTCCGAGAGGCTCTCAGGTCGAAGTATCGACAAAGAGCCAAGCGGACATCGCGGAGTTTTCTTCGGATGTCGAAGGCAAATATCCACTTAAGGTGGTGCGCTACGCGGAGACTTCCCAGGACCCGGGAATGAAGTTCAGTGCGGGCGGGCCGAGTTCATCGCGGCAGCTAAACATGCTAATCGCAAAGAATGTCGAAGCAGGACGCCTCGTGGCCGGGTTTACGCATTCGGATCCGGGCAATTGGACGAGCTGGCCCCCCCATGAGCACGCGAAAATGCTGGAGGAAATTTATGTGTACTTCGACATGCCCGAACCCGCATATGGAATCCAGCTGGTTTACAACAACACGGAGTATCCGGAATTGGTTACGGTGGTGCGCGACGGCGATGCGGTATTGATGCCGAGCGGCTATCACCCAAACGTTTCCGTTCCGGGCCACCGAATCGCTTTTCTCTGGGCGATGGCGGCGCATCGCGAGGTCGAGGACCGTCAGTTTGGTGTTGTGAATATTCAGCCCGGGTTTCAACAAGGTGGATCTGGACTCGAAGTGGGCTGCAAGTAGGCGATCTCGCCCGGTTATGGGGAACAGAGCCGGACCTAACGGCGCGGTTCAGAACCACCTGTTGAGTCTAAGGCTAAAGCCGACACAAATAAGATCAGAGTGAACCGATGAACCTCGAAACGTTTTCCTTGAACGGCAAGAATGCCCTCGTGACGGGTTCGCACCGAGGCCTTGGCGCCGCCATCGCCGTGGCCCTGGCAAACGCTGGCGCGAACGTGGGATGCCATGGGCGAGATCCAAAGCCGGGACCATTCTGCGATGAGATTCGCGCAGCGGGGCACAAGACATTTTACTTTTCCGCGGATTTGGCGAATGCAAAGGCACCCGCCGATCTCATCGAAAAAACAATCGCGGAGTTTGGCTCCATCGACATTCTTGTGAACAACGCAGGAGTGATTCGAAGGGCTCCCGCCGCAGAATACTCCGCGGAATTCTGGGATGAACTGATTGCCGTGAACCTGACGGCAGTGTTTCACCTGTCGCAGCTTGCCGCGCGGCGGATGATCGAGAGGGGCGCAGGAGGCAAGATCGTGAATATTGCTTCTCTTCTTTCGTTTCAAGGTGGAATCCTGGTCCCGGCGTACGCAGCGGCGAAAGGTGGTGTCGCCCAGCTTACGAAAGCGCTGTCAAACGAATGGGCCGCCAAGGGCATTAACGTGAACGCGATTGCACCGGGATATATGGCAACGGACAACACCACCACTTTGCGAAACGATCCTGTCCGTAGTCGTCAGATTATGGAAAGGATTCCTGCGGGCCGCTGGGGGGAGCCGGGCGATATAGCGGGTGCTGCGGTATTCCTGTGCTCATCCGCCAGTGACTATGTGCATGGACATGTTCTTGCCGTAGACGGTGGTTGGCTGGCACGCTGAGTAAATCGCATGCTTAGTGCGTGAGAGTAAAAAGAGTGCAGGTTGGGTGGCGAGCAGTTTGGATGGATTGGTGAATAAAAATGGACGCGCAGCCAAAAGCTTTTCCTGACTTCGTGGTGATAGCGCACCAAGATGGCAAGAAATCAGAACCGGAAAGTGGGCTGAAACGCCGCGTGCTCGCCTACAACGACAAACTGTTTCTTGCCGAACATGAGATGGTGAAAGGCTGGGTAGGGACGGTGCATAGCCACCCGCACGAACAAATCGTCTATGTGGTTCATGGGCACCTCAAGGTGGCTTGCGAAGGACGGACAGTTGACGTTCGAACGGGTGACACCTTTGTCGTGCGCGGCGGCGTGGAACATGGGGCGTCCGCGGTGGAAGATTCGCTGGTGATTGATGTGTTCACGCCGTGCAGGGAAGACTACATCCGTTGAGCCGTTTTTGGTCTCGTCCGCTAAACCTACTGCCGTCGGAAGCGAGGGGCTCGTCCTCGAACAGTTGATCGACTACATGATGCGACAAAGAATACGCCATGCGGCAAAAATGCTCGTACTAGTTTTCGCGGGTCTGCTCTCTATCAGTTGCGATTCGTTCGCACAGATGCAAGCTGACCAGCCGCAAATTCAGACTTCGGACCTCGATCGGCAAGTCCGAGATTTTCTGCAGAAGGAGGTGACGGCGCACGTTGCCGATATCAAGACTCTCGACCCTCCTCCCGACCGCGTCGTTGGTGCGTTGACGACTGGAGAATTCTCCTGGGGGACGTTTATGCGAACCCTCGGCGCCTATTCCGAATTTGCGGGGACGAAAACGATTGCAGGCCATGATGCTCCGCAAATGATTGGAAAAATGGCGCCGATTGAATTGAGCCAAGGAGGAAAAACCTGGGCTCAGCTTTATGCGGCAATGGCACTCGAAAGTTTCGGGACGGATCTGAAAAACAATGCGTTGTGGCAGGGATTGTCTTCCGAAGAGAGGAACAGTTATCTCGCCTTGCTTGATCCACGCCGATTTTATGATGCAAAGACTCATACACTAATTCACCTCCCAGAAAACTATTTTGGCGTCGCTGCACGCATCGCGGCGATTGATTACGAACTCGGTCTCAACAAGGATCGCGCCTCACTTGATGATCTCCTGAATCGGGCGGCAACCCAATTCACCGGTGGAGCGCTTTTTGCTGATGATGCGGTGCCTACTGGCCGTTACGACCGATATTCAAATGAGTACGCCAGAGCGCTCTACGATGCAGCCGAACTCGCAGGGCGTGAAGACCTCCTGAAGGCCGTCGCTCCATCCCTCAAGGAGCAGATGAAACTGTGGTGGGATTTACTCTCGCCCGATGGCTACGGTTATTCCTGGGGCCGAAGTCTTGGCGCGATCAGCTACATGGACACACTGGAGATTGCGGCCTTTCTTGGAAAATACCCCGAATTCCGGCCCGCGCCGCTTCCCCAGCTTGCGTCCGCCTATTTTGCCGCATGGTCCTGGCTGCGGCGCGATTTCAACGATGAGACGCACTTGCTGTCCATCTTCGCGTTCGGAAGAGGCGACTACAGCTACATCACGAAGGAACGCGAATGGCAACAAACCACGACCTTTCTTGGAAAGGTGATCGGCGCGCATCGGATGTTCATGAAGGCACTGGAAAAGGAAGGCGTCAAAAGCTTTCCCTCCCATCTGAGCCTCTCCGACGTGGAACGCTTCGAGTACTTCCAAAACGGCCCCGGCCGCAAATTTGGAGTTTGGGTCGTTCGCCATGGAGACCTCCATTTTGCCTTGCCGTTCGCGACCGGACCGAAAGCCGCAACATCCGACTATGAGCCCGCACCTCATGGATTTCCTGGTTTCGCCGTGCCGGTGGAGAAGATCTACCCATGCTTTGTTCCTTTTCTCGAACTGGAAGACGGCCGGACCATCTCTCCAGCAGACGGTGCGGATGAGATTAGGCCTGCAGCTGACGGCAAGAGTGTTACTGCGGTCTGGAAGCGTTGGGTAGTGGCCGGAGACAAAGCCGGAGAAACAGTGGACTCGGCTCTCGTGTCTGTGGTCACCTGGTCCCTGCAGGGAAGTAGTCTTCACAGAGCGGAATCGCTGATTGCATCAAAGCCGCTGAAGATTCGTCGTCTTTGGCTGGCAATTCCGACCCGCAACGCCCATCTCGAAACTCTGGGGGTTAGCGGAGCTCGAATCGATCGTCTCACGTCAAACGGAGTAACTCTTGATGTACAAGTCAAGCATTCTGACTGGCCACTCCAAATCTCTGCCTACGCCACGGGTGACGATTCTCTTGGCAGGGGCGATCGCGGAGCAATTCCGCTGCACCTAATCCTCGAATCAAAAAATATTTCATTTAAACCGGGAATCGCTGAGAGTTGGGACATCGCACTGTCTTGTCCTTCGCCAAAATTAGGAGCGCATGTAGAATGAACAAGATACAGAGGAGGTTATGTAACATGTTACGGCGCTGACGTTAAGGCATAGCGCAGACGTGGCGAACGACAGCTTTTTGAAAATACCCCAATCTATTACGATGGGCCGACTTGTGAATGCAAGAGTACGCAACCCGTGCTGGCTTCGATGCGTCCGCAACAGTTCGGTCAGTCCTATTAGTAAGATCCGCCCTCTGCGAGCAGTTAAATGCAAGCGGTCGCCGATGATTTTCTGAGTGACGCAGCGGGCAGAGCGAATAAAAAGAGAATTCTGGTGCCGGGGGCCCGGCACGCACGGATCGCGACATCCGCTTCACCATCAAGGTCGCGGCATAAATCCTTCGGGTGCTATGAGATGTGCGCTTGCACTGTGTAAGCCTTCATCGAACCAGCAAGGCCGGCCAATTTTCGCTGAGCCGGCGTGTGCGGCAGTGACGCTGGCACTCACAGGGAAGTGGGCTCGCGGACGATTCACGGTCTCCTCTTGCGGACGAACAGCCAACTACGGCCGTCGCACTGCCTACATTGCGGATCACCCCTGTTTCCCAAAGCCTCACAAGACGGACACCCGTAAACGCAGAAGCCCGGGGTAATTCCCTTGCACGGGGGACAGGCCACCTGCGCCCGAATGCATAGGGTAGACATATATGCACACTTGTGCATATACTAAGAACTGTGAGCTACGAATGGGACCCGGCCAAAGCCAAAGCGAACTTCGCCAAGCATAGAGTTCGTTTTGCTGATGCCATGACCGTGCTCGAGGACGACCTTGCTTTGACGATACGCGATCCATTTTCAGAAGAAGAGGAGCGGTGGATCACTCTGGGCAGGGATGCACTTGGCCGCCTCCTCGTCGTGGTTTACACCTGGCGGGGAGAGAGTGTGCGCCTGATCTCGGCACGCCTGGCCACCGCCCGAGAGACTACTCAGTACGAGGAACATCATGAAGCGTGAATACGATTTCGGTAAGGCAAAGCGTGGAGCTGTCGTTTCCGTTCCCAAAGGGAAAACGCGAATCACAATCCGCCTCGATGATGAAATCCTTGCCTGGTTCCGCGACCAAGTCGAACTTGCCGGCGGCGGCAACTATCAAACCGTCATCAACGAAGTCCTGCGACAACACATCCAACGCGCCCAAGAACCATTAGAAAAAACGCTCCGCCGCGTTATCCGGGAAGAGATCCGCCGGGCGTCCTAGCTTGCACGATCGGCGATCACCCGGCTTCGACGGCTAATCCCTGACACCGACGCTCCCACCACAGTGCACGTCACCGACTGGGGTGGCGTCCCCCTCGCACACCCGGCGCAGCAGCGCCGCTCGGTCAACTGCTCTTCGATATCTGAAGCTCGCTAGTCTGGTCAGCGGTGATTATCTGGAACCTGGCAAGACTTGGGGTCAGTTACACACCCATCCGGGGCGTCTCGAAGGTCTTTGCCAAGATACGACCAAAAGCTCTGCTTAGCGGCAATTTGTCCGTAAGATTTGATGACCACGGCGCTTGGCAAAGCAAGTTCAAAAGCCTTAAACGTGTTGTAGCTATCGCAGACGCTTAAAGGTGGAATTTGAGCCGCAATGAGAATTCGGTCAGAACCTCGCATCCAAGCTACACCAACTACATTGACGGGTGATGGTCCACCGCTGCATATCGCATGCCCGAATGCCCGTTTGACGACCGAACTGGGATTCAGCTTCCGTAGGCCCTGCTCCGAAACATAAAAGACCAGAGTGAAATATTCACCGCCCAGGCCTGCGTCGCTGTACGTCAGGAAGAAGGCTTTGGAATCAGATGACCATGCAAGTTCAGAACCCACGCTTCCCTGGACCTTGGCTTTGAATTGTTTTGTGCCAGCGGCGACTGTAAGTAGAGTCGAATCGGTTTTTAGGTCATAAACCGCAGTGACAGCATTCGTTCTATCCGGGGAAGGAATTCGGATGGTGCCTACAGGCTCTTTCTTAATCCAAATGTTTGCCCATATTGCCGTTGCCTGTTGCGAATAAGACGGTCCTTCGAGCGACTGCTGTGGCAATCCGAGCGCTGCGCAGCATTTCAGTAAGACGGACATTATTAAGACCGAGAGACTCATTCGCATCGCCATAGTATCTGTCACTATAATATCTACAGGAAAATGTGCCACAGAGTTGGACGGGGTGGCAAAGAATTCAACTAGCCTTCGCCTGTTACGCAAGGCGGGGCGGCTACTGTTTTTTCGGATGGCCTTTGATAACAGAGTTCCCGCAACTAGTGGACTCAGTGCCTGACCCGTTTGTACACCGGTGAGGAGATCAATGAATTCGTTTCTGCAGAAGTTGCAGGGTCTCCGTCTTATTGATGATCTGCGTAACGATATTCGCTTCTCTCTTCGCAGCGTCAGGAAGCACGCATTGCTCTCAACGACAGTCGTCGTCACTCTGGCTCTTGGTCTTGGGGTCACCTCTGCAGTGTTTGATTTTGTTGATGCGACCGCGTTGCGTGCTCGTGTGGACAAGGATCCGGATTCGTTCGTGCGTGTCTTCACCACGTACACAACCGACCCTGCGCATCCTGGGCAGCCCGGGAAAACGACCCTGGAGGACTATCGTGCTTTCAGGGATCATGCGAAGTCTTTGCGAGACCTTGTTGCTTGGCGGCGAGTCACCGCGCCACTCGGCAGGAATGAATCGTCCGAGATGTGGGTACTCTTGGTGACCTGCGATTTCTTTCAGCTCTATCCCCTAGAGCACCCGAGGTTGGGGCGCTTGCTCCAGGACGAAGATTGTCTTCCGCCGAAGCCCGTAGTGGTCCTGAGTGAAACTCTCTGGCGGGATCGTTTCGCGTCGTCGCCGGGTGTTGTCGGGAAGGTTGTATTGTTTAACGGCCAGCCCGTTACCGTCGTAGGCATCACCCCATCGCCGTTTGCCGGCCAGATCGAGAGCGCGGAAGCATGGTTCCCATACACTCTCGAACCATACCTGAAACTTGGTCCCGACTTACTCAAGACACCTGACACCCCGTTTTTGACCGTCGAGGGTCGACTACGCTCAGGATTCTCCAGAGCAAATTCTACATCAGAACTCTCGGTCCTTGCACGGGAGCAAGATCGGCTTCATCCGTCGCGAACGAGTGCGATCACTGTCACTAACGGCTCCATGTTAGAAGACCCGGAGTGGCATAGCCCTGTTAGTTTGGTAGTTGGGCTTACGATGGGAGTCCTGATGTTTGTTGTTCTCATCGTTTGCGCCAACGTCACTGCTCTCCTGCTATCACGCGGGGACGCTCGCCGTCAGGAGGTCGCCATTCGCCTGGCGTTGGGCGCAACTAGGCCGGTGTTGGTTCGTATGCTCTTCACGGAGACTCTCGTACTCGCATCTTTGGCCGGACTTGCGAGTCTATTTCTTGTGTATAGGCTACCCGGCATTTTGATGAACTGGCTGGTCACCGGTCCTGGCAGATGGCCTGTGTACCCGGACTGGCGTGTATTTGCCTACTTATCCGCCATCACGCTACTCGCCGGAGCCGGTCTTGCGCCGGCAGCCGAGTCTTTGAGAGTGAACGTCGCCGATGCTCTCAAGGGCAAGCGGAACCTGCTCGGAAGCACCGGGAAAGGATTCTCATTCCGCGATGTCCTAATCGCTGGTCAAGTGGCTGCGAGTCTCTTTTTGCTTGCGGGTGCAGGCCTCTTCCTTCGCGCCCACCACCAAATGATAGCTGCGGGCCCGGGCTATGACACTCGACAGGTACTTATCCCGAGTCTGTTCCTCCGAGACCCGCACGCCTTTCCCAAGTCCTGGAGGGCATTTCAAAGCACGCTTACCCAGCAGCTCCAAACAGTCCCAGGGGTGCAATCGGTCGCCTACGCGAGCGCGCAGCCTTCGTATGACGAACCAAGAACTGAGAACGTGCAACTCGCTGGCCAGGCTATGCGTCAGGTTCACATTAACGAAGTCTCTCCAGAGTTTTTCGTTACTCTGGGTATTCCCATCGTTCGCGGACGTGGCTTGGAGGAGACCGACTCCTCTTGCGGAGGAACCGTTTGTCATGTGGTTGTGTCTGAAGAGTTCGTCAAGGAAGTGATACCTGCCGAAGATCCCCTTGGCAAGACGCTGCGAACTTCGGAAGGCGCCCTTCTTGAAGTCGTTGGTGTCGCGCGCGACACATCCTCCAGGCTGCATGGTCACGCGGATAGCCCGCTGATCTACGCGCCATGGGCTCCGGATGCCGGCCTTTACGCTCCAATAGTGCGTTTCTCGGGCGATCCTGAAGTGGTCTGGCGAGCGGTTGCCGTGATGCTGCGTGAAAACTATCCCGGCGCCTATGTTGAGGTACGAACCATTCAATCCTGGATAGACAGCAACCTGCAGGGTATTTGGCAGCTGGAGGTGCTAACTACAATTCTCGGTGGCGTAGCGCTTACACTGGCGATCATCGGTATCTACGGTGTGATCTCTTTTGCCATCAGTAGGCGCACCCAGGAGATCGGCGTTCGCGTCGCGCTGGGTGCGCGAGACAGCGACATTCATGGCACCGTGATCAAATCCAGCGTGCGACCTATCATCGCGGGGATGATAGCGGGAGAGTCCCTGGCTCTGACCGGAGCATGGATACTGTCGAGGGTGCTCGAACGAAATCCGTTCATGCCTCTGATGTCCAACGATCCGGTTGCCTTCACCGTAGCCCCTATTCTGGTTGTGGCGGCGGCTCTGGTTGCCTGTTATGTCCCCGCACGCCGAGCCATGCGTGTGGACCCGATGGTCGCTCTGAGGTACGAATAAAATTTGGCCCTACCCGTCGTTCGAATATAAGTACATTAACAAACTGCGATGCATCGATGGTTTCAGGCATATGCCCGGTAATTCGGCTCGCAGTCCGTGGCGGGAGCGACCCCACCCTTTGACGCACCGTGCGTCACGGCTTCTGTGGGGTCGCTCCCGCCTCAGTCACGCGCAGCGCGTGACCCATTTGGCCGCGTCCCAGAGCCGAAGTTTCGGAGTTGTAAGACAACGTCCATTACATCCCGTAGGGGAGAAAGCAAGGACACAGATCTAAGCACTCGCAAGACAACCCAAGACGGCAACATTCCCAGGTTCATGATGAGCAGGGCATCGAACGCGTCTCGCACCGGCATGCCTAATTCAGTGGTGATCCTAGTTTTCCTGCCCGTGGCTCCCTCGTGGCTTCGCAAAATTCTCGAAAAAGACAAACATTCTGATTGAGGTTTTCCCTTTTCGAGGCCTCTTAATAGGTAAGGGGTTCGATTATCTCAAAGAGCATCGATCGCGGTTTGCAGTGCGGGAGGGCGAACGGCGCATACGAAGGTCGGTCTCCTTGGGAACTGCTGGAGGGAGCCTCCGCGTGGGCTGGTCCCCGAAAGAAAAATGGCAAATCACAAAGATTTTCGGTGAGGTTTTCCTTTCTCGAGAGGCTCTTAGTATATAGGAGGAAGTTCACGTTGATATGTCCCGTAGGCCTGGTGAAGCCGTTTCTTATGTTAATGCGAGGGAACGGTTTGGAGGCCTTTTCTGGCGCGGAAAGGTGAACGGTGCATGAAAGAAACGGTTCACGCTGCGGTTCACCGTTCCGTTCACCTTTTCGGTGAAGGGAAGTTTTACGGAGCATTGAGGTTGCGTTTCACGCGGCCGTTGATTTTGGACAAGAGCAAAACACCGGAGTGGGCTGGAGCGACCCCACTTTTCGCCACTTTCTCGTGGCGAAAAAACCGCGGGGTCGCTCCAGCCCACACGTTCTCCGAGAAGCGTGTCTCGGGGCGAGGGGGAATTGGGATGCTGCTGGCCATCCAGAGAAGTTACAAGCTTCTCGCGAAGTACGGCTGCTTCGCCCGGCAAATCTGCGACAAATGCGGAATCGTGCTCGGTGCGGTTCGTTTCACGCGGTACGGCGGATCGGAAGTGTACTGCTCTCGCGAATGTAGGGGTGATGCTCACAGGTCTGCGACCCTCAGGCCAGGCCGCCCGCGCAAATACAAAAACCGACAGCGAAAGGAGAGCGCAAAAACGCGACAGCAGCGGACATATCGGGTGGCATCCTAACGTGGAAAAAACTGTCCGTATTCCATCAGAAACAAAGAGCTTGCAGAGGCAAGAATTGCCTCTCTCGTACTTGGGTACCCCAGGACCTGCAGAACCGCTCAGTTCGAGCTGGCGAACGGTAAATGGCGACCGCGCCAAAACTTGCGTCGCAGACGCTTCCGCCACGGAGCACGAGACTCTGCGTAAGCACTTTAGTAATCCACGCATGCAAAAAAGGAGGATGGATTATGTCGGTTCTCAAGGCCCCACCAAAACAACCAAAGAATGCCACTCTGCAAATTCGCGTTGACGAAGAGCTAAAGCTGCAGCTGGACAAGTATGCGGAGTTCTTGGATTCAAGCACGGCTTACGTCGTTTCAGAGGCTCTCAAACTTGTATTCAGCAAGGACGCCGAATTCAAAAAATGGTTGGAGTCGCAAACGACGAACGGCGAGAAATGCGTTGCATTGGAAGCGTCGCCGAGTGTGGAGAGTGCCAAAGGCCTTTCGGTATCTGTCATGCGCCCAGCCAAGGCAAATGACGACGGACTGTTTCGATGATGGAGATCCTGCTGGATGCAAACCAGCATGTGCCACAGGCGATGGGACAACGGATTGGGGATCCAGCTCTTGCAGGAGATGCCTTCCTCGAGTGACTCCGCCTCCGGGGCGACATCAAGCAAACCTCATAGATGAGCAGCAAGAAAAATACGTCCGTGAAGCCCATCTCAGCACCTAAGGTTGAACCCTTGATCGAGCCTTGGCTAAGGGACTTTCTCGATAGCGTAATAATTCCTGCCCTGCTGCGAGAATTCATGAAAAGGGATCTTGCCACATCTGGGGGTACAAAGGCACAATCACACCAAGAGACTCCGAAGGGAGAACTTGAGTGAACAAATTGCGTTGCGCGATTTACGCAAGATTTTCTTCCGACCGCCAGAGCCCGACGAGCATTTCAGACCAAATCAGGAAATGCCGAGACTATGCCACCCGCCAGGGTTGGCTTGTGCTTGATCAGCACGTCTACTCGGATGAAGCCATTGTGGCGACGAGTACGGACAGGGAAGGATTACAAAAGCTTTTGGCGGCCGCCAGCTCTCCGGATCGTATGTTCGATTGCATCCTGATTGATGACACGTCCCGGTTGACGAGAAAGCTTGCGGATGCATTAAATCTCTACGAGAAGCTTACCTTTGCCGGAGTACGGCTCGTTGCCGTTTCACAGGGCGTAGATTCGGATAGTGCGCAGGCGGAGTTGCTGATCGGTGTTCATGGCCTTATCGATGCGGTCTACTGGCGCGAGTTGGGACAGAAAACCCACCGAGGCATGCAAGGCTTAGCCTTGAGGGGACTTCATACGGGCGGAAGGTGCTTCGGCTATTCGTCTGTTAAGTCTTCGGACGGCAGTACCCGACTCGAAGTAAACCCTTCTCAAGCAGAAATTATTAACCGCATCTATCGCCTGTACGCTGAGTCCGGTTTCTCCATGAAACGGATCGCACACACTTTAAATTCTGAAGGTGTACCAGCACCTCAGCCGCAGAAGGGAAGATTCAGCCAGTCGTGGTGCGTGTCTTCTGTTCGACACATTTTGCTGAACGGCCGCTACACCGGCAATACAGTCTGGAATACGCGGCGTAAGGTTCGTGTTCCAGGAACAGGGAAGCGCGTTTTTAGGCCACGGCCTCAGAGCGAGTGGGTAAGGGCTGAAGCGCCTCACCTTCGAGTTGTTTCGGACGAACTTGCATCCGCAGTACGGTGCCGACTGGAAGCGGTTAAGAGCATGTTCGGAAGGGAAGGCGGCGGCTTGACGGTTGGTCCGAAGCGCTATCTTTTTTCGGGACTGCTAAAGTGCTCAGTCTGCGGCGGAAGCATCGCGTTGGTTTCCGGACGAGGACGACATGGTGCGGATCGCTATGGTTGTTCAGTGCATTATCAGCGTGGCGACTCTGTGTGCGAGAATGCGGCGTTGGTACGTCGAGACGAGTTGGAGCAGAGCTTGCTCAAAGGACTTGCGGACTCGGTCCTCCGCATCGAAGTGATCGACTACGCAGTGGCCCGTATGGAGGAAGCGCTCAGGAAGGGCCACGAGAAGCTCAATGCCGAGCTAGAACGCATGCGCCAGAGGAAGCTGCAACTCGAGTCGGAGCTTGCGCGCCTTGTGAATGCCATTGCCGAGGGACAACCATCGCAGAGCTTCATGACGGCAATCGGCGAACGAGAAAGGGAACTGCAGGCGATTACGAACAAGTTGCTTGAGCCAGGGCCGGGATCGTTGCGCGCTACGCTCGACGAATTGCGAACCTTTGCAGTCTCACGTTTAACCAAGATACGCGAGTTAATCTCGCATCCCGAAAGCATTGACCTTGCCCGTGCAATGCTTGCAGAACACTTCGGGACGTTCACACTCGAACCCACGATACAGGGCGGTGAACCCGTGTATCTTGCTCACGGCAAAGTAGATTTCTTCGGAGATGAGGCAATGGCGCGAACGGGTGGTGCCGGGGGCCAGAATCGAACTGGCTACGCCCGCCTTTTCAGGGCGGCGCTCTACCAATGAGCTACCCCGGCCTATTGCAGCTTTTCAATTTTAGAGACGATAGCCAGCCCTGTCAATTCGCCTTCCGCGGAAAGCACGCCACTGCGCCATCGCGACTGCGAAGTGCTCCGCGATGCCAAGCGCAGAGCGCCGCTATGAAAGCCTGAACTGATGGTGCTTCAGATTGCTTCCGGCCACTAAAAACTGAACACTGATAACTGCCAATACTTTCTCACTGCGACGATTCGTCGAATTCCTTCATCCAATTCCGGTTCTTCAAGACTTCGCGTGGCTTCGTCCCATCCGGCGGCCCTACAATGCCGTCCTTTTCCATCAAATCGATTAAGCGAGCCGCGCGTCCATACCCAATCCGTAAGCGCCGCTGCAACGTTGAAGTGGAAGCGCGCCCAGCGTCGCAAACCACGCGGATCGCATCCTGGTAGAGATCATCGTCAACATCCTCTCCGCCATCGGCGGCGTCTTCGTGAGTGCCTTCCGTTTTGTCGTTTTCATCCTTCGGCGCCGCCAGCAGCTCTTCTTGGTACTTCGCCTGCGCCTGCTCGCGCCAGAAATCGCACACCGAGGTGATCTCGTCTTCCGTCACCAGCGGCCCATGAATACGGTGCAGCCGCGCCGACCCGGCCGGCAGATAGAGCATGTCGCCGCGTCCCAGCAGCGATTCCGACCCATTCGAATCCAGAATCGTCCGCGAGTCCACCTTGCTGGCCACCCGGAACGATATGCGGGCAGGGAAGTTCGCCTTAATCAAACCGGTAATCACGTCCACGGAAGGCCGCTGCGTCGCCAAAATCAAGTGAATGCCCACCGCACGTGCCATCTGCGCCAGCCGCGTGATGGACTCTTCTACGTTGTTGGTGTCTACCATCATCAAGTCGGCCAACTCGTCGATCACGATGATCAGGTAGGGAAGCGGCTTGTGCTCCGTCTCTTCCAGGTTGTCGAAGAGCGAGAGCGACTGCTCCTTCTTGAATGTACGGTTGTACTGGTCAATGTTGCGCACGCCGCGCTGCGCCAGCAGCTTTAATCGGTTCTCCATCTCGCGCGTCGCATTTCGCAGCACGTTGGAGGCAATCTTCGGATCGGTCACCACTGGCGCGATCAAATGCGGAATATTCTCATACAAATTCAATTCCAGCCGCTTCGGGTCCACCAGCACCATCTTTACTTCTTCCGGGCTGGCTTTATAAAGAATCGACATCATCAGGGAGTTGATGAACACGCTCTTGCCTGTGCCCGTCGAGCCGGCGATCAGCAAATGTGGCATCGCCGACAAGTCCGTGATGCGAATGCGCCCATGCAAGTCGCGTCCCATCGCCAGCGTCAACTTGCTCGGCGAATTGACGAATTCCGGCGCCTCGATGATGTCCCGCAGCGCAATGGTCTGTCTCCGGTCGTTCGGAACTTCGATGCCGATCGTTGATTTGCCGGGGATGCGCTCGATCAGGATGGATTCCGCCTGCAGCGCCAGGCAAAGGTCCTCGGTCAACCCGGTAATCCGGTTGTACTTGATGCCCGCTTCCGGTTTGAATTCGAATGTCGTAACCACCGGCCCCGGATTGATTTGTGTCACGTGTCCTTGCACGTCAAATTCAAGGAATTTTGCTTCGATCGCGCGCGCCCGAAACTTCAACTCATCTTCATCCAGCTTTTGCCCGCGCTCGCCCTCGCGCAGCAGGGAAGGGGTTGGCAGTTTGTAATTCGGGCTGCCCTTCGCGATTTTGGGTTCTCCGGTCTTTTTAGCCGCGGCTTTCTCCGTTTCACGGTTGAAGACGAAAATTGGAGCTTTCCGGGCCCCATCCTTTTTCCCTTTTTCGTCCTCTTCTTCCTCGATCTCCGTCTTACCCTTGAAAATATCGCTCTCATCCGCCAAGCGAATCGTCTTGGAGGGCTCATTCAGAATCTCCGCCTTCCCAATCGATTGCGGCGGAACCGGCTTTCTTCCCGACAGCCGCGACTCTTCCACTCGCCGGCGCATGCGCTGTTGCTCGCGTTCTTCGCGCCAGGCGTGCCACCGCGCCTGAGCCTTCTGCAAGATTCCCAGCTTCTCGACCACGCCGATGGGTCCATGCGGGCTGTTCGCCCAGGCGTGCGCCCCAGAAAAAGAAAATCGTGTGGTCATAAACAGCGCCGTTACCAGCAGCGCCACGCCCACCAGATTCGCGCCCCACAGGTTGAACCCAGTTCGCAGCCCGCTGGAAATGAGCGTTCCGATAAATCCACCCGGCGGGATCGCCCCTCGCACGTCCCACACATGCCACAACGAAAGCAGCGTCGGCAGCGAAAGCAGCAGCAACCCAAATCCGGCCAGCGTCGCAATCTGCGAATCAATGGCCCGGCTCCGGAACCACCGCCATCCCAGAACCAGGAAAGCCGCCGGCAACAAAAACGCCGCGAATCCGAAAATTTGGAATAGCAGGTCCGCCCCATAGGCGCCAGCCGGCCCAATCCAATTCTGTGCCGGGCTCCCGTCGGCTGACGGAGTGCTCACGTTAAATGAAGCATCTTTCGGGGAATAGGAAAGCAACGCCAGCGCGATCAGCAACGCCAGCGTCATACATAAAAACCCTATCAGCTCGTTGAGCCGCTTATTTCCAGTAGGCGTAAGAATGCGCACGAAGTCTCCTCAGCTTTTTTGGGGAAGGCTGAGTGTCGCGGCGGGGCGCTGGCGCTTTCGCACTCCCGCTTGGAGGAACTTCCAAACACCCTGAATATACCAAAATACCGCTCGCGGGCGCCAAAAACTTTGTATGCCGGTGTTTCCAAAGTCTTCAGTGCCGCATCCCGGAGGCCCACGCCAATACCACCGCCCCCACAATGATCCGGTAGACCGCGAACGGCGCGAACCCATGCTTCCTCACCCACGCCAAAAACCACGCTACCGATGCGTACGCCACGATGAATGACACCACGAATCCGATCGCCAGCACCACCCACTGGTGCGGAGACATCTGCGAAACGCCAATGGGATTTTCGCCTTTTCCTAGCACCGACTTGTAGAGTGTATATAACGTTGCCGCGGCCATTGTCGGTATCGAAAGAAAGAAAGAAAACTCCAGTGCCGAAGACCGCGACATCCCCACAATTTGCCCGCCGGCAATCGTCGACATGGACCGAGACGTTCCGGGGAATAGGCCCGAAAAAATTTGACAAAAGCCGATCCAGGCGGCTTGCCCCAGGCTCATGTCTTCCATCTTCCAGGTGTGAATACGGCCTCCTGCGCCAGGGCCCGCCGCCTCCCACTTCGCGTTCATCGCGTCCACAATCCACATGACCATCCCGCCGATCAGCAGGGAACTTCCCATGATGTACAAGCTCTCGAGATGCTTCCCGATCACCTTTGTCAGCAGAAACGAAGGAATCGCCGTAATTAAGAAGGCCACAGCCGTGAGGCCAAGAGGATGAGAGAGCGCCGTTCGGTCACCGCGCTCGCCTTTCGGAAAGTTCGAGAGGAACGCTGCAATCCGGTTCCAGAAATACACCGGCAGGCACGCGATTGCCCCGAGCTGGATCACGATGGAGTACATCTTCCAATAGCCGCTGGCAAGATCGATATGCAGCAGCGCCTCCGACAGTCGCAAATGCGCCGTCGAACTCACCGGCAAAAATTCTGTCAATCCCTCCACGATGCCCAGCAGCACCGACAGCAAGTAGTCGCTCAAACCGGTTCTCCTGAATGCTTCGCCGTTTTTCCCGCGCCCAGCAGGATTTTCCGCATTTCGTAAGCGTCAATTGTCCGCAGATAGTAGCGTTTCAATATCGCTTCGATACGATAGCCATGCCGCTGCCAGAACGCAACGCCTGCCTCATTGTCGGTTGCCGTTTCCAGCAAAATCGTTCGAACGCCCCGCAACGCCAGATTCCTCTCGCTTTCCGCCAGCAGCGCCGACCCCACTCCCTGCCGCCGGTACGATGCTGCTACGTCCAGCGTGATCACGTGCGCCAGCGGCGGATTTTCTTCCGTCAAAATAAATCCCACAATCTTCCCGCCATCCTCCGCCACCGTCCCGTCCGCCGACGGCAGCTTCAGGAAATATCTCAGCATGGTTTTGGAGTACGCAATCCCTGGAGGAAAACATCCTTGGTCCAGCCGCACCAGAGCGGCAAAGTCCCGCGGTTCGTGGGCGCGCAGCGTGACCGGCATGGCGGATTGTAGGCCGATTTATCTCCGCTAAACAACGCCGCCGCATCATTGCGGCATAGCAGGCATCTTCCGTCCCAGCGCCTTCACCGTAATCGGGTCAGGCACGGCAGCATGGCCCTCTTGCTTCGTCACCACCGCAAATCCCCCGCTGTAATCCCACATCGTCCACCCAATCCCGTATTTCTCCAGGGTCGTTCGAACGTCCGAAATCCACGCCGCGCGATCTTCCGGCCGCGCCGCTTTCCGGTAAACTCCAAACTCATTGCACGTCACCGGCACATTCCATCGTTTTGCCCAAGCCGCCACCTGCGCGATCTCTCCATCAATCCGCGCCGCGTCCCACCGGTCCAGCCCATAATGAATCGCTGCCAACCGGTTCACCGCATCCGGAATCAGCTCCGCGGCCGCTTGCACATTCTCCGGCGTCGACGGATAGGGCAGCTGCTTCAAATAGTGCACATAATTCGTGCTCCAGGTCGCCCCTTGATGCGTAAAAATATGCGGATCGTAAAAGTGAAAATTGTAAATAATATTCGGATCGCGCAAGGGGTCAAAAAACAGCAACTCGTTCTCCGAAGACCAGTACGCGCCCGCCACAATAATCGTATGCTGCGGCGCCCCTTCGCGAATCGCCACCGCCAGCCTTCCTTGCACGCCTTCCCATCGATACCGATCGTGAAATTCCGGCTCGTTCAATATTTCGAATGAAACCAGTTCCGGATTCGTCGTCGCATAGTGCCGCGCCAGCGCCCGCCAATAATCCGAAAACTGCTCCACGAAACTGTCGTCCGTCGCCAGCTTCTGTTTGAAGTCGCTCTCCGGATGAATATCAATAATCACCGCCAGCCCCTGCTCCAGGATCATCTCGACCGCTCGGTCGAGATAGCCCAGGTATTCCGCCGGAATCCGGTCCGCTTGCCCCCGCTTCCACATTGGCTGCGGATTCACGCTCAGCCGCGCGTGGTCAAATCCCATCTCCTTGATCAACGCAATATCCTGCGCCGTAGTCCACGCCTCAAAATGTTCCTTGGTGTAACCCTTCGTGTCGTAAACCTGCGCAAACCACTCGCTCAAATTAATCCCATACCGCAAATGCTGCGCACGCCGCTGCAGACCGCTCGTGTCCGGCGCAACACCGGAGATTGAACCGTTGAACGATTCCTTTCCGGACTGCGCAAAACCCGCTGGCGCCACAAAAAATAACCCCGCAACGAGCACAGCGGTGGTCGCAATAAAAAGTAGGGGCACGATAAATCGTGCCCCTCTTCGCCTTTCCCTTCGAATCGTCTGCTTCATAGTTTAACGGTCACGGTCTTCACTTCCGTGTAGTTCGCCAATCCGTATTCGCCCAGTTCGCGCCCGATCCCGCTCTGCTTGAACCCGCCGAACGGCGCTCCGGCGTCGAATACGTCATAGCAATTCACCCACACGGTTCCCGCGCGCACGCTGTCCGCAATCGCATGCGCCTTGGTAATGTCCTTGGTCCACACCGCCGCCGCCAAGCCATACATCGTCTTGTTGGCGCGATCTACAACTTCGTTCAGGTCCTTGAACTTCAGGATGGTCATCACTGGCCCGAAGATTTCTTCCTTCGCGATCTTCATGTCATCTTTCACGTCCGCGAACACCGTCGGCTCAATAAAGTATCCTTTGTCTCCGACCCTCTTGCCGCCCGTCAACATCTTCGCGTTTTCCTTTTTCCCTGAGTCGATGTAGCTCATTACTTTATTGAACTGCTCTTGGTCCACTTGCGGCCCCTGCTCCGTATTCTTATCGAAGGGGTTGCCAACCGTCCGCTTCTTCGCTCGCGCTACGCTCTTCTCGACGAATTCGTCGTAGCACTTTTCCTCGACGTACAGCCGCGACCCAGCGCAGCAGCACTGCCCTTGGTTGAAGAACAGCGCAAAGTGCGCGCCTTCAATGGCTTCATCCATGTTCGCATCCGCGAACACGATGTTCGGGCTCTTCCCGCCTAGTTCCAGCGTCACGCGCTTCAAGTTGGTGTCCGCCGCCGCCCGCATAATTAAATGGCCCACTTCCGTCGACCCGGTGAACGCCACCTTGTCCACGTCCATGTGCCGCGCGAGCGCCGCGCCGGCCGTCGGACCGTACCCTGGCAGCAAGTTCACCACGCCTTCGGGGAACCCTGCTTCGAGCAGCAATTCTCCGACGCGCAGCGCCGTCAATGGCGTCTGCTCCGCCGGCTTCATCACCACCGTGCAGCCCGTAGCCAGCGCCGGCCCCAGTTTCCACGCCTGCATCAGCAGCGGAAAATTCCACGGAATAATCTGCCCCACCACTCCCACCGGCTCATGCTTCGTGTAGCAGAAGTAATTCCCGCTCACGGGTATCGTCTTGCCATGATTCTTGTCCGCCCATCCCGCGTAGTAGCGGTAGCACGCAATCGTCAGCGGAAGGTCCGCCGCCCGCGCGATGTGGTAAGGCTTCCCATTGTCCAGGGACTCCAGCTGCGCCAGCTCATCCGCATGCTTCTCGATCAGGTCCGCCAGCTTGTTCATCAACACGCCGCGCTGCGCAGCGTTCATCTTGCGCCAGGGTCCTTTGTCAAACGCCGCCCGCGCCGCCGCCACCGCCTTATCCACGTCCGCCGCATCGGCCTCCGCCACTTGCGTGATCGCTTCGCCCGTCGACGGATTAATCGTCGGAAATGTTTTTCTCGATACGCTGTCCACCCACTTCCCGTTGATCAGTAATTTTGTCGGTCCAATTTTGACATTCTTTTCCAATACCGCCGTTGCCGTAGCCATGGTTTCCTCCTCTTGATCTACCGCCCGTAGAGACAACCCTTAGGTCAGCCTCCTGCCGCTTCAGGTCGGCTCTACACAAAACGTCTGCGCGGCCTCTTTGTTGTGGCCGGTCTTTAGACCCTTTACCCTGAGTCACCAACCGAAGGGCAAGGCCTGCTTACCCCAAACGTCCTGCGAGGCAAAAGCCTATACCCGTGAGGCTAAGGAGGCAAGAAGAGCCAGCGTGTGCAGCGTGAGTGGCACCGGGCACTAGGGGAAACACCTGACCCAAAATCAAGGCAAACACTATATTCCCACTCCTGCGGTTCTGATGCAGGATGCACGCAACACAATCGACAGGGGTAGCCTCCGCGCACAGGACCCCACCCCAGTAACCCCGAACCCATTAATCCTGGTGCGGAGGCGGCCCACCTCATCCCATTGGCAACTCCTTGCGTGGCAGGCAAGCGGGCACAGGCGGCAAGAGATCTTTCAGGCTGTTCGACTTCGTGCGGAAAATGATGATGGCAATCTTCTGGGCCCTTAGATCTTGCTGATACCCGAACCCCTTGATCCACGGTGAGGAAAACGTCGAATCTGGCTGTTTCCGCTGCTATCAGAAGCTCGCCGTTCTTGAGTATCCGTCAACCAACAACCCGCCGCAACGCCACGCCACCCCTCAACGTGCCCCAAGCAGGGACACCCCCTGATTCAACAACGGCGAAGCCCGCGTCCCCGGCCCCGGAGAGCAAACCCCTTTAGAATCAGCATTTAGAGAATACTCGTAGCTGCTGATTCTAAACCACTTACACCAACACTAAGTCCTTTAGAATTTTCGGGCCTTCTATGGTATTGAAGTACTTCACCTCGAAGTTGCTCCGAGGTGAAGGAGATTCAAATTGAAGTACCTATGCCTTGTCTACGGTGAAGAAAAGAAAATCGGGGCCATGACCGACGATGACTGTATGGCTTACGACCAAGCGCTCCGCAAGTCGGGCCAATGCCTTGCCTCGGAGGCCCTTCAACCCGTTCGCACAGCTGCTACCGTGCGGGTCCACAAGGGAAAGGTTGCCGTCAGGGATGGCCCTTTCACCGAAACGAAGGAGTGCTTGGCAGGATTTTATTTGATTGAGGCCGCCGACTTAAAAGAGGCCATCCAAGTCGCCTCCAAAATGCCGCCCGCTCGTGTGGGCAGTATCGAAGTACGACCGGTCAGGGAACTGACAAGCACAACTGGTGAACGAAGGCAGTTGTAGCCGAAAGAATGCTTGCCCGCCTAGCGTGTTCATGATAGCTGGCGCTGTTCTTCTCTGCATTACACGGCCATACCCGGAGCCGTGAGCACCGGCCAGCGATAAAACGCTGAATAAATTCATGTATTCACAGGCAATTCGGACAGGCGGGGCAAACCGAAAGAGGCGCCCGGTAACCTCACGAGCGCCTCTTCATACTACTTCAACGTAAACCGTACCTCACTGGATCACCTCCTTCTCGGCAGGAACGCCGATGTCGACAAGAGTGTCGAGTAAGCCGAGTATACCGCAATTTCTCGAAATTTATTAAACGTCCACAATCACCGGTCGCTTGGGCGGCCGCCCTCTCCATCAACTTTCAACTGTCGACTGTTTTCCTCCTCTGCGCCGTGCTTCCACCGATCACGGAACACGGCCCACAGCCGAGGAATTGGCTAAACTTCGAGGATCACCGGAAGAATCAGCGGCCGCTTGGAAGTTTGCTTGTTGATGTAGCGCTTCAGGTCCACGCGAATCTTTTCTTTGATAACGCCCCAGTCCGATTTTTCCTCGGCGTTCGATTCCTCGACCGTCTTCATAATCACCAGCCGCGCGCCGGCGATCAATTCGTGTCCGTTGTCGCTCATCAATCCACGCGTCACGATTTCCGGATGCGACTCCACCTTGCCGGTGTGCTTGTCGATCGCGATGATCGGCACCACGATGCCATCTTCTGAAAGATGCTTGCGGTCGCGAATCACCACTTCTTCAATCTCTTCCAGCGAACCCGAATCCACGCAAACCCGCCCCGCTGTAACCGGGTCGCGCCGATGCGCCCCATCTTCGGTGAACTCAATCGGCCGCCCATCCTCCAAAAGCAAAATCTCGTTCGACACGCATCCCAATTGGTGCGCCAGCGCCGCGTGCCGGAACAAGTGCCGGTATTCACCGTGCACGGGAATAAAATATTTCGGCTTCACGAGTTGCAGCAAAAGTTTTTGTTCTTCCTGGCTGGCGTGCCCCGAGACGTGAATCGTCCCCGCCGAATTGTCGTAATACACCAGCGCGCGCCGCCGGAACATGTGGTCCAGCATCCGGAAAATCGATTTCTCATTTCCTGGAATAATGCGCGCGGAAAGAATCACGCTGTCGTTTTCATCCACGGAAACAAACCGGTGATTGTCCACGGCGATCCGCGAAAGCGAGGACATCGGCTCCGCCTGGCTTCCGCTCGCCAAGATAACGATTCGCTTCGGATCGAAACCGCGGATGTCCTGCGGCCGCACGACCATTCCGTCCGGGATGCGCAGCAATTCCAGCGAGTGCGCAATCTCCACGTTGTCCACCATGCTGCGCCCAACAAACGCCACCTTGCGATTCACGCGCGAAGCAATATCAATCACTTGCTGAATGCGATGAATTGACGAAGCGAAGCACGACAAAATCACGCGCCGCGGCGCCGAGCGGCACAATTCCTCAATTCGCGGCACAATGGCGCGCTCCGACGGCGTAAACCCGGGCCGCTCCACGTTCGTCGAATCGCTGAACAGCGCCAGCACACCCTCGTTTCCATATCGCGCGAACGCGTGCAAATCAAATGGCGCGCCCCCCACTGGCGTCTGATCGATTTTGAAATCCCCCGTGTGAATCACCACGCCGAGGGGGGTTCGAATCGCCAGCGCCACGCAATCCACCGTGCTGTGCGTCACGGAGATGAACTCCACTTCAAACGGACCAATTTCTACTAGCCGCCCGGGAATTACTTCGCGCAGCGTCGTCGAATCCAATAGCCCTGCTTCATCGAGGCGCTTCTTTACGAGCGCGAGCGTGAAGCGCGTTCCGTACACCGGAACATTTAAATCTTTTAAAATATACGGCAGCGCACCGATGTGATCTTCGTGCCCGTGGGTGAGCACGATCGCGCGGACTTGCGCGCGGTTTTGTTTCAAAAAGGTAATGTCGGGAATGACCAGATCGACGCCGAGTAATTCGGACTCCGGAAACATCATGCCCGCGTCGATGACGATAATTTCGTCACCGAGTCGCAGCGCTATCATGTTCATGCCAAATTCGCCGAGTCCGCCCAAAGGTATGGCGGTGAGAGATTGCGACGTCTTGCTCAATGAAGCGTCAGCTCCGGGACGCCAACGAGAATCGTATCACAGGAAGTGATTTGAGACGGTTGCGTCGTGATTAGTAAAAAAATGGAAACTCGGCCGTTCAACAAGTGGTGCGAATCTGTTTTTCAGTTCCGGTTTTCAGTGGTCGCTACCGAAAAGATGCGCGATGGAAACGAGAATCACGGCGCCCAGAGTTGCAGCAGCGAGTGAGTAAAGAAACCCGCCTCCGAAAATTCCGAGCTTCACGAAAACCCAGCCGCCAATATAGGAACCGATCAAGCCAAGCACAATATCCGCGATGCAGCCGAAGCCCCGGCCGCGCGCAATTTTTCCGGCGAGCCATCCGGCAACCAAGCCGAGGAGAAGCCAGGAGATGAAACCGTGGGACCGGAACCAGACCGCATACGTCTGCTGTAAAAGCATGTTTGCAGCGAGCATGAACCCTCCTAACGAAAGAAAGATTGTATCTGAACTTGCAAGCAACGTGATCGACCGAAGCTGCCAACAAAGACCGCCGCTATGTGGAAGCGGGCTGCTGCTGCGTCATGCAGTGGAGCGTGCCCAGGCCGAGGACCAGGTCGCGGCAGGCGACGCCGACGACTTGGCGGTCGGGGAACAGGCCTGCGAGAGTGTTCAAGGCGACGCTATCGTTCGAATCGTTGAAAGTGGGCACGATCACAATTTTGTTGGCGATGTAGAAATTGGCATAACTGGCGGGAAGCCGAAAACCGTCGAAGTTGACAGCCGCGGGCATCGGCAGCGTTTGGACGCGCAGCGGCTTGCCATATTGATCCCGCATGGTTTTCAACAAGGCAAGATTTTCTTGCAGCGGAGCATAGTTCGCATCTCGCGGATCATCTTCTACGATGGTCACGACTGTTGAAGGGTTCACGAAACGCGCGAGGTCGTCGACGTGGCCGTGCGTGTCGTCGCCGGCAATCCCATTTTCCAGCCAGAGAACGTTGGTGACGCCGAAATATTCGCGGAACACTTGCGCGTAATCTTCTTTGGTGAAACCGGGATTTCTCTCTTGCACTTTGCTTTGCAGGCACTCTTCCGTAGTGAGCAGCGTTCCGCGGCCGTTGACATCGATGCTGCCGCCTTCGAGAACAACGCGGCGGCCTTTGTGTTCCGGCTGCCAAGTGCGACGCTTTAGCTTTTGATTGACTTTGGCGACGGCTACGGCGTCTTTCTTGTGATTCGAATACTTGCCCCAGCCGTTGAAAACGAAATGATTGTAGGCGACTTCGCCGGCTTCGTTTCGAACGCAGATGGGTCCGGAATCGCGCATCCAGCCGCGGTCCGTGGGGATGCGGAAGAAATCGATGGCGTCGAGATTGGCGCCGGATTTTTTCAGCATGGATCGAACACGCGATTCGGCGGCGCGATCTTCGACCAGAAGATACACGCGCTCGACTTGGGATAGGTGGCGTACGATTTCGGCGAAGGCCCACGGAATCGGCGCGAATTTCCCCGGCCAATCCGTCAACTCATGCGGCCAGGCGAGCCAGGTGGCTTCGTGAGGTTCCCACTCGGCAGGCATGCGGAAGCCGAGAGCGTGTGGTGTTTTGGTTTGCGCGGATGTCTTCATTGGGGAAAAGAATTTAACACGGAGAGAGCACTGAGGACACCGGGATCACAGAGAAGAAAAGATAAAGCATCCAGAACAAGCGAAGTTCATTCTTTGTCCAGCCAGCGGTTCAGGATCGGCTGGTAGGCATCGATGCGGCGGTCGCGAAAGAAGGGCCAGTTGCGACGGGTTTCTTCGCTTTTTGCGGGATCGCATTCAACGACGAGGATTTCTTCTTTGTCGTTGGAAGCTTCGGAGATGATTTGACCGAAAGGATCGGCGACGAACGAATTTCCCCAAAATTCCAATCCCGGATCGCCTTTATCCGGCTGGCCTTCGAATCCGACGCGGTTGACGGCCGCGGCATAGACGCCGTTGGCGATGGCGTGGCCACGCTGAATGGTTTTCCAGGCGTCCAGCTGCCGGGCGCCGAATTGCGCTTTTTCGTGTGGATGCCAGCCGATGCTGGTGGGATAAAAAATCACGTTGGCGCCGCCGAGAGCCGTGACGCGCGATCCCTCCGGATACCACTGGTCCCAGCAGATTTGCACGCCGACGCGCGCGTACTTGGTATCGAAATTAGGGAAACCGAGATCGCCGGGAGTGAAATAAAATTTTTCGTAGTAAAGCGGATCGTCGGGAATGTGCATCTTGCGGTATTTGCCGAGGAAAGAGCCGTCGGCGTCCAAAACGGCGCAGGAATTGTGGTAAACGCCGGGAGCGCGGCGCTCGAACAGGGAAACGATTAAGGCGACTTTTTTCTCTTTGGCAATGTGAGCGAGGTTTTCGGTGGCGGGACCGGGGACGGATTGGGAAAGGTTGAAAAGTTCGGCGTCTTCGGTGCGGCAAAAATATTCGCCGAGGAAAAGTTCGTGCAAGGAAATGATTTGCGCGCCGCGAGCGGCGGCTTCGCGGATTTGTTCAACCGCTTTCGCGAGATTCTGTTCCGCGTTCCTCGTGCATTTCATCTGCACGAGCCCGATCGTAAATTTGTTGGCCATGAAAAATAGTTTAGCATGAGCGGGAAAGAAAAATATTTGCGCGCGTTTTGTAGTATCTTGTGCACGGCATTTGTAATATCAATCAGCAAGATCGTGGAAGCACGATCGGTTTAATAGGAGCCTGCCGTGTGGATTCTGAAAGGCGCGTTTCCTGGCCGGTGGCTTTTTGCGCTCGGCACTCTTGTGCTTTTCTGCCTAGCCGTCTTCCACAATCCGCGGGCGATCACGGCGGTGGGGTTATCCGTCTTCGCTGGCCAAACAACGTGGCATCCGTTCTGGTGGGCGGCACTGCCGGTCGCGATTGTCGCCGGCTGTTTGCTAGCGCGCTCGTGGCCTGGTAAGCGCTGGTTCGGGATCTCATTGATGGTGACGTTTCTATTTCCCGCAGGCTGTTGGGATTAGTCCTAGCTCCGGCAGGCAAGTCGCGTCATGCGGGACAGCAACTAAGCCGGCTGGCAAGATTTTCAGAAAAGAAATGCGCAGCAATACAGGTTTGATTCTGACTCGAGGAGAAGCGATGGCGAAGCACCGAGAGAAGACTGTGACCGGGAGGGTGCTCCACGATCCAGTCAAAGATAAGCTCCGGCCGATGTTTCCGCTGGACTTATCGAAATGCCGCACGGTCGATGAACTGGTGCGCGCCATGGGAGACACGGCGTTCACCGGGCGGCAGATCGGCGACGCCGCCGATGTTTTCGAACAAATGGCCCGTGACAAGGATTGTTTTGTGGTCATGACCCTCTCGGGTGCTTTGACGGTGGGCAAGATGGGGCTGGTTTTTTGCGACCTGATCGAATCGGGTGTGGTCAGGGCCATCGTCTCGACCGGCGCGCTGATGGCCCATGGATTGGTGGAAGCCACGGGTTATTCGCATTTCCGCTACAACCCCAATATGGACGACAAGGAGCTTTTCCACGCCGGGTACAACCGCGTGTACGACTCGCTCGAGCCGGAAACAAATCTCGATCACGTCGAAGAAGTGATGGATCACATTTTCACGGCTTGGGACGCGGAAGATACGGCGTGCAGCTGGAAGATTCACCGCAAGATAGGCGAGTACCTGCACAAGACGGCGCAAGGGCGGGGAATTCTGAAATCCGCTTTCGAGCACAACGTTCCGATTTTTGTTCCGGCCTTTAGCGATTCGGAATTGGGGATTGATTTCGCGCTACACAAGATTGCCCGGCAAAGGGACAAGCGCCCGCTGCTGCGTTTCGATCCTTTCCTGGATTTCGAGAAGTTTGCCGACACCATGCTGGCTACCCGGCGCATGGGGATTCTGACCATCGGCGGAGGCGTGCCACGCAATTGGTCGCAGCAATTCGGTGTGTACGCCGAACTGCTGGCAAGGCGCGGGTATAAGAAGATTCCACTGAAGCGCTACAACTATGGCGTGCGCATCTGCCCGGAGCCGGTGCATTGGGGCGGGTTGAGCGGTAGCACATACACGGAAGCGGTTTCCTGGGGCAAATTTGTGCCGCCGGAAGAAGGCGGACGATTTGCGGAGGTCTTTGACGATGCGACGGTGGCGCTGCCGTTGATCGTCAGGGCGGTGCTGGAACGCATTGGCTACTTCAAGCGTGGCCGGTGACGAGGGCAAACGCGTGGAACGGCTGGAAGCGTATCGATTGTTTTTTGCAAACCTGATTACGGCGAGCGCGGGAGTAGGGAAGGACAACGAACGGTTGGTAAGCGCCTTTCTGTCGACCTCCAGGGAGCGCTTCGCTGGCCCTGGTCCATGGAAAATATTCACCGCTACCGGCTACATCGAGACGCCGACCGAAGATCCCACCTTTCTTTATCAAGACGTCTTGGTGGCTGTTGCCCCGGAACGCAGAATCAATATAGGGCAACCGGTTCTCCATGCCATTTGTCTTGCGGCGCTGAATCTGAAGGAAGGTGAGAGCGTTGTTCATGTGGGGGCGGGGACCGGGTATTACACGGCGCTGCTCACTCGCCTGGCAGGGCCGACCGGGTCGGTTGTCGCCTATGAGATTGAGCAAGACCTGGCGGAGCGTGCCACGCGCAACCTCCGCGAATATCCGAACGTGGCTCTCCACCATCGTTCTGGCGCAGAGGGGCCTCTGCCTGAGTGCGACGCTATCTATGTAAACGCCGGGGCCACTGCGCCACTGAACGTCTGGCTGGACGCCTTGCGCCCGAACGGACGTTTGCTGTTTCCACTGACGCCCGCAGATGGGCCGGGGGGCATGCCCGGAGCCGGAGGAATACTATTGATAACGCGAGCCTCGGCCGATCATTTTGATGCGCGATTTGTATGTACAGCGATGTTCCTCCCTTGTGCCGGGGCTCGCGATGACGAGACAGCGTCGAAATTGACGGTCGCATTCCAGCGGGGCGATTTCAAAAAGGTGCGGTCCTTGCGCCGTAAAACGCCGCCAGATGAAACGTGTTGGTGCTCTGGCAACGGCTGGTGGCTCTCTACTTCCGTGTCCATGTAGCTTGTTAAGAGAGATTGGCGATGGATTCCCGGGCTCTAAGGTAACTCACAGAAAGAGGATCGAGAATGAAGCAAATCCTGCTGGCGGGTATCCTAGGTGGGTTGACTTTGTTTGTGTGGACGTTTGTGGCGCACCAGTTCCTCGGGCTCGGTGAAACGGGCGTTGGAGAGATCCCTAACGAGGCGGTTGTGGTGAGCGCGATGCGAGGAGCCATTCCGGATGCTGGCTTCTATATTTTTCCGGGCCTCGGACTGGGTCCGAACCCAACCAGCGAGCAGCGAAAAGCGGCGATGCAGGAAACTATGAAAAAATATGAACAATCTCCGCACGGCGTCCTGGTCTACCATCCGGCATCAGGCCCGTTTAATTTTGGAGCGACGCTGGGTCGGCAATTTGCACTAAATGTTCTGCAGGCATTGCTTGCCGCGTGGCTTGTGTCCTGTGCCGCGAGCGGGCGAGGTTATTCGACGCGCGTGGGGATCGTTGTCGTTGCGGGTGTGGTTGCCGCGATCAGCACGAACGTTGAATATTGGAATTGGTATGCGTTTCCAGGAAACTACACGGCCGGGTACATGACCACGCAAATTGTGGGGTTTGTGCTGGCCGGTTTTGTGATCGCTGCTTTGGCGAAGAACGGGACGGCTGCCGCGAGAATGACCAATGATGTCGATACCTAGAAGGTGCGGCCGGCAAAGTCTTTTTGAAGCCCCGTCCGGCGTAGTGGCAAGCATGAAGCTGCCCCTTAGAAATCCGAAATAACACAAAGTGACTCGCGACTTTGCCTCAGTGCTTGGTTTCTCGGCCTAGCGGTATGGTTTTTCACTTCTTCGTTTGGTGGTCGGAGCCTGCAGCTTACTGGGGGCTGCTCTAGTCACAAATTTCTTGCCTCGAGGGTCGCGGGAGCATTAGGATGCGCGAGGCAGGATTCGGAAATCTCGAATCAAATAGCTCTCGTTCCGGTAACCAGCGAGGTGTCATGAGTTTCTCTCGAGTTGATCTCCTAATAGTCATTCATAAAACGGAAGAAGCTATGAAGAGATGGTGGGTTGTTTTTCTAATCGCCGCGGCTTGTCTCGCCGGCTTGTTAGCTGTCCCATTGCGCGGACAGCAAAGCGAGCAGGAATTGCGGGCGCTTATACCCAAGATTGTCACGTCCTGGGAGAGCTTCGATCTTGCGAAGATCGAGCCGTATTATGCCACTGACACGGATTTAACTTACTTCGACTTGGCTCCTCTCAAATACAACAATTGGGCCGAATATCGCGCCGGCGCCCAGGAGAATCTCTTCGAGCCAAACAGCAGCTTCAAGGCCAAGATAAACGACGACCTCCGCGTGCATTCTCGCGGAAAATTGGCCTGGGCCACGTTCACTTTTGGCGCCGACATCACGAGCAAGCAGGGGGCAACTGCGCATTTGGACGGCCGCTGGACCATGGTGCTTGAAAAGCGCTCCAAGGGCTGGATCGTTGTCCACGAGCACGTCTCGGTGCCTCTTGGCCGTTCTTAGCCGTAACTGTAATTTTTCGGAGTGCTGACTTGCCTCGAGAGGCGGACCTAAGATGGCGCCAGCAAAGTAGTGAAGCAGCTCCTGCCTCATGATCGGATTACGCTTCTGGCATCGTCCACGGACTGAACAATCATGGCCACGTCGTTTCCTTGACCGATGAAGCGGACCCAGGGCTCACAAACCTGGGAATCCTTGCATCTGGAGTCTCGCAGCAAGTGCTGGTGTCGCAACAATCTTTTTCGTGGAGGGCTTTTCCAACTGGAACAAGGGGCTTGCAACTTGGGAGAAAAATATCGCGTTAGTCGTCTTCGCCGATGAGGATGGCGGCGCCGAGGACAGTGGTCCAGAGACCGCGCTTGTCGCCGACGGCGGATTGCGTGACGTTCATGGTGCGAACGATCTTGTTGGAGATGCGGTAGACCTCTTTTTTTTCGTCGAAGGACAAATCCGGATCGAATTCCACGTTCAAAGTGGTTGCCAGCATTTCCGCAGCGAGTTCTTCGGCGTATTCGCCGGCGACTTCCTCGGTTTCGCCGAAGGAGTGATGCTCGGAGAGATAGCCGTACATGGATTTGTCGCTGGGAAGCGCCAAGCCGATGCTGGCGGCGATGAGGCGGTGCGCTTCCTTGGTGGAATTTTCACTGATTACGGTGAACGCCACTTGTCCGGGCTTGATGTGCTTCAAACCTTCGCTGCGGGAAATCAATTTGCAGTTGGGAGGAAAAATTGAGGAGACGCGGACGATGTTGCAAGCGGCAATGCCCGCGTTTCGGAGGGCGAGCTCAAAGCTCGAAAGCCTTTCACGATGTTTACCGACGCCTTTGGTGAGAAAAATTTTCTTAGCGACGAACGCCATGGTGCCGGTTTGCCGTGCCTCCGTGAGTAGAGTGAGCGCGAAAAATTTCCTGCTGTGGAAAAGTAACAAGAAGGTATTGCAGTGTCAACGCAATTCCGGCCTTGGCGACGACGGGAGCGCGGAATTATGAACGTGGCGTGACAATTCCGGCGGGAGCGGCAGGGTTATTCGCCCGCGATGTGCTGGAGCATCTTGCCGAGCGGCTTCGAGAACGCCATAATTTTTTCCAGGTCGTCGGCGTTGAAATCAAGGCCGGCGCTGACCGGGTTGGCGCCCTTGCGGCTGACTTGAATGACGCCGATCACCCTGCCCTCGATCAAAATTGGCGCGCTGAGCATCTTCTGAATGGCTTGGGCGGATGCGCCAGCGATTTTCACGCCTTCAAAGACGGTGGCGTGGCGCGCGTCGGAAAAATTATTTTCGATCTCCGGCCGGCTATCGCGAGCCGTGCGCGCCGCGAGAGCGGAATGACTGGAAAGAGGGATGAATCCGACATTTTTCAGGGCTTCGGGCACCAAGAAGTGCAGGTGACGCCAGCGATTGGAAACCGCGAGGATGGCCACTTCCTCCGTCCTGACACCCAGGTTCTTGGCGATTTTCTCCGCGACCGCGGCGAGAGAAACTTGCGAAGCCCCCGGCCCCGTATCCAGGGCGTTGGCGATGCGTTCCAACTCCGAGACTAAACTTAAAGTTGTGGCCATCATAGGCGGTTGAGTGATGAAGCTTAGGCCGGGAGAGGTAGGCCTAGTTTTTCCCATCGGTCACAGCTATTTTCCGGTAGTTCTGCTGCCGCCGCAAGAAAATTCCCGAATGTTTGTGCCTGCCAAAGGGACAAAGGGACCAGGTCAGCTTGCATACCCGGAATCATGTGCCTATACTGATTTCGCCGCGGATTCTCAAAGCTCCTTCCGAGTCATGCAGCGAGATTCGGCAGGGACTTTCGCGGCGGAGAGGGCATGTCTTCGACGGCAACCCGGCCTGATACAAGTTATCTCCTCAGAAAGCTGCATTCGTTTACCGGCATCCTTCCCGTCGGCGCATTTTTGGCGGAGCATTTCTGGTCGAATAGCACCGCGCTGGTGAGCGCGGAGAAATACAACACGACTTCACAGGAGTTGCAGACCATTCCGTTCCGGCTGATTGTGGAATGGGGGGCGATTTTTCTTCCCATGCTGTTCCACGGCGGTTATGGAATTTACATTTGGCTGCGCGGGAAGTCGAATGTTTCGGCGTATCCCTGGGTGGGGAACTGGCTGTACGTGACGCAACGCTACACGGGACTCCTCGCGTTTGCGTATATTGGCTGGCATCTTTATACGGAGCGCTGGCTGACGCATGGCATGTCGACATATGCGAACGTAGCGGAGGACATGCGGAATCCTTGGTACCTGACGTTTTTTGTGATTGGCGTGCTGGCGTCTTCGTTCCATCTCGGCGTGGGGATCTGGAATTTTCTATGCAAATGGGGGCTGGCGGCGACGGTAAAAGCGCAGCAGGCGGCGGGGCAGTTTGGCGCGCTGGTGGGAGTAGCGTTCAGCGTCGTGGGGATCCTGATTATCATTAGTTTTCGGTTTGACTGGCATCCGTTCTCGGCCTACCTACCAAACAAATGAGCCAGCCAAAAATCATAGTCGTGGGCGGTGGATTGGCCGGCCTGATGGCGACCATCCGCGTTGCGGAGGCGGGCATACCGGTGGAATTGTTTTCGATTGTGCCGGTGAAGCGATCGCATTCGGTTTGCGCGCAGGGCGGCATCAACGCGGCGAAAAATCAAAAGGGCGAAGGCGACACGATCGATAAGCACTTCGACGACACGATTTATGGCGGAGATTTTCTGGCGAATCAGCCGCTGGTCAAACGGATGTGCGAGGCGGCGCCAGGAATTATTGATTTGCTGGACCGCATGGGCGTGATGTTCAACCGCACGCCGGAAGGATTGTTGGATTACCGGCGATTTGGCGGAACGCTTTATCATCGCACGGCGTTTGCGGGGGCGACAACGGGGCAGCAATTGCTTTATGCACTCGATGAACAAGTGCGGCGGCATGAAGCGGAAGGCAAAGTTAAAAAATTTGAGGGCGCCACGTTTCTCTCCGCGGTGATCGATGAAGGCGGCGTGTGCCGCGGGATTTGCGCGATGGATTTGCGCACCATGGAAGTGAAAACGTACGCGGCGGATGCGGTTATCTTTGCGACCGGTGGGAATGGCGCAATCTTTGGGCGTTCGACGAATTCGGTGGTGTGCACCGGGTCGGCTCAAGCGGCACTTTTTCAGCAGGGCGTCGATTATGCGAACGGGGAATTTATTCAGGTGCATCCGACGGCGATTCCTGGCGAAGACAAACTCCGGCTGATGAGCGAATCGGCGCGCGGCGAGGGCGGACGCGTGTGGGTGCCGCGCAATGCTGAGGAAAAGCGCGCGCCAAGAAATATTCCGGAGGCGGAACGTTTTTATTTTCTGGAAGAGTGGTATCCGAAGTATGGGAATCTAGTGCCGCGGGATATCGCCACACGGGCGATTCACCGCATCGTGTATCAGGAAAAACTGGGAATTGACGGGCAACCTGCAGTTTACCTGGATGTGACGCATATTCCGCGCGAGACGCTGGACCGCAAGCTCGAAGGGATTCTGGAAATATACGAAAAGTTTTGCGGCGTCAATCCACGCGAAGAGCCGATGAAAGTTTTTCCGGCGATGCACTACACGATGGGCGGGATCTGGGTGAATGGCGAAGACCAGACCAGCAATGTTGCCGGCATTTACGCGGCGGGAGAATGCGAATATCAATATCATGGCGCGAACCGGCTGGGAGCGAACTCCCTGGTGTCTTGCATTTTTGGCGGCGGGCTAGCAGGGCCGGCGGCGGTGAAGTACGCGAAGAACCTGGAGAAAAGCGCGGAATCGACGGCGTCTTCGGTTTTCGATTTGGAGCGGAAGCGGCAGGAAGAAAAGAATCAGAAACTAATTTCGCAGGATGGCTCGGAGAATCCCATTACCATTTGGCGCGAACTGGGAGACGTGATGACGGAACACGTGACCGTGACGCGCATCAATAAGAACTTGGAAATGGCTGACGGAAAGATCCGCGCCTTGCAGGAGCGCTATAAGAAAATCAACTTGAGCGACCGCACGAAGTGGTCGAATCAGACGCTGAACTTCGCGCGTGAACTGGAGAATATGATTGTGCTGGCGCGAGTGATCACGCTCGGAGCCCTAGCGCGCAACGAATCGCGCGGGGCGCATTACAAGCCGGATTTTCCGGAGCGCGACGACACGAATTGGCTGAAGACCACGCGCGCGAAGTGGCTGAAGAACGACATCCAGCTCACGTATGAGCCGGTGGATATTTCGTTGATCAAGCCGCGTCCGCGGCGTTACGACGCGGCGAAATAGAAGATATAGATCAGACGCGCGGGCCTGAGTTTTGCCGGTTGAGGGATTATGGCGGAAACAAAGCAGGTCATCATCAAAGTGAAGCGGCAAGCGGGGCCAAAGGAAGCGCCGCGCTGGGAGGATTTTTCTCTTAAGTGGCGGCCGTCGATGAACGTGATTATTTGCTTGCGGGATATCGCGGAGAATCCGGTTACTCGCGACGGGAAGAAAACCACGCCGATTTCTTACGATTCGAATTGCTTGGAAGAAATTTGTGGTTCCTGCGCGATGCTGATCAACGGCAAGGCGCGCATGGCGTGTTCGGCGCTGGTGGATCAGCTCGAGCAGCCCA
>Ga0307474_10000218_pt1 | contig 41939 bp, 37 predicted proteins | sample atmos_gasesECM1C_2_FD_203312 | JGI IMG/M metagenome (GOLD analysis project Ga0307474, IMG submission 203312) | Hardwood forest soil microbial communities from Morgan-Monroe State Forest, Indiana, United States - atmos_gasesECM1C_05 | ecosystem: Environmental > Terrestrial > Soil > Temperate... | reverse complement strand
CCACTTTCCCACAGCCACAACAACAAGCCTTCTACGGTTACATATCAAATGGCTCGACGGGGAGCGCTAGGGTTACATTCTTAGATGGCTTGACGGGGCGGGCAGCGGTTGTTCGGTTTGCCATCTGCAGTTCGTAGTGCGTCGCCAGGACGCACAAACGCAAAGGCTGAAAGGCAACCTTGCTGCCACATTGCCATCACTTCTTCCGTAGCCGCTAGCCAACTTCCGTGAGTGCGCGAATTTGGGTTTCCAGGGCCTGGTTGTATTGGCGCTCGATCTGAAGCTCCGTTTGCAGTTTTTTCACCAGCAAGTCCAAATGAGCGATCTCGACGCGAAGCTTCTGGACATCGGCCGATGTCGGAGCTGCATGCGATGGTGGGGGATCGCGCTGAGGTTGCGAAGGTTGCCGCGGGGTGAACGCTTCGGCGAGTGCTCGCGGCCACGCCGATTCGGAGGTAGCCGGGACCGGAGGCGGTGGGGCAGCAGAATGGGGCGCCACCGGTGCCGGAGGGGGCGAAAAGAGATTGCTCAGAGCGTTTGCATGAGTTGTGCGCTCAGGCGCGGGCGTGGGCGTTCGGCTCTTGGGCTCAAGGAGGCTCTTCACGCGTCCAATCAATTCCTGAGGCTGAAAAGGCTTGCGAATGAGTTCATCGGCCTTTACCGAAACTGCTTTATCCGCCACGCTCTTGTTAACGACGCCGGACATCAGAACAACCGGTGTTGCGCTGAACTCCGGATTCTGCTTGATCTGGCTGCAGACAGAATAACCGTCTTGATCGGGCATGATCACGTCGGTGATGACCACGTCGGGGCGGTTTTGCTCAAACTGGGCGAGCGCCGAAGCCGCATCAGCACAGGTAATGACGTTGATGTTCTCGCGGCGAAAAGCAATCTTGATGACTTCGCGCATCGTCGCGCTGTCATCGATAAAGTAGACAGTAGGTTTCCGCTTGGCTGGAGCTTCGCCCAGCGGCGGGAGGGTCATCGCTTCGCTCATTGCGCTTCCTTGTCCGCCATGTCGCGCGTTCCTTCATCGAATTCGCGCATGGCATCCAGCATAAGATCGGTGGCCGAGCGCAGCACGGTACGCTGCGTCGAGGTAGTCCCATAGGTAAATTTGTAGACGCCTTCGCTACTGTTTCCGAGGCTTTTCAAAATGTGAATGACGGCTTCATCGCCGAACAAATTGCCGCACTCCGCGTGCGAAATCGTTCCGGCGTCGTAGAACAGCACACCGTCGGTCTCGCCCGCGTTGATGTGCAGCGCCCCAGTTTGGTGGGCGTGCCCGAGCATTTGCATGACGCCCGTGAGATCGTGGTGGGTGAGATTGCCGCTAAGACTGGTGTCGGATTGGTCCAGCATTTGGGTAGGCTGAAAGCCCTCCGTTTTGCTGACCAGGATCTGCTTCACATGAGCGGCAATGACCGCCGGCTGCTGGTCGCGGTCGATGTAATCGTCGCAACCAGCCTGAAACGCTTCCATCAGCGCGCGCTGGCTTCCGTCACCCAAGGCGATGACAGGCAGATTTGCGTTTTTCGAGTCCGCGTGAATAATTCTTGCCATTTCCAGAGCGCCCATCTCCCGCATCTTGGTCGAGCAGAGGATAGCGGATGGCGCGTCGTATTCGAGTGTGGTTAGAGCGAACGCGGCTTGCGTGCTGGTCACCACCTCAAAACCCTCGCGTTTCAGCGCGTCGCCCAAGCGCTTTGCAAAATAGACGTTGCTGTCGACGAGCAGAACTTTGACAGGTCGTCCGGGGGAAATCACGGCCGTGCCTCCGCCATTTGCTGCCCGGCGGGCTTCCCAAGCAGCTGTTCCGGGCCGGGCGTTAGGGTGTCCAGGTTCAGGACTTCGATCACATCGCCGTCATGAGATAGCCAGCCGGCGACATGCGGCGCGTCGGATTCCGCGGCAGCCATCATTTCCGAATTAATCAGCTCGCACTCGCCCGTAACCGGCACCGCGATCCACTCTTTCTGTGTACCGTAGCTGCGCACGGCGATCAGGTAGAAGCGGCGCGATGTCAGACGCTTGCCGAGCAGTATTTCTGAAACATCGCACACCGGGACAATGCGTCCGCGGCGGAGGATAACGCCTTCCAACTTTGATGTCCGGTGCGGAAAGCGAAAAACACGGCTCGGGGCAACCAGTTCGGCAATGTGCTTCGCCGAAACAGCAAACCGCCGCTCGCCCAGCCGCAATAGGACGAAGGATTGCAATTCGAGTTCGGCCGATATCGTCATTCGGTGGAGTCCGCTTCCTCGATAGATGCCGTAGCGGAGTTGTCCGATTCCAGGAGCGCTCGATCGAGCAACGTCAATTCATCCGCTGAAAGAAAGCCTTCCGGTTTCACCACCGGCACGACGGTTTGGTCTAGGGCTGTCAGCCCCCTGTACCACTGCCGCTCCTCGTGACAGAAAGAGAGTGGCAGAGCTTGCAAGCGTGTCATGCTGGTCATCTTTTCGATGCCATCGATCAGGAGAGCGGTGCGCGTCTTGCGCAGCACGAAGAGCAATGCTCCTTCGGCAGCGTGCAATCCAAAATGCATGGCGCCGTTGACAATGAAAAGGGATCTATCGCCCCGGCGCAGAACGTAGCGCACTTTTCGAATCCCCGGCGCACTGATTTCCGTGGCGGCGCCCGACATGCTGTCGGCGCTGCGCACTTCCTGCACCGAAGCGGAAGAAACGGCGAATAGTTGTCCGCTGACGCGAAACAGAATGAGCTGTTCTGACTTCGCTGAACCCGGTTTGGCGGGGGCCGCTAGGCGCATTAGCGAACTCCCGCGGGCGCGGTGCGGCAAATACCGAGGACGCGCTTTTCGATGGCGGAATAGATATCGTCGATTCCCAGCACCTGATCGACGGCGCCTACTCGAATGGCTTCCGCCGGCATACCAAAAATGACGGAGGTCGCTTCATCCTGGGCTAGCACCAAGCCGCCCGCGCTCTTGATGGCCTGGGCTCCGTTGGCGCCATCGTTGCCCATACCTGTAAGCACGCCCGCGATACTCAGGGGACCGGCAAAGGCCGCGACGGATTCCATGGTGATGTCAATATTCGGTAGATAGCCGTTGACGCGGCCGGTGGTTCCGTCGAGTTGCAGGCGGCCAGTGGCGGTAACGCGAAGATGCTGGCCCCCTGGACAAATGTAGAGGGTGCCCGGTTGAAGTGGCTCATTGGCTTCCGCTTCTTTCACGCGAATCCCTGTAAATTCGGCGAGCTGCGCCGCGTATTGCGTAGTGAATGCGGCCGGCATGTGCTGCACAAGGATGACGGCAGCAGGGAAGTCGGCTGTGAATCCGGGAGCGATGCGCATCACCGTGGCTGGTCCCCCGGTAGACGCCGCGAGCACAACGACGGGGAAGCGCTGGTCGAGTCCGGAAGTCGCCCCTGGACGGGCGCTGACGGGTGCAGGCACCGGAGCCTTGGCCCCACTGGAATTCTGAATCGTAGAGGCCAGGCGTGAAGCCGTACGCACGACGCGCACTTTGCAGGCCATGCGCACCTTGCGCAGCAGTTCTTCCTTCACGCTCGGCATATCAAGATCGATAGCGCTCGAAGGCTTAGCCACAAATTCAATGGCGCCGAGTTCCAGCGCCCGCAGGGTGCTTGCAGCGCCTTCGCGCGATTCCGAGCTAACGACGACGATCGGGCGTGGATTCGTGGTCATGATCTCCGCAGTGGCCTGCAGACCGTCCACGTGCGGCATATTGATGTCCATGGTGATAACGTCTGGCTTTAGCGATTCCGCCAAAGCCACGGCTTCGCGGCCATCCTTGGCGTTGCCTACGACCTGCAGCAAATCGTCAGCATTGAAAATGCCCTCCAGAACTTTCCGCATGAATGCGGAATCATCCACGATGAGGACGCGAAACTTTTTGTTGGTGGTAGCCATGATTCGTTTACGCTATCGGCGCGACCGGGCGTGGCGCCTCCGTTCCTATAAGTTGTTCAACTGCGGCGATCAGCTGATCTTCCTGCACTGGCTTAGTGAGGAATGCAGTGGCGCCTTCCTTCATGGCGCGATCGCGATGCTTGGCGCCGGCGCGGGACGTAACCACCATCACGGGGATGCGGCGCGTCGAGGGACTCTGGCGCAGTTGCACCATCAATTCATAACCCGTCATGCGCGGCATCTCGAGGTCGGTGATGACCAGGTGGCAGCCGTGCTGGGTCACCAGTTCGGCGGCTTCCAGTCCATCGGCGGCCAGCTTCACGCGGTAGCCGTTCTTCTCGAGCATGCGGCCAACGAATTTGCGCACGCTGATGGAGTCGTCCGCCACCACGATGACGCGCTCTTGTTCCACGCGGTCGATGGCTTCAGATGGGATGCTTCCGCGAGCCACGGCCGTCGAGCCTGGCGCAAAGATGCGCGCGGCGCTGGCACTGGCCTGTATTGGCCGGCGGTCGCTCGGTTCTGCCGCAACCATGCGGTTCAAGTCGATCAACAGAATGAGGCTGCCATCGGGGGCGATGGTGGTGCCGGGGAAGAGTTTCACGCGGCGCAGGTATTCGCCCAGGTTCTTGATAACGATTTCGTCTTTGCCGAGAACTTCCTCGACGACCAGGCCAATCTTCCGGCTCCCGGCATTGGTCACCACCATGCGGAAATACCCGTTCATGGGCTCAAGCGGCGGTAAGCCCAAATAGGTATCCAAGCGCACGACTTCCGTGACCACGTCGCGCACTTTGGTTAGCAGTTTTCCGCCGACATCTTCGATTTCATCGGCCCGCAAGCGGCGAATTTCCTCGACGACCGCCAATGGCAGCGCGAAATTCGTCGTGCCGCAGCGTACAAACAGGGCCGGGGAGATAATCAGCGTGAGGGGCACTTTGAGCGTGAACTTGGTGCCCTTGCCGCTGGTGCTCTCGATTTCGATCTCGCCGTTAAGTGCGTTCAGGTTCGCTCGCACGACGTCCAGGCCGACTCCACGCCCCGCCAGTTCTGTTTTTGCAGAGGCCGTCGAGAACCCTGGATGGAAGAGTATTTCACGTAGATCACGTTCGGTAAGCCGGTCAGCGGTTTCCGCGGAAACCAGGCCTCGTTCAATGGCGCTTTGCTTCACGCGCTCGTAGTTGATTCCTCCCCCGTCGTCTTCAACTTCGATATAAATGTGATTGCCGCGGTGGTAGGCACGCAGCATGATATTGCCCGCGGACGATTTGCCGGCGGCCAAGCGGTCGGCGCTCGGTTCGATGCCGTGCGCCACAGAGTTCCGCACCAAATGCACGAGCGGGTCGGAAATCTGCTGAATGATATTGTTGTCGAGTTCGGTTTCACTGCCGGAAAGATCTAGTTCGACATGCTTACCCGTAGAGTTCGCCGCGTCGCGCACGGCCCGCGACAATCGCGAATAGAGCGTGCCGATCGGCACCATGCGCGCGGCCGTAATTTCGTCTTGCAGATGATGGGCCAGCTTCGTGAATTCGTCGATGTCACCTTCCACGCGGCCGATGAACCCCTCTAGTTGCGAGAGGACCTCGTTTACGTCGGCTGAGATTTCGGCCATTGACCGCGACAAGATATTGAAATCGTCGTAGCGGTCCATTTCCAGTTCGCTGAATTCGGACCAGAACGAAGTGTCGCCCGCAGCCGCGCTCGTAAGCATCTGCGGGGTTGGCTCGGCGTTCCAGGATCCCTGGGGGGCTCGATTGTTGCTGACGCGGTTAAATTCGTACTTCTCCTGAAATTCGTTAACTTTTCCCTGCAGCCGCTCTTTCGAGAAACTCAACGTGTCGACGAGTTTCTCGAGCTCGGCCACGCGTCCCACCATACGCGTGCGGTTGATGACCAGTTCTCCGACCGTATTCATCATGCGGTCAAGCCGCGCAAGCGCAATGCGAACCGATTTGACTGTCGAAGTACCAGCCGGAGCTTGTTTCGCAGATTTCTTCGCAAGTGCGGCAGTTTGCGATGCGGCTTCTGCTGCCGTGCCCCTCTCGGGTACGTCAGCAACGGCAGACGCAGCTTCGGCTTCTTCGGGATCGAGCGGAGCAAACTCCGCGATGCGCCCCAGCAGGGAATCAACGCCAGTTCGCATGTCACCTTCGTCGGTCCACTGCCGATGGAGAGTCTTCTTCAGAATGTCCACCGATTCAAGGCACAAATCCACGACGGCCGGGGACGGCTCAATCTCCCCATCGCGCAAACGGCCGATGAGATCTTCAACGCGGTGCGCGATAGCTCCCAGTCGCTTCAGCCCAACCTGCGCCGCGGACCCTTTTACCGTGTGAATGGCGCGAAACAGTTTATTGATCTCTTCCGGGTTGTTGTTGCCTTCCAGAGAAATCAAGCAATCGCTGACGACCTGCAGATGCTCTTCTGCTTCCGGCTGGAAAAACTCCAGAATCTCGTCCGGCACGTCGCCGTCCGTTGGAAGCGCGTCGAAGTAAGAACCCGTCGCTGCCGCAACCAGGGGTTCAGAATTCTCCTCGGCTTCGAACCGTTCACGAGATTCCGGCTGGGAGAGGTTGAGCGGTGGCGGCTCGGTGGGGAACGCAAAACGGTAGCGTTCTTTAAAAACGGCAATATCATCGGCATTTTCTTTGCCGGTGTCGCTAATTTCCAGGAGATCTGTTTCCAGCAGGGAAATTCCGTCCGAAAGAAACTCCGTCAAAGGCCCGTGCAGATCGCTGCCAAGAGGCGCGTTCAGCGCATACTGAAAAACGTGCGCAAGTTTCCCGGCAATTTCAGAGAATCGCGGAAATTCATAACTCGCCGAAGTCCCACTCAGCGTGTGTGCCGAGATGTAAAGCCGTTCCAGATCCTCCCGGCGCGGCTCCAGGTCCTGAAGCACGCTCACGTATTCCCGCAAATACTGCAGGTTCTCCGAGGCTTCCTGGAGGAATACTTCGACGGCTTCGCGGTCCAGCGTACTCACGCTCGCCCCTCCGCTACGAGTTCGGGTTTCTGCAATTCCTCCGCTGTCGGCTTGCGGTAGAGAATGCAATCGTTCAAAACAATGGCCTGAAACTTCACTGGCATCTTGGAGATGGACTCCGAATGCCCCAAAAACAAATATCCACCCGGTTCCAAAGTGTCATAAAACCTTTGCACCATCGTCCGCCGCCGCTCTTCCGAGAAGTAGATCAACACGTTCATGCAAAAAATCAGGTCCATGCGGCCGACGTACACCGCCGAAGCAAGATTCATCTGCGTAAACGAGATCATTTTGCGCAGTCGCGGTTTCACCTGATGCCCGCCCGGCACTTCGGTAAAGTGACTTGTCAACTGCTTCTGGCTCACGCTGCCGATGCTGCGCCCCTTGTAAATCCCCTGTTCGGCGTGCTTCAAGGCGTGCCGTCCCACGTCCGTCGCAAGTATTTCCACGTTCCACGAATCCGCGAAAGACAGTGAATCCGAGATGGTAATGCCGATCGAATATGGCTCTTCGCCGGTGGAACAACCGGCGCTCCAAATTCTTAGCGTGCGGGGACTCTTCCAGAACTTCTTGGTGTGCAGCTCCGGCAACACGCGCTTCTCGAACGCTTCATACACGCCGGGATACCGGAAGAAGCTGGTTTCTTGGGTCAGGAGCCGCTCCAGCAAGCCTTCGTATTCAAGGTTGGATTTGCGCATGAGGCGCAGCAGTTCCGTGCCGCGCTCCAGACCTTTGGCGCGCAGGTGCTCGCGCACACGTGTGGAGAAGAAGCGCTCCCGCGATTCATCGAAGCAAATTCCCGTGCGCTCTTCGATCAACATGCGAATCTCGCTCAGCTCGTGTTCGCTCAACCCTTGCCCGTGTCCCTGGCGTTCGCTCATCATGCTCCCGTATTCTGGGTAGCGCTCTTACTTCCGTCCGTTGGCGAAGCAGAGCGTCTCTGCCTAACGAACAGCGCCTGCCGGGACGGGCCGCTCGGATTCTTCATGCGCCGATGCTGCTTTCGATGAAGCGCGGAATTGTGCCAGCGCTTCGTTCAGCTGATCAGACAACTTGACGAGCTGGCTCACCGTTGCCACCGTGCCGCGTGTGCCTTGCGACGTCTGCCGCGTAATGCTCGAAATGATCTGCATGGCGTGCGCCACGCCTTCTGTTCCGCGCACCTGCTGTTTTGATGCCAGCGAGATCTCCTGGACCAGTTCCGCCGACTGGCGCACCACGTTGGAAATGGCATCCAGCGCGCGGCCTGCCTGATCGGCGAGGGTGGCGCCGCTTTCCACTTCCTTGGTACCTTCTTCCATGACGACGACGGCTTCGTTTGTCTCCGCCTGAATCGCCTTGATAAGCGCCGCGATGTCCTTGGTCGCACTGCGGCTGTGTTCGGCGAGCTTGCGGACTTCGTCAGCGACGACCGCGAAGCCTCGTCCCGCCTCGCCAGCGCGCGCCGCTTCAATCGCCGCGTTTAACGCCAGCAAGTTGGTCTGTTCCGTGATGTCGTTAATCACGTTGATGATTTCCGAAATTTCTAGGGAGCGGTCGCCCAGAGACTTGATCTTCTTGGCGGTGGCTTGCACCGATGCGCGGATGCGCTGCATGCCTTCGAGCGTGTCGCGCACGGCGCGGTTGCCTTGCTCGGCGGCATCCAGAGCGCGGCGCGCCGCTTCGGCGCTGGCTTCGGCGTTGTTGGAAACCTGCTTCATCGATACCGTCAACTCTTCGACGGCGCTCGAGGTGTTCGTGATTTCCTGGTCTTGTTGGGTTGCGCCTGCCTGCATTTGGTCGGCGGCCACCAGAATGTTGTTGGAGCAGGCGGTCACTTCCATGGCCGCTTTGCGGACACGCTCAAGAACCTTGGTGAAGTTGTCGAGCATGTAGTTGATCGAGTCGGTTACGTTTCCGAGGGCGTCGTTGGTCACCTTGCCGCGCTGCGCCAAATCGCCGCGCGCAACCTGGTTGATCACGCTCAGCAATTCCGTGATACTGCGCTGCAAGGCGTCGTTGGCGTCCTGGTTGCTCGTGGCCTTGGAGACTCGAGCCACGGCGCGATTCAGGTTCTCCGCGATATAGCCCAGTTCATCATGCGAAGTGACCTCCGCACGTGCGCGCGGATCGCCTGCGGCCATGCGCTCGGAAAACTCCGCGAGAGCCTGCACCGGCCCCAGCAGCGCCCCGAACCGCCAAGCGAGAATCACCGCCGTCGCCAGGGCCAGTACGATGGCGAACAGTATCGTCCCCCCGGCTGGCGAGCCAAAGTCGAACAGGGAGGCCTCACCGGCCTTCTTACCGGCGCTGAAGGCCAGTCCGAGGACGATGAAGCCGACCACTCCGTTCAGCAGGACCAGTGTCCAGATTGTGGAACTCAATCGCGATTTCATACTACCCTCCAAATCTCTTCCGCGGAGCCCGCGCCACCCGTCGGCGTCGTCTCCACTAAACTCAAATGCTGGGCCCCGGAAAAACTTCGAGCAGCCGGCGCAAATCAATCACCAGCGCCAGGCGCTCGTCGTGCCGCAACATTCCGACGCAATGCGGCACGTTTTCCGGCGCTTGCTCGAGCAAATCCTCGGTGTTTACCGAATACGTTCCGATCACTTCGTCGGACGCGATGCCGATACGAATATCCTCGTGATGGCTCTCGCTGCGCAGCGAAGCAACCACCACATGCTTCGGCAGCAATCCCGGCCGGCGGCCTTCGGTAATGGCGATGTCGATCAGCGGTACAATGGCCCCGCGCAAATTGAATATCCCAACCAGGTAAGCTGGTCCGAGTGGCAGCTTGGTCAGCAACGGCCATTCCAACACTTCCTCGACGTCCAGAACCGGGAGGCAGAATCGCTCACGCCCGCTGCGGAAGACGCAATACTGCGACTCTGGCGGACGCTCCTCGATGGGCCCAAGAGCTTCGAGCAGATCACCGGTATCGGCGTCCGCGGGAAGCGGCTCAAGATGGAAATCTTCGTTCATGGCCTGCTCTCTCGCTCGCCAGCCCTCATGCAAACCGCCGGACCGCGCGAAGCAAATCTTCCCGCGTGAAGGGCTTCGTCACGTATCCGTCCGCGCCTTGCTGCTGGCCCCAAAACTTGTCGCTGGCCGAGTCCTTCGAAGTCACCAGGATCACGGGAATCATATTGAACTCCGCGCTACCCTTGAGATCGCGGCAGATTTGGAATCCATTTCGCCCGGGCATGACGATGTCCAGCAGAATCACACTAGGCCGTTCGTTGGTAATGATCTCTTCGACGCGCTGGGGGTCGTGCAAGGCAATCGGCCAATAGCCTTCTTTTTCCAGTAAGCCTTCAATCAGCTTGACCTCAGCGAGCGAGTCATCCACGATTAGGACTTTTTTGTGCACAGCCGTACTCTCTCCATACTGGTCCACGGAGCAGAGGTGCACGTAAGCAGCCAGCTTTTCGATTCCGCATGCTTCTGTGTCGTTCTAGGCTAAATGTCTTGAAATGAGCAGGTTGCGTCGGTGTCCGAGGAATTCAGCGAGGCCGCGAAGTGGGTGCTGCTGTTTCTACCGTCTCAGCTTGAGAAGCATTCTCAGCTTCTCGCATCTCGCTTGCCAGCGATGAGAAACGCTGCATCACTTCATTAATCCGCAGCGCCATGCTATGCATGGTCTTGATCTGCGCCAGCGACTGCGAGGAAAGTTGCCCAGGCTCCAGCAGTAGCAATTCGGCGTTTCCTAGCATGCTGGTCAGCGCATTGTTCACGCTGTGCTTCATCTCTAGCATGTAGCGCCCAAGCGTGGCCTGGTTTTCATTCCGGGCAGCGTTGCGCTCCGCCTGGCGAGCGATCTGCAAAGCTTTCGTGCGCCGCAACGATTCTCCGGCGACCAGCAGCAGTGTTTGCGCCCAATCTTCGCGAAGGGGGATATGCAGCAATCTCGGATACTTGGTGCGCAACTGCCCGAATTCCTGGGAGTCTGCCGGAACACAAAGAATCACCGCTGTGACCGGGTCCAGCGACCGCAGCACGCTGGTAATTTTTCCCTCACGCATGGGCCCGACCACCACCAAGTCGTGCGTCGGTGCTTCTTGTTCGCGCCAGGAATCGCTATTGACCACTGCAATGTTCGGGGCCAGCCGCTCAGCCTGCCAGCAAGCCGTCAGCAACCGCGCGAACTCGGTTTCATCGGTCAGGATGACTACGTTGGCGTTTCGCAATGAAAAGCAGCTCCCAGAAGTCTCCGTCCGGCTTGGCCGGACCTTTTCGCCATGGCCTAAAGTTTTTCTGCTTCATCGAGCGACGAGAGCAGACGTTTCGTACTGATTCCTAGATTGACGGCTGCTTCCGTGTCCTTCGCTTGCTTGGCCACATCCACGCGTTCTTGCAATCGCGTCACTTCCACGCGGGCCATGTTCATCGCGCGGTCCAGCGACGTGGCATTCCCCGTTTCCTTCGCGGATTCCATCGCCGCGATGACCACCACGCGGGCTACCACGGCACGCCGCAAATCCTCGGCGGACGGCCCGTCTTCGCTGACGAACGCGGTCACTTCCCAGGACGACAGCAGAATTCGCGCTCCGCCGATCTTCACGGTGGTCATGGACCTCCCACGCGAAGGTGGCGTGGCAATCAGTTGTTCCCAAATCTGCTCCATGCAATTTTCAAAATCCAGGTCTTCAACGGCATTGGCCTCCGCGGTGTCCGGCGCTGCTGCGCGCTCCGGCACTTTTCCCTTCGGCTTTGGCGCTGGGGATTCCACCGCGGCCTTCTTGGACGTCACTAGGGGCTTTGCAGCTTTCGTGGGCGTCTCGAGAGGTGCGGCTTCAGCCGCTTTTCCGAGTGCCTTTTCGATCGCCAACTCTACGTCGGTGCGCAGCCCGAGCAACTTGTCAAAAGCCTGGCTGACCGACCGCTCCGTGTACTCCTTTTGGAAAGGCTGTTTCCATTCGTCGGCCATGGCGCAAATTTTCGCGAGGGGTTCCGTCGCGGTGAGTCCCAAGTGGTGGCAATCGATGATCCGTGCACCGGCAGTTTGTAATTGCGCAAGCCCCGCGCGGATAGCGATCAAGTCCGCATGCATCAGCTCAATCAGCGTCCGCCGGAGCAGGAAATTGAACCGGATGAATGCGACCAGTGCCGCGGGATCGTAAAACATTCCACCGGCAGTTTCTTTTACCTTGCGGCCCTGTTCGATGAAAGTTGTTTTCAGGATTTCCCGCAGGCTACGAAATTTCTTGAGCGCCTCGATCATTTGTTCCAAAGGGGCGCACCATGCCAGCGGGTCGGGGTCCACCTCTCCCAGCACTGGCTGCATCACGTCGGCAACATCGGCCGGCTCGATCTGCTTGTGATAAATCTTAGGCGGGGCACAAAGAGCGAAATACTGCACCAGCAGGAAGTCGATCTTGTCGCGGTCAACATTGCTCTTCTTCGGCTTGCGCAGGTGACGCTGAATCAATGCGCGCAGCCCTGTTTCGCTGGCGTTCAGCGTGGTCATTTGCAAAAGATGACGAAGTTGGTGTACCTGGACGCGCACGTCCATCGCATCCAGCCAGTCGTGCACTTGGCTGAAGATCTCCAGGTCCGGCTTCTCGGGAAGATTGCGCTTCGCCTGGGTAAAGGGGATTTCGAATTCCAATTGTTTGGCGAGCGCCAGGTAGATGGGGAACACCGAGCGCGCTTCTTTCCATTGCGCCTGTCGCGGGCTCTCCGATCGAGATGGCGCGGGGATATTCAGCGTTGTCATCGTTTTGCTCACGGCTGTGTCACCACCCAGTCGCAGGGGCCTTGCATGAATCGGACGGCCACCGCTTTCTGTCCTTCGTGATACTGCAGGCCGACGACGGCCGCTTCCGCCGGTCGTCCTTCACCACTGGCCTCGATCCGCACGTGATCGTCGAATTCTAGCGGCAAAGTCGAGAGGAAAATGGCATGTTCCGGGCCGCCGAATTCTACAACCGCTGCTTCGCGAAGATTGGTCCTTCCTCCGCGCGAGGTGGTCACTTGCACGGGAATTCGCACCGGCCTGGCATGCGGAAAAAATCGGGCCAACTGTTCGGCGCAGCTTTGCTCGTTCGCGATCAGTGTCAGGCCGCCGGACTTTTCCATGTCCCCTCTTGCCCTGCCGGTCAGGAGCCCCTTGCGTTCTCGTAGCGAGATACACTACCGACGACGAGCGACAAGAGACTTCCGCTGGCAGAGATGCACGCTGAACGCCAAAGAATTAGAAGCGCGGGGCGATTGCAAGTTGCAGAAATGGTGAGGCTTAGGATTTTCTCGGACTAGTTCGCTGGCTCATTTGTCTCACCGTGAAACATTTTCGTCTCACTGGTGAGGCGTGGCAGGATGCGGCTCGACTCGCATTCGGCGACGTTTTCTCGTGCTACTGCGGCGCCGCTTGGGGGTCAGCCGCGGCGCTGGTGGAACCGGCTTTTAAAGCGATGTTGTAGCGCTTCAATTTTCGATACAGCGTCGCGCGGCTGATGCCCAGCATCTTTCCGGCCAGCGCTTTGTCGCCGTTGGCCTGCTCAAACACTCGCAGAATCGTCATTCGTTCCATCTCGGCGAGGGCGGTGGTCGACAAGGCCGAGGTGTCTTCGGACATGGCAATCGCGGAATCCGCCGGTTCGCTGCGAATCGCGGGCGGCAGATCGGCAACGTCGATCGTTTTTCCATCGCCCAGCGTCACTGCGCGCGCGATGCAGTTTTCCAATTCGCGCACGTTCCCGGGCCAGTCATAGTGCAGCAGGCTCTTCATCGCCGCCGCCGTGACCTGCATATGGGAACCTTTGGCATAGCGATCCAGGAAATGATGCACCAGCACCGGAATGTCCGAGCGCCTCTCGCGCAGGGGAGGGAGGTGCACGGTCACCACATTCAGCCTAAAGTACAAGTCCTTGCGAAAGGTGCCGGCGCGATAAGCGGATTCCAGGTCGCGATTCGTCGCCGCGATCACACGCACATCGACGTTGACCTTCTCGTTGCTGCCCACCGGCCGCACTTCTTTTTCCTGCAAAACGCGCAGTAATTTCGCTTGCATTTCCTGGGGCAATTCACCAATCTCGTCCAGGAAGATGGTGCCTCCATCGGCCGCTTGGAAAAGCCCGGCCTTAGATTTCGTCGCGCCTGTAAAAGCGCCCTTCTCGTAGCCGAACAGTTCGCTTTCCATGAGTGTCGGCACCAGGGAGCCGCAATCGACGGCTATGAATGGCGTCTTGGCCATAGACCCCCGAAAATGAATCGCGCGCGCGGCCAGCTCTTTTCCCGTGCCGCTCTCCCCGGAGATCAGCACCGGCGTCCGTGTATCTTTCAATCGGGAAATCATGCGCAGCACGTCCTGGATGTTCGCGGAACTGCCGATGATCCCGTCCAGGTTTTCTTCGGTTGTTACGCGCTCCCGCAAGAATTCATTTTCCGTCACCAGCCGGACCTTTTCCGCCATGCGCTGCAGCAGCAGCCGCATCTTTTCAACGCGAAAAGGTTTTTCAATGTAGTCGTAGGCGCCCAGTTTCATCGCGTCCACCGCCGATTCAATCGAGCCATGGCCGGTCATGATGGCGACTTCGGCGTGCGGAAGAAGCTGCTTGGTCTGTTTCAGCAAATCGACTCCGGACATATTTGGCAGCTTCAAGTCGGTGAGAACTAGGTCCGGCGTATCGGAATCCAGCCGCGCCAGCGCGGCCTCCGCGCTTTCCGCCTCGACGCAGACGTAGCCCAGCGTGTTTCCGATCGTCATGCATAGGCGGCGGATGCTTTGCTCGTCATCCACCACCAGCAGTCGTGTTTTCATCTCGTCGCTCATGGTTTCCCGAATGTTTTCTCCACCATTGATATCAATTGCTGTACCCGAAACGGTTTCTCGATACACGGTGTCCCGCTCCGCGCCAGGAACGCCTGGGTGTCGCTGTTGGCCGTGTCTCCGCTGATCAGAATAATGCGGGCCTTCAATTCGGGGCGGTGCTTCTGGATCCAGCCGTGCACTTCCGCGCCGTTCACGGCTCCCGGCATGCGAATGTCGGAAATCACGCCCGCATACCGTCCATTCGAAAGCCGCTGCAGTCCTTCCGCGCCCGACGAAGCGTCCTCCACCGCGTAGCCCTTGCGTTCGAGCGCGGCCCGCAGAAAGGCGATGACCGACGGTTCATCCTCGATAAGCAGGATTGGCCCTCCCGTCCACAGCGCTTGTTGCGTGCTCATCGTCCCGCTTCTTTCGATGCCGCAGCCGCCAGCGCGGCTTCCGTGGCTACCGGAATGCGCACCAGAAAAGTGCTTCCCGGCTCCGACTCATTGTTCCAGCATTGAATTTCTCCGCCATGTGCGCGCACGATGCCATAACAAATGCTGAGTCCGAGCCCGGTACCTTTACCCGCTTGCTTGGTCGTATAAAAAGGGTCAAAAATGCGCTGCGGATCGACAATCCCCGTTCCATTGTCGCTGATGGCCACTTCGATCATCTCTTCTTGCCGCTGCGTGTGGATCTTGATGCGCCCGCGCTGCCCCGCCTCTTGCACGGCATCGTAAGCATTATTCAGGATGTTCAGGAAAACCTGTTGCAGTTGCTGCGAGTCGCCCAACGCCGCCGCCAGCGTCTCTTCGAAGTTTTCCACCACCTCCACGCCATGGCTCGCGAAATCATAACTTCGCAGCTTAATCGTTTGCCGCAAAACATTATTCACTTGCACGAGTTCCCGCTGCACCGGCCGCTGCCTCGCGAAACTCAGCAAATCCTGCACGATATCTTTGGTTCGCTGCGTCTCCTGCAGGATAATCTGCAAATCTTCCCGCGCCGAACGCGGCACTTCTGGATTCTCCAGCAGCAAATCCGTGAAACCTAGAATCGCCGCCAGCGGATTATTCACTTCGTGCGCTACGCCCGAAACCAGCCGCCCGATGGTGGCCATCTTTTCACTGTGCGCCAGCTTGGCCTGCAGCAGCGCCGCGTCCGTGATGTCGGTCATCACCACCACCACGCTGTTCACGGTATTTTGCTCGTCCCTCATCGGGCTCAAGCTGATCGAGAAATGCCCCATCGATCCATCGCTCCGGCGCACGCGCAGCTCCAGGTTCTCCACTTGGTGGCCGTGCGCCGTCGTTTCGAGCGCGGCATCAAAATCCTCCCGGTGCGAACCCTCCACCCAGTCCACCAGCCGGTGCCCGATCAATTCGCCTTCCTGGTAACCAGCTTCATAACAACGCCGGTTCGCGTAGCTGATGAGCCCTGCCGTGTCCAGCACCAGAATCATGCTCTGCGTGGTATTCAGGATTTTCTGGTTGAAATCGCGTTCCCGCTGCAGTTGCGATTGAAATGTTTTCTGTTCCGTGACGTCCAGCATCAACCCGCGAATCTGCGCGATGCGTCCGCGAGCATCGCGCACCGCGGTAATGTTTTGCAGGGTATGCAGCAGCGTTCCGTCTTTGCGCCGCAGCGTCTCTTCGTAATTGCGCAGCACGCCCCGCTCCGCCAGCGCCCGCAGGAATCTTTCCCGCACTTCGGGCGCCGGATACAGATGCGGGCTCACGTCCGCGCGCAGCAATTCCTCTCGCGACGCGTACCCCAGCATGCGCACCATCGCGTCATTCACGTCCAGAAATCTTCCGTCCGGCGTGGCAAAAAACAGTCCTTCCTGAATGCTGTCAAACAGCTCGCGATACTTCCGTTCCGCCTCCCGCCGGTCGGTAATGTCCTTCAGCACATGGATCGTGCGCGTATCGTCATCCGACAAGCCCGGCGCCCGCGACGTTGAGACCAGAAAGATGCGTTCCGCCGACGCCGCCACGTACTCTTCCTTCGGCCGCTGCGTGTCTCGGCAAAACGGGCACGGTAGATCGCTGCCCGTTTCCGCAATTTGCCGCAAGCTACTCATGGCTTCGCCAACCAGCGCCACCGGGGGCACGCCAAGGTGTGTCGCGAGCGACCGGTTCGTTCGCACGATATTCCACGCGCGGTCGTGCACCACGATGTAATCGCTAATCGCGTCAATGTCCTCGACCCACTGCCGTTTGGACCGCTCCAACTGCGAGAATCTCCGGAAGTTTTCCAGCGACAGCGCCGCATGACTCGCCAGCGCATGCAGTAATCTTTTTTCATCCGCGCCCAGCGTCTTGCGGTTGCGGATCAGGCACAGGGTTCCCAGTCTTTCATTGTCGCTGGCCGCGATCCTCACCAAGACGGCCGTTCCCGGCTCCTCGCCGAAGGACCATGCCGCCGCGATCTGTTTCGGTATCGCTCGACTTTCCATTCCGTTCTGATTCTCCCGCGCGCAGGAAATCAGCCAGTTCACCGCACCTTCCGTCGTCGCGGCTCCTCCTGGCATGGCGTGTAACTCCGTCTCGCGCCCCTGGTAAACGGCTACGCCACCCCAAATGGCATCGAGCATGCGCGTGGCGCGAGCAGCAAACTGTTCCAGGAAATCGGGCAGGTTCCGCGACTGCGCCGCCTCAACCGCCAGTTCCATCAATTCTTCGCCCTGCCGGGACATCGCCGGCCGCGCTTCCGCCCGCACGCCCTTCGGCATGGCACGCTCGGACGTTCTTAGCTTGGTTCTCGGCATCGATCCAGAGGAAAGTGCTCGGCGTCTCAACTTCGGAGGCGCCAGTCTATCCCTAACCCTACCGGGGAATCTCAAGGTGAGTCAATTGCCGGGCTACCTGGTGTAGCGAAATTGCCTACACCAGCGGGCGTTCCCATTCTGTACTTCGTCTCAGCCTGAGACCTAACGCCGAGGCGTCCCGCCCAACTGAGACAAATGGTACTCTAACGCTTCACCGGATACATCTTCTAAATTTTCCATAACACCCTCTTCTTCTGCTACTTACCGGTGCTTGACTACCTGCCTTTCACTCCTCGTTGCTGCGCCTTAGGGTGGCATGCCACGTGCCTTCTCTTCTGCGGGGCATCTTCCAATCCCATAAGGAGTTGTGTCGATGAGAACTAGATGGTGGAAGAAGTGGGCTGTGACTGCAACCGCGGCTCTGGTTTTTTCGGGGGTCTCGGGCTTGGCCCAAACTGGTTCCACTGACGAAACCAAACGCAAGGTCAAGACCAGGACCAGTCCCGCCTATCCGGAGCTTGCCAAACGCATGAACGTTTCCGGCAAGGTCAAAATTGAAGTGGTCATCACGCCGGACGGCCATGTGAAAAGCACTCGGGTTGTGGGTGGACACCCCTTGCTCGTGCAGGCTTGCCAGGATGCCGTGAAAGAGTGGAAGTTTGTGCCTGCGCCGGAGGAAAGCACGCAGGTTGTCGAATTTGAATTTCATGCGAATTAAGAAAAATGGTTGAGCAGTGGGTGGTACCGGCAGAAGCAGACATCAAGGTGCTGCCCTGCTGAGGTGAGCGGAGGCATTTTGCAATGACCATCGGAAAAAAACTTTACGCGGGGTTCGGCCTGATCCTGGCCATCCTTTCGCTGCTGTTTATCGTGAATATCGTTGCCGGGTTTAAAGAAAGATCGGCGCGCACCGATGCCAGCATGGCTCTCGACGGCGTTCGTAGTGTCGAATCCGTGCGCTATCAAATCATGTTGAATCGCCTCAACATGAATAACTTCCTCCTCAGCGGCGATCCCCGCGATGAAGAGAAAGTGAACAAGGGCCTCAACGATATCATCGACCAGATTAAGCGCGGCGAATCGAATGCCTCCAGCGAAGTCGTTCGCACCGCCCTCATCCAGGTGGAGAGCACCGAAGCCAGCTGGGCCGACAACTTTGCCAAGCCCTTGATTGCCAAGCGCCACCAAGTCGATTCCGGCGATGCTACTGTCTCCGACTTGCAAATTTTCTACCTCCAGAAGGATCCCTCCTCCTGGCTGACCAAGTCATCCATCGTTCTTGACCAAAGCAACGCCGACATCAGCAAGTTTCTCGAGGAAACTACGAAATCTGCGGGTCGCATGAGCACTTTCAGCACCTGGATTACCACCGGAGGCACGTTCTTGGCGCTTCTTGCTGGTGGTTTCATCGCATTTCTGACCGCCAAGTCCATTACCGAGCCGCTCACTCATCTCATCACCGTCGCTCGCGAAATCGGCGACTCCGGCGACCTTGACCAAAATATTGATATTCACCGCAACGACGAAATCGGCGCTTTGGCCACCACCTTCAACAACATGGTCGCCTATTTGAAGGAAATGGCCAGTGTCTCCATGGCTGTCGCCGAAGGTGATTTGGCCGTGGAAGTCGTGCCGCGTTCCAAGCGCGACACTCTTGGCAATGCCTTCCTTCGCATGTCCCACGGTTTGCAGGATCTGGTGCGCACTACTCGCGATTCCGCCGGCCAGGTTTCCGCCGGTTCCAATCAAGTCGCTGGCGCCGCCGATGAATCCGCCAAGGTCAGCGTGCAGGCCTCTTCCGCCATTGAAGAAGTCACCAGCACCATGCACGAGATGAGCATCAACGTGCAGAACGTCGTCAAGAACACCCAAGTTCAGGCTTCCAGCGTCGCGGAAACTTCTGCATCCATCGATCAGATGGTCACTTCCATCCAGCGCGTCGCGGATACCGCCAAGGTTTTGCTCGACATCGCCAACCGCTCCCGCGAAGAAGTCGTCACTGGCATCCAGACCATGGAAAAGGCCACCGATGGCCTCAACCGCACCAACCAGGCCATCCAGTCTTCCGCGGAAATCATCAACATTCTCGGTCATCGCGCCGATGACATTGGCAAGATCATCGAAGTCATCGATGACCTGGCCGAACAGACCAACCTTCTCGCGCTCAACGCCGCCATTGAAGCGGCTCGCGCCGGTGAGCACGGCTTGGGCTTCGCAGTCGTCGCTGACGAAGTTCGCAAGCTCGCCGAAAAGTCTACGCAATCCACCAAGGAAATTGCTGACTTGATTCAGAGTATTCAGCGGGAAGCCCGCCAGGCCGTGGAAAACATGGAGCGCAGCACCCGCATCGTCGAGGAAGGCCTGACCCTCGGAAACGATCTCGGCTCCGCGTTGCACAAGATTTCCAACGTGGTCACCGAAGTCTACAAATTCTCCCAGGAAATTGGAGCAGCTACCAACGAGCAATCCGTTGGCTCTTCGCAAATCGCCAAGGCCACCAGCCGCCTCACCGAAATTACCCAGGAAATCAATTCCGCTGTCGAAGAACAAGCTTCGGGCGCCCAGGCCGTTGTCCGCGCCATGGACAAGATGCGCGAACTGGTGCAGCAATCCGCCTCTAGCTCTACCGAGCTTTCCGCCGCCGCGGAGCAAATGCTCAAACTATCCCGCAATTTGCTCGATAGTATGGACCGTTTTGTTCTCGACCGCGCCACCCAGCAGCGCGCGCGTCGCAATGATTCCTCCTACAGTAGCAAGCGCCGCAACGGGGAATTAGACCGTGAGCAGGAACCGGAATACGCGGAATTGCGTTCCTAGAGGACCGGAGATCTCTCGATGGAAAAGGATCTTCAAGTCGTCGGCTTTCGCATCGGCAATGAAACGTACGGCGTCCGTATTGCCGCCGTCCGCGAAATTGTGCGCGTTCCCGAAATTACTTCGGTCCCCAGCGCCCCCGATCTGATTGAGGGCGTCATCAACCTGCGCGGAAAAATCATCCCGGTCATGGACCTTCGCAAGCGATTCGGCCAGACCGAGATTCAACAAGACAAGAAGAATCGCATCCTCGTCGTGGAGTTGGATAACAAGCTGATCGGCCTGATTGTAAACGCAGCTTCCGAAGTGCTGAAGATTCCGCCTTCCGACATCGAAGCCCCCGGCAGTGTTTTTGCGGAAGGCGAATCCGGATACGTTACCGGCGTCGGCAAACTTAAGGGACGTCTCATTATTCTGCTGGATATCTCCAAACTCCTGCATCGCCCGGAGTACAAACGACTTGAGGAGGCCGCGGAACCCGTCGCTACCGCAAGGTAATGTTTTTTCCGGCTTCCTTTCTAGCCGCCGGACTACGGCTCCGCTTCACGAAAACAAAATGGGAACGATTACTGCCCAGGTACAACTCACCGAAGCAGAGCTGAAGCTCCTCCAGACGCTGGTCTATCAGGAATGCGGCATGTTTTTCGATGAGCGCCGCTCTCACTTCCTCAAAGATCGCCTGCAACGCCGTTTGAAGGCCTGCCAGCTCGAGTCTTTCTATGCTTATTACCGCTTGCTCACCAGCAGGGAAGGACGCGCTGAGCTCGCTCTCCTCCTGGAAAACCTTACCGTCAACGAAACCAGTTTCTTTCGCAATCGTCCGCAGCTGGACCTGCTTCAAAAATCTGTTCTCGAGGACATCCTGCACCGTAAGCAGGAGCGTCGTGACTATACTCTCCGGGTTTGGAGCGCCGGTTGTTCCGCTGGGCAAGAGCCCTATACCGTTGCCATTTTGATCGGCGATGCACTCGCTTATTACTATTTGCGGAATCCGCTTCCTTTTGAAATGCCCTCGCCCAAGCCGCTTATCCCGCCGCCATGGAAAGTGGAAATCGTTGCTTCCGACATCAGCTATGCCAGCCTGCGCGTCGGCCAAGAAGGAGTCTACAGCGAGCAGCAGATGGAACCTGTGGACTACACCACCAGGCTGCGCTATTTCGAAAAAACGGGCGATAAATACAAGGTCAAGCCGCAGTTACGGGAACTCGTCCAGTTCGACTTTCACAATCTGAAAACGGAATTTTTGCCCCGTCGCAATGACATTATTCTTTGCCGCAACGTGATGATTTATTTTGACGAAGCCGAGCAAAAGCGCTTGATTGAAAAGTTTTGGCACTGCTTGAATCCGACCGGATACCTCTTTGTTGGCCATGCGGAAAGTCTTTTCGGTCTCACCCAGAAGTTCAGAATGGTTCATGAAAACAACGGCACCGCTTACCAGCGCAACGAGGCCACTGCGTGAGTCGTCCTCCCGACGATCGCGGCGGCGAGTTGCGCGCTCTCTTCTTTGAGAGCGCCAACGAACTGCTACAATCGCTCAACGAAGCTGGGCTCGAGCTGGAAGCGCGTCCGGCTGACGAAGAGGTCATTCGCCGTGTCCGTCGCGCTGTGCATACCTTAAAGGGAGATTCGGCGGCTTGCGGATTCAATAAGCTCAGTGAGCTCGCTCATGAACTTGAGGATGTGCTCACCCCGCAGGTGGCCCGCGCGCGTGGCGAGGAACTTGCCGAACTGGTGCTCACCGCCGCGGACAGTTTTGGCGCGATGCTCACCTCCTACCAGCGCCGCAAGGAACTGCCCTCCGTGGATGCGCTGCACGCCATGATCCGGAAATTGCTGGAGGAACCTTCTTCTTCTGCCCCGGACAGTGCTGATTCTGCCGCGCCTCAGTTACCGGCGCAATTCGCTTGGACGGAATACGAACAGCTCATGATCTCGGAAGCGGTGCATCGCGGCGAGACGGTTTACAACGTCGCTCTGCGCATTGATCCAAACAGCTTGATGCGCGCCGCTGCTTTTCAGCTCATTCGAAACGTTCTTCATGGCAGCGGCACCCTCATTGCTTTGCGGCCGGAAGACAACTTGACGGCCGCAACCGTGGAAATAGTCGAAGCGGCCTTGGCGAGTTCCCAGCCGGAGGAAAGGCTCCTCCAGCGTTGCCGCATTCCTTCGATTGTTTCCGACGTGCGCCTCGAGCGTGCCGCAACCGCGGAAACTCCCGAACACGAACTCCTCGGCGATTTGCTCGAGGCCCAGGCGGCGAAACTTGTCGCCGGTTCCACCGAGTCCGCCGAAGGCAGCGCACCGGCTAGTCCCGCCGATGGTTCCGCCGCGACGGCGATTGCTGAAAGCACTCTTCGCGTGGATGCCACCCGCATCGATGCGGTCATGAATTTAGTTGGCGAATTGATCATCGGAAAGTCCATGCTCAATCGCACGCTTACCGAATTTGATCAGAAACACGCTCGCGATCCTCTGCGCGCAAAGCTTGCCGATGCCATGGCGTTTCAAGCCCGCATCCTCGATGAGCTTCACAAATGCGTCTTGAAAATCCGCATGGTGCCCGTCGAGCAGCTCTTTCGCCGGTTCCCGCGCGTTGTGCGCGACGTTGCCAAACAGTGCGGCAAGGATGTCGCGCTCGAGCTTTCCGGACAGAACACCGATCTCGATAAAAGCATTCTTGACGCTTTAGCCGAACCGCTCATGCATCTGGTTCGCAACGCCGTGGACCACGGCATCGAGCCCGCTGATGAACGCCTGCCCGCCGGCAAGGCGGCCCGCGGCACTATCTATCTCAACGCTTATCACCAGGGCACACAAGTCGTTATTGAAGTCCGCGACGATGGCCGCGGCATGGACCCGGTTGCATTACGCGCCCGCGCTCTCGAAAAAGGGATCTTGAAACCGGAAGAAGCCAGGCGCTTGACCGATCAGGAATCGCTCAGCCTTATTTTTGAGTCTGGATTTAGTACCGCTGCCGAAATCACGGAAGTTTCTGGCCGCGGCATCGGTATGGATGTCGTTCGAACCGTCCTCGACCGGCTCAAGGGAACGGTCCAAATCTCTTCGCAAAAAGGCCGTGGCACCACCATTCAACTGCGCGCGCCGCTGACTCTCGCGAGTATTCAGACTTTGCTTTTCCGTGTCGGCGGCCGCCTTTTCGCTGTGCCGCTTTCCTCGGTTGTAGAAATCACGCGCATCACGGATCCCGAGATTCACCGTGTCGACCAGCGGGAAGTTCTTCGCCTCCGCGAGCAAATTCTCACTCTTGTTAGGCTGGACCATCTTAGCCGTTTGCACAGCATTGAGTCGCAACCGGCTCGCAAGAAACATTTCGTCATCGTCATTGGCGCAGCCGAAAAACGCTTTGGTCTTGTCGTGGACAGCCTGGTTGGCGAGGAAGAACTGGTCATCAAAGCGCTTCCCGGAGAAATCGTCTCCAGCGATTTGGTTAGCGGCGCTTCTATTCTTGGCGACGGCACCGTAGTCCTTATCTTGAATGTTCCCGCGGTTCTTTCGCGGCTCGCTCGCGCGACGCCGCTAGGAGCGATCGCATGAGCGACCGCATCCGAGTTCTCGTCGTCGATGATTCCGCGCTGATGCGGAAATTGATCCCCGCGATCCTGGCGCGCGAATCGTCCATTGAAGTTGTCGGTACGGCCATGGACGGTGCGTTTGCATTGAAGAAAATCGAAGAGCTGCATCCGGATGTTGTCACGCTGGATCTGGACATGCCGCGCATGGACGGCATGGAGACGCTGCGCCTCATCATGCAGCGCGCTCCTCTGCCGGTCATTCTCTTCAGCACGCATTCGAAAGAAGGCGGCTACGCCACGCTCAAAGCCCTCGCGCTTGGCGCCGTCGATTTTCTCGCCAAGCCGAAGGATGCCGCTGCCGGACACCTCGATGAAATCGCCGACCAGCTGATCGCCAAGATCAAAGTCGCCAAACGCGCTGCGGGCCGCAAGCTTCCGCCCGCCATTATCGAAGATACGCCGGCGCCGAGAAAAGGAACGCGCACGGCATTTCCACCGCGCCGCGTCATCGCCATCGGGATTTCGACGGGCGGTCCAAACGCTTTGCAATTTGTTTTGTCACAAATTCCGGCAGATTTTCTTTCCACAATTATTGTTGTGCAGCACATGCCCGAAGGCTTCACGGAAATGTTTGCCAAACGCCTCGACGAGTGCTGCGCTTTGGAAATTCACGAAGCGCGCTCTGGTGATCTCTTGCTCGCCGGCCGCGTTTTAATTTGCCCGGGAAACCGCCACATCATGGTTCGCCGCATGCCCCGCGGCGACATGGTAGTTCTGTCCGACGGGCCGCCTGTAAATGGACATCGTCCCTCCGCGGATGTTTTGTTCCATTCCGTTGCGCAAGAGTTTGGACTTACCGCTGTCGGAATCCTGATGACCGGCATGGGCGACGATGGCGCCGAAGGACTCGGCGCGCTCAAGGCTGCCGGCGGAATGACGATCGCGCAGAGCGAAGACACCTGCGTCGTCAGCGGGATGCCGCGCGCAGCGATTCTAAAAGGGTATGCCAACAAGATTATTCCTCTCGACGGAGTCGCTTCCTACCTGGTGAGCAATTACGGCGTGGAGCGAACTTCGTCCGCGGATAAGAGTGAAAAGCACGACAAGCACGACAAGAACGAAAGAACCCCCGTTTCTTCCCAGCGCTCGTGAAAACGAGTGCGGGGATAAGGAGAAGGCCATGAAGCAGTTTGCCGCTCTACTTCGAAAAGATAATCAGCCGGTTCGCTACCTGGTCGTAGACGACTCCGTTTTCGCGCGCAAGAATCTCATCAAAATGATTGAGATGTTCGGCGGCGAAGTGGCCGGCGAAGCCGGTGATGGCGTGACCGCCATCGCGGAATTCAACCGGATCAGTCCGGACATCGTGCTCATGGACATCACCATGCCGCAGATGGAAGGGATTGAGGCGGTGGAGCGCATCGTGCGGCAGCATGCTAACGCGCGCATCGTTATGGTCTCGTCCGTGGGGTATCAGGAGAACATCCTGGCGGCTCTGCAGAAAGGCGCTAAGCATTTCGTGCAGAAGCCGGTGAAGCCGGAAGTGCTGTACGAAATCCTCCGGTACGTGCTTAGCGACGATCCTAACGCCGTCGGCGCACCAGTGGCGATGGCCGGGGAGCACCGCTCATGAGAATGGAACTGATTCAGCCGTTCATCAACGCCGCGGATGCAGTTTTCGCGGAGTCACTGCAGGCCCCGACGAAAATCGTGGACCTGGAAATGGACCAGGAGGCCTATCGCCGCAAAGGAGTTGCGGCGCTGATCGCCATCAAGGGAGATATTGAGGGGCGCGTGATTCTCGATTTGTCGCCGGAAGTGGCGATGAAGGTAGCGACCATTCTTGCGGGGACGGAAGTGGAAGCGAGCGACCAGGTAGTGCGGGAAACGGTTTGCGAGATGGCAAACATGGTCATCGGCAATTCCGTGACGCTGCTAAACGATCAAGGCTTTCATTTCAAAGTGTTTCCGCCGGAAATTCACATGGACGAAACGGGGCTGGCCGGCAGCGCCGATACCGAAGCGCTGGTGATTTGCATCGAGACGCCTTGCGGGAACGTTTATTTGAACATTGCGATGCACTATCTGCATCGGCGGCGCAGCGAACGGAACGCGGTTCCAGCTTTGGATTAAAAAGAGGCGTGTCTTCGTGTCCCGTGATCCGTGTCCCATAAACCCGTGCGAGTCTTCGAGAAGTCTCGCAGGAAACTCGGCGCGGCAAGTTGTATATCTCAAAGAGAGATGCCCGCGAATGGAAAGCTCCGCTTAAAGGAAAACCGTTTCTGCAATCGTCCTTCCCCCCATGCGGCTGTCTCTTTTAATTTACTTGAGTACGTACTTTTTTACGTCCATGGTGTACTCGGCGCCATAGATATTTCCCCGAGCGTCCGTCGTGACGCCTTCTGCTGACGTGGACCCCTCCGTGGGTGGATAGGGCCCCGGATCAGGCACGAAGTACTTCACCGAGCCGTCTTTCGCGCTCCCGATGCGAATGCCGCGCCGGCAGCCAGGGTTGTAGCCATAGCCTTCCTTGCCTTCACGGGATTCGGAATCGCCGACGTACAGCACGTCGTTGTTATCGATGAAGATTCCGCTCGGCCGGCCAAACTGCTTCCACTCGGCGATGAAACGGCCGTCTTGGTCGAAGATCTGGATGCGGTTGTTCTGGCGGTCGCCGACGAAAAGGCGTCCCTTCGAGTCGAATGCCAGTGTGTGTGGGACGTCGAATTCGCCGATGCCCCTTCCTTTCTTCCCCCAGGTCTTAATAAACTTTCCGTTCTTATCGAATTTCAAGATGCGGGCGTTGGCGGTCGGCGCGACGCCGTGACCGTCAGCCACAAAGATGTCGCCGTTGGGAGCGATGGCGACATCCGTTGGCTGGTCAAACGTGTCCAAGCCGGGGCCAGCCTCACCAGCCTTCCCAAGGGTGAGAAGGATTTTGCCATCCTGGTTGAATTTGAAAACCTGCTGGCCTTTGCCGTCTTTGATACCGTTGTCGGCGACCCACAGATTGCCATCGTGGTCGACGGTGATCTTGTGGGGGCTTACGAATAGCCCGTGACCAAAGCCTTTGAGAAATTTACCGGACGGATCAAATTCGAAGATGGGGTCGAGGGGTGAGCTTGCGCAGTTTGTACCTTGCGACCCGGAGACACCACAGCGATCGATAGCCCAGATATTGCCATCTAAGCCGCGGACGATCCCAGCGGTGGAGCCCCACTTTCTTCCGTCGGGCAGTTGGCCCCAGCTTACGCCCGCGAGATACGGATTGGGGAGATCGTTGGGAGCGCCGAGCGGCGAAACAGGGGGCCACGATCGGGAGGATGGGGAAGACTGAGACTGGAGATCGAGAGCCAGTGCAGCTAAAAGCGTGACGACGCAGGCAAAAGTACACGTAAGAAACGGTTTTGCTCTCATGAGACGCTCCTGGAGTGGACTGGGGAATGGTACGCGCAGCCCATCGGCAATTCAATGCTTCTGAAAAACGACGAGCGATGGGAAACTCCGAGGGGCCAGTTAATGCCGAAAGGCTTGAACGGTATTGTGCGACATGGTGCGGGACAATGGCGTAGGTTCTGATTGGAAAACGGCCGATAAACTATTCATGCCTTTCCGGCGCTAGCAACGCGCAGAGCACTTCGAAATCATTGGTGGATAGAGCGTTCTTGGCTTGAACCAAGCGTAGGTTTCAGCAGGGACGCTGCCGGGCGTACCTTAATGGAGGGGATCCTAAGTGCCGGAGTTGCCGGACATTGTCGTGTATATCGAAGCTTTGGACCGGCGGATCCTCGGGCATGTTTTGGAGCAAGTTGTTGTGGCGGGACCGTTTCTCCTGCGAACGGCAACCCCGCCCATCGACTCGGCGCAGGGCCACGCCGTGAAAGCCATCCGGCGAATCGGAAAGCGGATCGCCATCGGGTTCGACAATGAACTTTGGCTGGTGTTGCACCTGATGATCGCGGGACGATTGCACTGGAAGGAGAGACGGGTCACACCGGATGGAAGGCGCGTGTCCGCAGCTTTCCATTTCGATAGCGGGACACTTACACTCACGGAGGCTGGCACAAAGAAGCGGGCGTCAATCCATGTAGTGGAGGGGGAAAGGGAACTGGGGCAGCTTGATCCGGGCGGGATCGATGTACTGGCCGCAGAGAGCGATGCGTTTAGGCAGAGTTTGACTTCCGCAAATCACACGTTGAAGCGCGCGCTTACAGATCCGCACTTGTTCAGCGGAATTGGCAACGCTTACTCGGATGAGATTCTGCATCGCGCGCGGCTTTCACCGGTGCTGCTGACGCAGCGAATGAAACCGGAAGAGATCGCCCGATTGTACGGAGCTACCAGGGAAACCCTCATAAGCTGGACGGAGAAGTTGCGCGCAGAAACTGGAGATAAGTTTCCAGAAAAAGTGACCGCGTTCCGCCCCGGGATGGCCGTACATGGACGCTACCGAGAAGCTTGTCCGCGATGCGGAACGAAGGTCCAGCGCATTCGGTACAAAGAGAATGAGACCAACTACTGCCCGCAATGCCAGACGGGAGGAAAATTGCTCGCGGACCGCGCGCTTAGCCGGCTCTTGAGGGAGGATTGGCCGCGGTCACTGGAAGAAATGGAAGAGCGGAAATCGCGGTAATCGCTGTGGCCAACAACCTTGATGGCCCAGGCTTCTAATAAAGCGGCAATACTATCGTTTGTGTAGAGCGAGTACGCTCGAGGACCTTCTCACACTTTACGAGTGTCTGGTGTCCGCTGCCTTCGGTATCGGAGAACTCCATCTTAAGGAGTTCGGTGGCTTGTTGAAGGGCGTCGACCAAGTCCGGGGAGTCGGCAAGCACGGGCTCGTTAAGCTGAATGGAAAGGAGCGGTGTGCCGCCTGGGGTTCTGCCGCGGCGCAGACGAAGTTCGCTAACGGCGGTCCGGGTTGCGAAAGAAGTTTTTACCAGATTCGAGCAGGAACGCTGGACATTCTCGGCCAAGCAGTTGGACTCAGCCACGAGGCGCTTGCCTTGTGTTTGCAGAGTAAGGTTTTTTTTCGAGAGCGCAGCCATTCTCCGGCGCTGAGCTCGAAGACGGCCGAGCAGATCGAGCAGGGGAACTGTCGGCGTGCGACGTTGATTGGCGGTGTTCATGCGCTCTCCTCGCGACCCGGAAATGGATTCTATTTCGGGATCGTGCCACCACCGGCTGGGTGACCGCATGATGGAGTACGCGTCGCCGTAGCTGGCGCGCGGGACACTGTTACGCTAGCACAATGTGACGGAGCAGTGAAGGGCGAAGTCTCGGTCGTCTATCTCGGTCTAGGTAATAAGGGACGTGAAGCTGAACAAGCAGGTGTTGTCGTGCTTTGGCAATTGAACTAGAATCGCGAGCGAACGGTGTTTCTGGTGTGGATAGGGAGTGGGAATCCCACTCGACGATTCTCCCTTCTGGCTTGCAATTTTCTGAACTCCGGCAATTCCCCGCAAATCTGCCGGTTCGGCCAGGAAGGCCGAATGAAGGTTTATGAAGCCCAAACCCGCAAGTAAGAACAAAGGGGGGAAACCCGCGAAAGCGCCGGGCCTGCCGGCAGGCGGGCCAACGCACGACGCTACAATTGTGGCGATTGGAGCTTCAGCCGGCGGCATCGAAGCGTTGACGGATTTATTGAATTATCTTCCGGCCGACACCGGGATGGCGTTTGTCCTGGTGCAACATCTGGACCCGAAACATCACAGCATCTTGACGGAGTTGCTCGGCCGAAAAACCGCCATGAAAGTGACGGAGGTGACTGAGGGCTTACAAGTGAAAGCCAATCAGGTTTACGTGATTCCTCCGAATGCCACGATGTCCATTTCCGACCATACTCTGCATTTGGGCCCGCGTGAAGAATCGCGAGGGGCACACATGTCGATAGATCATTTCATGCGTTCGCTCGCGGAACAAAAAGGGAATAGGGCGATTGGAGTGATCTTGTCGGGATCAGGATCCGACGGGACGCTGGGAATGGCGGAGATTCAAGCCCATGGTGGGGTGACCCTGGCGCAGGACGAAGCGTCGGCCAAGTACGATGGGATGCCGAGAAACGCGGTGATGGCAGGTTGCGTGGATTACGTGCTGCCGCCCAAAGGAATCGCCAAAGAACTGGAGCGCATAGCGCGCCATCCTTATCTGGCTAGGAACGTTTTGTCGGGAGCGGGCGAAGATGCGCCGGTGATGGGCAAGGGGCTGAACAACATATTCCAAGTATTGCGACGGGCCACGGGGGTGGATTTCACGCATTACCGGCAGACCACCATTTTGCGGCGCATTCAGAGGCGCATGGTGGTTCACAAGATTGCGCACATAGAGAAGTACGCCCAATTTGTACAAAGCCACCCCGCTGAAATAAAGGCGCTGTATCGCGACTTGCTGATTAACGTCACGAGCTTCTTCCGCGGTCCGCGCGTATTTGAAGCTGTGAAATCCACGGTCTTCCCGGCGGTAGAGAAGAACCTGTCGCGGGAAGGGGGAATCCGCGTCTGGACACCGGGATGCGCCTCCGGAGAAGAAACGTATTCGATGGCGATGGCCTTGTTTGAATTTCTGGGAGAGAAGGCTTCGCAGGTTCCAATTCAGTTTTTCGGGACGGACGTGAGCGAGTCGAGCGTGGCAAAAGCGCGCAACGGTTTCTATCCGGAAAATATTCAAGGGGACGTATCGCCGGAACGGCTGCACAGGTTTTTCACGAAGGTGGAGGGCGGCTACCGCGTCAGCAAGGCCCTCCGCGACCTTTGTATCTTCGCGCAGCACAACGTGCTGAGCGATCCTCCTTTTTCCCGCATGGCCATCATCTGCTGCCGGAACTTGCTCATTTATCTCGAGCCTGTTCTGCAGAGCAGAATCATCTCCATGTTTCACTACGCGTTGCGCTCCAACGGGTTTCTGATACTGGGGACGTCGGAGGGCCTGGGCACCGCGACAGGGCTTTTCTCCGCTGCAGATCGCAGCAACAAGATTTTCCTAAAGAAAGGCGGAGTGGCCCTGGCGCCAGCCGGATTTTCACTTAGTTCGTTGGGAGAACGCAGGGAATACAATCCGGCGCGGATTCCGGCGAAACCCGTGGAAACAAACTGGAATTATGCAGAAGCCCAGAAAGAATTCGACCGGCGACTGCTGACACAATATGCTCCGGCGACCGTCTTCGTGAACGAGGAGATGGAGATCATTCACACACGCGGGAATGTGAACCGCTACCTCAAGCTGTCGCCCGGGCGGCCCAGCTTGAGCTTGCTGAAAATGGCGCGGGAAGGGCTGGTCCTGGAGCTACAGAACGCGATCAGCCGGGCGAAGAAGGAAAACGCGGTAGTCGGAAAGAAAAATCTGCTCATCAAGAGTGGAAATGGAAACGAACAAGGATCGCGCGCACAGGAGCGGACGCGACCAGTGAATTTCGACGTCATCCCCGTGACGCTGGGAAATACGAATGAGATGTACTTCATGATTGTTTTCCAGGAAGCCCAGCCGAAAGTTCCGAAGGAAACGGAGCAACGCCGATTGCGGCCCAGCGAAGAAATACAAGCAGTCACGAGGCGGACGGCAAAGCTCGAAGAGGAACTGGCGGCGACGAAAGAGTATCTGCAATCCGTGATCGAAACGCAGGAAGCCACCAACGAGGAGTTACAGTCCGCAAACGAAGAGATTCTCTCAAATAACGAGGAACTGCAGAGCACCAATGAAGAAATGGAAACGGCGAAAGAAGAATTGCAGTCCGCCAACGAGGAATTGACGACCGTCAACGACGAACTGCGGAGCCGCAACCTGGAAATATCGCAGATCAACAATGACCTGATCAATTTGCTGGCGAGCATCGATATTGCGGTGATCATGATTGGCAGCGACTTAACAATCCGGCGCTACACCCCCAAGGCGCGCAAGTTTCTGGGCTTAATTGCGGGCGACATCGGGCGGCCGCTTTCCAATATCAACCCGACAATCGAAATCGCCGATCTCCAGGCGATGGTTTTGCTAGTGATGTCGAACTCGGACACTTTGGAGAGAGAGCTGACGGACCGTACTGGCGTTCATTATCAGCTCAAAATCCTTCCGTACCGGACAACGGAAAACAAGGTTGATGGAGCGGTGATCACCATTGTGGACATTGCTCCGGACCAGGCAGGGCCGGGATCGCCGAGTGGGGTTTGATGGAGCTTTTGGGCGGCTAGCGGCAGTCACTCCAAAAGCTGACCAGCCCTGCAAGCGGCCCTAGAAGAATCCACTCCTGAACGAGAAGGGCGCGAGAATGGCGATCGAAGCAATGCAATTACCCGCAGAGCCGATTGCCTCTGAAAAGGAAGCGGGGTCTGTTAAATAAGAATCGCTAGCGTCCGGCAGGAATTCCTATTCACATCGTGCATGCAAAGACAACCGGCGGCCAGCGGCCGCCGGTTGAAGAAAAGGAACGGGTCTAAAGACCCGCCACTACAAAATCAGGGCTGAGAATCCGGACGGCGCTTGAGTGTAGGGCGGTCGTCGTCGGTGCTATTGGGATCGTTGCCGTCGGGCTGCTTTTTGGACTGCTCGGTCTTAGTGCGCAAGGTGGGCTTGCCGGGACCGTTGTCCGTTACTTTGCGCGCGAACATGATGTTGCGCAAGCGACCCTTGACAGAATCAAACTCGGAGCTAGTAACAATGTATTCATTTCTCGCCGGCAGGATGCGGGCAATCTCCTTTTGCGTATTCTCGATGCGGTCCGGAGTCGGGGGATGCGTCGAGAACACCTTAGGGATGGTACCCGGGCGGCGCTTTTCGTCGGCCTGGATGCGCTCGAAGAAGGTTACGTAGGAGTTCGGGTCGTAGCCGGCTTTGTACATGTACTGCAGGCCGAGGAAGTCGGCTTCGCGTTCCGCGTCGCGGCTGAACTTCAGGAAGGTCAAGGGAATCGCCAAGTTCAGGCCCTGGTACATGGCGTAGCCGGCCATGCTGTAGGGGATGAAAATCATGGCCGGGATAGAAGCCAGTTGCATGAGCTCGCCCTTGGTGGCGTTTTTCGTCCCGTGGCGAGCGCACACATGGGCTATTTCGTGAGCCATCACCCCGGCGAGTTCCGACTCTTCCTGGGCGCGCAAGACCAAGCCGCTGTTTACGTAGAAGAAGCCGCCAGGCAGCGCGAAGGCATTCACTTCATCGGAATCGATCACTTTGATGGTGAAGGGCACCTTGGCATCGGAATTACGCACGAGATTCTGACCAACACGGTTGACGTATTCGGTGACGACGGGGTCATCGATCAGCTTTGAAGAACGCTCCACTTCCTGCGCCAAAGCTTTGCCAAGGGAGATTTCCCGCTCTAAGGAAAACAGATTCACGCCCTTGCCAACGTTGCGGTTGCCGATGGCTTCGACGTCTTCCTTGGAATTCTTGGGAGTCACGGTATCCTGCTGCGGGACCGGCTGCGTGCCGCTTTGCGGCTGAGTCTGCTGTTGCGTCTGCGGCTGGGTTTGCTGCTGTGCTGGTGGCGGCGTTGTTTTTGCAGGGTCTTGAGCCGGCGGCGGAGTTGGAGGATCTTGACTTTGCGGGGCGGCGAGGACCGAACTCGCCAGGAAAGCGCTAACCAGCGCCAGCTTCAGGCTCTGCCGTACTATCGTTTGCATATGGCGACCTCCGCCTATCCCTAGTATACACCCACAAAACCCGAGCAGGCACATACCGTAACTTGACTGACTACTAGGATGGTAGACCGCCCCAGAAGGTTTCCTATGCCCGCAAGTTCCCGCAATATTTCGTGCGGAGCGGCACCCCGAATGGCGAAGGCCGGGCTGGAAGGGAGACTTCCTCTCCGGCATACTGTGCGGATAGCACTTGCATGGAGGGTAGTTGACACACTTCGCGTCGCACTCTACAGTCAAAGCTAATCACCTATGAGCGCTCCGAAGATACAGATCGGCCAACTTTGGAAGAAAGACGGCACGAAAGAGATTTACCTGGTGACGAGGCTTTATTCCGAGGCCCTGAATACCATGGTCATTTTGCGCAAATCCGGCGCTGAGGACCAGGCCCAGATCCGCGTCCGGGTGGAGCGCGCGGGGGCTGGGCAGACCATCCCGGGGTTTACCCCCGCCCAAGACGACTAGCAGTTTTCGAGTTTCAGATCGACCGAACTTCCATCTTTACAACGTCGTCCATCTTGATCAGTTCCTTTTGCAGATAGGGCTCGCCGTAGCCCACGCCGATCATTTGGCCATAGTGGCGGGCCAACTGGTTCATTTCGGCTTCCAACCGGTCGATAGCGAGCTGGACTCCGCCTTTCTTTTCACTTTTGGCGGGCCGGAATTGCGAAGCGAAAGCCAGGATGGCCTTGCGGCGCTGCGCGTACTGGGAAGTGATGTCCACGACGAAAGTGGGACGGACTTCGGTGTAGTAGGAGATGGAATAGAGGATCTTGAAGGGGCGAAAGGCTTGGCCTGCGACGGGCAGTTGCTTTAGGCCCGCCAGGAAGCATCCTTCATAGCCGAGAGTCGAAGCGTGGTAGTGGTCGGGATGGCGTGCTTCCCAATAAGGAAGAATAACAGTTTTCGGGCGAAGCTCGCGAATGACGGCGGCCAGGCGGAGTTTGTGTTGCCGAGAGGGCTGGATGTCGGAATCTGGCACTCCAAGGGTGCCCCGCCACTTGACGGAAAGAAGCTTGGCGGCTTTGGCGGCTTCTTTGGCGCGAATCTCGGGCGTACCCCGCGTACCCATTTCTCCGGCGGTCAGATCGAGAATGCCGGTTTTGTAGCCTCGCTGTGCCATCTTGAGCAGCGTTCCGCCGCAGGTGAGTTCCACGTCGTCGGGGTGCGCGGCGATGGCCAATAGATCGAGGTGCATTGGTCCTCCTCAGCTTGATGATTGTATGGCAGGACAGGCGCACGTGTCTTTCCCCGGCGAAGCTTCGCCAGGAAGAAAAAGCCCAGGCCTGGAGTGCCTGTGCTACGTGAATGTGCTACGGTTCTAAGCTCGAAGATGACGGAAGACGGCAAAAAGCCGGGAGAGCCGCTGCAGGGGCGCGTGGCTCTGGTGACGGGGGCCGCGAAAAGGCTCGGTCGGGCGGCCGCATTGCGGCTGGCAGAAGAAGGTGCCGACGTGGTCATCCACTACCGGTCTTCCGCAACGGCGGCGCAATCAGCGGTCGCCGAGATTGAAAATTTGGGGCGGCGCGGATTCGCAATTGCCGCGGATTTGACTAGCATTCCGGACCTTAAGCGGCTGTTTGACGAAGCTGCAAAGCATTTTGGGCGGCTGGATATCCTGGTGAACAGCGCGGCGAATTTTCTCCCCTCGAGCATTATTTCCACGACGGAGGAAGTGTGGGACGTTTCATTGGATGCGAACTTGAAAGCGCCATTTTTTTGCGCGCAGGCGGCAGCGCCGCTGCTGCGGCGGACGAAAGGCTGCATCATTAATTTCACAGACACCGGCGGGCTGCTGGGCTGGCCGGGATACATCGCGCACTCTATTTCAAAAGCGGGCGTGGTGATGCTGACGAGAGTACTGGCGAAGGCCTTGTCGCCGGAAGTGCGCGTGAACGCCATCGCCCCCGGCACGATCACCATGCCGGGGGATCCTCCGGAGTGGGAGACAGAGTTCAGCAAACTTGCCCCGCTTGGCCATACGGGGAAGCCATCCGATATCGCTGATGCCGTTTCCTACCTCGCGCAAGCGGAGTTTGTTACGGGGCATACCTTGGTTGTCGATGCAGGGCGCACGTTGTGAGGCGCAAAAAAAAACGGGCCCAGCACTTATTGTTACTCAACACGACTTAAGAAATCTTCCGTCCGGCCGTGCAGAGAACGTCTCCCAGGTGTATTCTAATATGCTTATTGCGAGCATAAATCCGCCGCACCTTCCGCGGGACCAGCGGAAAATCGAAAGACGAGGATCTGAAGCGAAGTTATGGACAACGAAATATCGACCCAGCCCCACGGCATGGAAGACGTAGAGATTCAGGAATGGCTTGAGTCGCTGGATTCCGTGCTGGAGTCCAGCGGTCCGGAAGTTGCTGCCGAAATCCTGGAACGCTTGCGAGCGCATGCCACCGTAAACGGTATCGACCTACCATTTACTGCGAATACTCCCTATGCCAACAGCATTCCGCCGCGCCTCGAGCCACTCTTCCCGGGTGACCAGGAACTTGAGCGGCGCATCAAGAGCCTCATCCGCTGGAACGCGCTGGCTATGGTGGTGCGTGCGAACCGCGTGGAGCACAACATCGGCGGTCACATTTCCACTTATGCTTCAGCGGCCACGCTTTACGAAGTGGGTTTCAACCATTTCTTCCGGGCACGCAGCGCGGAGTTCGAAGGCGACACGGTTTATTTTCAAGGGCACGCCTCGCCGGGTATTTATGCCCGGGCTTTTCTGGAAGGCCGCCTCAGCCCCCACCAACTGGAGAATTTCCGCCGAGAGCTGAAGCCCGGCGGCGGACTTTCCTCCTATCCGCATCCGTGGCTGATGCCGGATTTCTGGGAATTTCCGACGGTGTCCATGGGCTTGAGCCCGCTGATGGCCATCTATCAAGCGCGCTTCAACCGGTATCTCGAGGACCGCGGCCTGAAGCCGGTGACGGACGCCAAGGTGTGGGCGTTCCTGGGCGACGGTGAAACCGATGAGCCGGAGTCCCTCGGAGCGATCACGCTGGCTTCGCGAGAGCATCTCGACAACCTGATTTTTGTCATTAATTGCAATTTGCAGCGCCTCGACGGTCCGGTGCGCGGAAACGGGCAGATTATCCAGGAACTGGAATCCGCGTTCCGCGGCGCTCGCTGGAACGTCATCAAGGTTTTGTGGGGAAGCGAGTGGGATCCCATCTTCGAAAGGGATACCGAAGGCCTGCTGATCAAGCGCATGGGCCGGACCGTTGACGGGGAATACCAGAAGCTGGTGGTTTCCTCTGGTTCTTATGTGCGCCAGCACTTCTTCGGGCAAGATGAGCGACTGCTGAAACTGGTGGAGCCGATGTCCGACGAGAGTCTGCGGCGGCTGCGCCTGGGCGGGCACGATCCCCGCAAAGTTTATGCGGCGTACAAAGCGGCCGTGGAACACCAGGGCTCACCGACAGTGATTCTTGCGCGCACGATCAAAGGATACGGGCTAGGCGAGGCTGGCGAAGGCAAAAACGTCACACACCAGCAGAAGAAGCTGAATGAAGACGAATTGCGCGAATTCCGCTCGCGTTTTGGCATTCCTCTTAGCGACGAAGATTGCATCGAAGTCCCGTTCTACCGGCCGCCGGAGGACAGCGCTGAAATCCAATATCTTCGCGCGCGGCGCGAAGCGCTAGGCGGCTACGTTCCCAAACGCAGCATTCGTGCGAAGCCTTTAGCGGCTGACCACGACGAACTCTTTAAGGAGTTCATGGACGGCAGCGAAGGCCGGGAGGTGTCCACCACGATGGCTTTCGTGGGCATGCTTCGCAAAATGCTGAAAGATGCGGAGATTGGCAAACTTATCGTGCCCATCGTTCCGGACGAAGCTCGCACTTTCGGCATGGAGTCGCTATTCCGCACCGCGGGGATTTACTCCAGCGTCGGCCAGAAATACGAACCCGTCGACGTCAACACTTTGCTTTATTACAAAGAAGCGAAAGACGGACAAATCTTGGAAGAAGGCATCACCGAAGCCGGGTCGATGGGGTCGTTCATTGCCGCGGGTTCCGCCTATTCCACTCACGGAATCAACACGATTCCGTTCTTCATCTACTACTCAATGTTCGGATTCCAGCGCATTGCGGACTTCATCTGGGCCGCGGCGGATATGCGCACGCGGGGCTTCATGCTTGGGGGGACCTCGGGACGCACCACGCTTTCCGGCGAAGGCTTGCAGCACCAGGACGGCAACAGCCACGTCCTCGCGCTTCCCGTACCGAACGTCAAAGCGTACGATCCCGCGTTTGCTTATGAAATCGCGGTTATCATCCAGGATGGCATTCGCCGCATGTATAAAGACGGCGAGAACGTCTTCTACTACATCACGGTGATGAATGAGCCGTACGCCATGCCGGCCATGCCGGGCAACGTGAAGGACGGTATTCTCGGCGGGATGTACCGCTTCCGGCCTTCGGCGAACGCGAAATCCAAGTTGCGCGCGCAACTTTTTGGGAGCGGCGCGATTCTGAACGAAGCGTTGCGAGCGCAGGAAATTCTCGAGACGAAATACGGCGTGGCCGCCGATGTGTGGAGCGTGACTAGTTACAAGGAACTCTACAACGATGGCATCGAGACCGAGCGCTGGAACCGGTTGCATCCTGGCGAGAAGGCGCGCGTGCCATACGTTACCAAGTGCCTGGCGGACGCTCCCGGAGTGCTGGTAGCGGCTTCCGACTACTTGAAGACTTTGCCCAATATGATCAGCAAATGGATGCCGCGGCATTTGGCGTCACTGGGAACCGATGGCTTCGGGCGCAGCGAGGGCCGCGCCTCCTTGCGTGAATTCTTTGAGGTTGATGCACGTTTTATCACGCTGGCCGCGCTGCACGAGCTTTTCGTGGACGGCCGAGTCGAGCGCTGTGTCCTTGACAAAGCCGTCAAAGACCTCGGCATCAATGCCGACAAGCCGAATCCGGTGATCTCCTGACGGCGGTTCATAAGGAAGGAAAAGGGCGTCAGTTCTAGCGCGGGGTATTGCTGGGGCCCATTTCTTTGGCCTTTTCGAGGATCTCCGCGGGCTTGATGCGTCCGGTGGCCAATTGCGCGACGAGTTCGCGGTTGGCAGCAAGAAAATCGTAGTTCCCCAGCTCTTTCGGCAAAGCCCAGGCGATTTCTTCGAACACACGGGGTGCCAGTTCCGATTCCGCGATGGCTGCGGCGAAGAAGCGAATTTCCAGCTCCTCGGGCGTCTCGGCGTATTGGTGGCGGACGCGGCCGAGCTCAACGCTCGTGAGCAGCGTGACGCCAAGTTCTTCTCGCAACTCGCGCGCGAGCGCCGCTTGTGGAGATTCGCCGTCCCGTACCTTTCCGCCGGGAAATTCCCATTTAAGCGGAGAAGAATCAGTTTTCCGGCGCTGGCCGATCAGCAGTCGCCGGTCACTGCGCGCGATGACGGCCGCGACGACGGTCCTCATGTGCTTTCTCGCATTCTGTCTGCGGACAGAAAGAGTTTGTAGAGGGCGTGCGCACCTTGGACAAGAGGCGGACCCGGAGTGTTGAGCAACTCATCGCTGATCACGTGGAACTGACGGTTACGAATCGCCGGCACATCTTTCCATGCCGCGATTTTATACGCCTGCTGTGGGTCTGCCTTGCTTCCCGTAGCTGCCCAGGCGAGGACGATCAGGTCGGGCTTAGCCGTCGCTACCTGCGCTTCGGCGACCTTCTCTCCACTCGGAACTATCATTTGGCCCCCGCAAATTCCGACCAATTCCGCTACCCAAGGTGGAGAACTAATTCTAGGATTCGGCCACGCCTCGCAATAAACGCGAACGCGCTTCTGGAATCGCCGCGCTTTCGTCGCGATTTGTGAAAACGCCCGGTGCATTTTTTCGACCAGCTTTTCGGCGGCGGCCGCCCGGTGCGTGACGCCACCCAAAAGGCGTACGTCGGCAGCGATGTCAGCGAGAGTGCGCGGATTCAGGGCCAGAAAAGGGAAGGGCTGCTCAAGAAGTTTCGCGACTGTTTCCCGCTGGTAGGGCACGGAACCGATCACAAGCGCCGGTTTCAGCCGCAGAATCTCGTCCACGGACTTCATGTGCCAGCAATCGCCCAGCTTTGGCAGGTTCGCAACTGGAGCTACGTCCGCGCACCACTTGGTCACGCCAACCAGGAAACGCCGAGCTCCTATGGCGCACAAAATCGAGGTCGCGCTGGGAGCCAGCGAAACAATTCGCAGTCTTGGATTTCCAGTCGCCGGCATGGCTGTCCCCAGAGAATAGCAGACCACCGGGGGTCTCAAGCGGCTACAAAGGCGCATTGCCAAAATCCATCTCACCCCAGATGGTCGATCCCCACTACGTCGTGGTCGCTTCCTTCGAGAAGAAGTATTGGCCGCCGAAAAAGTAGAGTTTTTCCGTTCCTCATCGTTGCGCCAATCGAGGAGTGTTTGCCATACTTCAGAAATGTTCAGCGAAGCAGTTCTCGATCACTTTCGCAACCCGCGCAACGCGGGGGAACTTCCCGGGGCCACCACGGTGGAGGTCAGCAACCCCGTTTGTGGCGACATCCTCAAGCTTTCGGCGCGAATCGTTAACGGCCAGATCGCGGAGGCACGTTTCCTCTGCCGTGGCTGTACGACCGCGATTGCTTGTGCGTCGCTCTTGACCGAACAGCTGCGCGGCCGCACGCCTGCGGAAGCGCGCTCTGTCACAGCCGAATTCCTCTCTCATTCGCTTGGCGGACTTCCGCCGGCGACCTTCCACGGCGCCCAACTCGCCGCTGACGCGTTCAACGCTCTACTAGAAAAGCTGTCCTCCCGAGGTCGTTAGTCCTTTGGCCGGAGCACCGAGTTCATCGTTTCCGGGTCGTTCAGATTCAGCACGCAGCCTTCTTCGTTCGTGCGCACTTCTTGAACTTCTCCCTTGTGCGCCCACACGACCGCCCGCGCACCTGTCTCGATCGGCGCGCGCAGCAGTTCGTCATATAACGTTGCTGAGAAAATGACCGGATGGCCGCGGCGCCCTTCAAAGACGGGCAAAACGATAGGACCCTTCGCTTTGTAAAACTCTTCGATCAAGTCCCGAATCAGGGCGCGGCTGATCAACGGATGGTCGACAAGGCAGAGCAGCATCCCGTCGGTTCCCGGTGGCAAGCTTCGCAGCGCCGCTTGGATGGAACTCAACTGTCCTTTTTCCCAGTCGTGATTGACAACGATTTCATGGGCTTTGAGGTTCACCGCTTTTGCGATCGGCTCCGCTTGTGCGCCTAGCACCACGCGACGCACGCCGATTTCCGCTAGTACCGTGACTTCCAATAAATGTTCAAGGAAAGGCCGGCCTTGGTAGGGCAGAAGCGCCTTCGGCGAGCCCATTCGGCTCGAGGCCCCGCCGGAGAGGATGACGGCGGCCAGCATGCGCTCCCTTTCAGCGCTCGCCCGTTTGCAGGATGGGCGAAGCGTGCGCTTCGTATTTCAGTTTCTTGTGCGCGGCGGTCGCCGCATTCCGGCGCACCGCCACCAATTCCGCCGCTATGCTCACGGCTATCTCTTCCGGCGAAAGCGCACCAATTTCCAGCCCCATCGGCGCGTAGACGCGTTCGAACTCTTCCGGCTTGTAGCCATCGTTCTCCAGCGCTTTGTACACCGACAAAACTTTGCGCTTGCTGCCGATCATTCCCAAGTAGCGCGCTTCTGTCCGCACCGCCCAGGCCAACACGCGCATGTCTTCTTTGTGGCCGCGCGTTACGATTACCAGGTAGCTTGATGCACTGGCATGAATTTTCTCGATGGCATCTTCGTAACTGGTGTAAATCTCCTGGGCCATCGGGAAGCGTTCTTTATTCGCAAACGATTCGCGATCGTCGACCACCGCGACGCCGAAACCCGCCGCGCTGGCCGCTTTGGCTACCGCCATCGAGACGTGCCCGCCACCGAACAGGTAGAGCATGGGCTGCGGCAGTATCGGTTCGACGAAAACTTCCAGCGTCCCGCCACAAATCAAGCCGCTGTCGTAACCCGCTTCATTATTTAAGTTGAAGACCATCTTGCGCGGCGATTCCTTCTGCATCACTTCCTTCGCCGCCGCCCAAACTTCTGCCTCCACGCACCCGCCGCCAATCGTTCCTGCGATTGAACCGTCTTCGCGCACCAGCATCCGCGAACTCTCATAGCTGGGGATCGAGCCATTGGTGTGAACAATTGTAGCCAGTGCCGCCCGCTGCCCGGCCCGCCGCATCCTCACAATTTCTTCAAACAGGTCCATAGAGTCCGCTACAAATTACGCTACGCCGCGCGCCAGGTCATGTCAATTCGCAAAGTCCCGGTTACGACTCGCAACGCGGCCCGAACTAGCGCTGCCAAAAACGAAGAGGCCGCGGAAGGCGGCCTCTCGAGATTTCCGTTGGAGTTTGTACAGGCTTGCCGGTCAGCGGCCGGCCGCGGCTGACGCAGCTTGGTCAAGAATTGTCGCGGCGCGGCTGGCATCCGCCACGCCGAAGAAGAGAACCGGCTCATTCTTTCCCGGCTCTACGCCGCAATAGGCAAAGTTAATGTTGATTTTGGCCTCCCCGAGCCGCTCAGCGGCCCGCGCGAGTTCGCCAGCGCGATGCGGCAGCACTACGCGCACCA
>Ga0307474_10000217_pt1 | contig 41941 bp, 52 predicted proteins | sample atmos_gasesECM1C_2_FD_203312 | JGI IMG/M metagenome (GOLD analysis project Ga0307474, IMG submission 203312) | Hardwood forest soil microbial communities from Morgan-Monroe State Forest, Indiana, United States - atmos_gasesECM1C_05 | ecosystem: Environmental > Terrestrial > Soil > Temperate... | reverse complement strand
GAACCCGGCCACGAACGCTGGGGAGCCGATTCCGGCCGCTCCCCCGCCGCCCCCTCCCCTGCCGGCCGCGCCGCCTCCGCCTCCGCCCCCTCCGCCGCCCGCGGAGGCCCCCAAGCGCGGCCCCGGCCGGCCGGCCGGATCCCGCAACAAGCCGAAGTCCGGCGAGGCGGAGATCAAGGTCACGGAGGCCGTTTTCCGGGCCGTGTGGGATTTCATCGGGGACGCGCTGGCCTCCCTCATGTTCGACGATACGGAATAGCCTTCCGTGCCCTCGTCCACGCCCGGCGTCATTCGCGCCGTTCAACATACCCGGGAGGTAGCGCGGATCGTTTCGTTGCCGCGCCGGGTGTGGACGCAGGAATCCGCCTCCGAAGTAGCGCAAGAATTTACCTCCGTGCTCCGGAAACCCGGAGGCACGATGGTACTACGCCCTATCCAGGCCCAAGCCCTCTTGGAGATTGGGGTCAACGGCGGAGGCTTTTGCCCGATCCGCGTTGGCGGAGGTAAAACGCTTTTGTCCGGCCTCGTCCCGTTTGTCTTGGACTCGCGGCGGCCGGTGCTCTTTCTTCCTGCCAAACTAATCGAAAAGACCAAGAGGGAGTTTCGCATTTTGGCCCAGCATTGGCCAATCCCTAACTTTATCCGGCTTGTGTCTTACGAGCTTTTGGGGCGTGTCCAGGCCCAAGCCCTTTTGGATCAATACCAACCGGACGTGATCATTTTGGACGAGGCGCACAAGGCCGGCAATAAAAAGGCCGCCTGTACTAAGCGCCTTTTGCGGTATTTGGCCACTCATCCAACGTGCAAACTCGTTGCGATGTCAGGAACGATCGTCAAGCGATCGATCAAGAATTATGCCCATTTGGTGGCGCGCGCATTGGGACCTTTGGAGGCCCCTGTCCCTCTTTCGTTCACGGAGCTAGAAGATTGGGCGGATGCGCTTGACGAGAAAACCACGACGGACAAGCGGATCGGCCTCGGGGCACTAACGCTATTCATGAGCCGCGAGGAACGGGAAGCGGCGGACGAATTGACGGCCGCCCGACAAGCCTATCGCCGCCGCCTCGTTGAGACGCCCTCCGTAGTGGCTACCACGGAGGGCTTTGAAGGGTCGTCCCTGACCATTGAGGCCCTATGGGGAGACCGTGAGATCAAGCTTTCTCCGGTCATTGACGAGGCTTTCGCAAAGCTCCGTAAGGAATGGTGCGCGCCCGATGGGTGGCCCCTTATGGATCCCATGAGCGTTTGGCGCGTCGCCCGGGAGCTTAGCCAAGGGTTTTATTATGAGTGGAGGCCACGGCCTCCGGATCCTTGGATGGCCGCTCGCCGGGAATGGGCGAAATGGTGCCGGGAGATCCTCACGAATAACCGACGCAATCTTGACTCGGAATTGCAGGTTACTAACGCGGTCTCCGATGGGTTCTATCCTTTGGCTGAGCCCGCTCTAGCCGAATGGCGCCGGGTTAGGGATTCTTTCGAGCCTAATTCGGTCCCGGTTTGGTTGGATGACTCGGTAATCCGAGCGGCGGCGCTATGGGCCAAGATTGCCCCGGGCATCGTGTGGACGGAGCACCAAGCCGTCGCGGAGGCGCTTGCCAAGCATGCTAGGCTTGTATACTATGGCAAGCGTGGTCAAGACTCCCGAGGCCGGAGCATCGAAGATCACCCGGCGGACGAGTCCCTAATCGCCTCCGTGGCGTCGAATGCGGAGGGCCGAAACCTCCAAAAATGGTGGCGTAATCTTGTGACGTCATGTCCTCCTAACGGCCTCCGATGGGAGCAAATGCTAGGGAGAACCCATCGCGACAACCAAGAGGCGGACGAGGTTATTTTTGACGTGGTATGTACGTCGATCGCGCATATCGACGCTTTCCAACAAGCCCTAAAGGATGCCGCGTATATCGAGGCGTCCACGGGGCAAGCGCAAAAACTATTGTACGCCGATCGGCTAATCCCGGAGCCGGACGACGTTAGAACCCGGCCGGGACATAGGTGGATCAAATGACTAGCACGGCGGGACTTTGGGACGGCCTCAACGACGCGGAGGTTTTTGAGACCGGGATCTATTTCTCCAACAAGGAAGGGATTTACGACGTGGAGATCGTCCGGTGTGTTGAAAAGGACACGCAACGATCGGGCCTCGCGTTCATCGTGGAGACGGAGGTCTTGACCTCGACGCAACCGGAAGATCCCGCGGGCTCCCGGCGGACGTGGTTTCAGAGCATGAAAAACAAGAAAATCGGGCAAGGGGCCGTGGCCGGGTTCCTCTTGGCCCTTTTCGGGTTGGAGAACAATAGCTCCCGGAAAACCGATTTCTTCCCGTTCCTGCAACGGCTCATGCCTCGGGTTACGGGTCCGGAGAACGTCCTCTCCGGGTTTGTTATCCATTTGGAGACCAACTTGATCAAGACGCGCGAAAAGGGGGAGGATTTCACCCGTCACAATTGGTCCCCGTTCGATTTCGAGGAAGCGCGGAGGCTCGGAATCGATCTCCAACCTCCCAAGTGGGCCGACCATACGCGGGCGCTCCCGCCGGCCGGTTACGGCGCACCTCCCCCGCCCACGGCCTCCGCCGCGTGGCAACGGACCGCGGACGGCTTGCACGTCCTCAACCCGGCCACGAACGCATGGGAGCCCGTCTCCGTTCGCATGCCGCCCCCTCCCCCTCCCCCGCCGTCCCGAGGCCCCAACCCGTGGGAGGTGCCGGGCGTGCATATCTCGGACGACCGGCGTTGGTATTGCGTCCCCGGGACGCAGGTTTGGTGCCCGATCCCGGGCCGGTGACCCATGCTTCCGGTTGGACTCGATTGCGAAACCGCGCTTATCCGGCCGGGGCTACAGGCTCCGCCTTTGGCGTGCGTCGCAATCGGGTCCGCCGAATGGCAAACCGTTTTCCACCATACCGATTGGGTAGAAAACGTGGCCTCCCTCCTAGAGGATTCCGACGTCCTCTTTATCGGGCATTATATCGCCTTTGACTTTTCGGTACTCTGCAACGAGGCACCGGAGCTTTTCCCACTTGTTTTTGATGCTTACGAAGCCGACCGGGTTTCTTGCGTTCTTTGCCGCCAAAAACTCTTGGACATCGCGCAAGGCACGTATCGGGGCTTTGAGGATATCGACGGCAAGGCAACCAAGCTAAATTATGCCCTAGAGGATCTAGCCTTCCGGCACCTCCGGCGGATCTTGGATAAGAATACGTGGAGGTTCCGATATGGGGAGCTAATCCCGGTGCCGTTGCCGCAATGGCCGGAGGGGGCAAAACGCTACGTTCAAGAGGACGTCCGGGCGGCCGTGGACGTGTGGGCCGCGCAGGAAAAATCCGCGTATTATCTTGAGGACCAATACCGCCAAGCGCGGGCGTCCTTTTGGCTAAAACTTATGGCCGCTTGGGGCCTCCGCACGGACGAGGCCGGAATCAATGCGCTCGCAACGAGGACCAAGCGAGAATATGACCGGATCGCGGCGGACCTCCGCGCCGTCGGATTGCTCAGGCCCGACCATGCCAAGCGCGACGGGACGGTTAAGGATGGCTCCCGAAACCTCAAGGCGGCCCATGCCAGGGTTGCCGCCGCGTATGCGCGTCAGGGACGCGAGGTCCCCCTTACGGACGGAGGCAAGCGCGGGATCCGGGTGCCTTGTACCGATAAGGTAACGTGCGAGGAATCCGGCGATCCTGTCCTCATTGAATACGCGGCGCTTTCGTCCCTTAAAAAGGTTTTGTCCACGGACGTCCCCTTGCTCCGTGGAGGGATCATTACGCCGATCCATTCTACCTTTGAGGACATGAAAGAGACCGGGCGCACGGGCTCTAGCGATCCCAACGTCCAGAATACCAAACGCACGGGCGGGATCCGGGAGTGTTTCGTCCCTCGGTGCCTCCGCTGTTCCAGGGTTGCCAATGACAACGATCTAGCGTGCCGGTGCGGGGCGCCGCTAACTCTTATGTGGAGTTGCGATTTTGGCGGCTTGGAGCTTTGCGCATTGGCGCAAACGTGCTTGACGGTCCTTGAAAAGTCCCGCCTCGCGGAGGCGCTCAATAACGAGTTTGATCCGCACCTCATGATCGCGGCTCAAATCCTCCGCCGTGACTATCGGGAGCTAAAGGCCGTCAAGAAAGCCGGTGCTCGTCCCGACTGTCGCGCCCGCTTCGGGGATTCTTGTAAGTGTGATTATTGCACGGTCATCAATGCCCGGCAAACCGGCAAGGTGGCCAACTTCGGCTTTATGGGCGGACTAGGAGCGGCGGCCCTGGTATTCTTTGCCCTCAATAACTATGACGTCCACCTTACCGAGGACGAGGCGCGCGCCCTTAAAAGGGTTTGGTTTGAAACGTGGCCGGAAATGCGTGAATACTTCACGTGGATTTCCAGTCACACGGACAAGCCTTTCCCTCAAATCAAGCAACTGTTTTCCAATAGGTTCCGCGGAGGCGTCCGTTTCACGGAGGCGGCAAACACTTTTCCCCAAGGACTCGGGGCAGACATCGCAAAGGCGGCCGGTTGGGAGGTGCTCCGCGCTTGTTACGACCCGTCACGGGACTCCGTGCTTTATGGGAGCCGGGTTTGTAACTTCGTTCATGACGAATTCGTAGGGGAGAGTTTCGCGCCCGTGGCGCATGAATGCGCTTTCGAGGTCCGCCGGCTCATGCTCGCCGCCGCCAAGCCATGGCTACCCGACGTCCGGATTGACGTGGAGCCGGCGCTAATGCAGCGATACTCGAAAGAGGCCGGGCCCAAGTATGAGAACGGGAGGCTAATCCCGTGGGCCGCCTAGTATCTATCGATCCCGGACATGATACCGGGTGGGCCTCATGGGATAGCGCCCGCCTCGTTGGGTGTGGCCTTTGTCACGTCAAGGACTATCCGGAGCTACCTTTTAGGGCCGGCCTCCCGATTGATGATTTGATCGTGGAGGTGCCCCAAGACTACTCATCCAACCGGCAAGTTGACCCCAACGATCTTATTAGCCTCGGATACAAGGTTGGGGCCATCGTTGGAGTTTTTACGGCTTATCATCATCTTATGAGCCGGACCTTTACTTGTGCTCGGGTTTTTCCTCGGGAGTGGAAAGGACAACTCCCAAAGAATATTTGCCATGATAGGCACCTCCCTAAACTGGACGCCCGAGAGAAAAGAGTTTTGCAAACCGCCCTAGCGGAAGTCCCGAACGGGAAACGGCACGACGTCAAAGACGCGGTTTGCCTAGGGCTTTGGAGGATCAAGCGATGAAACTGGACGCATGGATCGCGGCGGAGATTGCGGAGGGGAGGGCCTCCGGGAAGAAAGACGCTTGTAAGAAACTGTCCGCGGCCACGAAAACGACCGGGGGAGAAACGGTCTCCGCCCTGACGATCGAATCCGCGGCCGGAGGCATGAGGATCAAGAAATACCCCAAGGCAAAGGCCATTCAAGACGCTACCAAGGGCGCCGTTACCGTGGCGGAGTTGTGCGAATGAGCGCCGAGGTCCGGTGTTTCTTTTGCCAGTACCTTGACGGAGCCGGGCACGGAAAACTTTGTCCCATCGGTTGGCCTACCAAACACCGAAATAAAATGATTTGGTGGGCGGGACATCATGCGGGATTGGCCGGCAAACCTCTTGACGTCCGAGGGTATGCGGACCCGGATGACCGGGCACGTTTCACCATGGGTTGGACCGTAGGTGCGGAGGCAATTGCCCCGCTTCACAAGGTAGGGTGACATGGGCGACGCTATCCAGCATGAGGCCACGAACGCCGCAACGCGGTATCTTTCGACCCTGGAAACGGTCCGGAGCTTGACTATCTCCGACGATTCGGATTTCGAGTTTGTCGGAGGGTTGCTCAAGGATGCGGCGTCCAGTTGGAAAACGCTAGAGGCGCGCCGGACGGAGATCACGCAACCCATGCTCGCCGCAAAACGGCGCGTGGACGATCTCTTTAAGCCCGCGCTGGACTCGTTGAAAGAGATCCAACGCCTCTTGAAAGAAAAGATCGCGGCATACACGGAGGCCCAGCGCGCCGCGCAAGTGGAGGCTATGCACGCCTCCGCGGCTCAATTCGTGGCCGGAGAAACTCCTACGGCCGCGATCGTGGAGGTTGCGGAGGTCAAGGGCGTCTCCGTGGGCCGGTCCTATTGGGTGGCGGAGGTAGAGGACGCCGATCTCGTCCCTCGGGAATTGTGCTCCCCTGACCCGGCGAAGATCGAACGGGCTATTTGGTACGCGGATACTCCGCAAACGCCTCCCCGGCCGATCCCGGGCCTCCGGTTCCGGCTCAAGACCGATGTCACCGTGAGGACCGGCAAGTGAGGCGCGCGCTTTGGCCCAATGGGCCTCCGGAGGCGCCCAAAACGTGAGCCGGGCCGTTCAACTGTCCGCGGCATCAAACGAGCATTACGGCCCGCCGTGGCTTGCCGACATGAGCTTGCTAACCCAAGCCGCTTCAATCCGCACGGACCGGGCGCTAATCGCCACGGGGCGCGGGACCCTTTACGATTTCGTCAAGATGGCTTGGCAAGAGGTTGAGCCGGCCCGGTTCCAAGATAGTTGGCATATTGAGGAAGTATGCGCCCACTTGGAGGCGATGTCCTATTGCGAGATCCGAAACCTCGTTATCAATGAGCCTCCGGGTTGCACTAAGAGTCTAATCGTAAACGTCCTTTGGCCGGCTTGGGAGTGGATTCTCCGCGCCGCCACTAAATGGATCTTCGCGTCCTATGACTCCACGCTAGTCGGCCGGCGGGACGGAGGGAAGCTTATCAATCTTTTGGCCTCCGTGTGGTTTCGGTCCCGATGGGGGAACCTGCTAACGGAGACTAACCCCAGCGCGTCAAACTTCGATATCGTCGGCGGAGGTTTCCGGTTCTCAACCTCGCCGCGAGGGAAAGGCACCGGCCGTCACGGAAATATCACCGTCTTTGATGACATCGTAAAGCCGGTCAATGTGCTTGGGGGAGGCACGATCGAACGGGCGGAGTTGCGCATGGTGTCCGATTGGAACGCTAACACCATGTCAACCCGGCAAGCCGACCCGGCCACGCATCGAAACCTTATCATTATGCAACGCCTCCACAACGGAGACCTTGCCGGGGAAATGCTCCGCACCGGGGATTACGTCCACCTATGTTTCCCCATGCGCTTTATTTCCGATCTCAAGTGTCGGACGAAATGGGGCGGAGACCGGCGCACCGTCGAGGGTGAGCTATTGTTCCCCTCCCGTTGGCCGGAGGCGGAGGTCAAACGTACCGAGGCCAAAATGGGGCCGGCCGTGGCATCCGCCCAATTCCAGCAAAGGCCGGACGTGGAGGGAGGCGGAATCTTTAAGCGCTCCGTGTGGCGTTTCTGGCACCCTCAAGAGGATTACCCGGAGCCCTGTCTTTGCGAAAAGTGTTTTAAGCGCGCTCAGATTGATCCGGCGTTCCGGGATCCTTCCCATGTCTCCGGCCGCAAGTCCGTCCTACTCCCGGCGGCGGGCCTGGATTGTCAGTCATGGGACATGACTTTTAAGAAAACGGCGGATTCCGATTATGTGGCGGCCGGATTGTGGCGCGCGTACGGAGGCCGGTTCTATCTCGTTGACGTCCTCAACGAGCGGCTTTTTTTCACTGACGCAAAGATCCGCGTCATCCAATGGGCCGCTAAGTGGCCCTCCGCCTACGATAAGCTAATTGAGGACGCCGCGAATGGTCCGGCCATCGCGGATGAATTGAAGCATGATATCCCCGGAATTACCCTCGTCAAGGCGCTAGGAGGAAAAGAGGCGCGCGCTAATGCTACCTCCCCGCTCTATGCGGAGGAAAAGGTCTTTTTGCCTCACCCGGACATTTGCCCCTTGATCTGGCATTATATGGCCCAGCATGAGGCTTTCCCAAAGGACGTCAACGACGATCTAGTAGATCAAGCCTCGCAAGCCCTGCTAAGATTGCGACAGTACGGGGACGCATTCTCCGCGGCCATGGCCAAGATCCGAGGCGACAAATGATCGAATTCCTAAAGATGGTTGGCCAGCGTCTCACGAATCTTGACGCTTGGTACAACCCTTTTACGGCGTTCGGAACCGGAAGGGATAAGACCTCCCACAATCTCTTTTCGGGAGAGGTGCGCCTCCCGGACATGCTACTTACGGACCTTTTCAATTACGATGACATCGCGCGGCTTGTGGTGTCGATCGTGCCGGATGAAATGTTCCGCGAGGGTTTCACCCTGACCACGGAGGATCCCGATTGCGCGGAGGCCGTGACGGAGCGCGCAAACCTCTTGGACCTCGATACCCGATTTGCGGACGGGATCCGATGGGGCCGCCTTTATGGCGGAGGCGTCATGATGATTGGGGCCGATGACGGAGGCTCCGCGGATACTCCGCTTGTCCCGGAACGTGTCCGGACCGTCGATTTCCTCGATATCTTCGATCGCCGGAGGGCTTGGCCGTGGAGGTATTACCAAGATCCTAGGCACCCCCAATTTGGGCAACCGGACATTTACGCGCTCCAATCCCTCACGGGCGGGATTGCCTATGTCCACGCAACGCGCTTGGTCGTTTTCCGTGGAGCCCATACGGACGACTATACCCGGCGGATGCTCAATAATTGGGATTTCTCCGTCCTCCAAAATCCTTATGAGGCCATCCAAGCCTTTAACGAGGTTTACCAAGCGGCCCGGCTCATGATGACGGACGCCTCCCAAGGCGTCTTTACCATGAAAGGGCTAATGGGCATGATCGCGGGAGGCATGCGCCAACAATTGGAAACGCGGGCCGCAATGCTGGACATGGGGCGGAGCGTGGCCCGGTCCGTATTCCTCGACGCGGACGGCGGCGAGCGCTTTGAAAAGGTAGCTACGCAATTCGCCGGAGTGGCGGACCAATTGCAACAAGCCGCCAAGAGGCTAGCGGCGGCAACGAGGATCCCGGTTATGATCCTCATGGGGGAGAGTCCGGCGGGCCTCGGGGCGGCCGGCGCGGCGGATGCGTCGATCCGGACGTGGTATGATTCGATCCACTCCCAACAAAAGAAAACGGTTATCCCGCACCTCCGCCGGATCTATCGTTTGATCGGATATTCCCTCGGATATCAAGCGGGGCAACGATACAAGATCGAAGCCAAGCCGCTTTGGCAAGAGACTCCCAAGGAAAAGATCGATCGCCGGAAGGTTCAAGCGGATACGGACGCCGTTTACCTCCAAAACGAGGTTTTCACTCCGGAGGAAGTGGCGGCCGTTCGTGGCGGCGAGGAACCGGACCGGGAGATCCGGATCGACCCGGAGGACCGGCTAGGGACCATGCTCCCTCCCAAGTCTCCGGGAGGTGCGCCGCAAGTCCCGGGACCCAAGGCGCCCCCTGCCCTCCCCGCCGCGAGGCTCACGCCCGCACCTCCGGGGACGCCTCCGACGGGCCCCACGCAATCCCCCGCGGCGGACCAACCCGGAGGACGTCCCGCCGTGGACAATCCCAAGGGTTCCCCTCCGTGAGGATTCCTTCCTATCAACGGCGGAGGCTCCACTCTCCCAAACCTCCGCTTGCCACGGTTGCGGCATATCAAACGCTTTTGCGCCGTTGGCTAAATGCGTTCGACGTCCACCTAGAGGACCTCTTTTTGTCCGGATGGGAGCAGAATCCGATCCACTTCTCCGGGGAGGTACCGCGCACGGACGCTAAGACGCCTCCGGGTTCCTCGTTCGTCCGGAAGCGTCTAGGGCAAGCGGAGGTCATCCTAGAGGAAGCTTTTGCGCCGGGCTCTCCCCTGTCCAGGGATATCCGGGTCCTCGCGGCCCGGGTCAATAAAAAGGGTGACGTCGAATTCCGCCGCCTCGTTGGGATCTCCCCGCGCAAGGATCTAGGCGTTGGCGCGGCCCTAGACGTTTTCAGGGATAAAAACGTTGCGCTTATCAAGTCCCTAGTCGGGACTCAATTGGACGAGATTACGGAGATCCTTGCTAATGCGGAGGTAAACGCCCTCCGCGTGGAGGATATCCGCAAGCAACTCCAAGACCGTTTCGGCGTCAACAAGAGCAAGGCCGATCTTTTGGCACGGGATCAAGTCCTAAAACTTAACGGGGATTTGACGCAAACGCGGCAAATGGCCGTTGGGATTACTCGATACATTTGGACCACGGCGGGCGATGAAAGGGTGCGAGGGACACCGGGCGGAAAATGGCCCAAGGGCCTCCACTACGATCTTGACGGTACCGTACACGATTGGAACAATCCTCCGATTTGTGCGCTTGACGGGCGCCGAGGTCATCCGGGCCAAGATTATCAATGCCGGTGCATTGCTTACCCCGTGCTTCCGGAGCTAGAGGACGAGGGACCTCCGGCCGTTGACGGTACCGAGGCCACGGAGTAGCATCTAAGGGTGAGCCGGGTTGCACGTTTCGACGTAGGGTCAATCCGCGAGATCCAACGGACGCCGCAAGGGGGACTTGTCGTCCCTAGTTACCCAACGCGCGCGGGCGTTTTTTCTTACCGGAATTCGGACGGCACCGATCGCCGGGAGCTACGTCACCCGGACGAGGTTTTTGCTCCCGAAAGCATGGCCTCGTTGCGGAACGCTCCGATCACGGATCTACATCCAACCTCCCCGGTCAACCCTGACAACTGGCAAGCCCTCACGGTTGGCCATGTCGGAGAGAACGTCCAGCGCGACGGATTCCACCTTGCGGCGCCGTTGCTTATTCAGCATGCGCCCGCAATCACAAAGATCGAAAACAAGGAACGCCGGGAGCTTTCTTGCGGTTACGATTGCGACCTAATCCAAGAGGGAGGCGTTTGGGAGGGACAACCTTACGACGCCCAACAAACCAATATCCGTTACAACCATCTTGCGATCCTTCCTCCGGGTGCGGCGCGCGGAGGTCCTAGCGTGTCGATGCGTCTTGACTCTACCGGGGCCGTGCAAGTAGACTCCGATAAAAGCGTTTGCCCTCCCGAGGATAAGCCAATGCCGACCATGCATCGAATCGACGGGATCGAATATGAGGCGGGTTCCGTGACCCATACCCAAGCCGTCGATCGCGCGTTGGCCAAGTCCGCGGAGGCGTTGGCCTCGCAATCCTCGCGCGCCGACAAGGCGGAGCAAACCGCCAAGGACGAGAAGGCGCGCGCCGACAAGGCGGAGCAAACCGCCAAGGACGAGAAGGCGCGCGCCGACAAGGCCAGCGATCCGAAGGTTCTCGCGGAGGTCATCCGCCGCCGCGTGGACATGCTGGATCTATGTCGGCGCGTCGCAAAGGCAACCGGCTCCCGTTTCGACGACGCGGACGAGGAACAGGCGGAAGGCGAGGACGAGGGAGCCATGATGCTCCGGATCGTCAAGATGATTGACCCGGACTTCAACCCGGCCGGCATGTCGCCCGACAAGATCCACGGGTACGCCATGGGCCGGATCGCGGCCCTGCTCCAAGCGGGCGAGGACAACGAGGACGAGACGAACGAGGACACGGAGGCCCCGGGAGGCGAACGGGAGCAGGAAGTTTCCGGGGGAGTCGTCCCGCCGGCCGCCCCGGGCCGCTCGGACTCGCGGAGGCGGCGGGACGGCGCCGGATCCTTGCTCGGGATCTTCGGGGCGCGTCGGGTGGCCTCGCGCGAGGACGGCAACGGAGAGGCCGTTTTCCGGGAGCCGGGCGGCGGGCGCAAGGTGCGCGCGGATTCGCCGGAGGCGGCGGAACAGCGCATGCGCAAGGGCCACCAAGACGCATGGCAAGAGCCTCTCATGCTCTCCAAGGACACGCCTCGCGGCGGCAAGTAGAGGTCAAACCCTTTTCCCGAGGACCGGATCATGCCCAATCCCGCGAATCTCTACACTCCGCCGCAGTTTCCGCAAACCACGGTCAACTATTTCCCGAACGTTGGCCTCAACGGTCAACTTGCGGATACGGGCCACCATGACATCACGACGGCCGTCGCGGAAAGCCCGGGTTTCGACGTCGGGCTTGCGATCGTCCTCGGCGCCGGAGGATACGGTTACGGCCGCCTCCCGGCCGCCTCGGGAGACATCGCCTCCGTGATCGGTTTCTCGCTTTACGAGGCCATGAGGGAGCCTTCGATCCCCCGGTTCCTCCCGTTCGTGGCCGTGGACATTCTCCGCAAGGGCCGGATCTGGATCACGGCGCAAGGGATCACCGTGGACAACGGGCCCGTTTTCATCATCTATTCCGGCGCCAACGCCGGTCAACTCCGCGGGGACGCCGGGTCCGGCGGGAATGCCGCGTTGCAGTTGACCCGGGCGACCGTGCGTCAGGGCTCCGCGGCCGGCGGAATGTCTCTGGTAGAGGTCAACCTCCCGTAAGGGAAAGGGAGCGGTCATGTACTATCGGATCGATACCGCGGACGTGGCCGCGGCTCTCAACGGGATCGGCCTCCGTACGCGCAACGGGAAGCGCTATACGGCGGACTCCGGCGAGACGGCCGCGTTTCTGCGGCAACTGACGTACATCTTTACCCGGACGTTCGACCGGAAATACCCGGAGCTAAAGGCCCGGCGTTTCATTCCGGTGAACAACGAGATTTCGCCGGGTGCGGAGTCGTTCGTCAATCGTTCCTTCGATCTCGCCGGCATGGCGAAGATCATTTCCAACTTCGCCGATGACCTCCCCATGGTGGACGTGATCGCGGCGGAGATCACGCAACTAATCAAGTCCCTCGGTGACGGGTACACCTATTCGATCCAGGAAATGCGAGCCTCCGCCATGGCGGGGACGCAACTGGACGTAAAAAAGGCGTTTGCCGTCCGTCGCGTCATGGAAAACACCGTGGAGCAATTGGCCGCGCTGGGCAACGCGGCGGCCGGCCTCCCCGGGTTCATCAACAATGGGAATATCCCCATCCTGTCCGCGCCGGGGCCCCTCACGGGGAATTGGCTCACGGCAACGCCTGTTCAAATCTACAACGATTTGAACGCCATGGCAAACGCCATGGTGGTCAATACGAACGAGGTTTTCCGGCCGGATACCATCCTGCTCCCGACGAATCGGTTTTCGCTGGTTTCCACGCTCGCGATGTCCGATATCGACTCCACGACGGTCCTCCGCCGGTTCCTGGAAAACTCTCCGTATATCCGCAATGTCGATCAATGGGCCTTCCTCAACTCCGCGGATGCCGCGGGTACCGGGCCGCGGGCGATCGTCTACAAGCGGGATCCGGAGATCGTGGAGCTTATGATCCCCCAGGAATTCGAGCAATTGCCGCCGCAAGCGCGCAACCTCGCTTTCCTCATCGCGTGTCACATGCGTTTCGCGGGCGTCATGTGGCATTACCCGCTCGGTGGGGAATACGTGGACGGGATCTAATCCCGGTTCCGGCGGGCGCCCGCCCCGGTAGAGAGCGCAAACCGCTTTCCCGGGGCCTTTGGGCTAGAACGGGAGGCCATCCAATGCCCGGCGAGAACAGCAAAGCACCTCCGCCCCCTCCGCCCCCTCCGGGCGAGGGAGCACCTTTCATCGTGACCAACGTCAAGCCCCGTCTCGTGGAGATTTCGATCCATCGAATCGGGCCCGGCCAATCCGTGGAGATCCCTCCGGAGCACGTGGCGGCCGTCCGGAAGTCCGCCGTTTTCCGCGGCGGGATCCTCGTGGAGGGAAAGCCGGTTCTCCCTCCCTCCACGCCGATCGATATCTCCAAGCTCGATCTTTCCAAGGCGAGGAAATTGATCGCCGTGGAGGACGACGTGTCCGTTTTGACCGCGTGGATCGACGCGGAGAAACGGCCGGAGATCGTGGCCGCGCTACAAGAGCGGGTCCGGGCGCTCTAGCCTCCGTGAGGGAACGTGGCGGCCGTTCTGCTTTCCCTCGCGGATTTCCGGGCTAAATACCCGGAGTTTTCGACGGCTCAAGACGCCCTAGTTACCCTCTTTTTGAACGATGCCGCGGAACGGCTAGACACGTTCATTTGGGGGATCTACCTAGACAAGGGTCACGGCCTCTTGACGGCGCACCTCCTCCAAATTGCGCCTAACGGCGTCTTTTCCCGCCTCGATACGGATAAGGCGGAGTCGACCTACGGAGCCGAATATCAACGGCTTTTGGTCCAAGTATCCTCTTGCATTCGGACTTTTTGACGTGGCCACCCGTGTCACGATTCGGGACAACGGCCTCGGGGCGTTGACCAAACGGCTAAAAGCGTTTGGCAAGGGCCTTACCTTGACGGTTGGCGTCCACGCTTCCGAAGGCGAGGCGACGCAAGGCCGGATGACCGTGGCGGAGATTGCCACTATCAACGAGTTTGGCCTAGGCGTCCCGGAGCGGTCCTTTATCCGGGATTGGTACGATACCAACGAGGCCACGAACCGGGCCAACCTCTCCAAGGTAGCGGCGGCCGTGCTCCGCGGGGAATACACTCCCGAGGCTGGCCTAGGTCGCCTTGGAGCCCTATTCCAGGGGCAGATCCAAGCCCGGATCTCCGGCGGCATTCCTCCGCCCAACGCGGCCAGTACGATCGCGCGGAAAGGGTCGTCCACGCCTCTTATTGATACGGGTCAACTCCGGTCCTCTATCCTTTGGAGGGTTGAGAGGCTATGACCACGATGCTTTACACCTCGATTCGCCCCGGGATCCTCACCCTGGTAAATCGAATCATGGGCACGCAAGGGGATTGCGTGGCGATTTGGAAAGACCAACCGAATCCCTATACGCCTCCGGGCACTAAAACGCTTTTCAAGCTTTCACTTGGGCCGTTGTCCTCCAAGGGGGCCGATGACGAGGCCCGTTGGTCTTACGATCCGAATCAACCCGCCGGGCAAGAAATGCAAGAGTCGATCACGGGATATCGACTCTTTACCCTCAAGGTGCTTTGCGAATGTGCCGACCAAACCGACGGCGCAACGGCTTTCAATTACCTAGAGACGCTCCGCACGCGCCTCCGTTGGACTAGCTCCCGGAGCGCCTTGAACGCCGTCAATGTCGCCTTGGTCCGGTGCGAGGATATCCAAGACCTCTCCAAGACGGTCGACAATCGGGCCGCCTCGATTGCAAACCTCGACATTCGCCTAGCCACCCGTACCAACGAGGCCGATCCCAACCGGACCGGCTATATCGCGACCGTTAGTGATCCTCATGGGACCTTGACCTAGGGCCCCATTGCGCGCTACCGTAACACCGAGGTCCCCGTATGAGCCTGCTAGATAGCGTCGTTACCGTCAACATTACCAAGACCTCCGCCACTACCCAACGGGTGGGATTCGGTGTCCCGTTGCTCATGGCATATCATACGGTGACGTCGAAACACTTGGCGGAATACGGGAGCCCGCAAAGCTTGGTGGACGATGGGTTTCCCCTGACCCATCCGGTTTACCTCATGGCGCAAGCCATCTTTTCGCAGAACCCGGCGCCCCCGAAAATCTACGTTGGAAAGCGCTTCAACGGGACCACGATGGTTTTGCAATTCATCCCGCGAAACCTCACGGTCGGCTTTACCTACACTTTCACCGTGATCGATTACTTGGGCCACCAAACGGCGATCTCCTATACGGTCCCGTCTAGCCCGTCGGTTGCCAGCATTTCGACGGCCCTGGTTGCCCTTTTGGGAGGTCTTACCGATATCACGGCCGCCACTGTCGGATCTCCGGTGACGTCCTTTACCCTGACCTCGACGGCCGCGGGAAACCTTTTCAACGTGGCCGGGCTCCCCAACCCGGATGACCTCCACGTTTTCAACGCGAGCACCGATCCCGGAATCGCGGCGGACCTCGCCGCCGTCTATGCGCTGGATTCCTTGGACTGGTACGCAATCCTTTTGGACTCGTCCTCCGAGGCGGAGATCACGGCCGCGGCGGCATGGGTGGAGGCCACCCGAAAGCTTTTGGTGGTCAATACGTCGGATTCGGATTGCGCCGACAATTCGATCACTACGGACGTCATGTCCGTTTTGAAAAACGCCGATTATGGGCGGACGGCAACGCTTTTCACGCTCGCCGGGATCCTGTCCTATTCCGCCGCGGCATGGGTGGGATCGCGCGTGACGTCCAACCCGGGGCGGACCGTTTGGTTTTTCGTGGCGTTGGCGGGAATCCCGCAAGACGCCCTCAAGGACGGACAGATCACGAATATTGAAAACAAGAACGGAAACGTTTACGTCACCTTGGCCGGCGCGGGCTCCACGGACCAAGGACAGGTTGCCGCCGGGGAGTGGATCGATATCGTGATCGGAACCGATTGGCTGCAATCTTCGATGCAATTCCGGGTCATCGGCGCGCTACAGGCGGCGAGCCAATCCGGGAGCAAGATCGATTTCACGGACAAGGGCGTCCAAATCATGGTGGGCCTCGTCCGCGCCCAACTGGATCAAGCCGCCTCCAACGCTTACAAGCTACTCGTCCCGAAGTCCTACACCGTGACGGCTCCCGCCGTGGCGGACGTCGATCCGACGGACAAGCAAAACCGCAACCTCCCGGATCTGAATTTCTCCGCGGAGTATGCGGGCGCGATTCGTTCCACGGTCATCGGCGGGACGATCTCCGTATAACCGTTTTCTCTAGGGTGGCGTCATGGCGGAAGATCCCAAGATTTTTGATCTTGACCAAGTGGCCGTTTCGTTCCTCGGGACGGACATTTCCCAAGGCTACGGAGAGGGGGCCGCGATCAAGATCGAAAAGGTCACTCCCACTACCAAGTGGAAAGAGGGCGCGGACGGGTCCGCCGCCCGGAGCAAGACCGGGAGCAAGCTCTACAAGGTGACCTTGACCTACCTTTCCACGTCCGGCGCCAACGCCGTCCTATCGGCAATCGCGCAACTGGACGAGGACAACCCCAACGGCGCGGGCGTAGGGCCGCTCTTGGTGGCGGACCTCCAAGGGGCAACGCTTTTCGCGTCTCCTCAATCCGGGATCGAAACGATCCCTCCGCTGGATCTCAACCAAGAGGCGTCAAACGTCGAATGGGTGATCTACGCGGCCAACGGCTCCGCGTTTTGGGGCGGCAACTGACCGGCATGCGCCCTAGAGGGTGCTCCGCGGTCCTAGAAGCCTCCCGGCTCGGATCACGGAGCACCCTCTAGGGCGCATGCGTTTTCACCGGGAGGCATCATGGGACACGTTCAACAAGAGAAAGAGATCGGGGGCAATACCTACGTGGTAACCCAATTCGGCGCCAAGGTCGGCCGGACCGTGCTTTTCCGGCTTACCAAGATTCTTGGGCCGGCATTGGGTGGCCTCGTCAAGGGCGGTTTCTCCGGCGCGGCCATCGGGACGGCGATCCAGGCTTTCGCGGAGACCGCAAGAGAGGACGATTTCGCTTACTTGTGCGATCAATTCGCCGCCTCCACGACGGTCAAGAAACCGATCACGGCCACGGGCGCCAAGGAAATCAAGGTCGACCTTGCAAAAGTGTTTGACGAACATTTCCGCGGTCATTACGGGGACATGGTGCTTTGGTTGGCCTTTGCCGTGGAGGTCAATTTCGCCTCTTTTTTTCCCGAGATTTCGAGCGGCGCGCCCGAAATCGCGGCAAGGTTCGTCGCGGGGGAGGCGGCGGAAAAGTCCGAGTAGAGGCACCTCCGGGCGTCGATTGGTTTCTATGGCGCGTCTATATCTCGGACGTCAACAAGGATTCACTCCGGGAGATTGAAACCTATTGGACGCTTGACGATCTACTTGACGCGCATCTAGTCCTTGACGCAATCGAGGCGGCGCGGGAAAAGGCAGAACAGGAAGCCGAAAGGCTCCGAAAGTAACCCATGGCCTCCGCCCTCCGCGAAGTCCTCGCAAAATTCGGTTTTGATATCGAGGACAGCAAACTGTCCGCGGCTATTAAAAAGACCGATGACTTTACAGCCAAAGTCGTTGGCCTCGCGGAGAAGTTTGCCGGCGGGGAGGTGCTCGGCTCCCTAAAGGAAATGATCGGAGAGTTGCAGGAAAAGGCCGGTGAGATCCGCGCCACGGCCGGGCAACTTGGGATCACTAGCCAAGAATTCCAAAAACTCCAATACGTGTCGGGAGCCTCCGCCGAAACGCTCTCCACTACGTTCCGCGTCCTCCAAAAGAACATTGCCGCCGCCGGAGGCTCCGCCAAGGGAGCGGCCGGGGACATGACCACGCTTGGGGATAGCATGGAAGGCGTCCTCAATTCCGGGGACGCCGCAAAGACTTTTAAGGGCCTCGGGATCGATATCAAGAACGCCTCCGGGGAGACCAAGAAACCGATCGAAGTATTCCAAGAGGCGGCGCACGCTATCGCCGGAATCCAGGATCCGAGCACCCGAACGGCAACGGTCCTAAAGGTTTTCGGGCGTCAGGGTCAAGCCCTGCTCCCGTTTTTTGCCAAAGGCGCGGAGGAAGTGGACGCGCTAGCCGCTCAATTTGAGGAATTGGGGGGCGGTATCTCGGACGAGGCTATTGCAAAGCTCAAGGAACAGGGCAAGGCGCAAAAGTCCCTAAACCTCGCAATGCTTAGCCTCAAGTCCGCCGTGGCGGAGCAAGTGGTCCCTTGGTTTACCCGGCAAATCCAAGTCCACGCAAAGCTTATTACTTGGGTAGGGAAAACGCTCAAGGGAACGAACGCCCTAAAGGCGGCCGTCCTCGTCATCGGCGCGGCAATGGCGTGGCAAGGCCGGGAGGCCCTCCTAGCGGGCGCCAAGACCGCGCTTGCCTATGCTCCGGTCGTCCTCACGGTTGCCGGCCTCATCCTGCTTATTGACGATCTTATTACGACGTTCCAAGGCGGGGACTCCGTAATCAAGCGCGGCGGCAAGACTTGGCTTGAATGGCTCGCCGGAGGTCAAGCCACGGCCGAACAAAATCAAGCCACTTGGGACGCCTTCCTTGCGGCCGTGGGGGACACTACTTGGACGGCGGCAATTTCCGACGCTTTTGAGTATTGGACTTCCGGGATTGTCAATTGGATCTCCAAGACCGTTGGAGACTTTATCCTTTGGTATGACGAAATGCGCGCTAAGGCCGTGCGCGCCGGTACGGATATCGTTGACGGCATTATTGAGGGCCTAGGTTCCGGTTGGAATGCGCTTAAAGGCGCCGTCGAAAATCTCGGGAATGGGATCCGCGATACCTTCAAAAAAGTATTTGATGCGCATTCCCCCTCCCGGATCTTGAAAGCGGATACTCGGGTCATCATCGGCGGGGGAGTCGTGGAGGGCTTGGCGGACGCTTCCGAGGACATCGAAAGGCAAGCACAAAAGACTTACGCAAACGCTTTGCTGCCTTCCGCTCAATATGCTCCCACGATCACGGTTTCGGGCGCGCGAGGCGGAGGCGTGACCAACCATAACACCGTCCAATCGTCTCACAAGATCGATATCCGGGTTCAAGGCAACGGCGCACGGGATATCGCCTCCGGTGTGCGCGATGCTCTACCGCAACCCCTAAACGATGACCGGCGCGCCACCTTGGCCGCGCTGGAAACGTTGGCGGATAACTCATGAGCGGCGGACTTGCTTATATCCTGCCCAATGACGTCGACGGCAATGCGACCGGGCAGGAGATCGATTTTGACCTAATCGAATCGGAGACGCATACCAACGCCTCCGAATTGACGGAGCACCCGGTCGAAAAGGATTCGGACGTTACCGATCACGTCAAGCACGATCCAATTGAGCTTAGCCTAAAAGTATGGGTCACCAATGCTCCCATTGAGGAGCAAGACGCTTACGGCGGCGGATTCGGCAAGGTGCAACTCCAATTGCCGCCCGTGCCTCCGCCGGCCAATCCAATCGATCAATTGTTCCAGGCAATCAAAGGGGCCATCCTTGGGCCGGTGCCTCCGCCCGTGGTCAACGTCCTTTTGTTCCAGGATGAATTTGACAAGGTACAAGATACGCACATTGCGCTTACGGCCTTGGAACGTTCGGGCCTCTCTAGCACCGTGGTAACCTCCACGATGAATTACCCGAACATGATTCTTGAAAAGGTCGATTACGAAAAGACGGAGGCCGGGTCCGGATCTTTCGAGCTTGGCTTTAAGCAAGTCCGGATCGTTACCACGTCAACCGTTGCCGCTCCCGCCCCGGCAGAACCTAGAGGAGCACCTCCCGTCAAAAAAGGCTCCCAAGCAACCTCCGCCCCGGGGACCGATGCCGCGAAATCGTTGGCGTCTAAGCTACTGGACGGCGCTAAGGGAGCGATGGGACTATGAGCGGCGCCCGTCGAAATCCCGATACCATCAATCCGGTTGTGGTCCCGGTATCGTTGGGTACGCCCTCCTATACTGAGCGTGTCACCCTCGACGGCTCGGAATACACTTTCCGCTTTGATTGGAACGGCCGCGAAGGTCGTTGGTATTTTGACATCGGGGACGTTGACGAGAATTGGATCGTAACGGGGCTTAAAATCGTTTGCAATTGGCCTCTAACCCGGAGGCAAGTGGATCCGCGGATGCCTCCCGGGGACCTCATTGCGATCGATTTCTCCAATCTAGGCGGCGAGCCTCCCGGCCTCCCGGACCTAGGGCGCCGGGTTCTGCTATATTACTATCCGGTGACGTCCGCATGAGTAACACCGGCCTCCCTCTATACGCCCGAAAGGCGATTGTCACGATTCAAACCCTCCAAATCCAGGGTGCGAACGGAGGCGACTCCACGGGCGCGGGAGGTCTTGACCTCAAGTTTTCCGTCAAACGAAATCTCAAACCGCAACCTAATACGTGCGACCTAACGGTTTTCAACCTCAACGCGGCGCACCGTTCGCAGATTGAGCAATTGAAAACCGCAAAGGTCCAAGTTGAGGCCGGTTACGAAAACGGGACCTCCGTGATCTTTAACGGAGACCTCCGGACGTCCCTATCAGTATGGGACGGGCCCACGGTCTCAACGGCGCTTTCCTCGGGTGACGGAGAAAAGGCTATCCGCACGGCACGGATCTCTGTCTCCGTCAAAAAAGGTTCCAAAACGGCGGACGTCCTCCGCGCGATTGCGGCGGCCCTAGGCGTAGGGCAAGGTAACCTTAACGCGGCCGTCTCTAAATTGACCTCCGCGGGATTTGCTAATCTATTCACCGTTGGCACGGTCCTAACGGGCTCCGCGTCCCGGGAAATGACCAACGTTTGCCGATCGTCCGGTCTTACATGGTCAATTCAAAACGGCGCCTTGCAATTGCTGCCCCTCCGTCAATTCCTGGACGGGACGGCGATTATGTTGACGCCGAAAACCGGCATGGTTGGATCTCCGACCGTGGACAATGACGGGCTAATGAGCGTTAAAATGCTCATGATGCCGGACGTTATCCCGGGCCGTAAAATCGTTATCCAATCCGATCGCCTACAGGGCCAATATAGGATTGAGGAAGTGACCACGACCGGGGACACGGCGGGGACCGATTGGTACCACGACGTCAAAGGAAAAAGGTACTAATGGCCGGCGTTCCTCCTACGCAAGCGGAATTGATTGCGCGGGCGCTAGAGTCGCGCGTCGGGGACATTTATACCGCGCTCCCTGGAATCGTCCAAGCATACGATCCGAGCACCCAAACCGCGGACGTGCTCCCGGCCATCAAGCGAGCGATTGGCACGACTGAGGACGATATCCTTTACGAGGATTTGCCGATCGTTCCCAACGTCAAGGTTTGCTTCCCTCGCGGAGGTCCGTTCCAAATCTCTTGGCCCCTGGTAAATGGGGACTCCGTGATCTTGGTAGTGTCCACTTATTCCTTGACGGAGTGGAGGCAAGGCGACAACGGCCAAACCGTGGAGCCGGGCGATCTCCGGATTCACCATATCGGCTCCGCGCTGGCAATTCCCATGCTTGCAACGGACGGCAACGCAATTCCGAACGCTCAGGCAAGCCAAAACGCTTTTATCGTTGCCGGTCCGCTTATCGTGCTTGGGGACCCTAATACGACGGACTATGCCGCCGTTGCGAGATTGGTTGACGGCAACTTCGCCAAGATCAAGAATGCTATCACCAATGCAACGCCCGTACCCATGGACGGAGGTGCGGCCCTCAAGGCGGCAATCCTGAGCGCGCTTACCTTTGATCCCACGGCCTCTCAAAGCGTCAAGATCAAGTAAATGCCTCCCTCGGTAAGCGTCGTCCCCGGCTCCGGTACTATCACCGGGAGCGATGCACTTGCTTTGACGATCTCGGACTCGTCCGGGTTGCCTTTCGTCTCTATTACCTACGTGGAGAGCGGAACGCCTAGTGCACCGAGCGGCTTTCCTGTCACGGAATGCGTTTGGGCGTATCCGCCGGAAAGCGTTGGTAGCCGTTTTTTCTTTCCTGGTAGCCTAACCTTGGGAGGCCCCGGCCTCATTAGTGTTAGCGCGAACATTTCCAGGATTGGCGCCGGATGGGACGCCAATTTTACGCTTTATGTCGTGGCCGTGAATACCTCCGGACAAATTACGAGCCAAACCTATACTTATTCCGTCACGCCCAAAGCGATTGACGGCGCAACCGTTTACGGCCTCGTCCCTGCTAAGGGCTCCGTAATTACGCCGCAAACCGTGATCCAATTCACCGTTACGGATTCCCTCCCTATTGGCGTGGTAGAGGTCCAAGTTGACCAAAAGAGCCGGGAGGTAGTTTTTGACGGAAACATTTTCCCTTGGCCCTATAACGGGTCCTCTCAAATCGCAATTCCCGGAGGGTATCAATTCAACATCGCGCGGGCGGGAGGTTGGCAAATCGCTCCGACGTTCTACGTTAGGGCGTTGGATCTGACCTTTGCTCCGGAGACTCTTAGCCCGTGATCACGTTCGGTTACAACCTCGTCCCGAACGGCGGAGGTTTGGGTCCCTCCGGAGTCCCTAGCTTGACGTCACCCTTTAGCGGCGTCCCTACTCCCACGATCTCTTTTTCGGAGCTTGCTCTTGACCCGGTGACGTGGGATATTCTGCTCCCGGTTCAAATCCTCCAAGGGCCTCCGGCCGTGATCCAAAAAGTCCGCCAACGGTTCCGGTTTTTCAAAGGGGAGTGGTTTCTTGACCAACGCCTAGGGATCCCGTTTCTCCAAGCCATCTTTATCAAGAGCCCTAGTCAACTCTTGGTGAACGCCATTTTCCAACAAGTCCTAGCAGGGACGCCCGGCGTTGCCTCCGTGACCTCGTTTAGTAGCTCCCTCGATCGCCCCTCCCGTACTCTTACCGTCGATTTCGTGGCCCCTTTGGTTGACGGCTCACAAGTAGTAGCTCAGGCGGAGCCTTTCATTATCGGGATCGCGGCGCAATCCTCGCAACAAAGCCCCGGATAATATGACCACTGGACAATACGTTACCGAGGCCGGCTTTCAACCTCCCACGATCTCGGACCTCGACGCTTTGATCGTGGCGGACCAACGCGCGCTTATCGATCCCAACCTCGACACGGATCCGGACTCTCCTACGGGACAGCTAAACGGGATCTTTGAATCGCACCTCCGCGAGGTTTGGGAGGTTGCCGGGATCGCATATAACGGTTTTGATCCTGACGCCGCGGAGGACTTCACCCTTGATTCCCTTTGCGCCCTCACGGGGACGACCAGGGCGCCTGCTACGCCCTCCCGGTTTACGGCAACCCGTCAAATCGCTTTGACGCTCAATGCAAACACGACCGTCCCCGGATCGGACGGTGTGCCGGGTGCCGGGACCGTCTTTTCCGTCAACGGAAATCCGAGCGTCCGCTTTACCCTCGACACGGACGTTACCTCCACGTCCGCGGGCGTTTATTACGGAGACGCCACTTGCACCGTAACCGGGCCCGTCAACTGTAACGCAAATACTTTGACGGTGATCGTTACTCCCGTCACCGGCCTATTGAGCGTCAACAATCCAACGGACGTGGCACTAGGGACCAACGAGGACAATAATCAGCAATTGCGCCAACGGCGGGAAAATGACCTCCGTGCGAGCGGCGCCGGAACGCTGGACAGTCTCCGCGCCCGAATCTTTGCGATCGTTCTCTCCGATGGGACGGAACCGATCTTGAACGTGACCACGTTTGAAAACGAGGAATTGACCACGGATCCGATTACCGGCAATCCCGGGAAGTCCGTGGAGTGTCTTGTCTTTGACGGTATCGTCCCGGGTTGTCCGAACAATACGATCGCTCAAGTCATTTGGGGCGCCAAGCCGGCCGGTATTCAATTGATCGGCAATACCTCCGGCCAAGCCGTTGACGCGACCGGCGCGCAAAAAACCGTCCCGTTTTCGCGGCCTACTATTATGGCCGTCAAGATGTCTATTTCTATTTCGGTCAATTCGGTTACCTACGCCGGAGACCAAGCCGCATTGACTGAGCTTATCAATTACTTTCAAGAAAAGGTCAATCAAGGCGGCTTGATTCGGTGCAACGATTATGTTACGGCCCTCATGGGCTCCGTTCAGAATTCGGACGGTAGCGTTTCTCAAAACGTGCCCGGAGTCCTGGACGTGACGAATATTCAAATCGCTTTCGTGGGCAACTCTTACCCGGCCTCCGGGACCAACCTTCAACTTTCGATCCGCCAAATGGCCACCCTCGACACTAGCAACATTGCTCTAACCTCCACTCCGGGGAATCCCTGACCATGGCCGCTCAAAAACGTTTTTTTGCCACGACTCCGCGCGCGCCCCGTCCCTCCGTTCCCGCCCGCCGGCCGGCCGTTGTGGAGATCCGCCGGTCTCCGCCGGCCTCAGCCACGCCCGTCCAGGGCTACACCGTGGCCGCGCCCATGCCTCCGGGCTCCCGCGGGTTGGCCATCGGATGGGGCCTCCCGGAGGGCGTGGAGGTGCCCGGGTGGGGCCTCGTCCTCGCGGCGGGAGCGCCCCGGGTCCCGGACCTCCCCGCCGCTCGCCGGGCCATCGGCGCGCATGCGGAGGTCCCTCTTTTGCTCATCGGGAACGGCGCGGGCGTGCAAACCGTTTTTTCGTGTTTCATCGCGAATCAAACGATCACGGTTTGCGGCGCGGCGTTTTTCGGGGACTCGTTTCCGGCGAATGAGTATTCCCTTTCCCTTTGGATCCACTTGGCGGAACGGGCCGCCAACAAGACGGGCCTCCGCCTCTTGACGGACCTCCGCGGCGGGGACAAATCCCTTTCCGCCGTTTTGGGAGGCTCCCAAGCTCCCGCCAACGGCCCGGAGGGAGAATCTCCCACGGCGCGGATCAATCGCCTTTTGGCCGCGGCATTCGGCCCGAAGTCTCCGGCCATGCCGCGGCCGGTCCCGCCCGTGGAGCACCTCAAGGGCTAGAACGTGGGCGCGCACGATCCTCTTTACACGGCCTCCAAGAGCACGGATCACGTTGTCCGGGGATTGGCGCGCCTACTCCAACAATATCAATCCTCGCCTTATCTTCGGGGCCTGCTTACTTCCTATCTCAACCGTATTCAAGACCTCGAAAACGCCCTTTGGGAGGTTATCCTTTACCGCTTGCTCCCGAACGCGAGCGGGATCCAGCTAGACAAACTTGGCAAGATCGTTGGCCGTGGACGAGGATCCCTCAACGATTCCAACTATGTCCTAGCGATCCAAGCGGAGATTGCGATCAATAGGTCGGATGGGACTCCCGACCAAATGATCAATATCGCCACCCTCTCTTTGCCTCCGGGCGACGTTTTCACGTATTCCGAGGCTTATCCCGCCGTTGCTCTTTTCTTTTTGATTACCGTGGAGACCTCGGTTAATATCGCCTTGCTTTTCCAAAGCCTCGTCCGGTCTAAGCCGGGAGGCGTTAAGCTCATGCTCAACTATCTTACGGCGCTCCCGGCAGACTCTTTCACGTTCTCCCCTATCGCCGGTCCGGTCGCCTCCACGACTCAAGGGTTTTCCGATTTCTACAATCCAGGGACGGGCGGCTTTTTCGCCGGGTCCCTTTCGACGTAAAAGGGTTTTCCCATGCCTGCAACGGCGTTTCCGTCCAGTGTCCCGCGTTGGGCCGATGGGGGGACCAATACTCCAACCAACGTCGTCCAACCTCCGGAGCATTCGTCCTCAATTCCGGCATGGGCCGCCGGACCTTATGCCGTTGCCGATACCGTAGTGAGGGCCGGCAACGAGTATATCGTCCTTTCGATCGCGGGGACGGGGACCTCCACGACCGGCCCGACGGGGACGGGGACCACGACGGACAACCCCGGGGCAAACCAAGTGGTTTGGGGGTTTGTCACGGCAACCCCTATCACCAAGGATTCCGGTTGGCTTCCCAATACCCAACCTCCCGCGCAATGGTTTAACTGGATCCATTTCTGGACGTATCAATGGATCCTTTGGGTTCTCAACCTCCCCAATCAACTCTTTTCGTCCACGGGTACGAACGGCGTTGGTCCGTGGACGGCGCGCCACGAATTCACCGGAGGTGCCGATACCCTCGGACCGGCCGTCAAGGTCACGGCGGGAGGCACAGGGACGACCGGGATCGATGCCACGGGCGGCGCGGGCTCCGGGATCACGAATCCAGGCCCCGGCCTCGTTGGACGAGGCGGCGCGGGCTCCGGAGGACTCGGGGCGGCGGGCGTCCAGGGCTACGGCTCCGGCGTTGGTCAAGGTGGCCTTTTCACGGGCGCGCCCGGTTCCGGGAGCGTGGCCGGCGCGGACGGCCTCTATTCCACGGGTGGACTCGGGGCCAATGGCGCTACTTGTTGGGGCGGCGCGGCCCCGACCGGCGGCGGGACGGGTTGCGGCGTCCAAGCAAACGGCGCGGCCGGAACCGGGGGAACGGGACTAGAGGCCAACGGCGGCGAGTATCTTGGAGGTCTAGGTGGCGGCAACGGCGCGCAATGTTCCTCCGGCGGCGGCAACGGGATCGGATGTATCGGAATCGGGACCGGGACCGGGGCCGGCCTTGCGGGCGTTAGTTTCGGAGGAAGCGGTCCCGGCGTCCAGGGGGACACGTCCACGGGGACCGGGCCCGCCATGCAAGCAAACCCGCCCGTCAACGGAACCGGCCTCGCAATCCTGCAAAACGGACAAATCGTTTACTCCGGAACCCGTTTCACCCCTGGCACGGATCCCGGGCACAACGATTCACAAAACGCTTTGACCGGCTATAAGGCTTGGGGCCTCTATTCCTGGACGGGGACGGCGATCTCCCTCTTGGACAATTACGCCCTTTCCGCGGCCGTGCATTCGTTTACGATCAATTCGTGGGCCAACGGCCATGCCTACACCGTGTCCACGGAGGTCTATGAAACGACGTCCGGATCCGGGATCTGGTCCGCTCAAAACTCCGGGACCTCGGGAGGCTCGAATCCGTTTACCGGAGGTCCAACGCCGGGGACCACGACGGTAAACGACAACGGCATTACGTGGCTTTTCTTGGGCGTAGGCTTGCTAAATTGCCTCCGCGTCACGTTCGCCCGGCCGATGTTTTCGGCAAACTATAAAGTGGACGTGGATATCGTCCAACCGACGTCGGAGACCGTTACGGGCCTCATGCTCGCTTTCGGTCCGTACAGTTTCACGGCCGGCTTGAATGCCGGGGCGATTTACAACCCGGTCCGCTATCAGGTTGCCAACCAAACCGCGAACGGGTTTGATCTGTTCTTCTTTACTTGGGTCACGGCGGAGGCCGGATCGACCGATCCGTTTATCTGCGATCTAACTAATACGTTTTCGCAGTTTGCGCCGCCTCAATTCACCGTCTTTTTTGGTGTCGTGGGCCGGCAAGCGGCCTAGCAAACGCACCAAACGGAGACCTCTCCGACCATGACCGGCCCGTAAAAACCGGGCCCAGCGTCCGCCGGAGAAAAGTCTTTCTGGCAAACGGCGTCATACTGCGGCGTCCGCGCAAATTGCGCCGCCGGAGTCCCGCACGCCTCCGAACAAACCCAAGCGGTCAAGAGTGTAGGACAAGCGAGGCAAGGCACGATCGGGCCTCCGTCCTCGTATTGACACACGGGACCCTCCCCGCCCATGCCTCCGCCGCCGGTTCCGGAGGTCTCCAAGCCTCCGCATGCCTGAGCGGCCAAGGTCAAAGCGAGGCCCACGATCCAAAACGCGCGTTTCATGTTCTCCCCTTTCACCGGCCCAAGAGGGCACGGACCGAATCAATCGCTTTTCCAAGCTCCGCGATATCATTGATCGCACGCTCCAAGGTGCGCTTGCCGATCTTCAATTCTTGCGCCGTGTAAGTAATCGTTTTCCGGCGCCGGTAAATCTCTTTTACCCGTTCGATCTCCGAATCGAACCGGGCCCGATCTTCCTCCCTCCACGTGTCGAGGTTGCGACGAAACGCGGTAACTTTCCCCGTGGCCGTGGCTTTCGGTCTAGGCATGCTTTCACCTTGCGCCGGACGTGGCGCGCCGTCAACTCAATCGATCGGCCTCTTGGGGCCTCGCCTTCCGGGGCGCGCGGTTTCGTGGAACGTGCTCCGGACCTCCGCATTAGGGTCCGCCGCCCTGACTTGGGCCTCCGCACGTTCGGCCCGTCTCCGCCATTCATCCGCCTCCGCCTTGTATTTCTTGGCCGCATCCTTCCAAAGGCCATCGGTGTTAATGTGGAACGAAAACGGGCCCGGCTCAATCCCCCCCCCCATTCACTTTGAAACCGTGCTTTTTCATGAGGCGCGCCGCGAGAACGGCGGAGGTCCGGGATTCTTCCTCGGTAGCTGCCTCGTCCGCCGCGCGCGCCAAGAGCGCCCGGACCCGTTCCAGGGGATCGGCCATGGCTAGCTAGCCCTCCGGGCCGCTTGACGCTCCGCCGTCCACTCATCCCATGTCTGAGGGAGGCCGGCCGGCCACTTGACCACGACGCGGGACAAGACCGTTTGCGGGCGGCCGTCGCGCTCTCCTACGCATAATCAGCGGGGACGATAGCGCCGGGCCGGTGACAATCGGTGCGGGGGGTTGCCATGCCGGAGAGTATGCGTCACACGTGGCGCACGGTCAAGAGAAAAAATCGCGTCCCCGGTCGATTCTTCCGGGCCCAGGAAAACGCTTTTACTTCGGGGATTTGGCTAGATGGGGAGGCGATCGTACGCGACGAACGCCTCCACGTGGCCGGCCGTACAGGCGGCGAGCGCTTCCGTTCCGTCGGACCCGGTATAGGTCGGCGCGTAGCCCATGACGGCCGCCGCGGAGCCGGAAATGGTCAGGGTTGCCCCGGCGCCGCTTTGGTCCGAGTAGATCGAAACCTTCGCCGGGTCCCGGCCGTTGTCTGCCGCGAGGGACGGCGATCCGCCCTCCGTGACGGCCACGATCTCCGCGATGACGTCCGAGATCGTGGCGGGCGTGCCGAACGTCACGGAGTAGGCCGGGGAATCGTTGCTCTGAACGTTGAGCGTGAGGCCAGCCACGGCGGAGGGCGTGAAAGCGGACGAGTCCGCAATCGCTTGCGTCGGGACGGCCGCGTTGCTCAGGGTGAGGACCACGGATGCCGCACCGATCGGGCCCTGCGCGGAATCGTCCACGTTTTGCCCGGCGAGCGTTTGGCCCACGGCCTCCGTTGCGAGGTTGACCGGCGATCCCCCGGGTTGCGTGAGGACGATCGAGGCCGTGATCACGTGCCCGGCCGGGGACAGGAACGCCACGGGGTTTTCGTAGGCGGCCCCGACGTTCGCGCCCCCGATCGATGCCGCGGCCCCCACGACGCTCCCGCGGTAGTAGGCCCCGGGCGGCATGGTTTGCGGCGCCGTTGAGTAGACGGATCCGGCCCCGGCGAGGTCCGAAACGTCGATCTTGAAGCAGGCCAGGAACAGACGATCCGGGCCGGAGGTAACGTCACCCTTCATTGGATACTCCCGTCAACGAGCATATACGGGCCCGCCTCCGTTTTCGGAAATTGCGACGTCGAAAGAACGATCGAAAGACCTACCCTGAAACCGACGCCTCCCGGTTCGTCATCGAAAACGATCTCGTCCGGAATCCCGGACGTATGCTCCACGGTCCTCGGTTCGTGGAGAAAGGTTACCGAGCCGTTCGCCGGAACCGTTGCCGATCCCTGCAATAGCTGGACGTAGTAGGTACCCGTGGGCGCCGTCGCGTCGAGGGTTACATGCGTGGAGAAGTGATCTCCCGGCCGCCCGGATAGGAGCAGACTGGAAACGAGAACTTGGCCCGACGTTACGCTTTGACGGTTTCCCACATAAGGATCGTATGATCCTCTTGCATGGGTGTCAAAGCGTTTTCGCTAGACGGGCCGCCACACCTTGGGGGATACGGAATTGTCCGCCATGAGGATCAGGCGGCCGTAAGCGCCGGAGACCGTGGTCACGCCTCCCCCGAGCGTATCGGAGCCGGCCGGGACCGGAGTGACGGCGTTGGCGGAGGTAGTGGTCACCGTGAAACCGATCCGCTTGCCGTGATTCCCGGCGCCGATGGCCGGCAACGTAACGGAAAACGCTCCCGCGTGGGAGTCGCACGGATACTCCGTCCCGATGACCGCGGGCGCCGGGTCGGCCGTGATCACGGCCGAAAGGCTCAGGGCATAGCCCGTTGCCGAGGTAGCGCTCGCCGCCGCCGCAGTTGCGGACGTGGCCGCATTCGTGGCGGAGGTTGCCGCCGCCGTCGCGCTGGTAGCGGCGGACGTGGCGGACGTGGCCGCATTCGTGGCGGAGGTCCCGGCGGACGTCGCGCTTGCCGCCGCCGCGGAGGCGGAGCTTGCCGCGGACGCATCACCCAATCGGCGGGATATTGGGCGTTCCCGGCGTTGACCGGATCGACCGTGAGATCCAGGGGCATCGATCCCCCGGCCACTTCCTCTTGCCAGAATTGACGGGCCATCGTGGCACCTCCGGCCCTATGTTCGGCCGGAGGTGCGGCGCCGTCAAATGGTTTTCATGCCGCGGAGTAGCGGGCGCCCGCGCCGCGCTTGCCGTTGTGCTTGATCTGGCCGGACTTAAGCCCGGAGGCCCATGCCCGATCGAAGTCCGGGGCCGCGAGACTCGCGCCGCTCCTCACAGTTTCCTTGGTCGCCTCCGAAGCGAGGGAACGGAGCACCTTGACGATCTTGGCCACGTTCGGATCCGGCTCCGCCTCAACGGGCCGCTTGGGCGTGGGGGGCGTCGTCGGTTCACCGCGCAACGCGATTTCCGCCGCGGCCCCAAGATTCCCGATGTATCCCTGAGCGATCTTGATCGAATCCTCCAACGTCTTTGCGAGCGCGGGATCCTGAGAAAGACAGAAGTTGACGATCGGCAACATTTCGGCCGTGAGTTTCATTGTTCGACCCTCCAACGCCCAAAGGCCCGGCCTCGGATGAGGTGCGGGCCGGTTGCCTTTGGGCCGGAGCTACTTCGCCTTATCGGCCTTCCCGTCGCCCGTGACGATCTTGCCGGCGCGGCCACGATGAGGGAGGACGCGGTATTTCGTTCGCTTGGTGGCCATGGCGCTACCGCGACGAGACACCGAACGCCGTAACGGCCGCACGGTCCCCGGAAACCTTCGTATTGGGGCGCGAGGCGCACAACCGGATCGCCTCCCGGACGTCCTCCGCGCTCAGGTTGTCCCGGCGCGGAAACCAAGTCAGGAACGCCGTTTCCTTCCAGTCGCCCGTGACGTTATCCCGGATCCCGAGGGACCACGTTGCGCGATCCTTGTCCCTGACATGATCGTAACGACTGTCCGGGATCGACTCCGATTCGAGCGTGATGCGGATATGAAGGTTCATTCGTTCCGCCTTTCTTGCCCTCCACTATGCGTCACACGTGGCGCACGGTCAAGAGGAAAAGTTAGCGGCCGGTCGATTTCCTCCGCCGGGCGTTTCGCCCCGGGGCCGGGGCTCCGTCAAAGCGTTTTTTCTCTTGACGCCCGGCCGATCGTTGTGCCTCGCGCGCCCGATGCTCTAGATCCGCCTCGGGAGAAAAACGACGGTCGACAGAAAAAAGACCTTGCGCACATTCGGGACGCGCCCTACCATTCTAACACCAAGGCGAAACCCGCCGGGAGGCTACATCATGGCTCAGACGCAGGCTCAGAAGGCGAAGATCAAGGCGGCGAAGGATGCGCTCCGGGACGGGCTCCGGACCGTCCTCGCAATGGAGGACATGCTCTTGGAGGCGAAGATCGCGGCGGCCATGGCCGTGGCGCGCCTCATCAAAGACGCGGAGGACCCGGGGCCGCACAAGATCCGCCTCGGGCCCGATTCCGTGGCCCTCTACACGTTCCGCAAGGAAGGGGAGTACATGGGCGACAAGGACGGCGCGCCCGTCAAGCCCGGCGCGGACGGCAAGCTCCCGGAGGGCGCCAAGCCGTTCCCGTTCTACGCGGTCAAGGTGACGGACCTCTCCGACGAGGACAACGAGTAGCGGCAACTGCGGCGCGGCGGGGGCGAGGGCTCCGCGGTCCCGGACAACCGGGGCCCGGAGCCTTTCGAGTTAGGAGCCGGCGCGCGGCGAGTCCCGGACGGGTTATAGCGGCGCCGGTTCTTTTTCGGCTTGACAATGCGCCACGTCCGGCGCTAAGGTGAGAACATGAAACAGGACGAGATCAAGATCGACGGTGTTTACCGCACGCGCATCAATGGGAAGATTTGCGACGTCAGGATCACGGCCCGACGCGAGGAAGCGGGTAACCCGAAACCGTGGCCCTACCGCGGCAATAGAAAGCGCACCGTTTTCGATTGGGTCCGGCTCAATCCTCCCCCGGACGCAACCAAACTCCGGGGCTCCGATGTTGCCGCGTCTCTGCACCCGGCGCGGCACGTCCAGGCACCGGAACCGGAGCCGTCCCCCGGCGGAGAACCTGTCCCGGAGCGCGGGGACCGGCCCACGATCGATCCGGTCGGCACCCTGCAACGGGTCCGGCGTTACGAGGTCTCCACGCTCCCGGATCCGGACAGTCGGCCCACGCCGATCCCGACCGGGGACGAGGACGATCGTTGCCGGTGCTTGACTCCGCTCCCGGGTCCGGAAAACGGTTTGCCGTCCGGCTATTGTGGCCGGTGCGGAAAGGCGGCCGTGTGAACCCGGCCAAGCACAAGTCCCCGGATCCGCGCTACCCGTTCCGGGGACCGTTCCCGGATTCCTGGACGGCCCACTACCTCACGCCTCGCAAGGACCGGCGCCGTTTCACGGAGCACGTTGCCGCGGAACGGATTCTAGCGCCGGCTCCGCGCGATCTCCGCAGCTAGCTCCCGGGCCAGTTGCCAATGTCCGATCTCGGGAGCGTCCACTACCTCACCCCTGCCTTTGCCTGTAGCGCTCGCACCGTGCGCAAGTCCTCCGCGCTCAGGGCGGATAGGTCCGGTCCAACCTCTACCCTATCCAATGCCTCGCCCATAATCAGCCTTTCGAGGCGGATTCCAACCATGCCGGCGCGAATGGCCTCCCGCGGAGTGACGGCGCCCGGAAAGCCTTGCGCGGTCTTGGCCACCTTGACCAAGGCGCCGATTTCGAGCCTCGATAGTTCTTGGAGGTCCCGGCACAAGGTCAATTGACGCTTGGCCACTTGCTCCGCGGATTCCTCCGTCACGCGCTCAAAGGTTGCCGTGCGGATTTCGGATAGGTGCTCGTCCCAAAACCGGGCGCGGGCGGACCAATAGCATTCCGCGGCCATCGCCTCTAGGCGCGCCCATGAAACCGGAGCGCGGAGGCGATTTAGAGTCCTCGGTTGGTCAAGTGCTAGGTAGTCCTGGAACAGTGCCCACCCTAGGTCACTGTCCCATGGTTGGCGCGCCCACGGCCGCTCAAGGTCGTATTCCGTCGCGCTCATGTCTCGCATTATGCGAGCGGGCGACGGTCAAGGCAAAGCCTTTTAACGGCTCTCCGGGAGGTCCGGCGCGGCGTCCGGCTCCGTTTGAATCCCCTCCCGAATAGCACGGAGCAAGCGCGTCCGTGCGCGCGCCAAGATTGCTTGGGCCGCAACCTCCCATCTCTCTTGAGTCATGCGCCCGCCGGGAGATTGGCCCAGCATGTCCCAAGTGGGCATGGGCCTATCGTCGAACGTGAGGCCCGGCTTTCCGTGGGCGTAATATGCCTCGTATCCCTCTTGTCCCGGCGTCTTGGCTTGGCTCATGCCCTGGACAATAGCAGGGCTCCCGCCATGAGCGCAAGCGCCCAAAGCGTCCACGCCACACGACCCCAATCTAGCTCCGGAGGTCCCATCGCAAACCGGCTCATGCGCGGAGACTAGAGCCGGCCGGGCCCGTCCGAAAGCGGCGCAAACACTTTTACCGCTCGGACAAATACGGATATTCCAAGATAAGTTTTCCCTACATCTACCCACACGGATATTGCTGGATCTTGCCTCGTTTGAATATCCAAAAGCCCGGACGAGGGTCAATATTTTGCGTGCTCATTTAATATCCTAAAAGAGAGGCAAGTGAGAGGCCGTAACCTCGCGGAACCCTTAATAAATAGATCGATTCCTCTCACGCCCTCAGTTACTCACTAGGAGGCATGAGGAAGTTAGAAAAATGTTCCGTGTAGGATGATGTAGACAAGCAAGCAATGATTTGAAAAAGGGGTCACAAAATAGCCCTGAGCGCTGCCCTGAGCACGGTACTGAGCGGCCTGGCACGCTAGGCGCACCGATACTCCGCTTGTGCCTTGACACGGCCTCAAGGGTCGGCTTACGCTCCGACCATGACGGGAGATACCGAGGCCGGGGCACGACTCCGGGAGGCGCGCCGCGCCAAGGCTAACGCAGGATTCCGAAACGGAGCAAACGAGGGCAGCGTCCTTTAGGGTCAAGCCCTATGGGAGAACGGCAAGACGGCGATCCCCCTGCGCGCCTTGAAAGCCCTTTGTGCCCTCTATGGCACGACTCCTAACGACGTCCTAGGGCTAGCGGCGTGATCATTTCCACGTTCAAGACGGCCCACGACAATCAACCCAAAGAGGTTGACCTCTCATGGGAGGCGTTCGTGGCCTCCGTGGGGCCGCATAGATTCGATTTCGCGCACGACGCGAAAGACGCCGGGGCGTTGCCCATGTTCTCCCCGGCGCGCTATCCCCCGGGCAAGCCCCGGCGCTTGGAGAACGTGGTCTCCGTAGCCTTCGGAGTCCTGGACGTTGACCATGTTTCGGCCGGGCAACTCTTGGAGGTTATCCGTAAGGTTGAGCCATTTAACGCGGTCCTTTATACGACGTGGAGTCACTCCAAGAATCTCCACGAAAAAGGGCTATGGTCGGCTAGGGTTTGTGTAGAATTCACGCGGCCAGTAGAGGCGCGGGAATGGCGCAAATTCTGGCCTAAATTCGTCGCTTACTTCGGAATGGTCGCGGATCCGAAATGTAAAGACGCCTCCCGCCCCTATTTCGGCGCCTTTGCCCCTCCCGGGTCCGAGCATGACGCGGAATACGTCACTTTCCGCGGCAAAGCGTTTGACGTCGATTCCCTCAAATCCACGGACGTCCCCCGCGTGGTCCAGGGGACCCAAAAGATTACCCGGGATCGCCTCGATAGGTTGGCCCAGCGTTGGAAACGCGCAAAGGACGAATGGCGCGCCACGATGGGGGAGGCCCTGTCCCGGCTCTGCAAAGGCGAGCCGTTCGCGGAACAGGGCAACATTGACAATACCGTTTTCCAACTGTGCCAAGACCTCGCGGAGGCATTTCCCAACGCGGAGGCGATGAGCATTGCGGAGCATTTCGCGCAATCGCTCCAAGTCATGGCGTGGAAAGGGGAATACACCGTCGAACGGGTGGCCCAAAAGCTAGAGCGTGCGCTAGCCGAACGGGCGCAAGAGGCGGAGGACGAGGACGAGGCCAAACGCACGGAACAGAAACTCCGCATCCGCCAAGCTTTCGCCCATGTCGATCCTACCCGGGATTGGCCCTATACCGAGGACGAGATCGCGGCCATGGCTCACAAATTGGGCGTGGCACTAGACGAAATGGCCAAGCGTTGGCTAATCCAGCGCGGAAACCTATTCTACGTTTTGGGACCCGGAGCCATTTACGGAGAGGCTTATACGGACAAGGACATCGGTAACGCCGTGCTCCGGGACCTCGCGCCGGCATGCTCGGCGGGAGTAGCCCTATGGTTGGAGACCGATACGGGGAATGTCCGTAAGGGCCTCTCGCAATTGATGTCGGAATATGGCTCCGTTGCGACTAACTATCTTTTGGACCTCCGGGCGCAAGAGGCGACCTACGAACAGTCACACCGGCTTTTCATCGAAGCGCCTTGCCCTATCCGCCCCCTGACGCCCGCCTATGATCCCGACGTCGCGGTATGGCTAGAGATCCTTTGCGGCAAGAAAACGGAGGACGTCCTTAATTGGATGGCCCTAACCACGTTCCTTGACGAAACGTGCGCGGCGCTAATGCTCACGGGCGCAAAAGGCACGGGTAAAAGTCTTTTCGCCCATGGCATGGCCCGGCTTTGGCGGACCTCCGGCCCGGTGCCCCTGACTTCCGCCATGGGGGACTTTAACGATGCCCTTGCACGTTGCCCCCTACTGTTCGCGGATGAGCAACTCCCCAAGGATTTCCGAGGCTACGGCCGGACCGCGGAGCTACGGGAATTGATCGCGGCCCGGTCCCGCCCCTTCAAAAAGAAATTCTATCCGGAGACGGTGATCCTCGGTTGTACCCGGCTTGTGATTGCCGCCAATAACGAGGATATCCTAGCCATCGTTGAAAACCTGTCCGTCAACGATATCGAGGCCATCGGGGACCGTTTCTACCATGTCAAAGTCCGGCCGGAGGCGGCGGAATTCCTCGCGGCCGTGGACGCTCCGGGGTTTGTCGTGGAGGACAGGATCGCCCGCCATGCGCTTTGGCTGAGGGACAATTACCGGATCCGCCGGGAGGGTCGATTCCTCATCCGTCAACCCGACCGGACCTTTTACCGCGCCTTGACTACCAAGACCGGGATCCGGTCCTCGGTTTGTCAATGGCTAGTCGGTTATCTCCGTGATCCGCGCCGGGTGGATATCGGCAAGACTTATCAGGCCCGGATCTCAAAAAACCGTTTGCTCGTAACCACGCGCGTCATTTTGGATAACTGGCAACTTTACGTGCCCAACGAGGCCACTCCGTCAACGGGCCGCCTTGCTCAGGCTATCGCCGGACTATCCCGGGAGGACCGGCCGCACCTCAATATCCCCGGGAGCAAGGGCGCATTGAATTACCGCCACATTGACACGGATCATATCGTGGCGTGGGCCCAAGAAACCGAATTCGCTACCTTGGAAGAAATCAAGGCGGCTTTGGCCGTCGATACGGAGGATCGGGTATGCAAGGCTTGATTGACACGTTTTGGGGGTATCGCTTTTTCCGGCGCGTGCGTCGCCTCCCGCGGCGCGAGGCATGGGCCGCCGCTCGCCGCCTTGCCGGGTACGTGGTCACGTTCCCGGAGCTACGGGACCGGGCGCCCATGTTCCGGCGGCCCTGGACCGGGGCGGAGGCGTTTGCCGTGGCCCTCTTGATTTGGTCCGTGGTCCTCGTTGGGGCGTTGGTCGGCCCGGCCGTGACGTCCCGTGGATCGACGCGGATCCACGCGAAATAAGGCTTGACCGGCAAGCCTGGATCCGGATACGTTCTAGTCATCCCACGGACGGAGGCCGATCGATGCGTGCGCTCAGGGACCCGTATTTTGCGATCATTGCCCGATGGTTGGCGTTCTTCCGATCGCCCGCGGTTTTCCTGTCACCGGACGTGGAGCAGGGGCCGGCGCGGAGGCGCTAGCCCGGTGCGGGCGCCGTAATGGCTAGCGGGCGCTCCCGGTGTGGCCGGCCCGGGGACCGCGAAAATACTTTTACCCGGGCCGCGGAGAAAGGGGATCGGAGGTGCTTATGTCTCGCAAGAGACTGCGCACACTAGGTTAGCCGGTTGAACCGGCATGGGCCCGAAGCAGGGCGGGCCCACCAGGGCGCGTGGCGGAATCGGCATACGCACCGGATTTAGGTTCCGGCGCCGCAAGGCATGAGGGTTCAATCCCCTTCGCGCCCACCCGTAAGAGCATAAATGGTTGCTCTAGAAAAGGACGCTCGCCGGTTGTGGGCGTACGGAAAGCCGGTATCCCGTGAAGTGTTGCCCCGAGCGAATCGGGATTAGTAGTGAGTCCTAATGGGCGATCGGGGCCCAATTCAGAAGGGAGGTCATGACCGAAAACCGCTAGCTCCCGAAACGAACGGACCCGGAGCCTCATCCGCCGGGGACGTGGAGCGTTCGTCCAAGGGCAGGACGGGGGACTTTGAATCCCCTAATCAAGGTTCGATTCCTTGACGCTCTACTAAGAGTCCGGCGTTTTTCCCCGATATCCTTGTATAAGAGGGGCAAACACCGGGCATCCGGCCCGGCTCTGTTTGGGAGTCGTGGTCACGGCCCGTTAGCTACTTGGAGAAGCGCCGCCCTAATACGGCGGAGGTTGCCGGTTCGATTCCGGCACGGGCCACGATGCAACTCTATATCGCGGGAGGCTCGGACGAACGGCTAACCGTTGTCCGGCCGCTCATTACCGAGGCGAAGGATTGCGGTTTGATCGTAACCTATGATTGGACCCGCTCTCCTGGTTATGATCGGCCCCTGACGCCCGCGGAGGTAAAAGAGCAAGCCTTGCTTGACCTCCAAGGCGTCGCAAACGCCGATCTCGTTTGGTATGTCGCCCCGGAGGCAAAGTCCGAAGGGAGCGCCGTGGAGCTTGGCGCGGCCCTCATCCGAGGAAAGCCGGTTATCGCCTCCGGCCCCCATGCCCTCCGCGAGTCCAGGATCTTTGCGCTGCTAGCGCACCGGATCTTTGCGACGCATGACGCCGCTTTCCGCGCGATCCGGATCTTCGCCTCGCACCCGACGGCCTACCTTGACCTTTTTTCCGGACCGCGACGTCAAGATCATACCTCCGCAAGTTACGGGAATGGTTGGGAATGTCCCGCGGAGTGGGCGGAGTTGCTCAAGAAAACGTAAACTTTTTGCAGGCCGGTTCCCGCGAAAAAACGGTTTTAGGGCCCTGGCATGAATCGTGCTCCAAGGCCCAGCGTCGAACGTGACGCACGGAGGCTAGACGAACATGACCAAGGCGGCGAGCAAGACGGCGGAGACGGAGACCAAGGCCCCCAAGGGCAAGGCGAGCAAGGCGGCCCGATGGGGCGAGGCCGATCCGCATGACCTCCGGATCGTGGGCCTGGACCCGGGATACCGGGAGGGGGAGTCCGGGTTCAACGCGGAGCTTTACGAGGCGGACCGGATCGGGCGGCCCAGCGATGACGCCGTGGCCATGTTCCGGGAGCACGGGTGCGATCCGGTGTGCGTCATCCGGAACACCTTGGGCGCCCTCATCGTGGCCAAGGGCCGCCAACGGACCATGAGCGCCCGCATCGTGGCGGACACGGACAAGACGGCGATCAAGGTGTTTTACTTCGTTCAAGAGACCTCGGACGCGCTGGACGTCACGCGGGAGAACGAGTTTCGCAAGGTGCGGACGCCCCTGGAAAAGGCGAATCACGCGGCCCGCCTCGCGCGTCAGGGATACAAGGAAGCGGAGATCCTGTCCGCCTTCTCCACGGACGGCGCCAAGAATATTACCAAGATGACCTTGATCAATTGGAAGCGCGCGGCGAATTGCTGCCCCGCTATCCAGGCCCGTTGCGAGGCGGGGGAGATCGCTATCACCGTCCTCTATGAGATCGGCAAGATCGGTTACAACGACAAGGACATGAGCGCGGAGGACAAGACCGCGAAACAGTTGGACGCGCTGGCCAAGATCGAAGCGGAGGGCGGGACCCTCAAGGGCAAGGCCGGCCGGCGCAACGCTTCGGAGGCGGCGGAATCCTCCGGGGAGACGGACGAGGGCTCCGGCGAGGCGGACGAGGGCTCCGGCGGCGGCAAGCGTGCGAAGTCCGCCAAGTTGTCCCCGGAGGTGCTCCGGGAAATGGCCAAGACTTTCGAGGCGGACGAGGAAGAACCGTTTACGGACAAGCTCCGCGCGGTCAAGGACGGCCCCTTGGTCCCCTCGCGGGAATACGTGGACGGGGACTATCAGAAGATCACAGGTGCCTTGCTCGCCGCGATCGTGGGGGACGACCCGTCCGGGGAGGGTCTCCGGGATTTCCCCTCCGTCTACAAGCACGTCAAGCGCTACCTCCGCTACCTCCGTTCCGCCACGTGACGGCGGGCCGGCCATCGGCCGGCGGAGGAAAGGTGCGCACGGTGCGATCCTGCCCGGAATCGTTCGCCCCTTCCCTCCGCCAACCGGGAGGCACCATGAGCAAGATCGGCAAACTGTTTTTCTGTGATTGCGAAACGACGGATCTCCCGGACAACGATCCGGAGGCGGAGATCATTGAGATCGCTTGCGCGATCCTGGACGTCGAAACGTGGCGCGTTTCGGGAGAATGGTCTACCCTCGTCCGCCACTCTCGCCCCTATGGGGACCTCACGGCCGCCACGTTCTCCAAGGTGAATTTCGGGAACGCGCTGGATCTGGATCTGGCCGTGGCGGGCCTCTTCCGGCGTTGGCGGGAGTCCGGCGGCGCGTGGATCGGTCAAAACCCCGATTTCGATCGCGGCATGCTCAGGCCCGCCGCCCGTTCATGCGGCGTCCCGTGGCCGCACAAGCCGGAAGTGGATTACCACGTTTTCGACGTCGCAAGCATGATGCTTCCCTATCTCGTCCGCGGCGAGGTTGGAGGCGTGGGCCTGAAAACCACGCGCGTTTGGGCCGGATGCCAGGGGGAGCAATCACACCGGGCAATGGGCGACGTCAGGGATACGATCCGCGTGTTTTCAAAGATCATGGGAGCGCAACCGGACGCTTTGCCGGGATACTGATATGCACCCGGGCGCCCACATTTGGGAGCTTGCGCGGGACCTCGGACTAGCCGGAACCGAGGCCGAACGCCAACGCTTGACGTTGGAGATCCAAGCATTCCAAGCCACTTGCGCCCATGTGCCGAATCCGGAGCACCCGGAGAGGTGCTACAAATGCGGCTTGCCCAGCGCGCCGGCCGCGGAGCCAAAGCCGGGGCCGGTCAAGGTTCGACGTCCGCCCCTGGACGTCCGGCGGATCGCATGATTAGGTCCCTATACACGGCAAATGATAACGCTTTGACGCCGTGTCATGGCGTGCCTTTTGAGGAAAGGATTTACGCGGCCGGCGAGGGTGAGATCGTGGATTGTTGCCCGGTTTGCGAGGCCGTTTATTTCGTGCTTACTGACGCAGGTTGGATTAGAGTGGATCCCGCCGACTATGCCTAGGGACGACTCCGCACCCGAGGGATCGATCTCCGCCTCCGCGCTAGAGGCGTTCGATCTCTGTCCTCGCAAATGGGCGTGGAGAAAACTTGACGGTGTGAAGGTCCCTTCCTCTCCTAGCGCGGCTTTCGGTTCCAGTGTCCACGCGCAAATTGAGCGATGGCTAATCCACGGGACGCCATTTGACCTAACCACGGAGGCCGGGGAATGCGCCCTAGCGTGTCTCCACTTGCTTCCCAAGCCGGGAACGCCCGGCATGAGGGTTGAAAAGTCTTTTATCCTAAAAGCTTGGGGCCTTACCTTTTTCGGATACAAGGATATTGAGCTTGTGGACGGCCCGAACGCCGAAACGGACCTAGGAATCCCGGAGGTATGGGATCATAAGACCACGGGTGATCCCAAGCGTTGGGCCCATTCGCCGGAGACGCTCCTAGAGAATCTCCAAGCCGGTCTTTACGCGGCTCATACGATGGCCTCCACGGGCGCGAATTCCTGTAACCTCGTTTGGAATTACGTTAAGTCCAAGCCGCCTTACAAGGCCGGCCCAACGGTGCGCCTAACGGTAACGCGGGACACGATTACTCCCACGTTGGCTAGGATTAGAGACCTAGCCGAAACGATGCACCTAATCAGACTTTCGGGTTTGCGGGCGAAGGATCTCCCGTATAACGCCGGAGCTTGCGAGGCGTTCGGCGGATGCGCCTATCAAGCACATTGCAACTTGACTCCGCAAGAACGGATGGCCTCAATCATGGGATCGATCTCCGACGAACAGCGGGAAGCGCTCAAGAGGAAGCTTGCGGAAAAGATGGGGGGCGCGGGCTCCGACGTCAACCCGCCGGCCGATTCCTCCGGGTGGCGCAAGTCCGATGACGGACATTACCACTTGAACCCGGCCACGAACGCTTGGGAGCCGATTCCGGCCGCTCCCCCGCCGCCCCCTCCCCTGCCGGCCGCGCCGCCTCCGCCCCCGCCGGCCGATTCCTCCGGGTGGCGCAAGTCCGATGACGGACATTACCACTTGAACCCGGCCACGAACGCTTGGGAGCCGATTCCGGCCGC
>Ga0307474_10000215_pt1 | contig 42154 bp, 60 predicted proteins | sample atmos_gasesECM1C_2_FD_203312 | JGI IMG/M metagenome (GOLD analysis project Ga0307474, IMG submission 203312) | Hardwood forest soil microbial communities from Morgan-Monroe State Forest, Indiana, United States - atmos_gasesECM1C_05 | ecosystem: Environmental > Terrestrial > Soil > Temperate... | reverse complement strand
GATAGCATCCAACACAGCGAACAGAATCAGGAGCGCAATCATGGGCTTACCAACAGGACGCCCTAACGACGCTTGCGCGTCAGGGCCAGTCTGCCCCTTGACGGCCTCAGTGAACTGACCCGATACTGACTTACCTGCTTGTGCATCATTTGTCATGTTTGTAACCCTCCCGTACCGTAGCCACTGTGACGTACGGTACACTGCGCGAGGGTCACTCACGCTTACAGTTACGCCTGCGCTCGCGCTCTTCACGCTCTTGGATGACTGCTACTACCGCAAAGAACAGCATCCAAAGCAGCGTATATCCAATGATATCAAGCATATACGTAACCCTCCCACAGTGTACCGTAGCCACGCTACGGACAGACCGCCGTTTTATTGCCGCTGGCACCTGACCACAGCGCCGGTATTGGCTCTCTCTGCATACGTTTGTGAAGGCGAACCGCACATAGCGTTTTCTCTCGCTAGCGGTGCGTCGGAACGCACATACAGCAAAGCAATACTCTCGCGGACAATACGCGAATCGGATTCCCCACACTATCCCACACTTTCTCTGCGGCTTACCCGTAACACGTAGCACGATTGCTCCGCTCGCAATGCGCGGAATGGTACCACGTGCGCCAAAATGGCTAATTGGTGCGCAGTGTGCCAAGATAGTGACTCCCACACATAGGCGCGGTTATCATTGCACGAATTACCATGCACACGGTTGCGAACTAATGTGCACATGGGCAATGCCCTATGTTCACCCAACGTATGGGAAGCGAACCCAGAATGTACGGTGTGCGAGTGACTACCCGCACACTTAGCTAAACTTCGCTAAGTAACGCCTAGTCGCTGAGTTACAGTCTCCACAAAACATACTGTTCTTATCTGCCGGTTTACCGCACGTACACTGCGCTTGTGAATACGTTTCCTCTTGTGAGAGTAGACGTTCACCCGTATGCACGTGTGGCAACTGTAACTCACCGATAGGCGAATCCCGCTTGATACCGCGTGAACCCTTGTGCTGCGGTGCCAGTGTGAACCTAGGACCACGTCCCAAGGCCCGCTCTGCCGCCGTCGCTGGCAATTCGTAACGTTTGCTCACGTGTCCATCGGCATCCCTCAGGGGACGTTCTCGACGTACCGTAACCCCAAACGTTTCAAACTGTTTCCACGCGCTATCATGTTTACGATGTGGCATGTGTCACCCCCACACCGTACACTCTAGATATCCTCAGTGGTTGACTCATACGCTTCCGATGCTGTTAACACCGTGTACGTACATGCGTTACTAACTGAGGCTCGCCTGAGTCTGCCGCTTGTTTTCTCTCAAACGGCACATTGCGTAGTGCACACGCATGGCCACATGCGCCAACCCTTTGTTATCAACACCTTGCGCATCCGTAGCAGTCGTAGCAGTAGTAGTAATTACACTGTACGCGTAATCGTTACACGCTCGCACATATATACGTTGCCGCAGCCGCACGCACACGGTCCTACACGTGTAGTAGATGGCCAGATACGTTAGCGATAGGCATAGTTACGTTAGCGTTACGTGTCACGCGCCACGTGCTACTACTACGGGTACCCCATCTCTCGTAGGTCGAGCTACGTGTCTATATCTACGCTGTGCGCGTGGATGTCTATGCCTTAGTAGGCGTAAAAATTAGTGGGTAAATTATGCTCAACCAGGTTCAGTAAGTGTTACCCGTACTTGATAGGCACACTTGTGCTGTTTGAAATATTCAGGGGGCTCGGTATAGCAGATTATAATAGTGTGGTCGTCCAGGGTGTCATCGTACTCAAGGGTGGCGTTGCAGAACCGGATTACTCTATCGTTATCCAGGTGAGCGTCAGGGAATAGGTCGGTAATCAGTTTAGCTTTGGTGGCTCGGGAACATTTAATGGTGTCAGGCTCAGTGTAGCCCCATACCAGCACATAGTAAGCGTCTTGCAATAGTGCCATGCTCAGCGGTCCAGAACGTTCATAAGTTACAGTGTTCACAGGTTAGTATACTCCTGTGGGACCTACTTGACTGTGCCCAAAACCCAGGTGCAAATTATAGACATCCCTCATCCAGCCGTGCTTCACGTTGTGCTGGCGCATCCATGCACACACAATCTGATCTTGCTGGTTAGCTGGCCCAGCGAACGTATCATAGGGAATCTGGTGGGGGGCAGCAAAGTATGGCGCCCCACACGAATTGTTGGCACCGACTACCTCGTCTGCCCCAACATGCTCAGGGGGACGCTCCACCGGAATATAACTTACTGGGCACAACATTGTGTAGTCACTGTGCCTATTCCACAGTGCCAGTGCCCGCTCCAGCCACTTCCCACCTATCGGCAGCCGGTCGTCATCGGTCAGCACATAGGGTGTTGACTGTGCCTGGGTATCCGCATAAGCGCGTGAGGCCCAGTGAAAGTTGTCCAGTGGCAGCACTTTAGCTCTAGCTACACTTACCTCCTCAAGGCAATCTAAACTTACTTCTTCAAGGCATGATCCCTCGGCTGCAATAATATGTAGCTTTACATCCAGCTGATCGCGCCACCAAGCTATACACGTTATAGCCATGCCTCCACGAATCCAGTTCTGCGGCGCACATCTCAGGTATACATCAATCACTTGGCCACTTCCACTACAACGAGCACAGTCAGCATGATCACCTCGTAGGCCATTAAAATTAACATGACCATGCGGTAGTTCAGGTCTAGCCAGCTAACCATCTTGTGCATAGTGTCTCCAATCGCCATATTATGGAATACAGCGTAACAGACCTCTGCCACTACGGCAGGCAAGTTAGTAGCACATGGGAGGTCACCACCTATCGCGGAAGGCGCCTGCCTTGGCGAGGCGCAGCATTTCAGATTGCCACCTGCGGCCATGGTTGTTAACCGTGGCCATGTGGGCCATCTCATGGAGCAAGCTCATCTCAATCACGTCCTGCCAGGGCTCCAACTTGTGATTGAACAATATAAGCTGTGGGCCACTCTCTAACTTATATTTACGCGCACACACCTTAGGAGGCAACCGGGTGGTCCACATCAGCACAGTGTCACGTGGCAGCCTGCCCCCAAAATACATCCGGTTAAAAGTGCTATACCTCTGGTGCAGCCACTGGCTCAAGCGCTAACTCCATCTGCTCAGGTGGCGCAGGGTTATTGGCATACTCGTCCCGGAACAGTTCCCGGATGGCCACAGCCCGCTCCAGGTTATCTGCTAGAAACTTAGTGGCCTCAGGTGACTCAGGGCCGTGGTAGCCATTACGCCAGTCCTGGATACGAGCCTTGTAAAACTCCCCCAGTCCCTGCTCAGTGATCACATCCCGCATCTCTTCGTGGGCCGCTTGGTCTTTGCAGAACTTACTAACGTTCTCAACAACGTCTGCATGCATCAACATACAGCAACCACACTTCGCTAGGTCCCACGGGTACATGGCCTGGCTCCAACTATGGTAGCTAGTCATTTAGGTTCCTCCATTTTAGGGAATGTCTCATAGTCTCGGGTAAAAAATTGGCACGTCCAGTCAGCCGGTACGATCTCATCTTCACTGTCTGGGCGCATCACTTCACACACCATACTCCCTGTCAGTGGGTTCCAGAACCAATGCACACAGGCACAACATGGGTAGCCATCGGCATCCTTCTGAAACTGTACCTGCTCAGGGGTAAACTTGTCCGGGCGCCGGTCCATCATGGTGTAGTACTGTTCCAGTGTAGCCAGCTTAGAGTTTGGCACTGCAGCTCCAGCAATAGTGATCTGCCAGTAAGGTCACCGCTTGACAGGCTCCACAGAACCCGCCTTCCATTAACCTGCTACCGTCCCACCTGCAGAACTTATCGCCTGGCCTAGGCTGGGTATTACATTTAGGGCATACTGACCCAGTGACTGTAGGCCCTTCAGGAGGTGCCTCCATGATGGGTGGATCAGTCTTCTGTACGACATCCCTCGCAGGCAGATGACATATACAAGCACACTTACTATCCTGGCACATGTGATGCCGGTCTGCAGAACAATCAAACGTTACTCCTCTAGCTACTGCTCGTTCTGGCATGTAATCTCGCAGCCGCTTTACGGCCTTGTATACGGTGGCATATTCGGCAGTCCCTACCACGATTATTACGCAGCATTAGGTTGTCACCACTAAATGGGTGGCCATGTTTGCAGTAAGTCTTGCGGGCTTGCATCGCTGCGAACCCTACCCTCTTAGCTTATTTACTTTGGGTGTAACTGCTTCAAGGTGGTATGGATTAACACAGGCACGATTACGGCATAGATGATCTAGCTCTAAGCCATTAGGCACGTCTCCACGTAGTAGCTTATACCCAACTTGATGGGCGCCCACACTTTTACCTTGTAAGCGCATAGAGCCATAACCATGGCCAGTAATTGCTCCTAGCCACCGCCAACATAGACCTAGTTGTGGGCATTCTCTAGGGAGCGGTCCATCTGGGTTGACAAACCGCCAGAAGTCTTCTAGCGTATTGGGCACACCCCTCATAGCACCTCTTCAGTGGCCGGATCAGGCTCACGTTGTGGTCTGTCACGCCACCTAGCCCTCCACGCCTTGTCGGCATTCCTCTTGGACGCAGCCCGCTTCTTAGGTGACTTGGAGGCGCCACCCATCTTACCAATTCTGCTCAGGTACTCAAACACCTCACCACTTGTTTTTGGCGGCATCCACCGCTCCCAATGACTGTTGATATATGCCACCACTTAAAGCTGCCTGCTGTAGCCCTCCATAAGTAACGTGTTGAAAATCGAGTTGGGTCGTAGCACTGGTAGTAGTAGGTATAGTCATATACCCACTGGTACGTGCGGTCACCATCATGCCGCGCTTATTAAGCTCAGCAATCAGTTCGTGAGTATCCACGGTGCCCAAGAACATAGAACGGTAGACTTCTAGTGGCACCATTGTGGGCGACGTTGGAGATGGGACTAGCTCCTCTGCTGGTTCAGGTGAGGTAGGTGTGTCTTCGTCCCAGATAATTTGTGTAGCCACGCCTATGCCCCCGCACCCTTGCCATCTTCATACAACTCAGCCAGCGCTCCCCCTGATGCGGCCACCGCACCACTAGAAGCCCTAGCTGCCTTAGCCGCTCGTGCATGCGCCATAGCTTCAGCCATCTGCGCCTTAGTGCGCCGGTGCCGCTTCACTTTGGGTGTGGCCACCTTAGCCTTACTAGGATGCGTAATTCGCTCCTGCATGATTTCGGTAACCAGCTGATACGCCACGCGAGCCGTATCGCTATCAGCCTCGCGGAAGAAACTAATGGACCTCGACAACGCCGTACCTTTAGACATTGTGAACCTCCTTAGGCATTGAATACCACACTAAAAGTGGCTATGCAAGTACTAATTTTAATGGTACTCTGTGGCCATGCGAAAGCTCAGCCAGAAGGCCATCGACAACACCCTGCAATATTTCAAAGAGGTGGACGCCCGCCGCTCGCAAAAGCCCACCCTCAACAATTACGCCAAAGATAACCGCAAACACGGTGGCGGCGCCAAGCCCTTTAGACACGTCCCCCCACACCTCCGCGACACCGCCTGGGCCGAATACAACAGGCTATATGACAAGGCCGTCCGCGAAGGCAAGCCCATCACCCAGCAAAAGATCGGCTCCATGATGGCCAACGCCGCCTACATCGCCATCTACGCCCGAGGCAGCCGCCGCTACATAAACTGGATGCACCGCTGGCAGATACGCACCTACCTGTTCAAATGCTACCTCCACCAAACGATGGCGCCACCCGAGGCCCGCCGCGACCCCAAAGACGCCCGCACAACATTTGACTTGACAGGCGTTTAAGGTAATAGTAGTACTAGACCCATGGACGCCCCAGTCTGCCCGAACCACAAAAAGGGCACGTGTGAGCGCAGTGACCCAGTAATCTTAGCTCAAGACGACGAATACTATCAGTTTGGCTGCCGCACATGCCGCTGTGGCTACGTGTTCACCACCCCCCATGGCAAAGCCAGGGCGCAGTGGAAACTCGAAATGAACCGGCGCCGCGAGCTTCAACTCACTAACCGTGACAGGCATGTGTTCTTCATAGCGCCCCAGGGAGGGTGGAATGCCGAAGTCTAGCCTGGCTGTCAATCAATTTAACGTCCCCACCGAGACCGACTGGAACAGTTTGTCGCTAACCAACTACGAAAAGCTGCTCGCCGAAGTCAGAGCCAGTGCCGACGCCGGTACACGCATATACAGCCAGCGCAACTCCCAGCAGAAGAAAGAGTACTGCATCGTGTGCCACCACGAGCTGCCCACCCGCGTTGAGCACGGGCGCAATATTTATAGCCCAGTGTACACGCAGGCCCGCATGAACGTTAAAACTGGCGTGGTGGAGCGCGAATCTATCTGCAGCCAAGGGTGTCACATGAAAGCGGCCATGGGTGGCATGTTCAGGTCAGTAAGTCCAAACGGAAGGGAGCGCACCCGGTGAACATCCAACGCTCCGTAGACCTTCTTGAAAAGCTGCCTATCAAGGACATCCAGACTGGCCGCACTGTACCTTTTAAGTTACGTCCATCGCAGCAGATATTTACCGATAAGATCACAGCGCAGTACGCAGAAACTGACCGAGTCCGTGCCATCGTGTTGAAGTCACGCCGCGTGGGCATATCAAGTGAAGTAGACGCTCTGCTGCTGCTACACTGCCTGGCCCGCGAACAGGCCCACGCAAAAATCGTAGCGCACCTGAACGACACCGCTGAAGGTTTATTCAGAGTCCCCCGCGATCTCGCTAAGGCACTCCCCGTAAAAGTGGGCGACATCTTCACCAAACACATTGTCGTTAAGCACAAAGGCGGCGACAGCATCTTGGACATCGCCACCGCAGGCTCATTAGGCGGTGGGCGCGGATTAACACTGTCTGCTTTACACCTAAGTGAAGCCAGCCAATTCCCTGGTGAGGGAAGCTTCCTGTCACTATTGCCAGCCGTCAGCGAAGGTCCTGATACGATGGTCGTCATCGAATCCACCGCCTTCGGCAGAGTAGGCCCAGGTAAAGTGTTCTACGAGTTCTGGAAATCCGCAGTCGCAGGCCACAACGGCTACGTGCCAGTGTTCATCGGATTCCTAGATGATCCAATCTGCGTAGGTGATCCAGAGGATGCAGAAGACGCACCTGCCAACGACTTAGAGCGCGAGCTGATGGCTACACCATTCAATGCCAACAAAGCGCAGATCGCTTGGATGCGCTACACTCTAGAAAATAAATGTCAAGGCATGCTGCCCCGCTTCATGCAAGAGTTCCCTTGGACACCGGAAATCGCGTTCGTTGCATCAGGTGACCCAGCATTCCCATCTGACGAAGTAAAGTTCGTGCGCCAGTGCGTAGTCACCCCAGTCGCCAAAGGCCACCTACACTGGGACGCCGACCACCCCCGCTTTGAAAAGACCACCCAGGGCTCCATGTTACTGTGGGAAGAGCCTAAAACTGGCCACACATACTACATAGGCGCCGACGCAGCCGTAGGCGTAGAAGAGGGCGACTTCGCAGCATTCACGGTCATTGACGGCACAGTGGGCGCAATCGTAGCTCGCTACAGTGAACGCATCACCCCAGACATCCTAGCCCAGTACCTCAACGTGGCGGGCCGCTGGTACAACAAGGCCATGCTCAACGTCGAACTCACCGGTAACAGTGGCCGCGAGACCATCCGCATCCTGCGCGACCAGCTTATGTACCCCAACTTCGCCCTGTGGAAGGGCAAGGACGACAAGTGGGGCCGCAAGCCTTCCACACTGATCGGCTGGGAAACCACCACATACTCGCGGCGCAAACTGTTCGATAACTTCCGTACCTGCATCCGAGGGCGCATGCGCGGCGAAGAGTTCCCCACCTTGACAGTCCGCGACGAAGCCTGCCTCGAACAACTTGATCAGGCTACCCTAGTCGAGAGCGGCAGGTGGGAAGTCGAGTACGGCCACGACGACATCTTAATGTCAGCTATGCTCGCAGCCATCGCGTACGTACAGAACCCGCCCCCCAAGGTACTCGGCAAGCGTGTGTGGCGCGACCCCTTCGTGATGGGCTCCGAAGACGAACAGCTGCGCGAAAAGCTCCCAAAGTGGCAAGACGACCTGGAGTTCAGCCTGCAGCGCCACTTCAAAAAGGTTATGTCATCGTCAAAAGGTAGCAGTAAGCCGATACTAGGACATGGACTGGAGGGTATCTAACATGGCACGCAGCACAAAAGGCCGTATGAAAGGCCGCCACATGCATGGCGAACCCACCGGCGGCTTCATCCCATCCCAGGGCGTCAGTGAAAAGCGTGGCGCCAAGGTATCTAGGCTGAGGTCTGAACAGTCCGATGCTAAATATGGTAGACACAGGGGCCGGGGTAGGCGCTAATGCCCAGCCACACACGAGGCAAACAAGACCCCTTATCGTACTACACCCGCATCTTGCTCGCGTTGGCCCGCAGGGAAGGTGGCGAACTGCGCGTCAAATGCAGCGATATCGACGCCCTGAACGAGAGGGCCATACTCTACACAGACTACGATCCCGGCAGCGGTGAGCTAGTGCTCAGGGCAGGCAGTCAGTTTGCAGAGATGATGATAATTAATCCAGAGGCCGCCGAATGGATAAGACCCGAACGCATTCAGGAGCAGGCAGCGAAGGTATCGAAAATGGCCGTCCCGACCGACAGCGACCTAGCGGAGATCGAAGCCGGGTTACTGCGCCGAGCGAACCAGCGCCGCCAGAGCATGAATACGCCTCGGCCACCGACATCCTAAAGGACATTGGCCAGGCGTTCAAACGTAACCGGCGCACTGGACGCATGACGGCATGGGCCGACCTGCAGAGCAAAATCATGGGCAACCCACAAATACTGGTCCCAAACGTGATGACGCTAGAGGGATGGATAAAAGTTGGAATCGCCATCGAGGACTTCATGCGCACTGAAGAGGGCGTAAAAAGTGAAGACCCCATCGCCGCCCTGCGCAGCTACCTGAACGGCGACGACACTCTGCTGGCTAAACCTAAGGTGCAATAGTGACTGACGATAAAATGTGGGCTTACGTGGCTGGGTTTGTAGACGGTGAAGGGTGTATACGAATTGCTCAAGGAACAAATCACATAAGTCCTAGTATCACTGTTGGACAAACGGAGCGCCAAGCTGGTGTCCTATATGTAATACAAGAGTTTTTGAAGCGGCAGGGGATAGCTTCTTATATAAATAAAGCTCACTGGGCGCATAGGATACGTGGAACACAACCATCGTTGAACTTGCGTGTGGCTAAGCGGGTTGACGTAGAAAAATGTCTACGGCTGCTTCTTCCATACTTAATTGTCAAAAAGCTAGCTGCCCAGGATGTTCTGCGATTCTGTACAATGTATCCTCGCTTGAACTCGTCTAAACTACACCACCTTTTGTACCCTGCAGTCAGAGCGAAAGAGACTTGTCGCAATGGCCATCCATGGACTGAAGAGAATACTATTTGGTATCCAGAAGGTGGGCGCACTTGTAGGATATGTCGGAAAGCTACGCGACATGCTTATTATGAAAAGTTGCGTCAAGCAAAGGTAGCCTAGTATGCCTATCACCAATATAAAAAGAGAATCAGCTCAAGAGAGCCCTGACTTAACTATCACCAGACAAATGGATGAGTTGGAACGGCTGAGTCAAGACGAACGTGACAACACCCTCGGCGATGACTGGTTCCAAGAGGTCCGCGACTTTCACAGTTTGACAGGTAGGTTCCCCGCATCCCCCACCTTTAGACCTAGGGTAGTGGTGCCGCAGCTCCAAACCCTGATGCTGAACGAAGCCACCGACCTCAGCGATCAGCAGCCCAAAATATTCATCATGAAAGACGGCAAGCGCGACCGTGCCGCCGAAGACGGCTTCACCGAGCACTGGCGTCAGCAGTACTTCAACAACAAAATATTCCTGGCCGAACTGTGGGGCCTCTATTGTGGCACCGGCTTTATCCAAGTAGGCTTCGACCCCGAGGCCAAGCGCGGCCAGGGCGAAGTGTGGATGGAAGTCCGCGACCCCAGCACAGTGTTCCCCGACCCTGGATCAGCGGACCCCGAACAGTGGGTCTACGTCATCCTCAAAGACCGCATGTACATTGACGAAATCCAACGCCTGTGGCCCGAGAACGGTTACCGAGTCCATCCACGCAACGTACTAGGGCGAGCGTCTGCACCCCCCGACGGCTTCGACATTGGCTTAAAGTTACCCGACGGGCCCATGAGCATCAGCGGTGGCATACCCACAATAAAGCCTAGTGGCGACGGGCGCCTTACCGTAAGACACCTGTACATCCGCGACTACACCGCCATGGACATCCCCAAGGAAGACGTTGAACGAATCCAGTCCCAATTAGGAGCACTGATCCCCGCCCCCCAACGCAAGCTGCGATGGCCCAACGGACGCTGGATCGTAGAGTGCGACGGCATCGTTCTGGCCGACGGCGACAACCCTTATCCATTCCGCAGCTGGCCAATCATCCCCTACCACGCCATGCCTACCCTGGGCAGCTTCTGGTGCCCACCGCCCGTACGCTACACAAAGGGTCTACAGGAGCTAGCCGAACGCCACCTGACCCAGAACTTCGAGAACGCCGTCCGCACCAACAACATGATCTGGTTCATAGACGAACGCACCGGCCTGCGTGCCGAAGAGTTTGGCGGCATCCCCGCCCAAGTATGCATCATCAACGCCAACAGTCCTGTGCCCGAATGTAAATATCCCCAAGCCATGCCCGCCCACATGACCCAAGCGCCCCAACAGTTACTCACGTTGCAGAAAGAGCTACAAGGATTCACTCCAGCCAGAGCGGGCCAACAGGCCCCCGGCAACGTAGGCGCCGACCTGAACGACGCGTCGATATTCCAATCACAATTCCTGACCCGCATGCGTGCTCGTATGATGGCCGAGAGCGTCCAGCGCACCGCCGAACTGGTGTTCTGGACCATGCGCAACTTGAAACAGGGCACACAATTTGTCAGCCAAGATAGTGGCGACGTAAAACTGACGGCGTGGCCCGAACTAGGCCCCATCGAAGACTACGACGTTTACTTAGACCACACATCCATAAGGCCCATGTCAGCAGCCGCCATGCGCTCACTCGTGATGGGTCTATTGAAGGAAGGCCACCTTCCATTACAATATGCCCTTGAGGCACTTGACTTCCCGGACGCCGCCGAAGTGGCTTCCGCTCAGCGAGAAGAACTCCAGCTAGCCGCCCTCAGCAAACTCAAGAGGCCCCGATAATGCCAACCACCCGTGAACACTTCAAACGCACTCACCCTCAATACAACTGGTACGACACAATTGAGGCCGCTGAGTTCTACGGCATAGCTCCACGCACCGTCCGCAAGTGGTGTGTAGACGGCACCCTGGTAGACGCAGGCTGCGCTATCTACCGTGGCCCTAAGAGCCGTGGTAAGCAATGGTTAATCGGCATGCCCAGTACGGAGCATACGGCCCAGCCCTCCTTGTAATCCCCTCAGGCACCCCCCACCCTTACAGCGTAATGTTAAACGGCCACGACATTTCACGTATAAGCTGGCACGACCGTGGAGAATATTGGGACGCCGAATACGTTGTCGATGGCACCCACGTTCCACTGTTGATCCACAAAAGTATCCAAGAAGACGCACGCTATAAGTTCGGCAGCGAATCATTCTGGGAATATGTGGAGCGTTCCGCTATCAGCGCTTGGCAATCATGGCTTGCTCACCCAGAATGGCGGATCAATTAAGTGGCACGCGGGCGCAGAAATCGCCGCCACACTCTTAGGCGTCCTAGCATGCGTAATTACGTGCGTCGCAGTCGTTAGCAGGAGGAGGGCACATGGCAGCTGCAACTGTTAACAGTTATGTGTACTGCTACAGCGGTAACCGGCGCATGTACTGTGCCAACATTAGCGTGGCCAACACGAACACCCTCGCAACCGGTTTCGGCATGATCGACTCTTTCTCCCTGGACTCATCGGCTCAAGCTACGCTGGGAGCCACGATCTCCGGGGGCACATTGACTTTTGCGTGTAGTGCATCGGACGCAGCTGCATCCCTCGTAGTATTTGGAGTGTGACATGTCAAACGTACTGACAGGCGGATCAATCTTCAAGGGCGGTGGCAAGGGTGGCCGTAAAGGTGGCCGCAAGGGTGGCAGACGCCGCTAACAATTTTACTCGTAGTACCCCCCATGCGGGTCTCCCCTTCCAGGGGTGAGCATGGAGAAAAGGAGACCAAAATGCGCGTGACCTTCGTTGATCGGAGACACCGTGGTCGTAAGGGAAAGCGGAAATAGCAGCACCTAAGCAAACTCAGGGGGGAGGGCTGCGGCTCTCCCCGTAGTCTCAAGGAGCCAGCGTGACAACGCGATACGATAACCGAGGCATTAAACGCACTCCAACACTGTGGTCACCCGTAAACGACCACGACAGCTACCCCTACGAAACCGACACGCCGATGGTAGACGACGACATTAACACTGTGATGCCCGCCGATCCCATGAATTACGCTCCAGCAGGCGACTCAGCTAAATCCAGCAAGGGTAAGGAGAAATAGCCATGGCACAGAAATCCGGTCCCGCAGCCAAGCGTTACGATCCAGCGAGCGACGACAGAGAAGGCGTGCGCGAGAACGTAGACTTCCCCGACTTCAACACGCCTCTAAACGTCATGAAGGCCGCAGCTGAACCCGGCCCCGACGTGCTCGATCTGATCGACCCCTGGGACACCGGCGGCGAACCGCCTGACCCGAACAACTTTGTAGCGCACCTAGAGATGGGCAAAAAGGGTAAGAAACGATAGTGGCGAGTCCGTCAAATCCGTTGGCCTCCCTGCTCGGCCCAGCCCTCACTTCATTATCGGCAGGAGCGGGTGGTGGTGCGGGTGGCCCCGGTGGTCCAGGCGGTGGAGGTGTCCCAGGTGAAGGCTCCTCTGACGCAGGCAGTCAGGTCAGCCAGATGTCAAGCGAACTCCACGGCGCCGACCCAGCCTTCCTGATGCGCACCCTACAAAGTGTGAAAGCCGCCCTGATGGCTGCATTCGTCCAAAGCGGCATGCGCCTGCCTAACGTGTCTGGGCACCTAAGCCAAACTGTAAAGGCCCTGGACAAGGCACTCAAAGAGCTGCAGTCAGCCCAGTCAACCGAGGGCGCTGTCCGACCACCCCTAGGATTCAGCGCCGCCACGGGCGCACCAGCGGCAACTCAAGCGGGAGGCGGCCCCAGCACACCGCCATCGGTAGCATAGGAGCATAGATGCCCACTCTCGATGAACTGATTGCTGACAGCAAACTGGCCGACGACCTCGAACTGGCCATGGGCGACACCAAAATTAAACTTGGCGACGTGCGCAAGTGGCGCTCAGCACAGACCGACGACATTGCTAAGCGTGCCAAGGCCGTAGACGTAGAACGCGAAAAGGTCAACAAGCTAGCCGAGGACGCCCTGAAGCTATGGAACCAGATGAAGGACGCGCCCCCTCCCAGGACCGCCGAGCCCAAGCACGATGACGACGACATGGCCTGGGCCGAAGACCCCTGGCTCGCCAAAGTGGGCAAGGCCATGCAGAAAATCTCTAAGCAGCTTGCCGACCAGCAGGCCAAGTACGACAAAGCGCTGGAGGATCACAAAGCGGCTCTAGCACAGGGCTTCAACTATGTCGTGACACGCGACTACGAGCAGCGCTGGAACGGCCTGCCCAACAAGCCCGCCGACAAGTCCTGGAAGGATTACTTAAAGGTCGCCCAGGACAACAAAATTAACGATCAGTGGGGCCTGCCTGACCCGATCAAAGCCTACGAAGAGTCCACTAAGGAAGACAGGTTGGCCGCACTCAAGCTAGCCGAATACAACCGTGGCATCGAAGAGGGCAAGAAGGTTGCCGCTGCCACCCAGGTTCCTCGTCCCGGAACCAGCCAGGTCATACCGACCAGGCCGAAGGGCGACAAGGTGTATAGCGAGGTCAACGACCTGCTGGACGATGCGTTCGGCGACCAAGACATTCAAAAGTTGATGACCGGTGGTTCGGTCCAATAGAGTTTAACGGAGGCATATCATGGCTGGTGTTGTAGGTACTGGAGTCCAACAACCGACGGCGCAACTGCAGAACACACTTGACGCCATCTCCACAAAGTACATTGACGGTAAGTTTGGAGATGTCGTCTTCAGACCCAGCCCATTGCTGTGGGCACTCTTCCGCCGAGGCCGCAAGTTCGACTGGGGTGCTGAAGTTGTGTACCCCCTGATCACCACTGTGCTCTCGACCAGAGGGCCGTACTGGGGCGACCAGCTCTTGCAGACCACCATCATCGACCCCATTCAGCCCGCTAATCAAGTGTGGCGTCCATATTACCAGAACCTATCACTCCCAGTAACCGATATCATCCTGGGGCGCGGCGGCCCGATTGGTATGGACCTCGTGAAGAGCATGCTCCAGGTAGCCGCTGGCTCCATGCTAGACATGCTCTCTAACGCCCTGTGGGGCGTGTCTCCCTTTAACAGCGCGATAGACGTAGACAACATCGTCGCCTGGGTACAGACCACCAACAACACTATCGCAGGCATCAACAGGTCAACCAGCACATTCTGGAACCCGACGGCCAACTTCCCCGGTGGTGGCACACCTCTAACGCCCGCCAACGCCGAGACCGCTTACCAGGGCGTCGTACTAGGCTACGACGAACCAGACATCATCGCCATGGACAACACGCGTTACGCAGGCTTCAAGAATCAGTTCACACCCCTAGTGCGCTTCAGCCAGATGGTCCAGGACAAAGAAGCCCTCCAAGCAGGCTTCCGCTACCACTTTATTTACAACAATGCCGTCGTGATCGCCGATCCGTTCTGCCCCGCGCAGACTGCGTTCATCCTGAACAGCAAATATATCTGGCCAATCTTCAACGCTAACGACTACTTTAAGGTTGATCCATGGATTCGTCCTTCCAACCAAAGGGTTGTGGTTTCGCAAATATTTTTAACTTGGCAAATCGGATGCAACTCACCAAGGATGAATCGCGCCATAACCGGTTTAGCCTAAAGAACTTACGGTACAAGGAGCATACAGATGGCCATTAACAATAGCGTCACTAAAATCTCTCCCGGCCTAGGCAGCGGGTTCCTGGCCCAGTCGCTGGCCAACGCCCTATCAGGTACTGCGGCCCAGACGACTACGATCACACTCACGTCTGGCACCGCGACCAAAGGCTATGTGCGGGCACGCATCTACGGTCCCTACACTGGCACCACGCCTACGTTCGTATCTCTCACAGTCACTGGTGGAGACGGCACCAACACGGTCACGTTTGCAGAGTTCTCACCAGCGGTGGCGGTCGGCCTGACTGCATCCACAGTATACGTAGACTGGTGCCACCCATTCTGCGTAGAACTGATGGGCACCGTGACCACTGGCTTAGTGACCATTAACTTTATCACCACGCTGGGGGGCACCTTACCAGTAGCCGTGGGCGACTTCGAGGTCGTGTACACAACTTAGTTCCTTACAAGGGGAGCACCAAACGGGGAGCTGGCAGCCGGTGAGTGTGGTACGGCTCCTGCTCCCCACTTAGTTTTAGGGGGATTACATGTTAGTGGGGGACATCATCATAACCGTGAGGGAGCTGATCCCCGATCCAGCTCCATTGCTGACGCAGGTTCCCACAAACACCTCCACAGTAGTCCCAGTGTCAGGGTCAACAATGCCCTCAGGTACCTACGCCACCGTAGTCACCCAGACCACAGCAGCCGGTGAAACAATCCAGTCGGCTGAAGTCACCGGCCTCGTGGTAAGCACTAACCAGGGTATCCAGGCTGTGACCACTCCCCTGCCGGGCGCCACCGGCATGCGCATCTACATCACTGGCCCAAACGGTGCCTCCGGCAGCGAGAGCTACTGGACATCAGCCCTCTACGCCACCACCCTTGGCCTACCTGGCTATGTGATCATATCGGCCTTGGGCACCCCCGGTGTTCCCCCTGTACGCTCAACAGCCTACGTGCCCGACCAAGATGGCCAAACGTTTGCAGCAGGCACACTGTTCAGATGGCTCACATTGGGCCTACGTGAAATCAGCCAGACCGTAGGCGGCCTGCCAAACTACAGTGGCGTCCAAAGCGTGCTCGGCCAACCTAATTACGTCGTCCAGGGCGAGTGGAACAAGATCACCGACATCTGGTACGACGGATGGCCCATGACCCTAGGCAACCGCCAGGGCTTCTTCAAGCGTAACACTGTTCAGTCTAGCGTACTGGACGCCGCTACCTTGGCTGTAATGGACAACCGGATCATAATTGAAAACTGGCCCCAGCCCGCCCGCACCGGCGGCTCCACAACCCTAACCGCAGGCATGGCCGCAACCGACATCATAGCCCCCGTAGCCAGCACAGCCGGGTGGCTACTCCCATTCGGCCTAGCTCAGATCGGCAACGAGATCGTCAGCTATTCAAACTTAGCTGGCACCTCCATAGGCGGCTTGGTACGCAGCCTTAGCGGGACCCTTGCTCAAGGGTGGCCCAGCGGCACCGTGGTTACCGAGCTTAATTTAACATTCCACGGTAGCCTAATTGTGACCACACAGTATACCCCAGGTACTAGTACTAGCTTACTGCCCATACCGTCAGGGTGGGACAGCATGCTCAGCTGGTACATGCTCGCCCGTGCCAGGGCCGCAGAGGGCGACGCCCAAGGCAGCCAGCAAGCCATGCAGGCATACCAGGCCCAAGTACAAATGTGGGCACGCACTAATCGCCAGCTAGCTGGCCCAGTGCAGATCAGCCAACATGGTGGGGAGTTTACTGTTTTTGGTGGAAGCCAATTTGGACGCTTCGTAATTCCTTAAGAATCAATATGTTACGTGCATAAATGGCCATCCAACCCATCTCACAGTCTGGCTTCATTAGGGGCATGAACGCCAGCACGTCCCACACCCTGCAACCTAAGGGCAGCGTAGCCAGACTATCCAACATGCTCCTGACGCACCGTGGTAGCCTCGTAACCTGTCACGGCTCAGCAGACGTATTCAGCCCCTCAGGCATCACAAATCAGTTCTTCTCCATAGGCTCCTACCAGCCCTCAACATCAGCCATATACGTAACAGGTCTGGGGCAGACTACGGGGCGCCAAGGTGTTGCCCCCGTAATCGGCGGCAGCTCAGCAATCTACGCTGGTGTAGGTGGCGTCACAGCCGTCCGCATTAATCCTACCTCAGGCGTAGGTGGCTCGTATGGCACAACCACCTACACAACCGGCGGTGTCCACAGCCTAACCGTCGTAGGCACCCTGGTAAACATAACCGGCTTCGCAGACACCACGTTCAACGGCAACTTTATAATCCTTACCATCCCCTCTACGACTACGTTCACAGTAACTCAAATAGGTCCCAACGCGTCGTCCACTGGAGGTAGCGTATCCCCCGGCAGCCTGCTCCCAGCCTCAACCTACTTCTACAAAGTCGTCGCCGTAGACAAGCCCATTGACACCCCTGAGCTAATGAGCATTGGATTGATCACAGCAGGCACCACTTTACCGTCCAACGAAATATCCCTGACCCCTGGTGGTTCCAACAACCAGACGCTAATAACTATTGCCAACGCTCCACTGTCAGCAGCAGGCTTCCTACTGTACCGCTCCACCACCACGGGCACCGAGAAACTCGTAAGCGGCTTCGTACCCAACACTAACCCTGGCGGCCTGGTAACCCTGTGGGACTTAGGCTACACACTACCGTTCCCCAGCATAGCTCCCCCAACGTCCAACACAACCACCACCACTACATTTTACTCCATGACCGGTACTGGCACAGCTAACTCCTACGGCACAGGTCAGGCCATAGCCGACCTGCCTGCTACAGCCTTCCACAGCATCCAACCCTACCCAGGTCAGTACGACGGCGACTACTTTTTCACAGGTGTGAACATAATCTGGACTCCCTACGGGGGCGTGCAGGGCACGATCATGCCAATTTCGTACATGATCCAGCTCCTGGACAAGCAGATATTAATATTAGGCAATGGTTACCCGCCCATGCAGTTCGACGGCACTAAACTTACACCCCTGACAGGTGGCTCAGGTACCGCCCCGTCAGGAGCTGCCGCCGGTATCGTGTATGCAGGCTCCCTGTGGGTAGGCAACACAGCCCCCTACGACCTGCCCGACGGCATAAATGGCCCCTCAGCCCTACGCATGTCCAACAGTAACAACCCAAACAGTTGGACCAACGTGAACAGTGCCTTCTTGGGGCGCGGCGACGGTAGCGAAATCACTGGCATGGCCGTATTTACGATAGCTGAGAGCGGAATCATCCCTACAGGTTCACTGGTGGTGTTCAAAGACTTCAGCACCTACCAGATCACAGGCGTGTTCGGGGCCACCAACTTCACGATCCAACAAGCCCAGACCGACATGGGCTGCATCGCTCCCCGCACCATACAGTTTGTACCGGGCTTCGGCATAGTCAGGTTGACTCACCTAGGGTGGGCAGTGTTTGATGGTGTCCGCGACAGGTTGCTGAGCGAAGAGCTGCGCCCATTTATATTCTTCGACCAGTCTCAGCAGACACTCGACGGCAACTCCCTGAACACCGACATCAATCCACTTGACTGGGGCTACGCCTACCGCTGCTGGGCCTGCCAGACCGTAGCGCCCGCAACCTACGTAGCCACCTACCCCACGATCAACAACTTCGGTGGCATAGGTAACATGAACACAGCCTTCAATTTCGACCTAACCCTACGGGCCTGGACAACCATTAGCTGGTTCAACGGTGTAGGCGACCTGGTCAACGCCATGATTATGTTACGCCCCGAAGGCTCCCTGCCCGTAACACTGCTAGCCGACAACTTCGGAAACATCCAGCGCTGGCAGGCTGGTGACGAAAACTGGGCCGCTCATTCGGGATCACTGCCTGTGCAGTGGAGCGTACGTACCGCAGAGGTCATCGGCAAGAGCCCCACAGACAGGTTCATGTTGCGGCGCCTACTTGTAAGGGGCACCAACAATGCCATTGTGCCTACTAACTTTACGCTACCTACAGTGCTGCCAGTGCTAGATAGAGTGTCTCAGCTGCCCCCTGTAACGGCACTGATGCGCACCTACCCTAATCCAGGCCTAGGCGGCCCCGGACAAGAGTTCCAACTGGACGTAGGCATGCGGCCCCTTAGGGTGGCCACGTCAGCCGCCTGCATCATCACTGGCAGCGGCAGGGTAGAGCTAGACAGTTTCGATTGGATGATCGTGCCTCGCCCCACTGGCAGGCCGATCACAATAAGCTAATGAACGTACGCCTATTCAGAGAAAACGAACAGTGGCCCAGTGGCCTGATAACTGGCTTCGAGAGCATGCCGCGCCAGTTTATCCAGCACGACTGGGTGTTTGTAGTGGAAGACAGTGATCACGTACAGGGCATCCTGATGACCGCCCCCGCCCACGGCCTAGTGATCCTAATGCGCTGCCAAATGCTTAAAGACGCACCAGTCACGACCCTACGTAGGCTACTGGGATGGTCACTGAGAGAGCTATCCAGGCGTGGATACCATCTGTGGGCCACCGTGCTCGATCCCACCACAGACGCTGAGCGCGAAATCTACCGCCTAGCCCGTATGTGGGGTGGTGAGCAGTGGCCGACACCCGCAGTAGTCGTAGTGGGCCTGACACACAAAAGCAGGAGGGTAGCCCAGTGCCCTTCATGATCCCAATATTTGGGGCCATCGGCAGCGCCCTGGCCACAGCAGGCAGTGCTATAGCTCCAGTGCTAGGCACCATAGGCTCAGCCGTAGCCACACCCTTCGAGGCCCTCGGCATCGCAGGCGCCAACACCCTTGGGCCAGCTTTAGGTGCCATCGGTGGAGGATCAGCCCTTGCAGGCGCCAGCACTCTTGGTGGCCTAGCTTCCACAGGCTTAAACATCGCAGGCCAGGTTAGCCAGCCATCCCTGAGCGACATCATGGGCCAGATCAGCCAAGGCCAACAGAGCGGCACCTCGCCCTCCATGACCCAGTCACCCACAACGGGCGCTACGTCTACTACTCCAGCGCCCCTGGGGCAGCAACAACAGCAACAGTTCTTAGCAAATGCGTCGGGTCAACTAGCCACGTCTCAAGGTCAAATGGGCGGCAGCCTAAGTCCAGGGTACGCCGACCAGCTGACTAACCAACTATTCAGCCAAAACTATGGTGGCGGCGTGCCCGACCAGAACCAGCTTGTGAACCAGGCCGTCAGCCAGTTCTTCGGCCAAGGAGCATAGCATGAGCCAGATATTTAGCGGTCTCGGGGGCATTCTAAGTAGCGTATTCAAGGGCCTAGGCGGCGGCAACCTGGGCCAAGGGCTCACCCGTGGTGTTGGCATCGGCCTAGCCGTTCCCTCACTGATCAGCCAAATGCAGCAGGCTGGCCAGCAGAACCAGTACCTGCAGACCATGCTCAACTTGAACAATCAGTATCAGCAACAGGAAGGCCAATACGCAGGCCTAGAAAACCAAGCACTGCAGCGCATAACGAACACCACGCCTCAGCAAGCAGCCAGCCAAATCAACTCCATGACGCAGCCCCTCAACCAGCAGCTTATAGACTCTGTGACTAACCCTACGCAGGCATACCTAGCCGAGCGTGGCCTGTCACAGGCCCCAGGCATCCAAGCCCAGGCCATAGCTCAGGGCCTAGCACCCTACGAGCAGCAGAACCAACAGTTGGCCTCTCAGAGCTGGCAGGCACTTAACCAACTACCATTCTACGCCCCTCAACCTGGTGCTCCTCCAGGCGTGAACTTTCCGCAGACCGCTGGCTTTGGTGGCATAGCGTCACTGTTGATGAACCAGCCACGAGCGCCACAGTCTCCACTGTACCCTAATCCATTTCCGCCAGGCTCATTCGGTACACCGCAGCCTGGAACACTACAGCCCCAATCCAGCCAAGGCTTAGGTGGCCTAGTCGATCCCAGCTATTATATGGACCCTGGCGTAGCTCAGCCTCCCTGGATGGCTGGGCTGGCGCAGGCATAAGGAGGATGCATTGGGGGCCTTTGGCAGAGTCGCAGGACAGATCGCAAACGACTGGGCATCGCAGCGCCAGACTAACCAGCAGACCAGCGAAGAGCTGGCCAACAATGCTGCGTCCCGTGCTGAGATCGCTCAACGCATCAAGAGCCAGATGCTCTCTGATCAACTGGCGCAGGCAGCGCAGTCTGCCACGGAGCGCAACAATGACTTAAAAAATCAGGTGCTCCAGCAGAACTTGAAGACCGCTGGCTGGGACACAGACCGAGGCCAGTATGAACAAGACGATCACGGCAATTGGCTATTTACTATACGTAATCCGTACACAAAGGAGACGCGTTCGTTCCCTTCCGGTAAGCCCTCGGCGGTCGTAGAGAAGGAAGACACCGACGCAGCCGCTATGGAGCGGCGCAAGCAACAAGATGCAGACACTGCTGCCCGTCAAAAGGAGACCGAACTCGCCAAGCAGCTCGCAGCCAAGGCTAGGTTCCAAAGTGACATGGCCCTGCTCAACGCCCGCGAGAACGCCATGAACCAGCGTGCAGCCAGGCTGGCCGACACCAAAGGTATGGACGCCCAGATGCGCTTTAAGTTTATGCAAGACCCACGCCGCCAGGATGCCTTCAACGATATGCAGCTGAAGAAGCAGGAGCTTGCGAACATAGACAAGCAGCTCACTGCTGGTAAGAACCCCACCGCCCGCACTGGCTTACTGGGCACATTCGACAGTAAAGAGATGAGCGACGATCAGCGCCAGTCCCTGGTAGACCAGAAGAAGCAGCTCTACGAGCAGATCGAGCAGGACATGCGCCAGATGGAGATGATCAGGGCGCTATACGATATGCCGGTGCCTTCACCTAATCAAGGTATTACTGCACCTCCAGGAGCCCTAGGTAGTGGGGGACCGGCAGGTGGTGGCCCACCTCCACTACCTGGAGGCTTTAGACCGGTGGCACCCTAATGCCCCAAGATACTCAATGGAAGTCCGTAGCTGAGGCCCCTGACGGGCGCCGCATTGGCTGGGACGGCGACCCCAATCACGGCTGGGTACCTATACCTAGCACTGGCACCGACAGACTAGCCATGGACGTTACCAAGGGCGCAGGCTTTGATCCCCAGAAAGTGTTCGAGGCTTCTGAGACACCTGCAACACCTGGCCGCAGCCGACTAGGTAACATGGGCGACGAGCTGTTACGCGAATCCGCAAGCGGCTTTGGGCACTGGGCACTCAACACCCTAAAAGACCCTGCACACTTAATCGACCCACTGAATGCTGCTGCCTCTGGCATAGCAGGTAGATTCGATAAGAGCATACTTAGGCCGCTGCTCGAAGCGCAAAAGTTTGGGCTAAAGCCCCCTAATGTAGGGGAAGAACTAGGCTCACTTGCTGCAGTAGAAATGGGCGCAGACACCTCCACGCTAGGGGGCAGGACCGCCAAGTCCGTAGCCCGCATGCCAGCCCGTGCCATATTCGGTGTAGGTAAAGCCGCCGAACATGCTGCCCTTGAGAACTTCACTCGTGAAGCCGGTGAAGCCCGTAAACAGTACCAAGCTGACCTTGAAACCGCTCGCACCAAAAACGCTGGCAACCGCGCCGCTGCCATGGACGATGCCCGCAAGGCCGAAGAAGCCTATCAGTCCAGGGTAGACGCATCCCGCAAATCTTACCAGGACGCCATCAGCGAACGTAAGCAAGCCTCAGCCCAAGAGTCTGCCGCCGAAGCTAAGAAAGGTGTCACAGGCACTGTCAAGTCTGGACCAGTGTTTCAGCGCCTATCAAGTATGGCTGACAGTGTAGCCACCAATGCTGTCAAAGCACGTGATGCCGCCCGTGCAGCGTTCAATAAACAGTGGGACCAGCTGCGCACAATGGTTGGCAAAGACGCCCAAACCAACTGGACACCCGTACAGCAGGCTGTACTCGATGCCCGCAAGAACATGCTTGCTGGCTCCCCTGAGTCCCTGAAGGTATTTAACAACATTCTCAACGAAGGCGGCGCCAAAGACTTTATTGACACTGAAGCTGGCGCTACACCTGCCGTGGTCAGCTCTACGCAGATACCCTATCGTGACGCTCAAGGTTATTACACTGAGCTAGGCACTAAAATGTACGGCAGCGCTGAGCTGCCTGGTGATGTGTGGAGAGCAATCAACCACGTGCGTGAAGCCATAGGCGATCAGATGACCGAGAACCACAGGGCCGTGGGCGCCGAACAGTTCGCTAAGGACCTACGCTCCAGCTGGTCTAAGTTCATGGACGACTTCTACAATCCAGACTCACCCACACGTAAGCTAATTGGCCAGCAGCAGTCACAAGGACGCATACAGCAATTAGCATCTGATAACAGTAACCTGATTGCACAGACCCTTGGACGCTACCAACAGTTTGGTGGGGACGCAAGTTTGGCTGGCCGAGTAAGGTCATTGCGTGGCCAGCTAGAAGGCATGCCTGGCAGCACTCCGCAGGCACCTGAGCTACCTACTGAGGCCGCTCGCAAGGCACTAGGTAGCAAGCCCACAGAGGCCAAGGTTAACATTACGCAGGAACCTACTGCACCTGAAGCTAAGACGTTCAACCCTAGAGACTGGCGCATGAGTGAGCTACTTAAGACCAGGGAAAACTGGAGTCGCGCCCGTGCCTACGACGCTAGCCCCTGGAGCCTAACCGGTGGGCGCACAGCCCTGATGCGTGGTAGCGCAGCCTTACTAGATAGACCAGGCTTCCGTGAGTGGCTTGCTGGCCCTGAACCTAAGGCGCCCAGAGCCGCACCAGCACAGGTTCCCCCAACAGGAGGGGGTGGGGGAGGACGGCCTTCGGCCCCCTCAGCAGCTAGTCCCCCTACTGCTGCCCCACCTCCTTCAGCACCCCCCGCTCCCCCAGCGGCAGGCCCACCTGCGCCTAGCCCAACTTCAGTGCCTCCCTGGGCCATAGGCCCCCTGTTGAAGGCCATGCGCGAGAACGCCCAGCGCCAAGAGTTTGAAAACTTAGTCAAGCGCCTAGGCGGCCAAGGTAAAGTGGGCCCCCTGTAGAGGGCACATACGGTCACATGTCAAATAAGCGCAAAGCGTCCCAGCATAGAATTTCAGATAAGATCGCCGTATTGCGTCGAGAAGGTAAGTCAGCCTCTGAAGCTGCTGGTGCGGCATATGGAATGGAGCGCGAAGGCAGGTTAAAGTCTGGCGGTAGATACGTTCGCAAAGGCAGCCGCAAAACGAGGAGGTGATCACATGGTGCGTATACGTATATTACTCCTTGGCCTGCTGCTGTTTGGCATCCCACGGTTAGTGCGTGCTCAGCAAGACTTCGTTGTGGGGCCACTGACTGCCCAAGCAGCTGCATGCCCAGTCAGCCCTGGCCAAGTGTCCCAGTCAACATCCGCCCTGACACTCGCTACCGTGAACTATGGTGGAGCCACATTCACCATCGGAGCCTCAGCCTTCTCTGGGACTGTAAGCTTCTTCGGGTCTGGGGATGGTGCTGTAACGTGGCAACCCTTAAACGTATTCCCATCCAACAGCACAACTCCAGTGACCACAGCCACCGCAGCTGGAGTGTGGCAAGTTAACGTAGCAGCTTATACAAACGTATGTATGGTGGCCACTACTTACAGCTCTGGTACAATCACTGCCACCATCCGTAAGGCCACCGTCTCCGCGCGTGCTGGCGGGGGCGGTGGTGGTGGCGCAGGGGTAGCCAGCCTAAATGCCCTAACAGGTGCAGTAACCTTAGCGGCAGGTACAAACATATCGCTCACTCCAGCAGGTAACACTATAACCGTTGCCGACACCAGTATAACCGGCCTAACCACAGGATCGCTTACTAAGGCAGGCAGCGCCACCACGGTTGTCAACTCCCTATGCGACGAGGGCATCACCACAGCTAACACCTTAACCTGCACAGACACAAGCGGCATTGCAGCACCAGGTTTCGTAGGTACGGGCACGGGCGCAGGCTTCGACGCTCTCGTACAAGGTGCTGACAACTGTGTAGCGAAGCAGCCTGCAGGCAGCGTATGTTGGGAAGCGCCTGCGGCAGGCGTTACAAGTTACCACGGCCTTTATGCGGTCACTCCTTCAACAGGTATCCCACACTACAGTTACTCAGCGCCTACAATTACAGAAACGATTAGTGCCATCGTAGGCGCCGACTGCCCCACCTGTATAATCTCTGCCGGTGCCATCACGAATAACGTGCTGCCTAAGGGTAACGGTGCCCAGGGGCTAGTAAACTCTTCAATAACTGACAATGGCACTAACGTAACTACCACCGACACAGGTGGTTACGTCGCTCCTGTATTCACAGCCAACGGAGCAACCGCCGGTTTCATGGACTTCGCACAGGGCACGACCAGTGGGGCTGTAGCTCCCTGCAACACCGCGAACAGTATCTGTTTCCAAGCTCCTACGGCAGTCACTAGCTACCTGATTAACTTGGCAGGGGCAGCCAGCACCGGTATACCTCACTACGTCAATGCTGCGAACGTTATAACCGAGACCATCACCCCCATAGTAGTTGGTGATCTGCCCACCACGGGTACTTGGGCCTTTGGGGGAACGCTTTCGGGGAATTTCTCCGTTACCGGCAATCAGACTAGCACGGGCGTGCTCACGGCCACGCAACTTGATGGCTGCCAGCACGTCAACGCCAGCCAGAGTTTTGCGGCGGCGCTTGCAGCGGTAAGTTCTCCCGGTTGCATCTCAATCGACCCCGGTACTTATGTCGTCGGGACCAATGCAGCTATCGGCTCTACGGTTACATTGATTTCTGAGAGCGGCGGCCTTCTATCGGTTTCAACCGGAATTACACTGACGGTTAACGGGCAAATTCAAGCACCTACAGGCGCTCAGATATTTACCGGATTGGGAACTGTTTCCGTTCCCACGGCTTTCATGTCGGTTTACGCCTCCTGGTTTCCGGGTGCGGATGTTGGAGCGAAGACGCAGGCAGCGATCACTTCCTGTCCCTCGAATTGCCGCATCTGGCTGCCGGATCAAGGAACGCTCAGTTATTCGACGCCGATCAATATGGCCGTGGGCGCCTCGAACGGAGTGCATCTGATTGGAGCCGGAGAAGGGGCGACAATCCTGACCTACACGGGATCAGCTTCAAATACTGCCGTCAGTTTCGGGTGCACGACAAACGCCACGCTCGAATATGTGCAGATCACCACAGCCAACACGACCGGCACCGGCGTTTCCATGTGCGGTACGAATAACAAATTCCTTAATAGCACGGTGAACGGATTCGGAACCGCGATCAACGTGACCGGCTCGGGCGCTTCGTCTTATGTGCGGTCCTTCAAGACCCGCATCCAGAACGTGAATGTCTCAGGTTATAGCTCTATCGGCATCCAGGTAGACCATGCCGTCGATACCTACTTAGATTCCATTGAGGGCTTCGGTGCAGCCGACAACACCACGACTCAGGATTTGCTGGTCGATACGGGCACGAGCGGCCTGTATGTGAATGGCCTCTCTGTGGGCTACGGACTCAACGGCCTGATGGTGCAGAAAGTTCTGAACAATGTCGGAGCTCCCGCAGCTTATAACAACGGCCCTCTGTTCCTGCGCTTTGTTACCGCGTTCTTCGACACGATAGACGGCGGCGACGCCTGCAAGTTCGATTCGACCCTCGGCAACAATCCTGTCGATGCTCAATTCGACTCAACCTCCTGGTGCTCTGCCGCTGGCTTAAATGCAGCCGGTACGGTCGTAACCACGACGGCGAACGGAGTAGGCATCTACGGCGGCAACGGCATCACCTTCATGGGTAAGGCCAGAAGGAATGCCAACGACGGTGTGCTCATCAATCCATCAGCCGCCTGCAACTACATCAAGATTTCAAGCGCTTGGATCACCGCAAACAACGTCAACGCGAACGCGGCAGGGCACGGCATTAATATCCTGACCGGATGCACGAATGTTTCCATCACCGATAGTCATATCGGAAACGAACTCGATTCGGGCGGCGGGCAAAAATACGGGATCAACGTGGCGGCTGTGAACGCCGACGTCCTTCTCATCGAGCACAACCACCTCGAAAACAACGTTACGGGCACGCTGAACAACGGGAACACCGGCAACACGTGGGTGTGGGGCAATACGCCGATGGCCGGTCCTACGCAGAATATCGTCTGGGGCGGCGTGACCATGACGAGCACTCTAGGGATGAACAATAACGCCGTCACGGGCATCAATGCGCTGACTCCGAATGCCGCTGGAGTAGGCGACATCGGCTCAACCGCATTGCCATTTCCTAATCTCTGGCTCGGCACAGCAGCAACGAATAATTTTAAGTTCGCTCCGGCAGCGACGGCAGCTCAACGCGTCGTGACGTTAAACGATCCTGGAGCAGCAGTAAGCTTGCCTTTCCTTAGCGCTACAGATACTACGACTACTCATTTTGCTGCAGCCACCGCGACAGGTGGCGTTTTGACTACCAGGGCGATTGCGGCCACTGATCTTCCAGCTAAGCTAAACGGCAGTTGTGCGCCAGTCGCCAGCGCGGTAGCTGTTACCAGTTCGAATCCAACGATCAACGTCGATCAGAACCTTATTCAGTTATCCATTCCTGCAGGGTGCCTCAACACTTTGAGTCAGCCATTCGAGATCAACGGCGGGGGAATCTATTCCTCTACGGCAGCTTCTTCTCCAGTGCTTACGTTCAAGATCAAGCTTTGCACGATCAGCGGATGCGGTTCAGGCACGGTCGTGACTCTAGGCAGCTGGATCACTCCGGCCCTGAATACAACTGCGATCACCAATGCGACTTACAACATAAGCACTACGGCAGTGACCTCCGCAACCGGAGCGACTGGCACTCTCGCGCTTAAGGGGAACCTGACGCTCGACACGGGAGCCTTAGTTTCAACGCCAGATGTGGTGATTGCGGATTCCAATATCGCCGTGTCGGGGACAATTGACTTAACGGCAGCGCTCTTCATCGACTTTACGGTAGCCCAGTCAGTTGCGGGTGCGAGCAACTCATATACACAGATGCTTGGGGCAGAAAGATGAGACGCTCACTTCTCACTCTCGGAGGGATCGTATGAAGCGTGTGACTTTATGTTTCCTAAAGGTTTCGGCACAGGCATTACTCGTTGCGATATTAGCTATCGGAGTTTTGGCAATCGGAACTGCTGCTTACCAAGGCGCAGGTGGAAAATCCGGTTTCGGCGGTTTATTTGGTCTAGGTGGAGGTGCACAAGCACAAGGCGGAAGTTTCACGGGCTGGTATCCAGGCTTCATTACTGATTCAGCTCAGTCCACCACAGTCAGCGGTGTTGCGAATCAGATTCAAACCGAAGGCTTCATCATGCCAGCCGGGACGGATACGATTGCCAAACTTGTGTTTTATGTTCAGACACAGGACACGGTAAACAATAGCGACTTCGGAATCTATAACTCTAGCGGCACTCAGCAATGTCATGTCGGGGGAGCGACGTACGCCACTGGCCAAAAAACACCTGCTTGCTCGGCGACGCTTACTGGAGGGAAATACTATATCGCCATGTGTTCAGCAGCGACCACGTTGCAAATCAATGGAAGCGTAAATCACAACCATCCGTTTGAATTGCAGGCCAGTGCAACATCTTGTACAAGCGGAGCACTACCGGCCAGTATCACTATTCCAGCCGATACGGCTGGATTCAACACTGCCGGGATTTCAATGCAATGAAAACTACATTACTAGCGGTGTGCTTTGGTTTGTTTGCACTTTTGTCTCATGCTCAGACACCTTCACAGTTTTCCTCACTGAAATCGTGCATCATCAACAATCCTGGTGCTTCCGAGACTTATACGGGGGATTGTTCGGTTTACTCCAGCCCTCAATACGACATCACGGCAATTTCCTGCTCAGCCAACGTCGTAGCCGTCACGATGGCAAACAACAGTGATACTCACGTCAGCTTTCCTTCTGGCAAGAAAATCCTAATCATCGGCGTGACGAACACTGCGTTTAATAGCGCGTTTCCGTTCGGTAGCCCGTTTACGGTGTTAGCTTCACCAAGCCCGACGGCCACCACGTTTTCTTATGGTGTTGGATCGTGTCCAGGCGGGGGGGCGTCAAGCGGAGGAGCGGTACAGCCAGCGGTCTATGACGGGACCGCTTCAACGATCTACATTGATCCCATCTTCGGAACGACTATCAAGAGACTGACTCCGCAGACCACAGAGACTCTGGGTGTAGGTGGAGATGCCACAACGAATGACACGATTCAAGCATGGAGTCTCAACGGCACGTATCTAATGATTACGCAGGCCGGAGGAAACATCGGCCTCTATCACGGAACCGAGCCTTACGCCTTCATCCGTACGTTCGCCCAGCCAAGCGTCATCCAGTACGATGCCGTGACCACGGTAGAACAGCCTTACACAAGCTGGAGCAACACAAACGATTGTTACTTCTTCACGACCTATCAAGCTCAAGTGCGGATGGTTAATGTTTGCACGAGCGACACACGGACAACCATCTTCGCGCCCACAACACTAACGGACACAGCGTCTAACAGCATCACCATGTCTAACGGTTGCGGTGGAGGGCAATGCTTCATCTATCCCTACGTTTACTGCGACATCGACACGTCAGACCGCTTCTCATTCAAGCTCGTGGACTCGAATGAAGCGGTTTACGGATTCGGCGTGATCCAAACTAATATCTCAATGGCGAGTGCTTCGCTTGTTTGGTTCCACAAAATAACCTCTCCGGGGGATATGGTTGTGCGCCTTGCCCCGAGCAAGAAATTGCCTGGGGGAAGCTGTATTGGCCCGACCAATAGCGTCTACGTCGGCTGGTCTAACTGGAACACGTGGGATAACTTCCGGCCTGTGCATTACGGAGGAACGATTGCTATAGATGCGATAGCCAAAACAATCACCATCACTGGAATTTCCGGTCCGTGGAACAGTGTAATCTCGGGAGATTTCGTTCTTTTGGGCGGCTTCGTCAATTCGGGGAATAATAACTTTTTCACTGTTTCTTCCATTGCCAGCAATGTAGCTACGGTGTCTGATCCCATGAGTCTATTGGTCACAGAGACGGTCACCAATAGCGGAAACTATCGAGTCGTCTATGACAAAACTCACTGGGGACAAGAAGAGTTCAATTCGACTACCGGTGCGTTTATCCGGCGCAACAGCATTGACGATGCCAGCTCGCACAACGATTCGGTGTTTTTGGCTGATGGAAGCGAGGCTTATTACGGGCCGATCTTCGTCACAGTGAGTGAGGACTTCAACCGGCTCACTGCAATTAAAGCCTCTGATGGAACAACCAAAGACACTTACTTCACCGTGGATTTCAAGACTAATAACGGCTCGTGGCACGCTTCGGGGCGGGGAAGTTATGGGGCGGGAGGACTTCCTGGCTGGGCTATCGTGAGCACTTACGACGGACAAACTGTAGATACGGCCCCTCCGATCCGTTTGGGAAACACGGAAATATGGGCGGCTAAGTTAGATAGTTCCAATGAAAATCGGAGAATCGCCCATGCACAGAGTATCTGGGCATCGGATTACTTTGCACAGCCTAGACCTGTGGCCAACAGGAACATGACCAAGATCATCTGGACCTCAAACTGGCGCATCAATGCAGGTGTCGATGATGTCTACTTAGTAGAGTTGCCTGCAAATCTGGGAAATGTGGTAGGCGTCCGTGGCGGCGCAATGATCATGGGTGGACAGTCTGTACATCAGTAAATTTACATACTAACCAGGAGGCACTATGGCTAAGCCGTCGTTAGAAGAGACCGACCGTGACTTATTCGGCAAGGGCAGTGAGATGAACTTTGGAGGGCGCAAGGGCCGTGGGCGCTCCGGCAAGCGTGGTAAGGGGCGCAAGGCACACAAGGGGAAGGGACGTTACTAAACTTAGAGGGAGGGTAGCTATATCGCAGGCCCAGGGTTCACCACTGTACAAGCCAATGTGCTAGACCCTAATGGCGTTCCATACGCTAACGGGACGTGGACGGCTAATTTTATAGACCCAGGCACGCCCGGCAAGACACCGCTGATCAACGCCAGCATTATCACACGGGTGTACGCTGGAGATATGGACAGCTTTGCGTTCTTCACGGTGGACTTGCCCGATAACGTTGTGATCGGGGCACAGTCGGGAGCCATCAACACACAGTGGCTATTTACGTTTGCGGCACAGTCTAGCCCGTTGGGGCTGGGAGCGCCACCTGCGTTCAGCCTTAAGTTGACGATATCGGGATCGTTCAACAATATCTCGGCGGCAGTACAAGCGGCTGCGGCACCTTTCCCCGGAGGCGGGGGCGGAAGTGCAACTCTGGGAGGCAACAATGTGTTCACAGGCCATAACACTTTTACGGGCACCACGACACTTGAGAATATTGGGCTGCATGCGGTCACAGGGACGGTTAATAGTGTCAACAAGGTATTCACACTGGCGATAACGCCGGTGGCTAATCAGTTTGTGCTGGTGTTCCTGAATGGGCTTGTGCAGAACCCTGGGGGAGGCAATGACTACACGCTTTCGGGCAACACGATCACGTTTACCGTGGCTCCAATAACCAGTAGTGTGGTATTAGCCCTATACTAACATGAACAGAAACGTATTAAGTCAGCGGCGATATAGGCTTAGGCACCCTGAATATTCTAGTAACTACTATAAGGCCCATAAGGACACTGAAGCCTATAAGGAATATCACCGCAGATATCGGGAAGCTAACAGGCTGCGTGCGAACGAACGTAGCGCTATGTACGCTAAGCAGCCTCGCGGCAAGTGGAATCTGCTGAAGTCTTCTTCTAGGCGGCGTGGTATTACCTGCACTTTAAGTTTTGAGGAGTTTGAAGCAGCTATCAAGGACAGGGAGTGTCATTATTGCGGGGGCTTAATCGGCCCAAATCTAGGTTTAGATCGCAAGGACAGTAACCTTGGGTATACGATTGGCAACATAGTGCTCTGCTGTTGGCCTTGTAATGCAATCAAGCACACTTTCCTTAGCTACGAAGAGATGCTAAGTATAAGGCCAGTGCTCATTCGAGCCAGAAATAGGCGTGAGCTTACCATATGAAACCAACCAATCTGCATTCATTATGTTTACTATCACTAGCTCTGTTGTGCTGGCCCTCTATTAGCAGGGCGCAGAACACACAGATTGATCCCACCCAAGTTAGAGGTGGTGTGGGGGGTGGTGGGGGTGCGGGCATACCCTTTGGTATAGGTGGGGGCACTGTACAGGTACAGACTGTGACCACTGTGCCGAACATCACGTCGTGGACCAATGGACAGTGGATCAGCTGGGCGCCGGTGGGGGCGAACACTGGCCCCGGCACTACGCTCACGGCTGATGGCCTGGCGGCTGTGACCATAACTAAGTGTGGCACGCTGCCCCTTGTGAACGGGGACATTCAGGCTAGCCCTACTGCTTATGCTCAATACGATGCCATTAACGTTGTACTTAATTTGCAGAATCCTGTGAGCGGGTGTCCTGGGCTGCCTGTGACGGCTGGCACCGCTAACGTTCAGACCGTGACGATCACGCCCCCCGTGACGGGCCATGTGCCTGGGGCGGCTTATAACGTACTAGCAGGGGTGGCTAACACTGGGGCCATGACACTTAATATTGGCGGGGGCGTCTGGAACGTGACCAAGTGTAATGGCGTGGTGCTGCTGGCCAACGACTGGCCACTGACATCGCCTAAGACTATTATGATTGTAGTGGACGATGGCACTGAGCTGCAGCTGCTCAACCCGCAGGCGACGGCATGTGGGGCTGCCGGGCTCGCACCTCAGTATAAACAGTTAAGGTGCATAGGGGGCCTGGGTGATGGACTCAATGTGATCCCTGCTGGGACATACTTACAGTCATCGTGCTACAACGATACGTCTAATAATTGGCAGATCACCGGGGTCAAGTGTTATACCGATGCGGGCACATCGACGTTGAATGTTGTGGGGTTTGCGTTGGGCACAGTGCTGGCAGGGCCAATAACGTGTACTAGTTCATGGAACGCAGGAACGCTGTCAGGCTCGGGGGTGCTTGGAGCGGGTGACTACCTCAAGTTCACTTTTGTGGCCGATGGCGTGGCCAAGCAGACCACCTGGTTAGTATCGTTAACACAATGATCCGTTTAGGCTTAATTACGGTTATCTTATTGTGCTCGGCTTTGCGAGCGCAAGCATGGACGGAGACTCAGTTTGCACACATAGCGGGTGGGTGTACATCTAGTCCTTGTGTGGTGGCGTTGACCTCCACGGGAGCTAACCACTTTTTGGGGATAGCACTCACTGCCAACGCGTTCAATACGTCGCTAGGGTCGCCACCGGCTGGGGCTTGTAACGTTGCATGGGTCCATGCACCTAGTATGCCAGTAAGCTCTGGGGCTACCGGTAACTCGCTCGATGCCTATTACTGTCTACAGTCGGTAAGTGGCATCACGTCGATAAGTCAGCCTATTACGATCAGTGCTGGGACTGCTGACGTAGGGGTGTGGGAGGCCACACCTACACTGGCATTGTTTGCGCTAGACACTGGGGCCGTGAGGGCGTCCAGCGGCACTGGGAGTGGGTGTGTGTCTTGCGCGGGTGTGCCATTGACGCTGTCGGGTAACAGTGACTTTATTATTGTGCTGGCCGGGGGCACTCAGCAGGTTACGGGGCTGACTGGAACGGGCTTCACACTGGATAACTCTAACTTATTTGGCGACTGCTTTGGGAACGGTATCACCACGGGATCGCTGACGGCACCAGCAACCTGGACTATGTCTGCTAGCGGTAACCTAGTGGACTATGCCATAGCGTTCCAGGAGACTTCAAGTGGGGGCGTGACTGTGGTGCCTAGACATCCAGGTGGGGTGTTTTGATGGTGCGCCAGCACGTCCTATATAGGGTGCTCAAGCTGGTTGTGCTTATGCTGATACCTGGACTGTGTATGGCCCAGGCATGGTCGGGTGTGATATCGGCTGGGCGTGCCATTGACTGGTCGGCTGCTGGCGTTGTGGGGGGCATACCCGATGCAGCCTGGCCACAGTGCGGCTCGACCATTGCGGCTTATGGTACAGTGGGATCGCCGGGGTCACCTGCGACGATTAACAGTGCCATAGCTGCTTGTGGCACTAACCAATTTGTGTTGCTGGGAGCAGGCACTTTTGTGCTGAATGCCAAGATTGACTTTGCGTCTAAGTCTAACGTGGTGCTTAGGGGCCTGGGGGCTAACCAGACCATTATAATATTCACAGCTGGCCCAGGCACGGGCTGTCAGGGGCTGGGTGGCGGGGTATGCATTATCAATGGCGACATCCAAGATGCACGCAGCGGGTTACCTAACACAGCGGCCTGGACAGGTGTAGGCTCTCCTGGGGTATACCCGAAAGGTTCTATGGTGGTTACCTTAGCAAACGTTACTAACCTACAGGTGGGCGACTTGATGATTCTGTGGCAAGCCGATCAGGCGACTGATCCAGGGACAATCTGGAATTGCCAGAACACCGGAGCGCTAGGTGACTGTTCAGAGCAGGGTGGCCAGAATGGCCCTGTAGGCAATAGCCAGACCCAAACTGTAACCGTGACTTCTATAAGCGTAGACGTTAATGGACATGAAGTAGGAATTACGCCTGGGATATATTCACCTATCTGGGGGTCGGGGTTCACGCCCATGGCAGGGTGGCCTAGTCACTTACCCGTTACGAATGATGGCGTTGAGAACCTTACGCTGGACGCATCACTTACTACCGACAGTCCTGGAAGTGCTGGGACGCTCATATTCTTTGGATGGGCCAGTAACTGTTGGGTCACGGGCGTCCGTACGATCAATAATGCAACGCCTTCTTACAGAAACAACATCTGGGCCTACCAGTCGGCGCACCTGACTATTCAAAGTAACTATGCTTACGGCTCGAACGGTTCGAGCTTGAGCTATGGGCATGAAATCTCGTTCATGTCCAGCGACAATCTTGTGGCGAATAATATCTATCAGCATGTGTCGTCCCCTGAATTGATGAATGGTGGGGAAGGCAATGTGTTCGCTTATAATTATGCGGTGGATAACTTTTATACGGCCAGTGGCACAGCGGCTAACTTTGAGCAGTCCGACTCATACCCTAGCCATCAAGATGGATCGTACTTTAACCTGTTCGAGGGCAACGTGGGCGCCAAGATGGCCGCTGATGACATCCATGGGACCAGTTGGATGTCTACGATGTTCCGTAATTACTGGACTGGACGTGATGGGCCGTTCAAAATTCAGAGCACCATGGTTGTGGACAACGAAGCTTATGCACGCTATTTCAACCTGATAGGTAACGTGCTTGGTGAGGTAGGCTATCATACTACCTATAAGGATGTCCCCTCCTCGAACGTGGACAACACTGGGTGTGGTACTACAGGTAACGTTACTATATATGCCCTGGGATGGGCTGGGGGCTCGGGGTGTAACTTTTCCATTGTGTACAATGACACAAACGTTAGCCCCTTTATTTACCTGTGGGGTAACTATGACACGGTAAACGCTGCGGTGCGCTTTGTCAATGCAGAGGTGCCCAGCGGGCTGGGATCGTACCCACAGCCGGTGCCATCAAGTCACACTCTACCTGCATCGTTCTACTATTCAAGTAAGCCATCGTGGTATGTGGATGGGATCGGGCACACGTCCATACCTTACCCAGCCATCGGGCCTGACGTGACTGGTATAGGGCCTGGAGGGCTTACCAACATTACTCCTGCCCAGGCATGCTTCAATAACAGTGCGTATGACACATTTTATACAGTCAGCGATGGGATCACTGGGATCACCGAGAGCGGTACTACTGCGTCAGCGGCCCTGGTGACCACGGCACCGCTTGGTGCCCTCAAGTTCTCGCAGTACAATTCGTTCTGGATCACAGGGTCGCCTGTTGGGGGCTACAATCGTCTATGGCAGCTGGCTACAGTGTCGGGCACAACGATCACATTCACGGCTACAGCTGGCCTAGGGACGGCAGGCAGTGGGGGAGCTGCCAAAGTTAACGCTATAAAGTTGTTCAATGCCAACACGTGTTACACTGGGTCGGCCATCCCGGCCTTGATGAATGCCAGGCAGCCACGACTGTGACCAAGTCACTACAGGAAGAGGTGACCCAGCTGCGTATAGACGTGGCCACACTTAAGGTGCAGCTGCAGGCGGCTAAGGAGGCACTGGCACTAACACATGAAGTTAGTCACACTTGGCTTTATGTGTCTGCTGTGATAGGATGGATACTGGCCCTGGGAGCTATTGGAGTGTTGTTAATTCCACACGGAGGAGCAAAATAATGAACGTAGTCACTCATGCGGTCCTGCAGGTGATCATGTTTGTGCTACAGTATGGTAACCTGGCATCTAATATAGTGCCGGATAAGTATAAGCCCATAGCGGCTGCAGTGATCAGCCTGGCGCAGGGAAGCCTGGCACTTTTCAATCACTACTATACTCCTGCAGGTACGCCTATACCGCCTGCAGCTAAAGCATAATGCACGTATACGAACAGTCCACAGGCAGGTGGCTAGACCCCCAGGGTGTGCTTATGGCTGTCGGGTATGCTGGGGTGGGCATAGGCTTAAACGAACCTGAGCTGCAGTCTGAACCTTTTGTGGGGCCGCTGCCTGAGGGCCTCTACTTGATTGGCGAGCCCCGTGACACTATTAAACATGGGCCGTATGCACTGCCGCTAACGCCTGATGCTGCTAACCAAATGTTCAATCGCTCAGACTTCATGGTGCACGGCGACGAGATCGCACATCCTGGCCAACACATGGCCTCGGAAGGTTGTATTATTTTAGGGCGCCCCACACGGGAAGCGATCTGGCAGAGTGGCGACAGGCAGCTTAATGTGGTGGCGAACTATGTGCCCCAGCCATCCATGGTCGTAACGGACCCTGACATTGCAACGTAACGGTATCCATGGGCCATGAGCCTGTGGTATTCGAGTGCCTCTACGTAGGTTGGTGAAGCGGGAACACAGTTGTCTCGGTGGGGGCGCCATTTGTGTGCCCCCTATTTTCACCTGGGAACACCACTAGATTAGTAGACTGTACCATACCCCTGCGGTGGGCTAGCACTAGCCTATATTCCTCAACAGTAAGCGTACCTTTGTCAGTGTTACACTTTAGGCAGGCTGTGACGATATTGTCAGGTGACTTCAGACCGCCACGGGCCTTGGGCACTTTGTGGTCACGGGTGCGGTGGTGCTGTGGAGTGTGCTGCCTGCCAGCTACAGACAGGTGGCGCACTATTAAGCCGCAATAGAAGCACGTCTCTGTCATAGTGCGCCTCCCGGTTAGGTTACTTTCTTTCTATGCGTTTAGGCTTACAGTCGTTCAAGTGACGAGCTACCTTCAATTCGCACAGCAGCAGAAATGCGTCCTCGTTATGACCCAGCTTTGAGAAAGCATCGGCAGCAGCTCGTTTCTCACACTCCTTGTCGGTGCGTGTGAACCCGATCACTGCCCCACCAGTGAGGAATGACCCTCCACCCGAGTACCCATTACGACATGATGATGTTGTGGAGGCTTCTGGGGGCCACACACTTGGAGCCTGGCGGGGATTAACAGATTGGTCAACGATACTTTGAGTAGCTGTAGCTGGTGCCGATACCCGTGACTCAGATGTGCTGGTAGCAGCAGTGGTGGTATTCGGCTTATCGTGCTGTGCCCATGCTGGGGCCACAAGTGACATCATAACTAATGTTATGTAGATGTATCTCATTGTTATGCTCCTTGTGTGGGAACTACTGGAGGCGGCGGCAGTTTATCTAGAAGGGCCTGTGCCTCAGCAATGTAGTCTTGGGCGTTTTTAGTGTGATGGATAAGGTGGATTAGAGCTGCTATGCCCTTCTGGGCTTGAGGCTCAAGCAGCTCGAACGCTTGGATTGCGGCCTGTATTTCTGCGGGTGTCATTGGTACACCTGATACCTTTCTGCCTGCAGCTGTGCGCTGAGGCTGTGCAACTCAGCAGGTGTTGGTTGAATAGACGCTATGGCCGGGTTAGGTACAATGGGCTGGCCCCATTGCGTCAGTATGCCGTTGATGGCGATGATCGCGGCGGTAGCTCCAAGCTGGACGTTCTTTTGGGCTGCTGACCCTAGGATGCGTAGCTGGGTTAGTTCGGTGGGACTCAGCAGGCCAGATGCAAACGTGGTCAGGCAGGTGGCCAGTTTGGCCTTGGTGTTGCCAGCGCTAGCGATACAGATATTCGCTTGGCTGTCCAGGTTGAAGCCCAGGGTGATGAACGACTGTACGGCGGCCTGGTCGCTGGGGGGCAGCTGGGGTATCTCAGCCTGCACAATGTTCAGGATGCCTACAATTATGTTGCTGACGCTTTGGGCGGTGGACTGAGCGCTGCAACCGGACATGAGCAGGGTAGACGATAGGGCTACTGCTAATATGTATCGTTTCATAGTGCCTCCGTTTTGAATGTGATCAGACTGCTGGGAGAGCATGGTAGCAGTAGCTCCCCCGTTGGTCAAGCTATAACTAGGCTTCCCTGGAGCCCAGCACAGTGCGTACATTATTGGTCAAGTGGTGGAAGCGCTTGGCCATACTGCCATTGGCGTCTTTACTGGTCCCACCTGAACCATGACTGTGGCCCAACTTATATACAGGCTTGGTCAGCCCGTAAGTACCTGGCTCAAACCCGCCCCCACGATCAAACGACACAACCTCACGTGTGGTGGCTTCTGGTACATAGTACCTGATGGCCTCGTCCCCTTTGACAAGATAAGCCACTGTACGGGCGATGATGACCCCGTCCAGCTTAAGCTCACGCTTACAGGCGACGGCCATGGCACAACCTGCATGGTCGTTGCGCCTGGAGACTTTGTCATCCTGCTTGGTGACTTCGATCTCCAGGCCCTTGGTGGCATCAGTTACGCGGGTGACTTTGGGAAAAAACTTACGAACATTGTGTAGCGCCTTAGGTACTTTGTGCTTAGTGCCAACGTGCTTAGACATTGTACATCCTCCCTTACGTTAGTTTATACTACTACTGCTAGGTAAAGTCAAGTCAAACTTTGTGCATCTCGCCCCAGTTTTGGCCTATGCTGACCTCAACTCCTATCGTGAGGCCACCTAACTCAGGTATGGGAGCTAGCATTTCGTCGCGCAGCATAGCTGCACACGCTAGAGCGTCAGCCTCGGGGGGCTCACACAGGAAGCTGTCGTGGATTATGAGCCTGAGCCACTTGCTCATTTGCTCACACTTAGCCAGCCTCAGTAAGACCTCACTTTGAATAGCTGAAGCTGTGGACTGGGGCAGGAATGCGATGGCTCGCTTGGCGTCGTCGCCAGGGATAAACTTGTCCCTACGTTTATCGTAATGCGATACCTCGTAGAACCAGTGCCGGTAGCCGAAGGAGTTGTCTAGGTAGCAGTCGTGGGCGGCACGGATGCAGATGGTGTCTTGCCACTTACGAACGTCCTGGCCAGGCTCAGTTTCAAAGTAGAATGACTGGAGTTTGCGGGCTGCAGCCACCGTAGGGAACTCTTCAGGGTACTCTTCAGCGATGCGGATAGGCGTACCTTTATAGTTGCTGAGGTGGACGATGCGCTTACACTTTTCGTAGTCGTCGGGCCAGGCGAGCTTAGATTCGCTCGCCAATGCTGCAAGGTCGGGATCATCTATAGAGTACACCTTACCGTGATAAGCTGCAGTGAGCCAGCCATGGACACCAGCCTTGGCCAGCTTAATGTAGCGTGGGCTACCTGCGAACCAGCCCACCAGTACAGCTTCGATAGCGCTGTAGTCTGCCTCGACTAGCATGTGCCCAGGGGCCGCAACGATCATCCTGCGAAACTTCTTGGCCAGCTTAGACCGTTTGGGCACGTTCATCAGGTTAACCGATCTGGAGTCCTTGCGTAGGGTACTTGGTCCCCAACCAAATATGGTTGTGGCGCGGCCATGCTCGTTGAGCGGCCATTGGTATGTGGTCAGCAGCTTAGATGACTTACGGCAGCTACGCACTAGATAGAACTCTCTATGCTTACGCGATGGCGCCGCCAAAAACTTGTCCTCTGTGGACACGTCATCGTCGTCTTCAGCATCACGCTTTTTAGGCAGCTTGACCTTCAAGTGCGTGGCCAGCTTCTGTACCTGCTCCCACGACGACGGTAGGAATGGGAGCACCTTGTAGTATTGGTAACCCGAGGCAGCAGCTAGCCACACTTGAGCACGCTCAGCGGGAAGCACCTCAGCAAGCATTGTGCCTCCGTGGGCTACTTCACGCTGCGTATCCCAGAGTGGTGCTTCATCTCCTCTGGTCGGAGATAGGCCGTTGACACGGCTATCTCCTCTGTGTACGGGCGATAGCTCAACCACACCCGTCATATCCTTGGGCGGGCGTTTCCAGTACTTAACATTTTTGACAGAGTCTGGCACGAGACCTTGTAGCTCAGCAAAGTCGGCATCGTGTTCAGACTTGAGGGTAGACATAAAATGTTCACGCTCAGTGGGGTCAATCAGGATGCCAGTGCGGCCCATGGTCTGTAGGATAGGGTCTGCGGCCACGCAATGTTTCTCAAAGCTGTCCCAGCGTCCATACGCCTTGAGCGCAGCCATCGTACCTTGGTAACACCTGCGGCCCTCTAAGCTATCCATTGCGGAGTAGAATGCAGGATCACTAATGTTCTTGTGCTTCCAGGGCGTGCATGCACCGAAAAAGGGCGCTACATATTCGAGACCTTTACGGAGATCGCTTTGTAGCCAATGCCAGGCCCACAGGGCGCTAACACAACGCTTAGGTAGCCGCAGCCCGGCGGCAGCCAGTCGCCTTGTATCGAAATGGTTAGTTGCCCATTCGACAGTCTCGTCACTTCGGTCCAGTAGTTCTTGCAGGATACCAATGAAGACAGGGGTCCAGGGGAAGCTGACGGCGACACCGTCTTCAATGGCGAACGATGCCCTGATAATTTGCCACGACGTACCTTTTTCATCTACTTCCTCCTCGTCAAGGTTAGCGCTTTCAGGTGTCTCCAGGTCGATAAATAGAGACGGAACATTTCCACCCATAGCATGACTATCCCGTATATGGCGAAGAACATAAGCGGTAAGCTCGCTAACAGAAGGATCGCAATACAGAGTAGGCGTAGGGCGTTTAAAGCCATGGCGTGCAATCTCCTTCGCACGGTCGAGTGCGTAGATCACTACTGGACTTAACTTCTGGTTGCCCTGCATAATGTAACTGGGGTGGAATGTGGGTACTGCGGGGATACCATACACTGTATCGAGTACGTAGCCTGCATAACTCTCGATGCCGCTGACGCCGCACACCCGCCTCAATGCCACGTTACCCATAGGCACCAGCACCTTGGGCTTCATACGGTCAATGAGTGCGTCCAGGTAGGGCCTGCACTGAGCCATGGCCATCGCAGCGTTAGGGTCACGACTATCGTAGAAGCCCAGTCTAGGCGCCTTGCACCAGGCACTGTTGGTTACGATCACATCCCGGCGGTCCAGGTCTACACGCTGTAGGAGCCTGTCAAACACTGACCCTGCAGCCCCTGCAAAGGGCACACCGGCAGCAATCTCATCGTACCAAGGAGACTCGCCGATGCACATTATCCCACTAGTACTAGTACCGCTGAAGGTGACTAGGGCTTGACCGTAGGGTTGCTGAGGGCAATTTTCACAGTGAGGCCCGGTGACCATAGGTCAGTTAGCAGGCTTATTATCAACCAAGGGTGGCGTAATGCTAGGCTTGGATGGATCAAAGGGGCGTACCATCACTTCCAGCTGGCCCCCTACAACATCACTCTCAGCCAGTGTGCTGCCAATAATGCGCGCAAACGTGATGGTCATGTCCTTAACGGTCTTCTCAAGGGCAGGGGACATGTGCAGCTCAGCCTCGTTAGAGCCTTCCATGTCCACAGGCTCGATCACGAGGTCAAACTTTAGACGCAGTGTGGCTTTCACGGTTACCTCCAATAGTAAATGTGAAGGGCGCCCGGCTTCTGGACCAAGCGCCCCTACAGCCCCCGTACCCAGTTAGACTGGGTCCGGCGCACCACTTAGGTGTAGCTTAGATGGAGTTGCTCGCGACTTCTCTTTCCGGCTTACCCTAAGACCTTGGGCCTATGCTGAGACAGCCTTCTCAGGCGCCCGAAACCTTACGATCTCTTCCCTACCATACCCTTTATCAGAACAACCTGGGCACGCCACAATCTGTACAGGCTTATTGGCAGCATCGCGGGGCCACTTAACATCACCCTTACGGGGGTGTGTGGACACCGT
>Ga0307474_10000214_pt1 | contig 42250 bp, 38 predicted proteins | sample atmos_gasesECM1C_2_FD_203312 | JGI IMG/M metagenome (GOLD analysis project Ga0307474, IMG submission 203312) | Hardwood forest soil microbial communities from Morgan-Monroe State Forest, Indiana, United States - atmos_gasesECM1C_05 | ecosystem: Environmental > Terrestrial > Soil > Temperate... | reverse complement strand
AAGCAATGGCCTTGTCGAGCGCCGCCTGGGCGCCGCCAAGCGAGCAAGCTCCGATGTTGAGCCGGCCGCCGTCGAGCCCTGCCATCGCAATCTTGAACCCTTGGCCCTCGGAGCCAAGGCGGTTCGCCGCCGGTACGCGCAGATCCTCGCAGACGACGAGACGAGTCGGTTGCGCGTTCCAGCCCATCTTCTTCTCGTTCGCGCCAAAGTTGAGGCCGGGCGTGCCTTTCTCTACCACGAAGGCCGAGATGCCACCGGCCCCCGCATCCGAGGTTCTGGCCATAACGACGTAGACGTCAGACGAGCCGGCACCGGAGATGAATTGCTTCGAGCCATTGAGGATGTAAGAATCGCCATCCTTCGCCGCCCGCATCTTGAGAGCGGCCGCGTCCGACCCCGCGGAGGGTTCCGTCAGGCAATAGCTGCCCAAGAAATCCATCGCGCAGAGGCGCGGAACCCATTTCGCCCGCTGTTCGTCGCTGCCGAAGCGGTCGATCATCCAAGTCGTCATATTGTGGATCGAGATATAGGCAGAGATCGTCGGGCAGCCCATCGCGAGTGCCTCGAAAATCAACGCGGCATCGAGTCGAGTGAGACCACTTCCGCCATGCTGGTCACCGACATAGATGCCGCCGAAGCCCAACGCCGCCCCACGCCGCAGGACGTCGACTGGGAAATGTTTCTCGTGGTCCCATTCAATCGCCCTCGGGGCCAGTTCGTGCTCCGCGAAGTCGCGGGCCATCTCGTAGATGGCCCGTTGGTCGCTGTTGAGGGCAAACGATGGCGTTACTTCGCTGGCCGTGTCCATAGGTCGTCTCCGTTGTTCTCGAAGTGCAACTACCCGACGGCCACAACCTTGCGGGCTGTTGCATAGCCGATTCCCGTCAGCGCGGAGGCGATTTCGTTCAGCACTTCGGGATCCTCGATTGTCGGGGGCATCTTCCATTCGGCCCCATCGGCGATCTTTTGAATCGTGCCGCGCAAGATCTTGCCCGATCGCGTCTTCGGGAGCCGGTCGACCACGAGCACCTGTTTGAAGAAGGCGACGGGACCGATTGTTTCGCGCATCATCGCCACGGACTCGGCCGCGATCTCGAGCGAAGGCCGTGTCACGCCCGATTTGAGCACAAGGAAGCCAAGCGGAACCTGTCCCTTGAGTTCGTCAGCGACTCCGATGACGCAACACTCGACGACATCTGCGTGTGAGGCCAACACCTCTTCCATGGCACCCGTTGATAACCGATGGCCGGCGACATTGATGACGTCGTCGGTGCGATTCAGAATGAAGATGTAGCCGTCTTCGTCCACATAGCCTGCATCGCCAGTATGATAGTAGCCCGGATGCCGGACCATGTAGGAGTTCACGAACCGCTCGTCGGCATTCCATAAAGTGAGCAGGGCGCCCGGCGCCATCGGCAGCTTGAGAACGATGTCCCCCGTCTCGCCCGGTGTGACCTCGTTGTGGTCTTCGTCGAGGCAGCGGACATCCCAGCCGGGCATCGGCACCGAAGTCGAGCCAGGCTTCACCGGGAGACGCTCGACGCCGAGTGGATTCCCGGCAATCGGCCAACCTGTCTCGGTCTGCCACCAATGGTCAATTATGGGAACACCCAGATGTTCTTCAGCCCATCTCAGGGTCTCGGGATCAGTTCGCTCGCCGGCCAGGAACAGAGCCCGCAGGCCGCTGAGATCGTATTTTCTGACGAAGTGTCCCTCCGGATCCTCGCGCCGGATTGCGCGGATTGCGGTTGGCGCGGTGAACAGCACCTTGACATCGTGGTCGGCGACCACCCGCCAGAATGTGCCGGCATCGGGGGTACCAACCGGCTTGCCCTCGAATAGGACCGAGGTGGCTCCGTGAATGAGCGGGCCGTAGGTGATGTAGGAATGGCCAACCTGCCAACCGATGTCGGATGCCGCCCAGAAGACCTCGCCTGGCTGCGTGGCGTAGAGATTATCCATCGTCCATTTGAGGACGACAGCGTGGCCACCATTGTCGCGCACGACCCCCTTCGGCGCGCCGGTCGTTCCGGACGTGTAAAGAATGTAGAGGGGATCGCTCGCTTTGACAGCTACGCAATTTGTCGGTTCGCCCTGCGCTTCCTGCCAATCGATATCGCGGCCGGCCCTCATAGCTGCCGCCACCTGGCGCCGCTGCAGGACGACAACGAATTCCGGCTTGAAGGAAGCAAGATCGATCGCGGCATCCAGCATTGGCTTGTAGGGGATGACGCGCGCGCCCTCGATGCCGCAGGACGCCGAGAGGATTGCCTTGGGCTTGGCGTCATCGATCCGGGTTGCGAGTTCGTTCGACGCAAAACCACCGAAGACAACCGAATGGATCGCACCGAGCCGCGCACAAGCCAGCATGCCAATCACGGCCTCCGGCACGGCCGGCATATAGATAACGACTCGATCGCCCTTGCCGACACCGCGCGCCTTGAGACCCCCGGCGAGGCGCGCGACGCGGTCGAGCATCTCGTCATAGGTGAATTTCGTGATCGAGCCTGTAACCGGACTATCATGGATCAGCGCGACCTGCTTACCCCTACCGGCGGCAACGTGGCGGTCGAGCGCATTGAAGCAGGTGTTCAGCTCGCCACCTGGGAACCAGATGTTGAAAGGGCTGTGCGAGGTATCGATGACCTCGTTGAATGGTTTCGACCAATCGATACCCTCCGCCACCTCGCCCCAAAAGCCAGTCGGATCGTCGATCGATCGCCGGTAGATCGTACTGTAGCGCATGGATTTCCCTCGTTGTTCCTCAGCCATGTCTCGCGGATTTCGACAACTATGGTGCTTAGCGCGATGCCATCGGAGGCGTGTTCACGCCCGAACCCTTGAATGAGGTTCGTGTCCCCGACTTCAGGCAATCTTTAGTCGCGCCAGATGCTTCAGCTCAAACTGTCAAGACAACTCGTTTCGTGGTGCAATTTGGATCGTTCGTGCGAGCCGGAAGTCTCATCCGATTTGCTAAGCGCTATGTGACACGAACGCCTGATTAGAGTGTATGGGAAATATTCCACTTTCACTGTGCACGTAGTCGTGCCAGAGGGCTTCGCGCTGAGCTGGACGGGGAGCCGCGAAGTCGACGCGTGACACGAACACTGCCTTGGACGGGCGCGCCTCAAAGCAGGTGTACGCTGCTCCGCTGGCGACGATCGCACCACGCGTTCCAGCGGGCTTGGGTTCGGCCAAATTTGCCGCGAGCCGATCGGGGAAGTGTTCGGCTGGATCAAGGCGCACGCAGGAATCGCGAGGATCAAAATGAAGGGCTTCAAGCCATTAGATTCAGGGCCGTTCCTAATCGATTCTGATCAAAGGGTCATTGCAAATCAGATAGTGAACCGTGCTTCGCACGAGACGAGGGGCGGCATGGAAGAAAGCGATCACGTGAGCGCCGAATTTCTTCCGCAATAAAATCGCATGTCGCCTGAATGCGAGCGATACCTCGCATATCTGAATGAACGATCATCCAGAACGTGCGTGTTAATACGACCTTCTTGGGCAACACGCGGACAAGCCGTTCGTCTGTGTCACCAATAAAACAGGGCAGCACGCAGAGACCCGCTCCTGCTGCGGTAGCTTGCCATTGAGCGATCAGATTCGAACTGCGAATACGTGGCACGATCAACGGGGAGATCTCCGGCAAATAGTCGAGTTCCCGTGTAAAGATCAGATCTTCGATATAGCTAATGAACGGAAGTCCCACAAAATCATCCGGCTTCTCAACATTCTCCCAAAGCGCCGGCTGTGCTTTGGCTGCATACACACCAAGTTCATAATCAGTCAGCTTGCGGCTATGAAGCCGACCGCGTGGCGGGCATGCTAAGACGATTGCAATGTCAGCTTCTCTCTTAGAGAGACTAAAGACGCGGGGCGTTGCGACGAGATCGATTTCGAGATCGGGATGCGCAGCCGCCAGCTTGCCGATTGCTGGGGCTAAAAATGTCGTACCGAAGCCGTCGGGAGCTCCGATTCGGACCGCTCCGGTTATGCGAGAGCTTTGACCGAACTGGTGCTCGAGTGAGAAGAACGTGCCTTCAATTGTTTCGGCGCCAGGAAGCAACTGTTCTCCCTGCGGCGTAAGTGAATAGCCGGAAGCGCTGTGGTCGAAGAGCTTAGCGCCCAGAGCGTTCTCAAGCATCGAGAGGCGGCGGTTTAGAGTGGAGTGATCAATTCGCAGGTACTTCGCTCCGGCCGTAAGCTTCCCGGTCCTCGCAACGGCTAAAAAGGATTTTATCAGATCCCAGTCGAATGGTTGTCCCATGCGAATTCACCCAAACCAGCGCGGGAACGAGTCCGCTTCAACTACCCAGGAGTAAGTTGTCTTCGAGAGCGAAGTAGTAAGGGAGAGCATAAGTCTTCGACTTTACCCGGTTCCTCCGGCCAAGCAAATCCCCCCATTTGCTGACGGTCTGGGTGTTATCCATATGGCGGCGGTCCGAAAGTACCAATCTATTCCGTGGAATATCCGCTGCCAGCGGCTCCTTCTGTAAACCATAGAGCTGCACACCAGGCATGACAAACCGTGGCAAGACGGCATCCGCAGCTATGGATCGCTGCCGATCACCCTTGTGTCTGGGGTCGCCAGCCCAGACGATGCCAACCTTTAACGCCGTTACCTCCTTGAAGAAGTTGCGCCATTCCGCAACCTTTTCTGGATCGGCGTGAAGGTAGGGGATCGGCGCCGGGACCGAAGCTGGCGTGGTCGCGAAAATATGGGGGAGCCACATCGAGGGAAGTTGCATATCAAACGGTGGCAGCGGCTCGCCCTTCGAAATGATCGTGACGCCCTCCAGGTCCCTGAGCAAGGGAGCAAGCGTCGACTGAACCTGTAGTATGATCGAGCCTCCTCGCTCCACGACCAACGGCACATAGCGCACAAATTGCAACGTGTCGCCGAGACCCGCCTCGGCAAACAACAAAAGTGTTCGCCCGCCTCTTACCTACGCCTCTTCCCTAAAGTAGTCGGGTTTGCCGGTCGTCCACGTTTCTCCCCAAAGTTGACCGCCGCCGTCTACGGTGAGCGTCTCCCCCGTGACGAAGAGGAGGTGAATCACAGCGGACTACAGCCCTCTATCTCAGCGGAGGGAGACCATCGCAGTCCCGCCGATCCCAAGCTCATGCGCAGCGCCGGTGGACAAGTCTATGCAGCGTCCCTTTATGAAGGGACCGCGGTCATTTATCCGGACCGTGACGCTTCGACCGGTTGAGTTTGAGGTGACCGTAACGTGGGAGCCGAATGGTCTGGTCCGATGCGCTGCGGTCATCGCGCTTGGATCCATCCGCTCGCCCGATGCTGTTCGGCCGCCGCTGTAGCCATAACGAGAGGCAACACAAGTCTCGGCACATGCCGACGCAGTCAAACAAGTGACCGCCAAGGCCGCGCATATCGGGCTGATCATCGTCTCGCTCCCATCCAGCCCAGTCGCTAACTTTTTTCGATGCCTCTACGTTCCTGTCGGGGCGTCGGAATAATGAAGTTGCCCGCCCGGCGCGGTAACCACGTCTTCCGAGGATCATCAGAGTTCACTCAGGGTCAAACGCGATCTTGGGGAGGCAGCTCTTGGCGCAAGCGATCGTTTGAAGGAGTCGCTGGCTCCATCTGGCCGGACCCAGCCCAAGCTTCCCATTGATGGATTGGGGCGGGACATCTGAAAAAGTGAGGTTCAATCGGCACTTAAGCGGGATCGTCGTGGTCTATGTCGTACCAGATGAGATGAAGTATCCTTCTACCGACGAACGGTCTGGGTCTGTGATCAACCTTCACGCTTAAAAGGGGATATCGCCGCCTCGGCTGGCGCGGGTTGCTAGCGCTGAGGTTAGGCAGCCCCGCGAACTGCTACTTCTTTTCTGCCCGGGTCGGACCGCCGTCATCTCCATACGCGGTGGCTTGGCCATCGCGATCCTAGCGATTCCAAGTTCTCCGAGCGATCTCGCGCACAAATATCCTCAACCGGTCAAATACGAGCGCAACGCCGTCGATGGATTTTGCTTGCTGAACCGGCCCGCGCTCCGCCGCGCCCGAAAGCTGTAGTGCCAGACTGCGTGCAAATTCTGCGGTCAGGCGGGCTGCAAGGTCTCGTACCAGTCCCTCGCGCGCGATTTGAGCCAGTAGGCCTTGCATGCTGTAACCGATCGAGAGCTCGACGCGAGTAGCCGCACCCGCATCGATCGGCACGAGGCGGTAACGGATTTCACCCTGGGTGGAGGAATGGCTGCGCTGATCATTTCCCATTCCGACGATTCGGCCCGACATCGTAACGGGATCACGCTCGACTCGGGCGGCTCCGCGAAAGCCTGGTGAAATCGGACCGAGCTTGACGCGGATCAGGCCTTCGACGTACCCCCGGGTTGGGTTGCCGGTGAGCGAAACGCCGGGAACGCAGGTCGCGACTCGCCGGATGTCGCCGAACATCGCAAAGACCTCGTCGGGCGGAGAGGCGACGGTGAAACGCTCTTCGAAGACCTTGTCTGGCACGAAGTCGGGAATCGCCGCCATGCTGGTTGAGTGTTCCTCCTGCACCTCAACGCCAGGCGGCCGCCAACTAGTGTCCGAACGGCCAATGCTTGGGCTGTTGTTGGAGCCCACTGGTCCAAGCTGCTTGCGACCCGCGCCCGACACAGGCCGGATGCTACGTTTGCGCCTATCGTCAATCACCGAACGTACGGCGCGAACAATGCCGACATAGCCGGTGCAGCGGCAGAGATTGCCACTCAGCCCGACGCGGATTGCGCGTTCATCCGCCCCATCGAGGCGTAGTACAAGGTCGCGTGCCGAGATCAGCATCCCTGGCGTGCAGTAACCGCATTGCAAGGCATGCTCGCGGATGAAAGCGGCGCGTAGCTCGGCTGTGATCTCGTCGTTGTCGAGACCCTCGATGGTAGTGACGCATGCGCCGTTGCAGGCTGCGGCAAACGTGATGCAGGAACGCGCCGGCATGTCGTCGATCAGCAGCGTGCAGGCGCCGCAGACGCCATGCTCGCAACCGAGATGGGTTCCCGTCAGGTTGAGATGGTCGCGCAGGAAGTCGGCGAGATGGGTGCGTGGTTCGACCGATGCCGTCACCGCACGCGCATTGACATTGATGCCGATCGTCGTCACGCCGCCGCCTCTTCGATCGCCCGGTGTAGCACCGCGACATGAATGTGGCGATCGGCAGCGTTGGCAACGCCAGCCTCGGTCAGGAGTGCATCGGCCACGCGCGCATCGAATTGCTGTTTGAAATTGCCGGCGATGCGGCCGCCGAAGAGCGGCGACCCATCGTGTAGTACGATTGGTCTCCTCTCGATAGCGCCGATCACGACGCGCGCGTTGGGAGATTCCGGGTCGATCATCACGGCCGCAATCGCGTGGGCGAACTCGCCCGGCTTGCGGCAGGCCTTGACGTAGCCCCAGCGGGCGGAGGGCCGCATGACCGGGACGCGTATGGCCTCGACGATCTCGCCCGCCTGCAATGCCGATTCCAGCGCGCCCGTGATGAAGCTTTCGATTGCAAGATCGCGCGTGCCGCTTGCGCTGCGGAGCCTTACCTTCGCGCCGAGCGCTGGCAGGGCCGATACCCAGTCGGCGGCCGGATCGGCGTGGGCGAGGGAGCCGCCGATCGTGCCGCGGTTGCGCACCGCGCGATAGGCAATGGCACCGGCCACACGCTGCATGGCGCCGCGGGTAACATCAGGAATGCGTCCGTCCTCGATGTCGCCGTGGGTGACGCAGGCGCCGATCACGAGCTCGTCGCCGCTGCGTTCCACCTGTTTCAGTTCGGCGAGCCCTGCGATATCGATGATCAGATCCGGCTGGACGAGGCGAAGGTTCAGCATCGGGCCGAGCGACTGGCCGCCCGCGATGATTTTACCCCTGTGCTTTGCCTCGGTCATCAAGGCGATCGCAGCGGTCAGGTCTGAGGGGCGTTCATAGGCGAAAGGTGCTGCTTTCATGCGGGCGGTCTTTCCGCCTGGCGAGCGGCAAGCACCGCCTCGACGATCTGGCGCGGCGAGATCGGCGAGTGCAGGATCTCGACGCCGAGCGGGCGCAGTGCATCATTCACCGCGTTGGCGATCGCGGCAGGAGGAGCGATGGCGCCGCCTTCGCCGATGCCTTTGACGCCGAACATCGTATAGGGCGAGGGTGTTTCCATGTGATCGAGTCGAGGTTCCGGCACTTCCGTCGCCCCGGGAAGCAGGTAGTCCGCAAACGTCGCCGCGAGCGGCTGTCCTGCGCTATCGAACGGCATTTCCTCATAGAGCGCCGTGCCGATCCCCTGCGCCAAGCCGCCATAGATCTGGCCGTCGACGATCATCGGATTGACCAGCACGCCGCCGTCCTCGACGATGACGTAGTCGAGTAGCTCGACGTCGCCGAGATCGGGATCCACCGCGACGGTGACGGCATGTACGGCATAGCTGAACGTGCCGCTGTCGCGCTGAGGTTTATAGCCGCTGGTCGATTCCAGGCCCGCCGGGTCGATATCGGGCGGCAAGTCCTGCGGCCGCCGGTACCAGGTGTGCGCGATCTCGGAAAGGTCGATGCTGCTGTTCGGACCGCACACGCTGCCGTCGCGGAGGGACACCGAAGCGGAATCGAGCTGCAGCAGCTTGGCGCCGATTCGTTTGGCGCGTTCGGCGATTTCGGTGCATGCCGTCCCGACCGCGCCGCCGGCCATAACCATCGAGCGCGAACCCCAGGTCCCGGTCGAGTAAGGTGTCAGCGCGGTGTCGCCATGGAGGACGCGCACCTTGGCCGTATCAATCCCGAGAATTTCGTGGGCAACCTGGGCAAGCGTGGTCTCGAGGCCCTGTCCGTGGGAATGCACGCCGACCCGGATTTCAAGCCCGCCATCCGGCGTCATACGCACGGTCGCCTGCTCGTGGCCTGGCACCATCGGAATTCCCCAACCGGCATAGACGGAGGTGCCGTGCGCGGCCTGTTCGCAATAGACGGAAAGGCCCACGCCGATCAGCCGACCATCCGTTTCCTTGAGACGCTGGCGACTGCGCACCGACGCGACGTCGATCGCCGCGACTGCGCGCCTCATCGCCTCCGGATAATCGCCGCTGTCGAAATGTTTCTTCGTGATGTTGTCGAACGGCATCGCATCGGGTCGGACCAGATTGCGCAGCCGAACTTCGGCCGGCTCGAGGCCCGCCTCCCTGGCCACCGCGTCCAGCATGATCTCCAGCGCAAAGCAGACGCCGGTCCGGGCCACCCCACGGTAGGGAAGGATCGGGCATTTGTTGGTGGCAACCGAAAACGTCCGGCAGCGATAGGCCGGCATGCGATAGGGACCCGGAAGGATGCTCGCGACTTGCGCGGCCTCAAGACAAGCGGAGAAGGGATAGGAAGAATAGGCGCCGGAATCGACGATCGCCTCGCAATCGATGCCGCGCAGCGCGCCGTCGCGATCGGCATAGACGGTGATGTTGTAGTGATGCTCCCGGCAGTTCGCGCTCGCACTCAGATGCTCGCGCCGATCTTCGATCCAGCGGACGGTGAAGCCCTTCTCTATCACCAACCAGGAAAGACAGACCTCCTCCGGCAGCAAAATCCCCTTATGTCCGAATCCTCCGCCGATATCCGGCGAGACGATGCGGATGCGACCCTGCTCGATGCCGAGACAGTCCGATAGGCCGTTGCGCACGATGTGGGGCATCTGCGCGCCCGTATAGAGCGTGAGCTGGTCGAGCCGGTGATCGAAAGTGGCCACCACGCCGCGCCCTTCCAGCGGCGCCATGCACTGCCGCGCGGTGGAGATTTCGCGCGTCACCTTGATGGGGGCATCGAGCGCCACGGAGATATCGACCTCGAACAGGGTTTCGAGGAAGACGTTGTCGCCCCAATGTTCGTGGACGAGCGCGGCGCCGGCATCGCGCGCCTTGCACATGTCGTGCACTGCCGGAAGCGGTTCGAGGTCGAGAACGACGGAGGCCGCGATATCTTCGGCTTCCGCCCGTGTTGGCGCCACGCACATAGCGATGAGCTCGCCGACGTGCCGCACCTTTCCAGTCGCGAGCACGGGCTGTTCCGAAATCTTGAATCCCGGTAGTCCGGACACGGCGCGGATCGGCTTTACGCCCGCGAGGTCCGCCGCCGTGAACACGACATCGGAAAAACGCTCCGGCACATGAATGGCCTTGATGCACGCATGCGCCAGCGGGCTGCGGACGAACGCGACATCCTTGAGGCCTGCCAGGCGGATGTCGGCTACATATTGGCCGCGCCCGCGCAGGAAGCGCTCATCCTCCTTGCGCGGCATCCGAGCACCGACACCCTGCCCGCCGCCGGACGCCGCGCTCGAAGCGGAAATGCGTTCGACGTCGGACATTCGGCCTGCCGCCTCCGCTTGGGCCACGGGCAGCGATCAGGCTGCCACGGCCTGGGGAAGAATGGGAGCGAGCGCGTCGTGACGAACGCCGGCGCGCAGGCAGAATACCGGCTGCAAGAGCCGATCTGCGACCACCTCCGTCTTCTCGTTGTCGCGCAGGACATAGCGGCCGGGTTTCTCGACAAGTACGCTCACATCGGCGTCCATGCCGGGCTTGAGCGAGCCGATCTGGTCGGAAAGGCCGAGCATCTCGGCCGGATGCGATGTTACCATCGGCACCACCTGCTCCAGCGTGAGACCGAGCGCCATCATCGAGCTCATCGCTTGCACCAGGCTGAATTTCGCCTGGCCCGCGAAGGGATGGTTTTCGTCGTCGGCGGGCTCGTCCGGCGTGCCGGCCGGCGCCGGCACATGCGTGTTGTAGCCATGGATGTCGGCGCCAAGCGTGGTCGGAACGATGCCCGAAGCAATTGCCTTGCGTGCCAGACGATAGGAGAAGTGGCTGCCATGGCCGACATCGACCCGCAGCCCTCGGTCGAGCGCGGCCTGGATCACCGGATGGATTTCGCCCTCGCGATTGACGAAGCCACCGGGATGCCGCGTGAAGGGATGCGCAAGGATATCGCCTGAACGGAGCAGAGGGATCACCCGATCCAGAATCGTATCGACATCCTCGCCATTGGTGCCGCTCTCCGGCAGGCCCCAGAGCTGGCCGAAATGCACGTAGACCGGCAGGTCGGCGCGGCGTCCGATCTCGGCGGCCATTTCGATGACGCGGATGCCCCAGCGCGCGAAGCCGCCGATCTCGGCATGCGCCTTGATGCCGCGAACGAGGTCGCGGTTGGCGACGGCTGCCTTCACGGTGGCGTCGATATCGACGCAATCGGGCCGGTAGAGGTTGGGATAGTAATGTCCCTCGAGGCCTCCGACCAGATAGGCCGAGAGGAAGGCATAGGTGCGCGACTGCGATTTCTCGGCGATGAAGTGACGGAAGCCGGGCAAGGTCATGCAGGACGGGCCGCCCTGATCCACCAGCGCCGTCACGCCGGACTGCACTCCGACCATGTCGGCATTCATGCCGAAGCGGCCGGTGACATATTGATAGACATGGGCATGGGTGTCGATCAGCCCGGGCAAGATGATCTTGCCCATCACGTCGACGACTTCGCGGGCACTGGTCGGCAGGATGTCGGATTGAACGACGGCGATTTTGCCGTTGCGGATCGCGACATCTTTCAGGCCGTCGATACCGGAAGCCGGATCGATTACGCGGCCTCCGCGCAGAAGCAGATCAAAGCTGGTCACCGACATCGCCGATCTCCTCTCTCGGCGCCGGCGCAGCGGACCGCCGGCAAATTGCGAAGCATGCATCGTATTTTCTTACAAGAATATTCGTGGCATAGACAGCTTCAAATTCATGCAGGGCGGAAACCCGTGCTCGGGAACGATTTGATGGCTGGAAGACGTACGATGACCGAAAGCGCGTGGCCGCTCGACGAGCGGCCGGGTTACCTGATCAGACGGTTGCATCAGATCCATGTTGCCTTGTTCCAGGAAAAATGTGCGGCGTTCGAGATTACGCCGTTGCAGTACAGCCTGCTTACTGCGCTCGCCAAACGCGGAACCGCCGATCAGACGACCCTGGCTGCGGATATTGCGCTCGACCGCACCACGACAACGGGGGCGCTCAAGCGATTGCAATCGCGTCGCTTTGTCGATCGCGCGACCGCGCGCCATGACCGGCGGTCGCAGACTTGTCGCCTGACCAGGTCGGGTGCCGCGCTGCTGCGCAAAATGGAGAAATCGGCTCGGGCGGCCCATCTCGAGACCGTGGCTGATCTGAGCAAGGCGGACCAGAAACGCTTCATTGCCATGATGCAGAAGATCGTGACGGCGCGCGCCGGGCCTGCGGCTGCGACGGTGGGGCTCGATTGAGCTGCCGACGGACAGTCGGACGGCGATTATTATCTGTGCAATCTGCCTTAAAAACGGCAGCGCGGAACGCCCAGGTGTCCGCGTCAGCACTCCACTTTCGGTCGATTGCGAAGCATGCTTCGCATTTTCAGTTTGCCATAATGATGATTCAAAAGCGATTTGTCTCATGATCCCCGTACGTTTGGCGGAATGATTTGGCTTGATCGGCGCTGAAGCCGGACCTTCGAAGCCGCCGCGTCCGTCGATTCCGATCTGGCATGTCCCTTGCTCCAATTCCCGACATTGAGTTGGCGGCTAGGGTTCCGCATCGCCTGGCGATGGCTGGTCCAAGAGCCGCCACCCGGGCGGGAGAAATCTGCGCGGGACACGGCGGGATAAAATCCCGGGAGACCTCAGTAGCCTAGCCAGGATTGGCGCTGCTCGGGTCAGCGCCAATTCCAGGCTTTTGAAAAAGCCAGTGTGGAGTTGGCGATGAAATGTCTCAAACCGCGAGCTGCGGCATCCGCCGCCAAGATTTCGCTGCTCCGCAAACCGATCGTCCTCAGCCACACCGGGAGGGCTCGCTGATGTCGGCCTGTTCGGATGCCATTGCGCGGCGTTTTGCCGATGGCGGTCCCTCAGGTGAGGGTGCGGAGGACAATGATCTGATCCGCCGCGTGCTGTCGCGAAAAGCCGTGCGGCGCTATAGCGACAGGATGCCTGCCGACGAGCTGCTCGACCTGCTCGTCGCTTGCGCGCTGAGCGCCTCGGCGAAGTCGGATTTCCAGCAGGCATCGATCCTGCGCGTTCGCGATCCCGAAAAGCGTGGCGCTATCGGCTCGCTGTTTCCGGCCATGCCCTGGATCGGAATTGCACCGGTATTCTTCGTTTTTCTGGGCGACGCGAGGCGGTTGCAACGCATTGGCGAAATGCGCGGTAAGCCGGTCGAGAACGGAACGCTCGAGGGCTTCTTCAATGCCAGCATCGACGCGGCGCTCGCGATGCAGACTATGATCCTGTGCGCGGAATCCGTCGGGCTCGGCGTCTGCCCGATCAGCGTCATCCGCAACGAGGTCGACAAGGTCGCAAGCATTCTCGGCCTGCCTGACCTCGTCTTTCCCGTTGCAGGCCTTTGCCTCGGCTATCCCCAGGGCGAAGGCTATGTGAGCCTGCGGCTGCCGCGCAGTGTCACCGTACACGGCGACCACTACGACGACAGCGCACTCGGCGCCGGCATCGATGACTACGACCGCAGGCGGCATGCACTGCATGCGCTTCCCAAAGAACAACACCGTTCCAATGCCGACTTCGGCGAAGCTGCCTTCTACGGCTGGTCGGAAGACAAGGCGCGTCAGGCGGCAAAGGCCGAAGGCGCTGCCTTCCCGCCTTATCTGCGCGCTCACGGATTTAGCTTCGACTGACACGCCAACGAAAGGGAGACTCATCATGACGACCTGTTCGCTCGCTTGCCCCCCAGATAAGATCTCAAGACGTGTGACGCTCGGCCTTGCGGCCGTGCTGCTGGCAATGCCGATGCTCGCCAGCAGCGCCAAGGCGGGCAGCCTTGATGAAATCAAGAAGCGCGGACTGATCGTCGCGACCGAGGACGATTTCCGTCCCTTCGAATTCGTCAAGGACGGTCAGCCGACCGGCTTCGACAACGAGCTGATCGAGGATTTGCGCAAATACGCACCGTTCGAGATCAAGCAGCAGATCCTGCCCTGGACCGGCATTCTCGCCGGCGTCAGCACCGGCAAATATGATGTCGCCATCACGGCTGCGATCATCACCAAGGAGCGCAAGCAGTCGCTCGATTTCACGAGCCCGATCGCCGACGCCACGCATTATTATGTCAAGCGCAAGGATGACAAGAGCATCTCCTCGATCAAGGACCTGAACGGCAAGACGGTGGGCGTACAGGCCGGCAGCGCACTTCTGGCGCGGTTGCCCGAACTCAACGCGATGCTGGAAAAGGACGGCGGCAAGCTCGGTAAGGTCGTCGAATACACGTCCTATCCGGAAGCCTATCAGGATCTCGCGCTTGGCCGCGTCGATTATGTCGTGAACACGATTATCAATCTGCGGACGCTGGTTGCCGAGAAGCCGGGCGTCTTTGAGCTCGGACAGGCTGTGTCCGGAAAATCATTTCCAGCCTGGGCGGTCGCCAAGGGCAACACCGAGCTCCTGGACTTCCTGAACGGCTTTATCGCCAAGGAAAAGGAGAACGGCCGGTTTGCCGAGCTGCAGAAGGAGTGGTTCGGACAAGCTTTCCCCGATCTGCCGGTCTCCTTCGAGCCCCAGTTCTAATTCTTCCAGCGCGGATGATCGGTCATGACCGCTGGCGATGCGCTGGCCATCTTTCAGGGTGCCATAGTGACGGTGACACTGTCGCTCACCGGCATCCTGGTCGGTGTGCCGATCGGCCTTGGACTGGCAGTGTTGCGCTGGGCCGACGTGCCGGTCGTTGCGCGCATCGTTGCGGTCTATGTCAGCATCCTGCGGGCGACGCCGCTCGTGACCTTGCTGCTTCTCCTGTTCTTCGCGCTTCCCAATATCGGAATCGCCATCGGGCCGATTTCGGCCGCCATCCTCGCGCTGGTCATGAATACGGCGGCGTTCAATTGCGAGGTCTGGCGCGCGTCGCTGATGAATTTCCCGAGGGATCAATATGAGGCGGCGCAATCGGTCGGCATGAGCGCCGCCTTGCGCTTCCGCCGCATCGTGCTGCCTCAGATCGCGCGCACCAGTCTGCCCGGCCTCGTCAACGAGATGTCACTCCTGATCAAGGTGACGCCGGTGCTCGCGGTAGTCGGCGTCGTCGACATCACGCGGGCGGCGGTGCGGATCGGCGCCGAGACCTACGATCCGCTGCCGCCGTTCCTGGTTGCGATAGCGCTCTATGCACCGATCGTGTTTGCGCTTGTCTCGCTGCAGCGCTGGATCGAGCGGCGCCAGATCAAGGCTGAGGCTGCGGCATGATCCACGATTTCGGCATTGTATGGAGCGAGCGCGACCTCCTGCTCAGCGGACTCGGCAACACCACGATCCTGTCGGCGCTGTCGGCTGCGGCGGCGCTTCTGACCGGATTCGTCCTCGCGCCGACATTGATGTCGAAGCAGCGCTGGCTTGCCGGCATCGTGCGCGGCTTTGTCGACGGCATGCGTTGCGTCCCCTTCCTGCTGTTCGCCTATATCGTCTATTACGGACTGCCATCGCTCGGGGTCAGGCTGGACAACTGGACCTCCGGCCTCGTTGCCCTGACCATCTACAACGCCGCTTACATGGCGGAGATATTGCGCGGGGCGTGGACGGCGCAGCCGCGCGAGCCGATCGAGGCCGGAGTCGCCTTCGGCTTTTCCAATGTCGCGCTGTTCCGCCGAATCGTGCTCCCGCCGCTGCTGCTCGCTGCCGGCCCCGTGATCGGCAACCAGATGATCCAGATCATCAAGGACAGCGCGTTCCTGACCATCATCGCGCTGCCGGAGCTGACGCACGCCGCGAGCTCGATCCAGTCTCGGCATTATGTTCCATTCGCGGCATTCATTACGGCGGTGTTTCTCTATTGGGGCCTGTGCCTCGTGATCGAGGCGGGCGTCAGCTCGATCGATCGCCTGGCCGCGGCGAGACGCTAGGTATCCGAGATGACAGAGGGTAGCAGGGTTCTCGATGTGGCAGGGGTGTCGAAGCAGTTCGGCGCGCTCGAGATACTCTCGGACATCAGCTTCCAGGTCGAGAAAGGCGAGACGGTGTGCGTGCTCGGTCCGTCCGGCTCGGGCAAATCGACGCTGCTACGCTGTATCAATTGGCTTGAGCGGCCCGACGCCGGCCGGATCTATCTGAACGGCGCGCAAATCGGCGTCAACGGCGCCGGCATCGTCATGAGCGATCGCGAGCTGTCGCGGATCAGGACGCGGATTGGCATGGTGTTCCAGCATTTCGCGCTCTGGCCCCATCTCACAGTGCTGCAGAACCTGATGGAGGCGCCGGTGCAGGTGCAGAAGCGGCCGAAGGCCGAGGTGCGCGACGAGGCACTGGCACTGCTGGCGAAAGTCGGGCTCAGCGACAAACGCGATTCCTTTCCGGCAAAATTGTCCGGAGGACAGAAGCAGCGTGTCGGGATTGCACGCGCGCTCGCCATGCGGCCCGACCTTTTGCTGTTCGACGAGCCGACCAGTGCACTCGACCCCGAGCTCGTCGGCGAAGTGCTGGTGGTGATGCGGGAGCTCGCGCGCGAGGGCATGACCATGGTGGTGGTGACCCACGAAATGGGGTTTGCGCGCGACGCGGCGACGCGGATCCTGTTCCTCGATCGTGGACGGGTCATCGAGACGGCTCCGCCTGAGCGGTTCTTCTCCAGTCCCGAAACGGAGCGCGCTCGCCAGTTCATCCAACGCTATGCAGGACACGTCGCGAACGGCGGCCGCTGAAAAGAACAATCGAGGAGGAAGGCCATGGACCCGATTTTCCATCTCTTGCCGGGCGCGCCGAAGCCGGTCGCGCCCTATAGCCATGCCGTCGAGGCGGGGCCGTTCGTGTTCGTGACGGGGCAGCTTGCGACCGATCCGGACGACGACTCGCTTCCGGTTCCACCGGGAATCGAGGCGCAGACTCGGAAAGTCATGGATAATCTGGAGCGCGTCCTCAAGGGCTGCGGAATGGCCTTCGCCAACGTCGTTTTCGTCCGCATCTATCTCACGGATTTCAAGCGCGACTATGCGCCGATGAACGCGATCTTCTCGACTTATTTCAGTGACACCCGGCGTCCCGGGCGGACCACGGTCGGCGTCACGGACCTTGCGCGCGGCGGGATCGTCGAGATCGACCTGATCGCCTTCAGGTCGTAAGGAGCCGGCAGGATGGAAATTCCCACCGAAATTCCGGCACGGCGCGGCAAGGCCGCGTTCGTTTCGACCGGGCAGATCATCACCGTGATCAATACCCATGGCGAACAGGTGGTCGACACTTGGGCGTTCAATCGTGACGACCTCAGTGAATTCATGTCCAACGAGCACACGCGCGCCCACAGTCTTCATCTCATCCCGAAGCCAGGCGATGTGCTACGCACCAACAAACGCCGGTCTATACTGACCTTGATCGAGGATACCTCGGGTGGCGTGCATGATACTCTGATCGCGGCTTGCGACCGCTACCGCTATGCGTTCCTGGGCGTCGAAGGTCACCACGATAATTGCACGGATAATCTCTTTGCCGGAATGGCGGAGTTGGGGCTTGTCCCGCCGGAAGTGCCGAGCCCTCTTAATCTCTTTATGAATATTCCCTGGAACGCCGAAGGCGCGCTCCGCTTCGAGGCCCCGCCGAAACCTGTTCCGGGCGGCTACGTCCGGCTGCGCGCCGAGATGGATGTCGTGATCGCCTTCTCGGCCTGTCCACAGGACATCTTGCCGATCAACGGCAAGGCCGGCAAGCCGGTCGAGGCACATTTCATGGTGACAGGTGAATAACCCGAGAGTGTCCAAGACATGAGCCAGACGCAGCAGCAAATCGAGGCCAACCGGCGGCGTTACGAAGAGCTGCGCGCCGCCGGACAGGAGCTGACGCCGAAGAGCCTGCCCGAGCCAACCGCGCTCGACGGCGCACCGATTACGTCGGATAGGGTGATCCATCGGGAGTACGTACCACCCGGCTGGTACGCGACGATGCACCTGCGCCGCGGCGAGGCGCTGCGCATCGTCGACGACGCCGGCCGCTCCAGCGTCTCGCTCATCGGCTGGCGCGGCGACAATACGTCCGAGCGGATCAATTGCGCCGATACCGTCAAGGTGCAGTGGAGTGCAGCGATCTCCAAGGGCCGCGTCATCTTGTCGGACATGGGGCGCGTCATGTTGTCGCTGATCGAGGACACCAGCGGTGCGCACGACCTTCTGGTCGGCGGTTCCACACCCGCCTCAACGCTTGCGGCGTTCGGCACGGCGACGCGCAACACCCAGGAGAATTTTCTGGCGGCCGCAGCGAAGCTCGGACTCGACATCAGAGACATTCCGCCCTGCGTCACGTTCTTCGCACCCGTGTCACTGGACGGGGCGGGGCGCTTCCACTGGCAGCGGGGCCGCAAGCGGCCGGGCGACTTTGTCGATCTGCGCGCAGAGATGAATCTGATCGTGGTCGCGTCGAATTGCCCGCATCCGCTCGATCCCACGCGGCCCGCGGCGACGGGACCCGTCACGTTGATCAAGTACTGCGCGACGGCTCCGGCCGCGGACGACCCGTGCCGGACGGCGTCGCCAGAAGCTGCCCGCGCCTTTGTCTTCACTGACCGGCTTTTTGCCTGAGATAAGGGCCTTCAATGAGCAATCCAGATATCTCCGACGCCGTCTACACCTACGATATCCCGGCGGAGCGTCCATGGTCGCGGGTGCTCAGGAAAGGGCAGACTTTGCGTATCATCGACAGCGAGGGCCAGCAGGCGGTCGATGCCTTGCTCTATTGCGCCGACGATCCGAGCGAGCGCTACAGCTCCCAAGACACGATGCGTGTCCAGGGGTCGCCCTATATCGACGTTGGCACGCGGCTGATTTCCAACAGGGGCCGCGTGATGGGGCGCATTACTGCCGATACCTGCGGCCGCCACGATACTTCAGCTGGTTGCTGCTCCTGCGAGAGCAACGCGGTGCGTTTCGGGGAAGCGACCAAATATCAGCATGCTTGCCGCGAGAATTTCATCCTCGAACTGTCAAAGCACGGGCTGACCAAGCGAGACATCGTCGCCAATCTGAATTTCTTCATGAACGTGCCGATCGATCCATCCGGAAATTTCACGGTCGTCGATGGCATTTCGGCGCCGGGCAGTTATATCGATGTGACCGCGGAAATGGATGTGCTGTTCGTGATCTCCAACTGCCCGCAGGTGAATAATCCCTGCAATGGCTTCAATCCCACGCCGATCCGCGTGGTGGTCCGCGATGCACCGGGATTATGAAGCGGTGCGCGATTGACTGCTCAAACAGCCACTGCTCGGCCAAGTTCGGTTATTCGGCGGCGTTTGCTGCTATCGTCAGTCGCTTCATACGGATGGCGCTGATCCTGCATCGGCTCGGAATATCCTCCCGGGCGACAAGGATCCTCTTGTCCTCCATCACTGCAAGATAAATGTCCCGCAATGTGATCTGCTCGGCTGCCCGGCCGAGGCGAAGACCGCCGCCCTTGCCGATCGCTGCCACGATCATGCCCATCTCATTGAGCCAGGCCCGTTGACGGGCGCCTTCTTTGAGGCTATGGAAACAGAAGTGTTTCCATAATGGGGCGATCAAGCATCCGCATAGGCGTGCGCGGGAAACGATGGAAACTTATGTGTTTCCAACTTTTTAAGGTGAAGCAAAATGAAAAAGAGCCAACTTTTCGTGGCGCTGACCCTGGCGTTGGCGGCCTGGCCGGCAAGTGCCCAGCCGAAATATGACCCGGGAGCCTCCGATCAGGAGATCAAGATCGGCAACGTCGCGCCCTATAGCGGGCCAGTCTCGCTCTATGGGGCTGTCGGGAAATTGGAGGCCGCATTTTTCAGGATGGTGAACGATCAAGGCGGCATCAACGGACGCAAGATCAATTTCATCAGCTATGACGATGCTTACAGTCCTCCGAAGACGCTCGAGCAGACGCGGCGTCTTGTCGAGAGCGACGAGGTTCTCCTCATCTTTAGCCCGGTTGGGGCGCCGACGAACTCTGCTATCCAGAAGTACTTGAACGGGAAAAAGGTTCCCCATCTTTTCCTTGCATCTGCTTCGACGCGGTGGGACGATCCGAAGCACTTTCCGTGGACGATGGGCATGGGCACTTCGTATCAGAGCGAGGGGGCCATCGATGCGCGCTATATCCAACGCGAAAAGCCCGATGCGAAGATTGCGGTCCTGTACCAGAATGACGATTTCGGAAGGGACATGCTCAAGCGCTTCGTCGATGCTTTGGGTGAGATGAGCTCGATGATCGTGGCGAAGTCGTCCTACGAGGTCTCCGAGCCGACTATTGATTCACACATCGTCACATTGAAGAGCTCGGGCGCCGATGTGCTCGTCACGTTAGCGACGCCAAAGTTTGCTGTTCAGACGATAAAGAAAGTCGCGGAGATCGGATGGAAGCCGCTGCACATCGTCACGAGCGTGTCGTCCTCGGTCGGCGCGGTTCTTGCGCCAGCGGGATTCGAGAATGCGCAAGGCCTGATCTCCGCCACATATCTCAAGGACGTGCTGGACCCGAATCTGTCCCAAGACCCCGGGATGACCAGATTTCTCTCGTTCCTGGAGAAATATATGCCCGGCGTCGACAAGACCGATTCTTTATTGTTTCTCGGTTACTCCAAAGCCGAGGCGTTGGCTCACGTGCTACGGGAAGCCGGGGACGATCTGACGCGCGAAAACATCATGAAACTGGCCGCGAGCCTTCACGGCGTGAAGTCCGACGTTCTGCTCGACGGGATCACGCTAAATACCACACCGGATAACTATTCGCCGATCGACGAGATGCGAATGATGCGTTTCAAGGGCGAGCGTTGGGAGCTGTTCGGTGACCTGCAGAAGGGTATACGTAGATAGCGGCTGGGATCTAATGATGCTGCGGCCGGCCCAGACTCTGGATGGTTGTCGAGTATGGTCGTCGGCTGCTCTGCGCCGGTCCAAGGATCGAAATGTGAGGAGGTAACAATGACGTCAAAGGGACAACGAATCGCCTGGGTGACCGGAGGAGGCAGCGGCATCGGCCTGGCAGGCGCAGAGGCCCTGGCGGCCGACGGCTGGACAGTCGCTATCTCCGGGCGGCGCCTCGACGTGCTTGCCGATGCCGCAAAGCGCATTGGCGACAAGGCGTCCGGAAAGGTCGACGTCTTTCCCGTGGATGTGACCCGGGCGGACGAGGTCCACTCGGTGGCGCAATCCATACTGGCAAAGTACGGTCAGATTGATCTGCTCGTAAACAATGCCGGTCTCAATGTGCCCAAGCGGAGTTGGAATGAACTCGAGATCGCCGGCTGGGATCAGATCGTCGAGGTCAACCTCAATGGTGTTCTCTACGCGATCCACGCAGTGCTGCCTGCGATGCGTGAGCGGAAGTCCGGCAGCATCATCAACATCGCTTCATGGGCCGGCCGTATCGTCTCTCAAATGACGGGGCCGGCCTATACCGCCACCAAGCACGCGATCCTGGCGCTTACGCATTCGTTCAATATGGACGAGTGCCGCAACGGTCTCAGGGCATGTTGCCTCTCACCCGGCGAAGTGGCGACTCCCATCATGAAGCAGCGTCCGGTGCCGCCCTCCGAAGAGGTCATGTCGAAGATGCTGCAGCCGGAGGACGTCGGGCGGACGATCGCATTCGTAGCGAATATGCCTGCGCATGTCTGTGTCAACGAGATCCTGATCAGCCCGGTGGCGAACCGCGCCTTCCTGGGGACCTTCTCGAGCGCCGATTCCGGTTCCTTGGGATCTTCGTGAAAGGCGTCGGCGAAGGACCGAAGGTCATGAAGCTCTATCACGCTCCCGGCACGAGTGCCGTAGGCATTCGTATCTTGCTCGAGGAAATAGGAAAGCCCTACGAAGTCGTGTTGCTCGATCTGGCAGCGCGCGAGCAATATCAACCTGCCTTTTCCTCGATCAATCCCAAATCCAAGGTGCCCACGCTCGTCCGCAGCGACGGCTCCGTGTTGACCGAGTTCGGTGCCATTGCGCGCTGGCTCGCGCGCACCAATCCCGAAGCGGCGTTGATGCCGCAGGATTCCGACGGCGAAGCCCGCGCGACCGAGATTTTGGATTACGTAGTGGGGACCGTCCATATGCGCGGGTTTAGCCGTGTGATCGTTCCCATGGCCTTCGGACCAAAAGCTCAACATGAAGATATCGTCGCCGCCGGGCGAGGGATCGTGACCAAGGGTTTCGAAATCATCGATGACAATCTCGCCGACAAGGATTACGCAGTAGGCCGCTACAGCTACGCCGACGCGGCGTTGTTCTACGTCGAGCGATGGGCGGAGCGGTTCGCAATACGGTTGCCGCCGAATTGCAGGCGGCACCACGAGACGATGATGAAGCGTCCTGCGGTCAAACGCGTGCTTGCCGCCGACGAGTCGAGATCGGGCGCGAATTCGCGAGACGCATAAACCTGCAACGGTGCCCGTTGGCGAGTCGAACCTCATAGTCGAGTAGCAAAGTTCTACAGGAATTTGGAAAAGGGGACTGCCCTGTTGACTGTCCCAACAAGCAACGCTACATACATGGAAACAGAACTGTTTCCATCTATGCGAAAGTCGCGGGTGCATTCTTCGCGCAGAGGTCCCGGCGACACGCGATATGAGCCCGGCGCGGCCGGGCTGTGGCAATGGAGAGGAAAATGGCAGCAGCATACAAGTACTGCACCGTCACCGACGAGGGCCGCGTCCGCATCGTGACGCTAAATCGTCCCGACGTCATGAATGCCCTTCACAGCGATGCGCATGACGAGCTGGAATCCGTGTGGGACGAGTTCGCTGCTTCCGACGATCTATGGCTTGCAATCATCACCGGTGCCGGCGATCGCGCGTTCTCAGCGGGCAACGATCTGAAAGCGCAGGCAGCGGGCAAGCGCACCGGCTTTGTGCGCTCCGGCTTTGCCGGAATCACGCATCGGTTCGATCTCGACAAGCCCCTCATCGCAGCCGTGAACGGCATTGCGATGGGCGGCGGTTTCGAGATCGCCTTGTCTTGCGACATCATCGTCGCCGCGGAAAATGCGGTGTTCGCGTTGCCTGAACCACGGGTCGGGTTGATCGCCGGCGCCGGTGGGGTTCATCGTTTGCCGCGCATCATCCCTCAGAAGCAGGCGCTGGGAATGATCCTTACGGGCAGGCGTGTTTCGGCAGTGGAGGGCAAGGAGCTGGGCTTCGTAAACGAAGTTGTGCCGCCCGGTCAGGCCTTGTCGGCAGCGAAGCGGTGGGCCGAGCTGATCCTCCAATGTTCGCCGAAGGCGATACGAGCGTCAAAGCAGTCGTACTTTAGAGGGTTGGAGGAACCAAATTTGGAAGCCGCGATGCGAAAGATCTATCCAGCTCACCAGGAGAACAAGGAGAGCCTGGACTATATCGAGGGCCCAAAGGCGTTCGCGGAAAAGCGAAAGCCTGATTGGCAGAACAAATGAAGGGGGAGGGATTTCGTCAGGCGCTGACGAGCAATCGACCACTCAGGTGCGCAATCTTGGAATTCCACTTTCGGGGTCAATTGTTACTTCCCTTGCCGTTACCGCAGTCAAATCGACTCACATGTCTGGGGCCGGCTCATGCTCCGAGATAGCTTCTACTTCCTGATTGCATTGTCGTCGCTCGCTATCATGATCGGCTGGCTCAGCTTTCTTAGCCTCGCCGTGCAAGCATAAAGGCTTCCCCGCAACGAGCGCAGGACCGGATCGCTATGCAATGCGATGCTGTCGCGACTTTCGCGGCGGGTCTTCGCGGGCTGCTGGCTGGCTGCCGGGATCTCGTGGGGGCGCGTAAGTAAGGTTCACGCCCGCATTTTTCAAAAGCACGCGAGCGGCGGCGATCGCGGCGCGCGTGGAAGAAGGGTCCCTTCTGGTCAGCATGGCCGAATACGCGCCGTCGACAAGCAGAGAGAGCTGCGTCGCGAGCGTGTCCGGATCGTCGACGTCGAGCTTCGAGAGCAGGTCGCGAAACCAAAGTCTACGGCTTTCCTTGAAATGGGCGGCAAGATCCCTCGATTCACGCTCGTCCTCTCCGAGTTCGGCCAGTGCGTTGAGGTAGGCGCAACCCCGGTACTCCTTCTTCGAGGACAGCGACCGCTCCAACCACGCGAAATTGGCAAGGATCTGCTCGGCCGGTGGCTTGTCCGAGTCCTGCGGAAACGGCCGGAACCGGCCGCGCAGATATGCCTCGATCATTTCGCTTTTCGAGCGGAAATGGCGGTAGAGGGTCTTCTTGCTGATTCCGAGTTCTGCAACGATCGTATCGACGCCGACGGCACGGATGCCCTGCCGATAGAAGAGGCGGTCGATGGTTTCCAGGATCTTGGCGCGGGTGATCTCTTCGTCCTGTTTGGCGGCCATCGGATACGAACCAGTTTCTTTAGCCATTGCGGCGCAACGGGGGGTCAATTTGATCGAAAGGTGCCCCGCGCGCAAGCGCTTTTAGGGTCTTCACGCTGTCTGGCGATCTTTTTCTCTTGACATTTGGAGGTCGTTGGCACAATGGAAACAGATCGGTTTCCATTGTGCCCTGGAAACGTTTGCAACTTCACAGAGAGACCCGAGCATGTTTTCGGAACGCGTACTCAGAGGGAAGAAGATCCTCATCACCGGCGGGGGAACGGGTATCGGCAAGAGCCTGGGGTCCCGTTTTCTCGAGCTTGGCGCAGAGATCGTGATCTGCGGGAGACGCGAGGAGGTCCTCAAAGGAGCGGTCGAGGAGTGGACGAAGGGCGGTGGCAAGGCCTCCTATGTCGTGTGCGACATCCGTCTCCCCGACAAGGTCGAGGCCATGTTCGAGGAAATCTGGCGGGACCGTCCCCTCGACGGTCTCGTCAACAACGCGGCGGGCAATTTCATCGCGCGCACCGAGACGCTATCTCCGCGCGCGTTCGACTCGGTCATCAACGTCGTCCTGCACGGAAGCGCCTACTGCACCTTGGCCGCCGGCAAGCGATGGATCGAGGGTAACCACAAGGGTACGATACTCTCGATCCTCACGAGTACCGCCTGGCAGGGCAGGGCGTTCATGGTTCCGTCAGCGACCGCCAAGGCCGGCGTGCTTTCGATGATGCGGAGCTTGGCCAACGAATGGGGTCCCAAGGGCATTCGCACCGTCATGGTCGCGCCTGGAATCTTTCCGACACCCGGCGCGTCGGCGCGGCTCTACCCGGACCCGGCCGAATACGAAGCGCAGGTCGCGCGCGTCCCCGTACGACGCGTGGGACAACACAGCGAGTTCGCCAACCTCTGCTCTTATCTGATGTCGGAACATGCCGGCTTCATCAACGGCGACTGCATCACGATGGACGGAGGCGCCGCGCTGGTCGAGGGAGGCGGCGGAACTGTTCAATACCTGCACGATTGGGGCCCCGAGCAATGGGAGGAATTCCGCACGCGGGCCGCAAGAACTGTAGCCGCTCAATCCAACAAGTCCTGAAAAGCGATGGATCGGCATCGCCCTTGCGGGCGATGTCGGCCTTCGTATGTGCACGGAAAGACGCTGGCGTTTCGAAAGACAATCCATAGCAGGAGATGAGGAGGACAGAGATGATTCAGGTAGTCGTGGAAATCCTGGCCAAGCCGGGTCAACGCGAGGCCGTGCTCAACGCCTTCAAGGCGAATGTGCCCGCGGTGCATGCGGAGCAGGGCTGCATCGAATATGCGGCGTTTGTCGACGCGGGTGGATTCGGCTCACTCGCGCCCTATGGCGGCGATATTTTTGTCGTCATCGAGAAATGGGAATCGGCGTCCCATCTGAAGGCACACGCCAAGGCTCCGCACACGTTGGAGTATCAGGCGAAGGTCAAGGATTTGATCGAAAGCCGCACCATTCACGTGCTCTCGCCCGCTTAGGCGCGTTTCGCGCCAAGTGCATTCGTATCGCCTGGAAGGAGGCTATGCCATCATGCCAATGAGCGGCATCAAGGTCGTCGAGGCTTGCTCCAATATCGCCGGTCCCGTGACGGGAACGATCTTCGGCGACCTTGGAGCGGAGGTGATCAAGATCGAGAAGCCCAACGGCGGCGATGATGCACGCGGCTGGTCGCCTCCCGCGCTCCACGGAATGGGCGCCAGATTCCAGGCGATCAATCGCAACAAGCTATCGGTTACCCTGGAGCTCAAGAACCCAGAGGATCGGGACGAACTCAAAAGGCTCGTAGCCGAAGCGGACGTGTTCGTTCACAACATGCGTCCTGGGGTCGCCGAATCCCTCAGCCTATCCGGGCTAGAAGCGCTCGCGTTGAACCCTCGCCTGGTTTATTGCGCGATCGGAGCCTACGGGTCGAAGGGGCCGTGGCGGACCTGGAGCGCCTACGACGGCCTTGCCCAGGCGCTATCGAGCCAGATGTTCGGCAATGGCGAGCCTGACGGCCAGCCGCTTCTGGTTGCCGACGCGCTCGTCGACAAAGGCGCCGGGATGTGGGCGGCGATCGCCATCCTCGCGGCGCTGCATGATCGCGGCAGGACGGGCAAGGGCAGTATTGTCGAGACGTCGCTGCTCGAGGCCGCGCTGTTCTGGCGGGACGGCGTGTTCGCGCAGTATGTCGCCAGTGGGCGCTCGCCACATCGTCCAGGCAACGGATCCGCGCAAGTCGTGCCTTACGGTGTATTCCCGACGGAGGACCGGCCGATCATGCTTGGCCTCGCCGGCGATGGCTTGTTCGCGACATTCGCAAAGCTCATCGGTCGAGGCGAATGGATCAACGATGCGCGCTTCGCCAAGAACTCCGCGCGCGTCGCAAACCGCAGCGTTCTCGAGCCAATGATCGAGGAGGCACTTTCGTCGCGCACTCGTGACGACTGGGTTGAGTTGCTGGGTTCGAAAGGGGTCCCTTGCGCGCCCATTCTCGATCCGGCGGAGGCGTTCCATCATCCTCAGGTCCAGGCCCTGGGGATATTCCAGTCTCCTCCCGATCGCGATATGCCGCTCGTCTCTGCGCCATGGAGCATCAACGGCGTGCGGCCGCCAGTGCGTCGGCGCGCTCCCTCGCTCGGCCAGGACAACGAAGCCGTCTTGCGCAAGGGGCCAACGCGATCTTCTCCGGCAGATTAGGTCGGGGAGATTTCGACGCCGAGCAGTGATTTAGACGTTCGTGTATGCATCGTCGGATTCGCATCATTCGGCAGGAGACGATGCTACCGTCAGGCGTGCCGGCGAGGTTCGGGCGCCGAAGCCGCTCTTCAGGATCAATCCGGGCAGGGCCAGACAGCCGAAGCTTGCCATTCCTACGCCAACCGCCACGAAGGTCCATTGCGGTGCTGCGCCAAAATGGATGCTCAGGGCTCCTCCGAATACGGCGAGAGCGGCACGCAGACAGGCGCCGGCCACTGGCCACTCCATTCGTCCTGTGCCCTGGCCCGCACAGTACAGCGCGTACCCGATGCCGAAAAAGCCGAACATCGGGCCGACCGTGCGCAGGTAGGTGGCTCCCGTCGCCAATACACGAGGGTCATCGCTGAAGGCCCCGATCCATGCGCCTGGCCAGGCACAGGCCGCAAGGCCAATTGCTTCTGTAACCAATCCGGCCATCAGAACGGTCGCCCAAGCCACCTTCAGGGCTCGCGCCTGTTGGCCCGCGCCAACGTTCGTGCCGATCATGATTCCAGCTGGCCCGCCGATTCCGTAAGATAACGGCACGAGAATAAACTCCAGGCGCGCGCCTGCTCCGTAACCGGCAAGCGCCTCCACGCCCGCGGAGCCTACGAATCCGGTCACGATGGCTATCGTCAGGTTGGTGGTCGAACTGACGATGGCGGACAACGCGCCCACGCGCAGAATTTCGCGAATTGGCCCCCACTCCAACCGTGGCGGCAGGAAGGCCGGCCGGAGCACCCCATATCTTCCCCATAGGTACGATGCGAAGATCAGGCTGCCGACGGCATAGTACAGGAGGATCGCCAATGCTGCGCCGGCGACGCCCAGTGCGGGAAGGGGTGCGAAGCCGAAGATCAAGAGAGGCGAAAGCGGCAGGAGGATCAATGCTCCGCCGCATACGACCACCACAGGCAGCATCATGTTGCCTGTGCCGCGCACCGTCGCCAGCAAGAGGTTGAAGGCCCAGATCAGGACCGCCCCGCTGAAGATGAGGTGCGAATAGGTCAAAGCGGCGGAGAGCGATTCGCCTCGTGCCCCCATTGCGGCATAGAACCGCGGCCCTAATCCCAGCACAGTGACGGTCGTTAGCAGCCCGAGGCCGGCGGCAATGGCCATCGCATAGCACGCAAGCCGATCGGCGCGGTCGCGATCTCCTCGACCGAGCGCACGGGCGATCGCCGTAACAACGCCACCCCCGACCGCGCCCTGCGAAACGGCTCCCACCAATGAAAACACCGGGAAGATGAGCGAAACCCCGGCCAGGACATCCACGCCAAGGCGCGCCAGAAAAAAGACCTCGACCAGGCCGATGGCCATTTGAGAGAACATCACCAGCGCGTTCGGGACCGCCATCCGAAGCAGCGTCGGAACGACCGGCTCATCGAGCAACTGGCGCGTTCTCCGATCGAATGTCTGGCTATTCTGCGAAACGGATGATGTCATGGTGCACGCGAGTTGGAAACAGAGCTGTTTCCATAGATGCAATAAACCTGTCCAGCGATCAACTGGGCGTAACTGATTAATTCCGAGAAGCAGCCATGCGCAAACGCGGAACGACGCGGCAGGATCTAACGCAAAGGTCGATTTTCTCTACAGAGCGCACGAGGTCTCGTATGTGCTCTGTTGACTGTCCCGCGGGCGAACGTTAGATGTTGGAAACAGTATTGTTTCCAAGGTGGAGAGGTAGGGCATGGGCTCTCATCCTGCAGAGCAGATCTCCGGCGTGTATCAGCGCAAAATAGGAGATATCGTCGTCACCGCGCTAAGCGATGGATATATCGATGGAAATCTGGATCTCCTGAAGAACGTGGATGTCGACCAGGCCCGCGCAATCCTGGTTGGTGCGTTCCGACCCGTTCGCAGGATCAGCATCAATACTTTCCTTGTGCACACAAAAGAGGCCACCGTCCTCATCGATACCGGAACAGGGGGATCGCTGGGCCCGACCAACGGCTGGCTCGTCCGCAATCTTGTTGCCGCGGGGCTGCAGGCGAAGGATATCGGCGCGGTTCTGCTGACGCATATGCATCCGGATCATTCGGCAGGCCTTGCCGATACGCAGACCGGACAGGCCGTCTTTCCGAACGCGGAGCTCGTCATGCATGAGGCCGAACCGCGTTACTGGCTGGACGATGCCGAGATGGCGCGCGCGCCCAATGATCGCGCGCGATCGATGTTCGAACACTCACGGGCACAAATCGCGCCTTACAAGGCTCGCACGCGCCTGTTCAACGGAGGCGAGGTATTTTCGGGCATCGTCGCGATGCCCATACCTGGACATACACCGGGACACACGGGATATATGATTTCGTCCCGAGGGCAGCAATTGCTGATCTGGGGCGACGTCGTCCACGTCCCCGAGGTTCAGGTCGCCCTGCCGGACACCGGAACCAACTTCGACGTGGACTACGAGCAGGCGACAATATCCCGCAAGAAAGTACTCGACCAAGTCGCGTCCGACAGGTTGCTCGTCGCGGGAATGCATTTGCACTACCCAGGCTTCTACAATCTGGCGCGCCAGGGTGACGGGTATGTGCTGCACGCGGAAGCGTGGCAGCACGGGCTGTGATTTCGGGAATTCGTATCGAGCGGATCAGCAGATGGCTCCGGTCAAGACGCGCGAACGCTCGTCCACTCTGTCGCCAGAGATCGGGCAGGGAGAACGGGCCTACTGGCGGGCGATTTCGCTAACATCTATGTATAGCGTACATCAATCACGCCTCGTTACCTGGCCAGAGGGATTGCTTGATCAAGGATAATTTCGCCCTTCGCCTCTATACGCGCGTTGCCCGGCTCGGCAGCTTTTCAGCCGCCGCACGGGAATGCGGCCTGTCGCAGTCGCAGGCCTCACGTGTCGTCGCCGACCTCGAGGCCGAGCTTGGGGTCAGGCTCTTATCCCGCACCACACGTGCCGTCGTCCCGACCGAGGCAGGGGGAGAATTTCTGGCGCGGGTCGAGCCTATCCTGGCGGCTCTTGACGAGGCGGAGCACAGTGTTCGCGAGGGCGGCGAACTGCGCGGACTCGTCAGGATGAGCACGCCGACAAGCTTCGGGATCCGTGATGTCATTCCACGCCTCGCCTCTTTTGCGGAGCGTCACCCGGGTCTGCACATTCAGCTTCAGCTGGGGGACAGGCGGCACGACCTCGTCCGGGAAGCCGTCGATGTCGCCATACGGCTTGGCCGCCTTGACGATGCGGCCGCGACCGCAAAGCGCATTGCAACCATTCCACGCGTCATCGTAGCTTCCCCGGACTATCTCGCGCGCCACGGAGTTCCCCAGACTCCCGATGACCTTGGCCGGCACCGCATCATCGCCGGCACGGCCGCCGCCGTACCGGCAGCCTGGCGATTCGAACGAAACGGCAAAGAATCCGCAATCAAGCTAGAGCCGCATTTCTCGACCGATGAGAATGAGGGAGCCATCGCGGCGGCGGTGGCAGGTTTCGGCATCACCTCGACGAGCGGCTGGGCATGCCGTCGCGAGCTTGAGAATGGCGCTCTGGTGCGCTTGCTTCCAGAGTGGACGTTGGCCGGCATTCCCGTGCACGCCTATTTCCCGATGGGGCGGGCGACACGCGCCGCCGCACGCGCTGTGATCGATCATCTGGTCGCATGTTTCGTGCGGGAGCGGCCCACCGAGCCGATCTGACGGTGGCTTTCTGTCCACTCCCTCTGGCCGATAATGCGCGTCCTCCAACTGATGCATCTCGTACATAAAAGTTAGTGAAAAGCGCTGGCTACCCGGCGAAGGCGCCACGGACGATCTTGCCCTCACGCAACCGACGCGATGAGGGAAAGCGCTCATGTCAACCCAGACCATGTTTACGCCCTACCGGATGGGTGATCTCGATCTGCCCAACCGGATCGTGATGGCGCCGCTCACCCGCATGCGCGCAGGGGCGGACGACCACGTGCCGACCACCCTGCAGGCCGAGTATTACGCCCAACGCGCCACGGCAGGCTTGATCGTGACCGAAGGGGTTGCGATCAGCCCGGATGGGTTCGGATGGGCAGATACGCCGGGCCTGTGGACTGAAGAACAGGTTCGAGGTTGGCGCCGTGTAACCAATGCTGTCCATGCCGCCGGCGGGCGCATCATCACCCAGCTCTGGCACACAGGCGCTATTTCGCATCCCGACCTGCGCGGCGGCGCGCGGCCGCTCTCGGCCTCCGACGTCGATCCCAAGCAGGTATCTGTGACCGCCGCGGGCCGCGTTCCCACCGTCGCGCCACGTCCGATGACCAGGGATGAAATCCGCCGTACCGCAGCCGACTACGCCCGCGCCGCGCGCAATGCAATGAACGCGGGTTTCGATGGCGTGCAGATCCAGGCGAACTACCTTTATCTGCTGGCGCAGTTCCTCAACAAGGCGACCAACCGCCGGACCGATGAGTATGGCGGCGAGATCGAGGGGCGCGCCCGAATTCTCTTCGAGGTCGTCGAGTCCGTCCTCGACGAAGTGGAGCCGTCGAAGGTCGGCGTGAAGATCGGCCCGATGCATGAAACAGGTCCCTTCGCGGCGAACGACGAGACCTTGCCGATGGCGGAATATGCCATCCGCGAACTCGGCGGCTACGGCCTCTCGCATCTTCTCATCATGGGCAACACAACCGACTTCACCGGCACTCCGCTGGAGCCGCTGATGGGAGACGGCATGTTCCGGCACTTCCGGCCGATCTTCCGCGGAACGCTTATCGCCAACACTCAGATGGATGCCAGGCGCGGCAATCGCCTGATCGCCGAAGGTCTCGCCGATCTCGTGGCGTTCGGCCGCCCCTTCATCGCCAATCCCGATCTGGTCCAACGCCTCAAGACCGGCGCACCGCTCGCCGAGATCGACTGGACGACTGTCTATGGTCCTGGACCGAAGGGCTATTCCGATTACCCGGCCCTTCAGCCGGAATGCGCGTGATCACCAATCAACCCAACAGGAGAACTGTCATGTCCAAGACCACCTCGGCGCAAAACAAGGCGCTCGTACTCGAAGCCTTCGATACGCTCTTCAACAAGCGGGACTACGTCGCCGCCGAGCGTTTCTGGTCCGATCGCTACATCCAGCACAGCGCTCACATCGCCCCTGGTCGCGACGGTCTGTTCAATTTGATCCGCACGCTGCCCGACACGCTGAAATACGAGAACCAGCTCATCCTCGCCGAAGGCGACTACGTGATCGCGCACGGGCGCTTCTCCGGCCACGGTCGGCCCGCCGCCTGGATCGCCGCCGACGTCGTTCGCATCGAAGACGGCAAGCTCGCCGAGCACTGGGACGTGCTTCAGGACGAGGCGACCAAGGCCCAATCCGTCAGCGGCTTGCCGATGTTCGGCGACCGTTTCCCCGACTGACCCTCCAGCATCCGACCTCGTACAAGGAGACGAACCATGAAGCTTACAGGCAACACGATTTTCATCACCGGAGGTGGATCGGGCATTGGGCGGGGGCTCGCCGAGGCGTTCCACAAGCTCGGCAACAAGGTGATCATCTCGGGGCGCCGTCGGGCGAATCTCGACGAGGTTGTCGCCGCCAACCCTGGCATGGAGGCGGTCGAGCTTGACGTCGCCGACCCCACAAGCATCGACACTGTGGCAGCTCGGCTGATCGCCGACCATCCCGATCTCAATGTGCTGATCAACAACGCCGGCATCATGCTGCCGGATCGGGCTGGCGGCCGGATCGAGGACAAGCTGTTGGTGGATACAGTGAATACCAATCTCGTCGGGCCCATCCGCTTGACGTCGGCCCTGGTCGAGCACCTGAAGGGCAAGAAGAATGCCGTCATCGCCTATACCAGCTCCGTACTTGGATTCGTGCCGATGGCAGTTACTGCTGTCTACTCCGCGACGAAGGCGGCGATTCATTCCTATGCCTTGTCGCAACGCTTTCTGCTGAACGATGCCGGCATCCGCGTGCTCGAAATCGCCCCGCCTTGGGTGCGTACCGATCTTATGAACAGCCGCGAGGCGGAACAGGCGATGCCGCTCGATCAGTTCATCGCAGAGACGATGTCCGCCTTCGCCACCGATGCCGACGAGATCCTGGTGGAGGGCGCCAAGGCGTTCCGCGGTAACCCCGGGCCGAACGAGCACGCGCTCGTCAACGGCTTCAATCAACAGGTGACGGCCCTGTTCGGGGCAGCCGCCTGATATTTGCGCGGATCGGCATCTGCGCGATTTTGTTCCATTTCGTTGGCCGAGGATTGGAACACGAGTTTGCTTCATTCGCCGCGCGAATAAATGCGGTCGCGCGGCTGGCATCCTCTGGCATCATAATGGATCAGGTGTTTCTTACATTTCGGCCCACTCTTCTGTCCACACTTGTACCGTGTGCCGGAGCGATGCCTCGCGATACAAACGCTTCGGGGATTTCGTAGTCCCGGCCGCAGCTCGACGATTTCATCGGCGAGACCGCCAAGGCCGACCTTGGCGACAAAGACATGCCCAAGGGCATCATGAAGGACTGCGAGAAGCTGGCGCGCAGTCCCGCCGCCGACATGAGCCGATGGAGAGGCAATCCCTCGAACGGAAACATTTTGCGCCCGAGATGGGGCCTTGCCCCGTTCAATCATCGGGTGCCGAGACTAGAAGTCTCCGCGCACTCCGCTCGACCCTCCTGCCGAGAGGCTTCGCTTGCGACCGTCGGGATCGGTTGCCGTCCGCCGCCCTGATCGTGCACCGCCCCTCACCAACAGAAATGATTCGATCACGCCGATGCTCAACGTCCAGCCAGCCATTCAAGACCGACAACAGCGTTTCGCCAGCCTCACGGCCGCCGTCCATCTAGCCATCGATGCCATAGCCGGATTGAGTTCGGCCGAGCGGACCGACGTGCGCAGGCGAGAGGTGGTCCATGACTAAACACGCACCACAGTTGGACGAGCGCACGAGCGCGACAAAGCTCGAGGAAACGCAGGCATTCAGAGCGCTTTCCCGACTAGTGAGGGATATGGAGGATGGCCTGGATCATCCGGAGCTCTGGCTGCTCCTCAAGATGGTCGTGGAGGAGGGCGATGCTGGCGACCTCCTTGCGGTCCTGGCCGTTTTGCGCCCTCTTCAGCAGCCAAACGTCGTCAAAATTTTTGACGTGCTCGAAGCCTTCATTCAAGGCATCGCAGGTCCGCGCGACGCGGGCATTGCAAAGCTGAAACAGCTTCAGACGCAAGATCACCTGTGCCCGCAGGTGGCCGGCGCGCTCTCTTACTTGACGCACGGCGGACGGCCACAAATCAGCACGCCGATTGTCCCGAAAAACCCAACGAGGATCGCGTCAGGAGGAATGAACTTTCCCAAACCCCGAGGAGATAGCTTCGATATTTTAGACGTCGCCTGCTTCAAGGCAGCTCTCGACAGCGCGGACCACTACGAGAAGCATTTTCTGACATGCCCCGCGTTTGACAGCGATCTGTCGCTGCTTTCAAAAGCACTGGATCTAGCCCAGCCGAACGGCCTCTTCCTTGAATTCGGGGTGGCGTCGGGCCGCACCATCAGCCACATGGCTCTGAACACACCGCGGATACATTTCTACGGCTTCGACTCTTTCGAGGGCCTGCCTGAGGCATGGCGGAGCGGATTTGATAAGGGAGTATTCGCGCAGGCACGCCTGCCAATTGTTCCGCCCAACGTGACGCTGATCAAGGGATGGTTTGACGATACTCTGCCAACGTTCCTGCAGGATCGGCCGGAAATGCCGCTCTCACTGGTTCACATAGATTGCGATCTCTATTCGTCAACCAAAACGATCTTTGCAAATTTGAAGGATCGGATCGTGCCGGGCACCGTTATCGTGTTCGACGAGTACTGGAACTATCCGGGTTGGCGCGATCACGAGTTCAGAGCCTTTGAGGAGCTGCTCGCTGAAACCGGTATTCGGGCCAAGCCGTTCGGCTTTGTGCCAAGCCATCAACAAGCCGGCTTCGTGATATCCAGGCCGGACTGAGCTTCCAGGACACGGCGTTGCCCTGGAAGCGAGTAGAACTCCGGAAAGCAACGGGAGCCGGCGCACATATCCGGCGCGCCGATATCCAGTCGAGATACCTCGCTTGCGGGAGCCGAAGGAAAAGATGATGAAAGTGATCGCCGTCACGCCGGCCGGGCGCCGCAGATATCTCGAATTGCTGGCCAAATATGTGCTCAGCGACGAAGCCGTAGCCGAGTGGCACCTGTGGGATAATTGTCGAGATCCCGCCGACCGAGCCTATATCCAATCCCTCGCCGATCCCAAGATCAAGATCGTCTCGCTGCCGAACTCAAAGGGCGACAACCGATCGATCAACAAGTTCTATCGCACTATGACCGATCCGAACGCCTTCTACGTCAAGCTCGATGATGACATCTGTTACCTGCCTCCGGGCTTCTTCGGACGTTTTGCGGCAAAAGCCGCCGCAAGCACGACGAAAGCGATTTGGTTTTCGCCGATGGTCATCAACAATGCAATCTGCTCCTGGCTGCTATCATTCCATGGGAAAATCCAATCTTCGCACGCATTATCGTGCCTGGCTGCTTGCGAAATCGGTTGGAGAAATCCTGAATTTGCAGTGCTCCTGCATCGCGCATTTTTGAATAAGCTCGAGGCTAATCAAGTAGAGTCCCTCCATATCCCCGACGCCACGATGACGATGGGACGGTTCTCAATCAATTGCCTAGGAGTATTCGGGAAGGACCGAAACGCGCTCGGTGATGACGGCTTTTGTCCGCTTGGTGTCGATGACGAGGAACATATTTCTGCATTCCTCCCCATGCTGACAAAGAGACCCGGGCAAATCATCGGCGACGAGGTCGTCGCCCACTTCAGCTATTATACGCAAGAGCGTGTAGTCTTGGACACTGATATTCTCGCGCGATACTATCAATTTGAGGCTATGCGGCTCCGCGCTTCGAACGCTCCCGCCGCCGCGAAAAAGGACGATCACGCTCTAGAACAAGGCTGCCTCAGTTAGCTTTCATTGATGCGAATGTCGCCTGTTGGCACGCCTTCTTCTTTAGCTCTCGCCGCTTCTTCAGCTCTCTCCGCTTTTTGGTTGCGGTGTTGAGTGATCTCAGCAGCTTCAGTTGAGTATCGAGGTCGCTCTCGATCAAACACGCAAGACGGTCATGATATTCACATTCGCTGATCCGGTCTTTATTCTGTTCTTTCTTATTCATCGCGGACCCCACTGCTCTCTCAAGAGCCCATTGCACAACACATGTCCAGGCGGCGCTGTCATCAGCATTGGCGATCTTTTCAGAATGCAAATGCAAGAGTTATGGGAGGAACGGAGCACGCCGATGCACGAACTGCGACAGCGTAGCTGTCTTTCCCATAACAGCGGAAGAATTTGCCCAGTCCATCATGCTCCAGCCTGAAACCCCACCGTCGCCCGTTTAATCCCCATCTGTAGCTAACGTTTTTTGAAGGGTGGCACGTGGCCAAGGCAGCAGCAGCAATTGATGGGATGTTATTGCAGGCGGTCCAGCACTACAGAGCGGGGCGGCAGGGCGAGGCCGATGCGCTGTGCACCGATATCCTCGCTGCCGATCCCGATCATGTGACGGCGCTGCATCTATCTGCGGTGATCGCCTTTATCAGCGACCGCGCGGCGGAAGGGGCCAAGCGGCTTGCGCGCGTGCTCAAGCTCGCGCCCAACCACGCGCCGGCGCTGGCGACGCTGGGCGATGCGCTGGCGGTGAAGGGCGAGCGGGAGGGCGCAGCCGATGCGTTTGGCCGCGCGGTGGCGTTGCGGCTGAACGATGCCAACCTGCACGCCAAGCTCGGCGCGGCACTCTGCGACCTCTCGCGCTTCGAGGAGGCCGAGGCGAGCCTCCGCAAGGCGCTGGCGTTCGATTCCAGCCTGACTCGCGCCCGCTTCAACCTTGCCATTGCGCTGGCGGGGCTGGGCCGTCCGGCGGACGCCGAGGAGGCCTATCGCGCCGTTCTGGCCGCTGACCCGGCCTCGCGCGGCGCCTGGCTCAATCTCGGCAATGTGCTGGCCGAGCAGGGCAAGGGCGACGAGGCCGTCGATGCTTACCGTCAGGCGCTCGTGAGCGATCCGGACAATGCCGGCCTGTTGCGCAATCTCGGTGCCGTGCTGCATCAGCAGGGAAAGCTCGATGATGCGATCGCGCATTACCGCCGCGCCACCGTCCTGGCGCCGGACGACGACGCCGCGCTGCGCTGTCTCGGCATAGCGCTGCACGAGGCCGGGCAATTGGAAGAGGCGGCCAAGGTCTACCGGCAGACCGCGCTCGATCCCGGCGACCATATCATCCTGAGCAATCTCGCCGCCTGCCTCTGCGATCTTGGCCAGCATGACGAGGCCATGGCGGCGAGCGATCTCGCGCTGGCGATCGAGCCGGATCACGCGCCGGCGCACACCAATCGCGGCATCATCCTGGAAATGTGCGGCGATCTCGACGGCGCCATCGCCGCGCACCGGCGCGCGGTCGAGATCGATCCTGCCTATTCCAAGGGTCATGCCAATCTCGCGGTGGCGCTGCGCAGCGCGGGCGAGCTCGACGAGGCGCTGGCCGCCTCGCACCGCGCCGTCGCGCTCAATCCGGAGCAGCCGCTGACACGGTACAACCACGCGCATGCGCTGCTGATGAATGGTGATTTCAGAGGCGGCTTCGAGGAATTCCGCTGGGGCCGCAAATGCAAGAACTGGGCTCATCATTATCCCGATTTCAGCCAGCCGGAATGGGAGGGTGAAGTGTTCGTCGGCCGCACCCTGCTCGTGTTCTCCGATTATGGGATCGGCGATGCGCTGCAGCTCGTGCGTTACATGCCGATGGTCGTGGCCTGCGGCGGGACGGTCGTGCTGCAGGTGCAGCCGACGTTGGTGCCGCTCTTGCGCGATCATTTGCCCGGTGTCACGGTGATCGCACGCGGCGAGGCGCTGCCGCCCTTTGATCTGCAACTGCCGATGATGGGTCTGCCGCGCGTGTTCGGCACCGCGCTCGAGACCATTCCGGCCGCTGTGCCCTATCTGCAGGCGGAGCCGGCGACAGCGTCGCGCTGGCAGCGCGCGCTTCGCCATGAAAGGAAGTTGAAGGTCGGCGTGGTCTGGGCCGGCAATGCCCTGCACAAAGGCGACAAGCAGCGGTCGATCGCATCGAACGAGGTGCTGCCGCGGCTCGTCATGACGGGTGTGCAGCTCTACAGCCTGCAGAAGGAGACGCGTCCCGAGGACGGAGCGGTGCTGGAGTCGCTTGGGTCCGGCATCGCAAACCTTGCGCCGGCGCTCGGCAGTTTCGCCGATACTGCGGCCGCGGTCGACACGCTCGACCTCGTGATCTCGGTGGACACGTCGGTGGCGCATCTCGCCGGTGGCCTCGGCCGTCCGGTCTGGGTGCTCTTGCCTTACGCACTCGATTGGCGCTGGATGCGCGATCGCGAGGACAGCCCATGGTATCCGACCATGCGGCTGTTCCGTCAGGACAAGCCGCGCGCCTGGGACGGCGTCATCGCCCGCGTCACAGCCGAACTCGCCCGCGTCGCATCAGGCGAAACCGCGCTGCTCTGGCCGCGGTCGTTTGGGAGTGAGACGAATGCCGCGCTATCACCGTCACCCTGAGGGGGCCAATGCGCGGGCCGCACGTTCGACGGATGACTGCGCGATACTCGTCGGCCTCTCGCTTCAGCGATATGGATCTTGCTTGATTGTCGGCTCTGATTGCCTGACGCGGCGGATCGTGATCGGCGAGCCATCGGATTCGAATTGCAGCCGATAGGTCTTGCCGGCCTCGTCCGTCGCCGAGCAGGAGATGCTGGAGACTTTGCCGGCAGCGAAATCGCCGACCTGCCTGCACACTCCGGACGAGGTTTGCACCGCCGGCACCGGCAGGCCATCGACCTTCGGCCGCTCCTTGGACTTCATCAGCATGCGGTCGATCGCGAGCACGTAGAGATTTCCCTGGGTGCGATGGCCGTTGTCGCCCGAGAACGAGATCACGTGGCTGTCGTCGGCGGGATCGTCGAGCGGCACGGTGAAGTCGGCGCGCCCTTTCTCGGTGTGGAAATAAGCCACCATCTTGCAGGCGAAGTCGCGCCCGTCGATCTTGAGCATGGTGCACGTGCCCGACATCAGCGCATAAAGGTCGATGTCGGGCTCAACCTCACCGGGCGGCGGCGCCTGGGCAAACGAGGCGGTTACGCCGAGGCAGCCGCCAATCACCAGGGCTCGGAGCAGTCGCACGATGGTACCTCTTCGCGCGGGCCGAAGCCCCGACAAGCGCCGTGTCACATCGATCTCGACCATGAACGAAACCAAAATCCCACAAATGGTGCCGCCGGCCCCAGCCCAGGGACCGCGGTGAATCATGTCCTCAATAGCACGACTTCAGGCAATTGCAGGGCAGCAATTGGCCCGGTCGCCCCCGGGGTTTTCCCGGGACGGGTCACCGCTGTATCTTCGATCTCGAGCGCTTCCTGAAGAACGAGGCTTTGCGCCGACGCGCGGTTCGCGCGCTGCTCGACACCGATGGCGCGGACCTGTCCAAATATCAGGAGCCGCCGGCTCAGGCGATTGCAAAGGGGAGCGAAATTCCGCTCAACGAGGAGGACGAGCTGCAGGTCGTCATCGCCTGCATCCGCGACGACCTTCATGTGCGGCGGCTGCGGCAGATCTGGGACGTCATCAACAGCCGCCTGGACGAGCGGCCCGTGCGCGGCAAGAAGCAGGACCAGCCGGACGCGCGGCCCGAGCCACCAGCCGCGCCGTTACCGCGTGCGGCTTGAAGGGGAGGTGGCTCAATCGTTCAGGCGGCTGCCGCGCGCCAGCGCTCGTCGCGCGGCGAGGAGCGGCGGTGCAGTCGCCGGTCCAGGAGCTCGCGGGCGCGCGGCAGCTCGCCGGCGCGGACCAGCGCGACGATGAACGTGTCTTCGATGATCTCGCGCTGCGCATGGCTGCCGCCGATGCGCACAACATCGCCAAGCACCGGCTCCAGCTGTGCGACGCAGCCGCGCGCATCGCCCGCCGCAAAGGCCTGCAAAGCGCGGCAGATCTGCGGCACCACGGGGCCGGCAGCAAGCTTGCCAGCAGCGAGGCGCTGCTCGATGGTGTGCATGCGCTCCTCGAGCGCGGCATCGTCGCCGGTTGCTGCCGCAAGCAACGCCATGTGTACATCGGCAAAGGGCAGGCTCGATTTCGGGAAATAGCGTACGGCGTAGTCCTCCGCCTCGCGCCAAAGCTCGTTAGGAATGGCGTGACCATAGGCAGACAGCCGCCACAGCAACCCGGCGCAATCGGACATCACATTCAGTGGCGGAGCCGCGTTGATCGCGGGCGCCAGCACGTCCCGATAGATATCAAGCGCCGTCGCCGCGTCGTCGCGCTCCAATGCGCCGAGCGCCTGGTGCCACAGGATATGGCCGTAAAGGATGCCGTTGCGGTCATAACCCGGCACCCATTCGTGCACCAGAGCATCGGCATCGTCGAGCGAACCGTCCTCGAACATCGCGTGCAACAGCGCATGCACGGCGTGGGCGTTGTGGCGGCGCATGGCAAAGCCGCGCTCGGTCATCGCGCGGCCCTTGGCGACCGCGCCATTCTCTGTCATGGCCCAGCCATAGCTCGACAGGAACCACCAGTCGTCGCCGTAATGGCTTGCGTAACGCTCGCACAGATCCTGACGCGCCTGGTCGTGGTCGGCCATGCCGGAAAAGGCGAACAGGCCGAAGGCGCCGAGCGGCAGCGACAGCACGACGGCGTCGCGCGGCCATTCCTCAAGGTGCTTGAGCACGGACGCGATCGCCGCATCGCCTCGCCCTTCGATCGCGAGCGCCAATGTCTCGACATGCGAGCGCTCGCGCGGCGTGCCATGCCGCGCCACGATCCCGCGCGCGGTCGCTGCCTTGGCTCGCGCCACGTCGCCCTGCTGGTAGAAGGTGTGGATGCGTGCGCGACAGATGTGCGCCAGGGCGAAATCCGGATCGTGCGCAATCGCGCGTTCAAACGCCTCCGCAGCGCCCGTCCAGGCGGAGAACATGAGGTCGACGCCTTCGCGATAGGCGGAGGCCGCCTCGGTGGACGATGTCGAGAGCGGCAGGCCGTAGCGGTCGTGGTGAGCTGGGCTGTCCATGGTTCAGCCCGTCCGCACCCGCCGTCCCTCGATCGGATAGGCGGGATCGTTGAAGCCCGGCGTCGACGGGTGGCCGGTGACGACCAGACGGTCGATCAGCGCTTCATCCTCAGCGGTGAATTTGTAGTCGAGGGCGCGGATGTATTCGTCCCATTGCTGCTCGGTACGCGGGCCTGCGATGACGGAAGAGACGAAGGACGAATTCAACACCCAGGCGACTGCGAACTGGCCTGCGGTGATGCCTTTGCTCTCGGCGTGGCGCTTGATCTCCTGGGCGAGTAGAAGCGACTCCGGCCGCCACTCGGTCTGCATCATGCGGGTATCGTTGCGGCCTGCACGCGTGTCCTTGTCCGGTGCCGTATCCACGTTGTACTTGCCGGTGAGCACGCCGCGCGCGAGCGGGCTATAGGGTACGATGCCGAGGCCGTAGTAGCCGCAGGCCGGGAAATGCTCCACCTCCGGCATGCGGTTCATCGCATTGTAATAGGGCTGGCTTGCGACGGGGCGATCGATGCCGAGACGATCGCAGATGTTGCAGATCTCAGCCACGCGCCAGGCGCGGTAATTGGAGACGCCGAAATAGCGTACCTTGCCGGCGCGGATCAGCTCGGCCATCGCGCGCACCGTCTCCTCCAACGGAGTCGCTGGGTCTTCCTTGTGAAGATAGTAGATGTCGATGTATTCGGTGCCGAGGCGTTTCAAGCTTTCGTCCGCCGCCTGCAGCACCCAGCGACGCGACAGCCCGCCGCGATTGGGATCTTCGCCCATGGGATTGGCGAGCTTGGTCGCGAGGATCCAGCCGGGCCGGTTGTTGGAAATGGCGCGGCCGACCACCTGCTCCGATCCACCCTTGGAATAGGCGTCCGCCGTGTCGATGAAATTGACGCCGGCCTCGCGTGCCCTGGCCACGATTCGCGACGACGTCGCCTCGTCCGTCGGGCCGCCGAACATCATGGTGCCCAAACAGATCGGCGAAACCTTCAGGCCGCTGCGGCCGAGCTGGCGGTATTGCATGGGTATTTCCTCAATTTGAGCAGGGCTAGGATAGCGTCATTGTGAGCGCATGCGAAGATTCCATGGGGAGTGGATAGCGACCGGGTCTGAGGCCAGATTGAGGTTGCTGACACATCAACCTGGAGACAACGATGTTGCTCGATCATCCTTCCGACGAACCGGCCGCTATCCGCACGCA
>Ga0307474_10000213_pt1 | contig 42277 bp, 36 predicted proteins | sample atmos_gasesECM1C_2_FD_203312 | JGI IMG/M metagenome (GOLD analysis project Ga0307474, IMG submission 203312) | Hardwood forest soil microbial communities from Morgan-Monroe State Forest, Indiana, United States - atmos_gasesECM1C_05 | ecosystem: Environmental > Terrestrial > Soil > Temperate... | reverse complement strand
CACTTTAATCATGAGGAAACCCTATGACTACTCCATCGGATCCCAAGAAAAGAATTCTCGTTGCTGAAGATGATCCCGTCTCTCGTCGCTTGCTCGAAGTTTTTCTCGTCAAATGGGGCTATGAAGTGGTGTTGGCGACCACCGGCCTCGAAGCCTTGCAGTTTCTAGAGCGCATGGACGCGCCTCGCCTCGCGCTGCTCGATTGGATGATGCCCGGCATGGAAGGCGTGCAAGTTTGCCGCAAGCTTCGCGAATTTAAGGATCGTCCCTATGTCTACGTCCTGCTCTTGACCGCGCGCACCCAGAAAGAGGATTTGCTTCATGGTTTGGATTCCGGCGCGGACGACTACCTGACCAAACCCTTCGATTCGCAGGAACTCCGCGCCCGCCTGCACGTCGGTCAACGCATTCTCGACCTTCAGGACAAACTCATTGCCGCGGGTGAAGAGCTGCTCTTTCGCGCCACGCACGACAATTTGACCGGCATTTGTAATCGCGGCGTGATCATGGACAGCATCCGCCGTGAGCGTTCCCGGCAGGATCGCGGCGGCAACGCTTTTGCGATTGTCTTGGCCGACGTCGATCATTTCAAATACGTAAATGACACCCATGGCCATCTCGCTGGCGATGCCGTGCTGCAGGAAGTGGCCCGTCGCATGACCAATTTTATTCGCCCGTACGACGCTGTCGGCCGCTATGGAGGTGAGGAATTTCTCATCGTCGTTCCTTCCTCTGACGCCATGGGTGCCTTGGGCCTGAGTGAAAGAATCCGTCAGGGAATTGAGGCCAAGCCCGTCCTGGCCGAAGGAGCTTCTATTTCCATCACCGCTAGCTTTGGGATCGCCGCCAGCACGCCCGGCCATTTGCTTGATCCCCAGGGAATGCTTCGCCTGGCCGATGACGCGCTGTACCGCGCCAAGAAGAATGGGCGGAATCGTTGCGAACTGGCCGCGGAGCAGGATTTGAATTCCCATCGCTCGCCCGAGGTCGATCCTGTCTCCCCCGACTTTGCCGCGAAACTCCGCACCCTCTGAATTCTTCGTTTCACTTTGTTCGAATGTTTCGAATGCGCGGAACTACGAGTTCTCTTGCGTGTCCCTCGCGCGCGCCGGATGATATTCGTTGATGTTCGTGCTGCGCTGCTGGCGTTTCGCAGCCAGCCGTACTTTCAGCTCCGGCCCATCCTGAGGAGGCGCGAGTTGCCCGCAATCCCCGAAATTCGCGTCGGCGCTTGCAACGACCAACCCATCCGGCCGGAAAAAGATTTCGTCCTGTACTGGATGATCGCGTTCCGCCGCACCCATTCGAACTTTGCGCTGGATCATGCTATCGAACAGGCCCGCGAACTCAAGAAGCCCCTGGTGATTTTGGAAGCGCTCCGTTGCGATTACCCCTGGGCCAGCGATCGCTTGCATCAATTCGTCTTGCAGGGCATGGCGGAGAAACTGCGGGATCTTGCCGGCCGTGAGGTCCTTTATCATCCGTACGTCGAACGCACCGTGGGCGAGGGCAAGGGTCTGCTCGCTGCCCTCGCCGACCGTTCCTGTGTCGTAATCACCGACGACTTCCCGTGCTTTTTCCTTCCGCGCATGATTCGCAGCGCAGCGAAACAAGTGTCCGTACGCTTGGAAAAAATTGATTCCAATGGATTGCTGCCCCTCCGTGCCACCGACCAGGTGTTTTCCACGGCCTACGCGTTTCGCCGCTTCCTCCAGAAAAACGTTCCGCCCCACCTGTCGCATTTTCCCAAAGCCGATCCGCTCGCGCGCCTGAGTCTCCCCAGACTAAAGTCGCTGCCCATGGAAATCATTAAGCGCTGGCCGTCGGCGCCACTGTCTTGGCTGGAAAATCCCAAATCGCTCGCGGAATTGCCAATTAATCACAGGATTCTCCCAGCCGAAATTCGCGGAGGAGAAGCCGCCGCACAGGAGAAATGGCGTGAGTTTTTGACGCAGAAGCTCGACCGCTATACCGAAGCGCGCAACGAACCAGACCAGGAAGGAAGCAGCGGCCTTTCGCCCTATCTCCATTTCGGGCACATTTCCGCGCACCAGATGTTTCACGATTTGATGTCGCGCGAAAAATGGTCGGACGCCAAACTCGCCCATCGCGCCAGCGGCAGCCTCGAGGGCTGGTGGGGCGTACGTCCTCCAGTGGAACAATTTCTTGATCAGCTGATTACCTGGCGTGAAGTCGGTTTCAATTTCTCCAGCCACCGCGACGACTATGATCGCTACGAGTCGCTGCCCGCATGGGCCCAGCACACTCTGGCGAAACACCGCCGCGACGAGCGCCAATGGATTTACTCGCTAAAAGATTTCGCGGCGGCTCGCACCCACGATCCACTCTGGAACGCGGCTCAGCGCCAGCTTTCCACCACCGGCCACATGCACAATTACCTCCGCATGCTCTGGGGCAAGAAAATTCTCGAATGGTCTGGAACTCCGCAGCAAGCCCTCGAAATCCTGATCGAACTGAATAACCGCTACGCCCTCGATGGCCGCAATCCGAATTCCTACAGCGGAATTTTTTGGTGCCTGGGCCGCTATGATCGGCCCTGGGGACCCGAACGCCCGATTTTCGGCACCGTTCGTTACATGAGTTCGGCCAACACGGCTCGCAAGCTGCACGTCAACGAGTACCTCCGCAAATATGGCGAGCAAAAAACTTCTTTTCGCGAAATCGAAGATTGACGCCCCAGCCGACGAAGTCTCCAATAGTTCACCCCCTAAAACGCCTTGAAACAGCTTAGAATACCGCCCTCACACTCTGAACGATTGGCTGCTGGCCGGCCGAGGTGAGAGGAATCCTCCCAAGAGTGACTCTAAATCCTGACGTGATCATCGTGGGTGCCGGCCTGGCCGGCCTCTGTTGCGCTCGCCGCCTGCAGGAAAAAGGCATTTCGTTTCAAATTCTCGAAGCGTCCGACGGAATTGGCGGCCGCGTGCGCACCGACCATTTCGAGGGTTTTCTGCTCGATCGCGGATTTCAGGTTTTGCTCGAAGGATATCCCGAAGCGCGCCGCGTTCTGGATTACAACGCTCTCAGTTTGAAGTCATTCGATCCCGGCGTCTTGATTTGGTTTGCCGGCCGGCTGAATCGTTTCATCGATCCCTGGCGCAAAACCGGGGAGTGGCGTGCCGCCTATGATTCACCGGTGGGTTCGCTCGCCGATAAACTCCGTCTGGCTCGCCTTCGCCTGAGGCTCAAGGACGCGTCGGTCGAAAAAATATTCGCGCGTCCTGAAAAATCCACGCTTGCTACGCTAAAATCCGCGGGATTTTCCTCGACTATGATCCAGCATTTCTTCGAGCCGTTTTTCGGCGGGATTATGCTCGATCGCGACCTGCACGCCTCCAGCCGCATGTTTGAATTTGTATTCAGCACCATGGCGAAATCGAAAGTGAGCGTTCCGGCGCAGGGCATGGGCGCGATCCCGGCGCAGCTCGCCGCAAATTTCCCCGGCGGAGCCATTCGCCTCAATGCACATGTGGATTCGTTGCTCAGCAATACGCTGGCGCTGGGCGCAAATGAAAAAATCACGCCACGCGCGGTCGTGGTCGCCGCCGACGGGCCCTCGGCTGCCAAACTGCTCGGCGAAATTCCGCTGCCTGCCTCCCGCAGCGTCAGTTGTTTTTACTACGCCACTGATACTCCGCCGACCACCGAACCGATTCTGCTTCTGGCCGGCACCCGCGGCGGCACCGTCAACAATCTCTGCGTCCTGAACGCGGTCGCGCCTGCTTACGCTCCGGCCGGGCAATATCTGATCTCCGTTTCGGTTCTCGGCGATTTCCCGCTCACCGATGATCAGCTGGGCGGCTTCATCATTGCCGACCTCAAAGGCTGGTTTGGCCCGGTCGTCCGTTCCTGGCGGTTTCTGCGCAGTTATCGCATTCCCCACGCGCAACCGGCCCAGCCCCCGGGCGTGCTCGATCCTCCCGAACGCCCGGTCCGCATTCGGCCCGGCGTGTACGTCTGTGGAGATCACCGCGATAACGCATCCATCAATGGTGCAATGCTTTCAGGACGCCGTGCGGCGGACGCCATAATCGACGATCTATCCAAATAGGGTAGAACACAAGCGACAATACGCATGCGTATGGTTCCAAAACGAATCATTGTTCCAGTCCTCCTACATGCCACCTGCGTCGAACCCCGACAAACTAACTCATACGCATGCGTATGTTTTCCGTCACACGTAACCCGGTTTTTCTCGCAAACCCATTCTTGCTTTCAGCGGATTTGGTGTACATTCTATTTGTACGTGCGTCGCGGCAAGTTCTAATTGTCCGCCCCGAAAGGTTCCGGCATGAATCCCACCAAACCTGCAACTGACTTTAGCGGTGAGTCTGCGTCCAAGACGACGCGCGACACTCTTTCGATCACCGATAATCGCACCGGCCAGCAAATCGAGATTCCAATCAAGCACGATACGATTCGCGCCATCGATCTGCGGCCGATAAAAGTGAAGGCTGACGATTTCGGTTTGATGGGTTACGACCCCGCGTTCACCAACACCGCGTCGTGTCAGAGCAAAATTACCTACATTGACGGCGACAAAGGGATTCTTCGCTATCGCGGCTATTCCATCGAAGAACTGGCCGAAAAAAGTACCTATATCGAGACGGCGTATCTGTTGTTGCATGGCGAACTGCCTACGAAATCACAGTTAGCGGATTGGTCCTATCACGTCACCCATCACACCTTTATCCACGAAAGCATCAAGAAATTTATCGACGGTTTTCACTACGACGCCCACCCCATGGGCATGATGATTTCCACCGTTGCCGCCCTTTCTGCCTTTTATCCCGACTCCAAAGATATTTTCAATCCGGAATCTCGCCGCAAGCAGACCTATCGTTTGATCGGCAAAATGCCCACTTTAGCTGCGTTCGCCTATCGTCACAGCCTGGGCATGCCCTTCGTCTATCCCGACAACGATCTCAGCTACTGCGGCAACTTTTTGAACATGCTGTTCCGCACCACCGAAGCGAAGTATCGCCCCAATCCGACTCTCGAGCGCGCGCTCGACATTCTTTTCATTCTCCACGCGGATCACGAACAAAACTGTTCTTCCACCGCCATGCGTTTAGTGGGCAGTTCTCATGTGGATCCTTACTGCGCCACCGCAGCGGCCACCGCCGCTCTCTACGGCCCGCTGCACGGCGGCGCCAATGAAGCCGTGCTCCGCATGCTGGTTGAAATCGGATCCATCCAGAACGTCCCGGCGTATATCAAGAGCGTCAAAGCAGGCGAGAAGTTGCTGATGGGCTTCGGCCATCGCGTTTACAAGAACTACGATCCCCGCGCCCGCATCGTCAAGAACATCGCCTACGAAGTTTTCGACGTGATGGGCATCAACCCCTTGATCGAAATCGCGCTCGAATGCGAACGCATCGCCCTCGAAGACGAATACTTCGTTAAGCGCAAGCTCTATCCCAACGTGGACTTCTATACCGGCCTCATCTATCAATCGATGGGCTTCCCGATGACCATGTTCCCGGTGCTTTTTGCCATTCCGCGCACCTCCGGATGGATTGCCCAGTGGGAAGAGATGCTTCTCGATCCGGAACAGAAGATCTCCCGTCCGCGTCAGGTGTATCTAGGCAGTGACCTGCGCGCCTACACTCCGCTCGAAAACCGAAAATAACGGTTCGGCCGACGACCGGAGCGTTCCTTGTTGTTTTCGATGGTCAGCAGGCTGTTGCCGTTCCAGATCCGCGCCAGCCACTTGTGCGTTTTGTCCGCGCGCGAACCTTAGATCTTCCTAATTCCAGCAAGGTCTCCGGCACCCTCATCCGAGGCAACCAACATCGCTCCCACTTTGGCCTTCGCCTTGCTTTCCCTACATCTGCTGCGCCCCCGGGCGCGTACAACTTAAAATTGATTGCATCTGAGGGGAATCTCTGGCAAAACTCTCTATCCCCTCTTGGGGCAGGCCTCATGGACATCTCAACGCGCCAATCCGGAACCGCTACAATTGTGGACATCGTCGGCGACATCACTCTCTATAATTCGCCTCAGGTTCGCAAAGTCCTTCTCGATCTGCTCAAGGACAAAAAATCTCCGCGGGTCATCGTCAATCTCGAGAAGGTTCGATACATTGACAGCGCCGGTGTGGCCTCGCTGGTCGAAGGCTTGAAAGTTTCGCGCGATATGAAAAGCACCTTTGCCATGTTCGGCCTCAGCCGCACCGCGCGCGAAGTGCTCGAATTGACCCGGCTCATCAAAGTTTTTGAAGTGTACGACAACGAAGCAGATGCGTTGCGCGGTGGCAGCACCAACGTCGCCCCAGCGAGGTAAAGTCCCGGGCAGGTTCAAGCGGGTAGCAGCCAACGCCTCACCCGTCCGGATTCTGAGATGCCGTTCACCGAAACAATTGGCGCTGCCACCATTGATGGGCTGGCTTACATCGGGGGACTCGCACGCCTCACCGGCGGTGCGGCCCGCGCTGTTTTCGTTGCGCCCTTTCAAGGTAAGAAATTTCACTTCGGTCGCGCCGTCCATCAAGCCATGTCCGTCGGCGTCGGCGCTCTTCCCATCACCTCTCTAATTTCCTTTTTCGTCGGCGCCATTTTGGCGGTCAACGCTGCTTACGAGTTGCGTAAATTCGGCGCCTTGCATATGGTCGCTAACGCCGTCGCCGTTTCCATGACCCGCGAACTCGGCCCGCTGATGACCGCCATCGTGGTCATCGGACGTTCCGGCTCCGCCTTCGCCGCCGAAATCGGCACCATGAAGGTCAACGAGGAAATCGACGCCATGGAAACCATGGCGCTCGAACCCGTGCAATTCCTCGTCGCCCCCAAGTTCCTCGCCATGCTCTTGATGGTCCCCTGCCTCACCGCCTGGGCCGATTTTATGGGCATTCTCGGCGGCGGCATGTTCGGCGTTATCACCGCCGGCTTTACATGGGGAACCTACATCTCCGCCAGTCTCGACGCGCTCGTGATCCGCGATATCATGACCGGCCTGATCAAGGCCATGATGTTCGGCCTGGTCATTACCGCGGTCGGCTGCCAGGAAGGGTTCTCCACCGGCTTAGGTTCAGAACAAGTCGGCCGTTCCACTACCGAAGCCGTCGTGAAATCGATCTTCATGGTGGTCATGGTCGATCTGATTTTCACCACGCTTTTTTATATAACCGCCGCTCACTAAAAAATGTCATCGCCGCCCAAGCCCAATCTCACGCCCACCAAGCCCTCCGGCAACGCCGCGATTTCCGTCCGCAACTTGCGCGTGAAATACGGCGAGCGCGAAATCCTGCACGGCATCAATTTTGAGGTTCCCGAGGGCGAGACCATGGTCATCCTCGGCGGCTCCGGTTCCGGCAAGAGCACCCTGCTGCGCACCCTCGTCGGCCTCGAAAAACCCAGTTCCGGCGAAATTTGGATTCAAGGCAAGGACTTTGCCTCCATTCCCGATGCCGAGCGCGACGAGCTCCGCAAGAAAATGGGCATGTCGTTTCAGGGCGGCGCTTTGTTCGGCTCCATGACCGTCGGCGAAAATGTCGCGCTGCCTTTGCAGGAGCATACCCAGCTCGACGATTCCACCATCGAAATCATGGTGCGCCTCAAGCTCGATCAGGTCGGCCTATCCGGGTTTGAAAACTATATGCCCGCGCAGTTGAGCGGCGGCATGAAGAAACGCGCCGCCATCGCCCGGGCCTTGGCCATGGACCCCGCCACACTATTTTTCGACGAGCCTTCCGCCGGTCTCGACCCCATCATCGCCGCCGGCATCGACGAGCTCATCCTGAAATTGAAAAAGGCTTTTCGCATGACCATAGTCGTGGTCACCCACGAGCTGGCCAGCGCCTTCTTGATCGCCGATCGCATGATCGTGCTCGACAAGGGCGTCATTGTGGCCGACGACACCGCGCAGAATTTGCAGAAAAGCATCCAGCCCCGCGTTCGCCAGTTTCTCGATCGCGTCCCCGAGCCGGAACTGACTGGCGAAATCGACTATCTGCAAATGCTCACGGGAGACACTCCGCCTCAGCGTCAGTAAGCTGAGTATGTGATGCCCGCTTGCGCGCCGCTCATTTTCGCGCAGGTCTGGTTAAGCCAAAGGGTCGTGTTATACTCCCCCGAACTTGAGGGGACGACCGCGCGGGTCACCGCGCGGATTCAACGAGGATACGGATGGATTCGAAGAAGGAACAGGCACTGGTCGGTGTTTTTGTTCTGATCGTCGCAGCCTTGTTGATTGTCACCGTCTTTATCAAATCCGGGACGCTCGATAAGGAAAACACCCCCTACCATACCTATTTTAAGAATGCCGGCGGTTTGGAACCCGGCGCCGAAGTTCGCTATTTGAATGGTCCGCCGATCGGCCGGGTCGGCAAAGTCAATTTCGATCCTCAGGATCCGAGTCGCATGAAAATCGACTTCAGTGCGAAACCGGACATACCCGTAAAAACCGATAGCGTCGTCGCCATTACCAGCACCAGCCCGCTCGGCGAAAATTTCCTCGAAATTCTCGCCGGTACTTCTCAGGCCGCCCGCGCGCCCCGCGATGCCACTCTTCGCGCCAAAGAACCCACCAGCTTTTCGGACATTGCCGACAAGATTAACGAGCTGACCCCGGCCGCCAACGAGCTCATTCACAACCTGAATGACCGCGTCACCGAAGTAAAGGTCACTCTGGCCCGGGTCAACGATCTGCTCAACGACAAGAATCGCGAAAACGTCTCGGCCAGTCTGTCTCACCTCCGCGGCATGCTGCAGGAAGATCGTCCGCTGGTTCATTCCACCCTGGTTCATGTCAATGACGTGTCCGCGAAATTGCCGCAGCTCGTCGATAATTTCCAGAAGACCGCCGCCCAGGCCGACGAAACTCTCAAGAAGCTCGACGGCATGCTCTCCGAAAATCGCGCCGACATTCGCCAGTCGATTATCGATTTGCGCCAGGCACTGGCCAAAGCCAACGACATGGTCGGCACGCTGAACAATCTAGTCGATAGCAACGCCGAAAATCTCGACGAAATCATCGATAACTTGCGTTCGACCACCGAGAACTTGAATTCGTTTACCGAAACGATTAAGACCCGGCCCTACACTCTAATTCGTGACTCCTCGCCCAAGGAGCACAAGCCCGGGTCGGCGCTGCCCAAGTAGTCGTAGGAAGAGTTTCGTTGTGGTATTCGCGCGGAATTTTGCGAGAAGGAGCGAAGAGTGTCCAGGCGTCGCGTTCAGCTGATTGTGATTCTTTCCGTCGTCGCAAGTTTCGTCGCCGCCTGCGGCGCGCCCCGCCCCGTCAAGTATTACGTGATCGACATTCCGCCGACCCCCGCTCCTGCTTCGGCCACCCCCCTGCCCATCAGTCTGCTGGTCGGCCGCTTTACTGCCTCGCATCTTTATCGCGATGACCGTCTGGTCTACGGTTCCGGACAAGTGCAACTCGGCACTTATGAATACGATCGGTGGGCCGAAGCTCCCGCGGATATGGTTCAGGACGCGCTGATTCGTGTCTTGCGCAACAGCGGCCAATACGCGGCAGTTTCTCGAGTCGCGGCCAGCGTACGTGGCAATTACATCATTCGTGGCCACCTGCTCCAAATGTACGGTGTTGATCAGCCTGCTCTCGTCGCTCGTTTCTCGCTTCACCTTGAGCTCTACGATCCGACGGCACGCTCCATCCCCTGGAGTGAGACCTATACCCACGACGAACCGGTTCCCGACAAGACCGTTCCCTCCATCGTCCTCGCTATGGATAAGAACGTGAACGCCGGCCTGCAACAACTCAGCGCCAGTCTCAGCGAGTATTTCGCCAGCCATCCGCCGGCTCCGGCTGCAAAATAACCGGCATTGCCGTTCTCTCGAGCGGCCTCCGCGACGGCATGTTTTCGTTGAACTAGGCATTCTCGTGCCCTTTTGAGTCTCCTCACCTATCAGACGACTTCCAAGATGTCCCTCTTCGGCACACCGTAGAAGCATTCCCTGCATTTTCCGATGAGTGCATAGACACCTCCGCCTGTCTCGCGTTTGCGCTGGCATTCCGCAGAGCGATGGTTCACTGCGGTTCTTGTTAGGGAGAGTTATGGAGTTCTTTCGGCAGCTGTTCGGTCCTGGGGATTTCATGCCCCACGGCTACTGTTACCTCTGGAATCCGGGCCTGGTGTGGCTGCACGTCATCTCGGATTCGCTGATCGCGCTCTCCTATTTTTCTATTCCATTCACTCTGCTGTGGTTTGTGCGCAAGCGGCGCGATCTTCCCTTCGGTTTCGTTTTTATTCTTTTTGGCACTTTCATCGTGGCCTGCGGCAGCACCCATGTACTGGAAGTTTGGAACCTCTGGCACTCGCAATATTGGCTCGCGGGCTTCTTGAAAGCCTTCACGGCCATCGCATCGGTCTCGACCGCCATCGTCGTAGCTCGCCTCCTGCCCCAAGCCCTCGATGCGCCTAGTCCTTCGGACTGGAAGGCCGCCACTAAAGCCCTCGAAAATGAAATTCAGGATCGTCGCGAAATGGAAGCCAGTCTCCGCTCCGCGGCTGCGATTTTTCGCGAGCAATCTGAATTGCTCGAGCTGATTCACGATGCCATCTTTGTTCGCGATTTTCAGAACAAGATTGTCTTCTGGAATCAATCGGCGGAACGCCTGTACGGCTGGAAGAAGGATGAAATCGGCGAACGCACCACCCACGACCTGCTGCAGACCAGGTTTCCCTATGACCTGGAACTGATTGAAGCCGCGGTTCTGGCCAAGGGCTATTGGGAAGGTGAACTTCAGCACCAAACCCGCGACGGCCGAACGGTCACGGTCTCCAGTCGCTGGGCCCTGCGCCGCGGTGAAAACGGCGAGCCCATCGGAGTTCTGGAAAGCAATCGCGACGTCACCAAACTCAAAAACGAGGAAAAGCGATTCCAGAATTTTCTCGAAGCGGCCCCCGACGCCATCGTCATCGTTAACGGCACGGGAATCATTCAAATCGTCAACGCCCAGACCGAAAAAATGTTCGGTTACCTCCGCGGCGAATTGCTAGGCATGCCCGTCGAGATCCTGGTGCCGCATAGCGTGCACTCCAGGCATGCCACCCACCGCGAAGCCTATTCCCAGGCCCCGCAACCCCGCTCGATGGGCGCCGGTCTGAATCTGCAGGGCCGCCGCAAAGACGGCACCGAATTCCCGGTGGAGATCAGCTTGAGCCCCATCGACACGGCCGAGGGCCACCTGATTTCCAGCTCCATTCGCGACGTGACCGAGCGAAAGAAGTTCGAGTCGCGATTACAGGAAACCGAACGACGCTTCCGCATCTTGGTCGAGGGCATTAAGGACTACGCTATCGTCGGCCTCGACCCTCAGGGCACGATTTCCAGCTGGAACACCGGTGCCGAACGGATCAAGGGCTACTCCGCCGGTGAAATCATCGGCAAGCATATCTCGTGTTTCTACACTCCCGAGGACCTCGCGAAAAATATTCCCGGTGAACTGCTCCGCCGGGCCGTCGACCAGGGAGTTACGGAACAGGAGGGCTGGCGCGTACGCAAGGATGGCACCCAGTTTTGGGCCGACGTGGTCATTTCCGCCCTGCGAGACGACGCCGGAAAGCTCCTCGGGTTTGCAAAAATCACCCGCGACGTCACCGAGCGCCGTAACCTCGAACAAGAATTGCGTACCGCAAATGAACTTCTCGAGCACCGCGTTTCCGAGCGCACCTTGGAACTGGCCGCAGCTATTACTCAACTTCGCGGCAGGCAGAGTGAAATTTCCGCCCTAAACGATTCGCTTGAAGCCCGCGTGGAGGATCGCACCGCCGAATTGGTCCGCACCAATTCCGAACTCGAGGCCTTCAGCTATTCCGTGTCACACGACCTACGCACTCCCCTCCGCCATGTGGACGGCTTTGCCCGAATCCTGAAAGAAGAATTCGTGGCCGAACTATCTGCCGAAGGTCATCGCTTCTTGGATCGGATTCTGGCCGCTACCACCCACATGGGTCATCTGATTGACGATTTGCTCAGTCTCGCGCGCATCGGTCGAAAAGAGATCCAGCGTATCGCTGCCCCGATGGACGAACTGGTGAAGCAGGCGCTTGCGGGCCTGCCGCTCGAAGAGAGACGCACCATCGAATGGAGAGTTCACGTTTTGCCCGAAATGAACTGCGACCCGGGCTTAATTAAATTAGTTTTCACTAATCTTCTCTCCAACGCCTCTAAGTTCACTCGCACCCAACCCTCTGCTCTGATCGAGGTTGGATCGTGCCGCACCGACGGCATCTTTACGCTCTTTGTCCGCGACAATGGCGTGGGCTTCGACCCCAAGTATGCCGATAAGCTATTTGGCGTCTTCCAGCGCCTTCATCGGCAGGAGGATTTCGAGGGCACCGGCATCGGTCTGGCGACCGTCCAACGCATCATCCATCGCCACGGCGGCCGCATCTGGGCGGAGTCCTCTCCGGAAAACGGCGCTACTTTCTTTTTCACTTTAGGCCCGCAGCCGCAAACGGCCGAGCCTCGCGAAACAGCGGAGATCAAACATGGCTGAACGGCTCGAAATAGAAATCCTGCTGGTCGAAGACAACATGGCGGACGCCGAACTGGCTCTCCATGCCTTCAAGAAAAACAAAATCGCCAATAGCGTTCTGCACGTTCAGGATGGTGCCGAAGCTCTGGACTTCTTGTTTGCACGAGGAATTTACGAAGGCCAGTCCTTGTCTCACCATCCCCGGCTGGTCCTGCTTGACCTCAAGCTTCCTAAAATCGATGGCCTGCAGGTCCTCAAAGAATTGAAGGGCAATCCAAAGACCAAGGCGATTCCAATCATTCTACTCACCTCTTCGAACGAAGAACGCGACCTCGTCGCCAGTTACCAGCTCGGCGTGAACAGCTACATCCAGAAACCCGTTAACTTCGTCGAATTTCAGGAAGTCGTCCGCCAACTTGGCTTGTACTGGCTGGTGGTCAATAAAGAGCCCCCGGCTGCGGCTTTCCTGGTTTCGTAGGAGCCGCCCGGATGGCCCCTGCTAACACCACTCGCCCCGGTTCAGCTCCACAAGTCCTCCAGCTCCTCATCGCCGAGGACAATCCCGACGATCTCGCGTTGACCCTTCGGGAACTGGCCAAATCTGAGCTCAATCTTCAGATTGTGACCGTTTCCACCCGCCCGAAATTCGTCGAAATCTTAAATTCCCGGCCTATCGATATCGTGCTTTCCGATTTTCGGATGGTGGATTGGACCGGTATTGACGCCCTCACCGAAATCATTAAATTCGGCGCCGATATTCCCCTGATCCTCGTAACCGGGACCCTCGGCGACCTGAAAGCCGTCGAATGTATGAAGCTCGGCATCACCGACTATGTTCTGAAACATCAACTCGCCCGGCTTCCCATGGCCATCTTGCGAGCCCGGGAAGAGCAGGCCCTGCGCCAAGCCCAGCGCCAGGCTGCTGATGCCTTGCGCGAAAGTGAAGCTCACTATCGGACCCTGGTCGAAAACGCTCCGGACGCGATCGTTGTTCTCGACGTGGACCAGGGCTGCTTCATCGACTGCAACAACAACGCGCTGCGCCTCTTCCGCCTCGATCGTGAGTATCTGCTGACTCGCGGTCCGGGCGAACTCAGCCCGGCCTTTCAACCGGACGGCCGACATTCGATCGTGGCCACCCAGCTTTGGGCCGAGCGGGCCTCCTCCAACGAAAACACCAATTTCGAGTGGGTTCATCGCAATTCCATGGGCGTCGACGTGCCTTGTGAAGTTCGAGTGGTTCCACTCAAGTTTCCCGATCGCCAGATTGTTCGCTGCAGCATCCTGGACATCACCGAGCGCAAACGCGCCGAAGAAGAAGTTCGCGATAGTGAAGCGCGCTACCGCGACCTGGTCAACAACGCCAACTATGGAATCTATTGGGTTTCTCCTGACGGTACTTTGCTTGACGCCAATCCTGCGCTCGTCCGCATGCTGGACTATGACTCTATCGAATCCCTGTTGGCCATTGGTGACATCGGGGTTCTCTTTTGTGATCCCACCCTCCGCGGCCAGATTCTGGCCTCAGATGGGGCTGCCGATCGCACTGACGTCACCGTGGACTGGAAGCGTTCCGACGGCAAAATCATCACCGTGCGGCTTATCGGCCGCCGTGCTCGGGATCCCCGGCGAAAAACCGAATGTGCCGAAGTTATCGTCGAGGAGATTACCGAACGCTTGGCCCTGGAAAAGCAGGTTCGCCAGGCCCAGAAATTTGAAGCCATCGGCCAGTTGGCTGGTGGGATCGCTCACGACTTTAACAACATGATTGGGGCCATCCTCGGCTGGGCCGAACTCGGCATGGACGAAACCGACGCCGACGCTCGCCTCCACCGCCACTTCGATAAAGTTCGGCATCAAGCCATTCGCGCGGCCGCCCTGACCCGTCAGCTGCTCGCCTTCGCCCGCCGCCAGATTCTCGAGCCTCGCGACATAAATCTCAATCAGGACGTCACCGAAACTCTCAGCCTCCTGGAAAAAGTCCTCGGCAGCAATATTGAAATCAAAACGAATCTGACCCCAAATCTGCCCGTGATTAGGGCCGATCCGACCCAAATCGAACAAGTCATCATGAACCTGTGCATCAACGCCCGCGATGCTATGCCCGAGGGCGGCCAGCTCTTCATTGAAACCGGGGAAGTTGTGCTCGACGAGCAACAGCTCGCGGCTCAAGCGCATGCCAAGCCCGGACGCTATGCCATGCTCGCGGTCACCGATACCGGGACAGGAATGGACGCAGGCACTCTTGACCGTATTTTCGAACCGTTTTTTACCACTAAGGATATCGGCAAAGGCACGGGCCTGGGCCTTGCTACTGTGTACGGCATCGTTCGTCAGCACGGCGGCTTCCTGCATGTCTACAGCGAGCTCAACGTCGGCACCACCTTTCGCATGTATCTTCCGCTTACGGTTACCGCCGGGAAAATTGAGGATCTCTCCGAGGACGTGCAGCCGGTTCGCGGCGGTTCCGAACTGATTCTTATCGCCGAAGATCACGAAGGCCTTCGCGATCTCGCCCGCGAGACCCTCGAAGGTCTCGGCTATTCGGTCATAACCGCCAACGACGGCGAAGCAGCCGTACGCGAATTCGAAAACCACTGCGACCAAATTGATTTGCTGCTTTTTGATGTAGTCCTGCCCAAGATGAATGGCCCTAAGGCCTATGCCAGCATCAGCCGCCTGAAACCCGATATCCCGGTCATTTTTGCTACTGGCTACAGTGCCGACATCAGCTTGCTGCAGGAAGCCCAACATCAGGGCCTTATGGTTTTACAGAAGCCCTACGATCCACGTGATCTCGCCCGTCGCATTCGCGATACGCTCGATCTTCAGCCCGCCAGAGCTCGCCACCAGTAATTGAGTGCCTCGGAAGTGTTCCGGTGCGGCACAACGCTCTCATTTCGCAAGAATTGTCGGTTCAGACTACCCAAATGCGTTGACACTCTTTCTTGCCGCGTGATATTCATAATTTAACTGTGGATTCCGGCGGAAACGCTGGATTGCCGGTTCGTCTAGGCTCACGCAAGCCGTTTTAACGACGTTCCTGCAACACCCCACCCACCCCGGGAGGTGGTCACCGCTAGGTTTCCGCCTCCCGTTTAAATTTCAACCCCCATATCAACAAAAACGGGTTATTTGCACTTCGTGCTCTGTGGCTCTCGGGCATGCCGGGGACTTTGTCGAAACTGTTCCAGAATGTAACGAAAAGGTTATAATGCGCGAACTCGCCCGCGCGGTTCCGAAATGCCCGTGCTGGTTCTGTGTTCTGTTAATGCGATGTCGCGGTCGGCAGCCATCAGGAGGGTCGCAATGGGTTTGCAAATCGAAGAACGTAAATCCGGAGGCGTTACCATTCTCGACCTGGTGGGCCGCATCGTCATCGGCGTCAGCAACGATGCGCTGGTCGCCGAGTTGCGAAAATATTCCGATGCCGGCGCTTCCGACGTAATCCTCAACCTCGCCGGCGTTACCCAAATGGATAGCTCCGGCATCAGCACCCTGGTCCGTTCTTTCGTTACCCTGGACCGCCAGGGCGGCGGCGTAAAACTTCTCAACCCTTCTGGTCACGTCAAGGAGGTCCTCGAATTGACCCGCCTGATTCACGCGATCCCCACGTTTTATGAGGAATCGAGAGCTGTAGCCGCCTTCCGCAGCAATATCGCTCGCGCCTGAAGTCTCATGTGGCTTCCGAGGATTTCCTTTCTCCTCCTCCTGTCAATTCCGGGTTGCCCGAGTTCCCAAGCTCAATTACCCCAGACGGACGACCTCGCCAATCAGGTAGCTCAGGCGATGATTCACTCCAAACAAAAAAACGTTATCGTGTTTGATTTTTCCGGACCATCCGAAAAAACCAACCAGCTAGGCGAGTATCTCGCGCAAAATCTTAGCGACGCTTTGAAAAAAGCTGCGCCTTCGCTGGATGTCTTGGATCGCACCAAAATTGTCGCAGCCTGCGCCGGCCGCAGAGTATTGCCTTCGGTTCTCAATGATCCGTCCACAGCGATTTGGGTCGGTGCGGGCATGGGCGCGAAGGCGGCAGTGGTTGGTGAGTTGTCCAATCAAGGCGATGGGTTGGAGATTACCGTCAAGCTCTACCGCATCCGCGATCTAACGCCACTTTTCGGTCTCCAGGCCGCCATGCACGTCACTCCTGAAATGTCGAAACTTTTGAACAAAAGTGTACCGGGGCCCGCATTCTCTTCTTCGGGTGCGCCCCCGCTCGCTCTCGCTCCCGGACAGCGTGGCTACACCTATCCGAAGTGTCTGCACTGTCCCGAAGCAAAATACAGCCAGGAAGCTGTGGACCAGAAGCTTCAGGGTACGGTGGTTCTCAGTGCGGTAATAAAGGAGGATGGCCGGGCCTACGACATCTCTGTACTAAAAGGTTTGCCGTATGGGCTTACCAAGCAAGGGATCGAAGCGCTTACCCAGTGGACCTTCCGGCCCGCGTCAACACCGGAAGGAGTTCCCACAGCCGCGCAGCAGACGATCGAAGTAACATTCCATTTGTATTAAAGGTCGGCAGTTCAGGAGGGCTACGCGTTTTTCTTCAGTTCGGCGAGTACGAGCTTTGCCACTTCTTTCAATGTGTCGAATACACCTTGACCGGTGACTGCGACGCCTTCCACGGTGGGTTCGCCCTTCACTAGCAGATGCTTCTGCAGCTCTTCGATCGGGAGCACGTTCGGCAGGTCGCGCTTGTTCAATTGCAGCACGTACGGAATCGTCGCGAAATCCAAATTGTGATCTTTCAAATGTTCGCGCAGGTTATCCAGCGTTTCCAGATTCGCGTCCAGCCGTTCCTCCTGCGAATCCGCCACAAACACCACGCCGTCCGCGCCCTTCAAAATTAATCGCCGGCTCGCCTCGTAGAAAACCTGCCCCGGAACAGTATAGAGGTGAAACCGTGTGCGGAATCCGCGAACCGAACCAAGGTCCAGCGGCAGAAAATCGAAGAACAAGGTCCGATCGGTTTCCGTGGCCAGCGAAATCATCTTTCCCTTTTGATTCGCTCCAGTGTGCTCGTAGATCCACTGCAAGTTCGCAGTTTTCCCGCCGAGGCCAGGACCGTAATACACAAGTTTGCAGTTAATTTCCCGTGCGGGAAAATTTATAAACGGCACAATTTCCTCGGATTAGCGAAGCTCATTACTTATAGCATAGCGGCTGTTCCCGGCCAACGCACCCCATTGCACCGTGCTTCGCACTTGACAACCCGGCCCGTGAAACTTTTCCCTCGAATTCGCCGCATTGACGCGCACCTGCGACTTTGCTATGGTCCACTACGTTTCCTGCGAGGATGCCAATTGAAACGCTCCGGGACCCGCACCAAAAATGCTTCGGCAAAGAGCCATAAACCATTGAAAACTAAGCCGGCTAAGGCCACCACGAAATTTAAGGCTGCGCCTCCTGATCCGGACGCCCCGGCCAAGCAAGCCCAACTTAAGGCTTACGAGGAAGCCCTCAAGCTCTTTCAGGAGCAGAAGTTTCCGCGCGCCAAGCAATCCCTCGAGAAGGTTCTGGACGGTCCCTCCAAAGAACTTCACGACCGCGCGCAAATGCACATTCGAATTTGCGACCAGCGCATTGCCCGCGCTCCGGTCCCGGCCGCAAAATCTGCGGAAGATCATTACACCCAGGGCGTCGCGCTAATGAACCTGGGCCGCTGGGACGAAGCTCGCGAACATCTCGATCGCGCTCGCAAATCGGCGCCGAAGGCTGACCATATTGTTTACGCCATGGCCGCCCTCGATTGCCTCACCGGCGAAGCCGAATCCGCCATGCAAAATCTGAAAGTTGCCATCCAATTGCGTCCTGAAAATCGCTATCACGCCCGCAACGATGAGGACTTTGCCTTTTTGCAGGAAGACCCGCGTTTCACCGAACTGCTCTACCCGGAGCGCGATGGTTCACCCGGCTAATCTCCGCGGCGCCCTTTGAATTTGCCGGCCCAGATTTCCTCATGAAATCCGCATGAAAAGTCTTCCGTCAACTCGCGGTCGCTCGATTCGTGTTGTTGCCCTTGGCGGCGGCACCGGCCTTTCCACCGTTCTGCGCGGCCTGAAAGAATACGTCTCAGCGCGCAAAAAAGAATTGGCGCACCGGCCGTCCCGCCGTCGGCCCATCTCCGATTTGGCTGCGGTTGTTACCGTCACCGACGACGGCGGCAGTTCCGGACGCTTGCGCCGTGAGTATCGCGTGCTTCCTCCCGGCGATATCCGCAACTGCATGGTGGCGCTCTCCAAGGATGAACATCTGCTGGGCAAGCTGTTTCAATATCGCTTTCCTCTTGGCCGGGGACTGGCCGGCCACAGTTTTGGAAATTTATTTTTGACCGCCCTGACCAACGTCACCGGAGATTTTCCCGAAGCCGTCCGGGTTTCTTCCCTTGTGCTGGCCATTCGTGGGCGGATTTACCCATCCACCGCGCAAAATGTCACGCTCGAAGCCGAACTCGAAGACGGCCATATCGTCGCCGGAGAAACAAATATTTCGCGCTCCCGCAAGCCGATCCGCCGTCTTCGGCTGGTTCCTCGGCGGGTGCGTGCCGTTCCGGAAGTTCTCCAGGCCATCCGCGAAGCCGATTTGATCCTCATTGGCCCCGGATCGCTCTACACCAGCATCATTCCTAATTTACTGATCGAAAAAGTCGTGGACGCCATCTCCAAATCTCACGCCACCTGCGTTTATATCGCCAACCTGATGACCCAGCCTGGCGAAACCGAACATTATTCCGTTGCCGATCACGTCCGGGCAATCTACGAACACACTCGACGGCACATATTCCATTTTGTCGTCATCAATCGCAAGCCGGTGCCGCCGGCGTTCCTTCGGAAATATCGATTGCAAGGCGCCGAGCCGGTCCAACCGTCGCTGGCCGAACTGAAGCAAATGGGAATTCGCTACATTACTGGCGACTTCCTGCATCACGACAAAGTCTTGCGCCACGATCAGTCCCGCCTTGCGCGGCTCCTGCTGGATAAATTCTTACAACCGCAGGAAATGCAGCGTTCCGGCGGGCGGCCTCCCCGATCCAAACGGCGGCGTCCCACGTGACCACTAGGTCGAAGTCTGAAATGCCTTTCTTGCGCCGCAATAAACGGATTCGTATACTGGGCGGCGCTGCATACCCACTGTTTGTTTTATGCAACCTATAAGCGGCATAATTAGATTCTCGGGCGTGAATTTATCTAGATCGTCTTCACTACTTCCGGAGGCTTCCCATGTCGGCGGCTGCTCAAGATGAACTGAACGTTTACCAATCGGCTGAGGCGCGCTTCGAAACCGCGGCGCAGAAACTCGGCCTTGAAGACGGTATCTACCGCTATCTCAAGTATCCCAGCAAGGAAATCACGGTCTACATTCCCATCAGCCTGGACAGCGGCAAGATGGAGGTTTTCACCGGTTACCGCGTCCTGCATTCTACCGTTCGTGGCCCGGGCAAAGGCGGCATCCGCTTCGATCCCAACGTCTCGATCGATGAAGTCCGCGCCCTCGCCGCCTGGATGACCTGGAAATGCGCCGTCGTAAACATCCCGTTCGGCGGCGCCAAGGGCGGCGTCATTTGCGACCCGTCCAAACTCTCCAAGAACGAACTCGAGCGCATTACTCGCCGCTATACCGCCGAACTCAGCGAATGGTTTGGTCCCGAACGCGACGTTCCCGCTCCGGACATAGGCACCAACGAGCAAACCATGGCTTGGGTCATGGATACCTATTCCATGCATACCCGCCAGGCCACCACGGCTGTCGTCACCGGCAAGCCGCTGGAGCTCGGTGGTTCCCAGGGTCGCCGCGAAGCCACTGGCCGCGGCTTGATGATGTGCTGCAATAACGCGCTGACCAAATTAAAAATGCGTCGCGAAGGCTGCCGCGTAATCATTCAAGGTTTTGGCAACGTTGGTTCTCAGGGCGCCATGCTGATGCACGCCGCCGGCTACAAAATTATCGGCGTCGCGGACATTCACGGTGGTTTGTACAACGAAAAAGGTTTTGATATTCCCAAGCTCGTCGACTGGGTTTACAAACAAGGACGGCCTCTGCCGGACTTTCCGGCCGGCGGCGAAAAGCAATCCGCGCAGGACGTTCTGTTCCATCCCACCGATATTCTGGTTCCGGCCGCGACCGAGAATCAGATCACTACCCAGAACGCTGCCCGGGTGGATTGCAAGATCCTTTGCGAAGGCGCCAACGGTCCCGTAACTTCCCACGCTGACGAAATTATCGACAACAAGGGAATTTTTGTGATTCCCGATATTCTCGGTAATGCCGGCGGCGTAACCGTCAGCTATTTTGAATGGGTGCAGGACCGCCAGGGATTCTTCTGGCGCGAGAGCGAAGTGAATGAACGCCTGCAGGACGTCATGGATCAAAGTTTCGATCAGGTCGTTCGCGCCGCGGAATTTCACGGCGTAAGCAATCGTATCGCCGCGTACATCGTCGCCATCGATCGGGTGGCGCGGGCCCTCAAGTTGCGCGGTATTTACGCTTAAGTGTTATAGCAAATCCGTTAAGAGTTGGTACTCGACTAATGTACCCCGTTTGGGCCAGCCCGGCCCGAACGGGCCTCCCGAAATTCTTTTATTGTGCCGCACTCCATCCTGGGGTATAGAGCCTATGCACGTTCGAAGTTGAGCCCGGCACTTCGTCGAGGAGGCACGGTGATTTGCGGATCAGTCCTACCCGGAGCGCTTAAATCCGAAGACGAGCATCGCCGCGACATCTGCGCCGTCGGCCGCTGGATTTATGAGCGCAACTATGTGGCTTCAACCGATGGGAATATTTCCGTGCGGCTCGATCAGCGGCACATCCTGACTTCGCCCACCGGAATGTGTAAAGGCATGATGTCCCCGGAGGATCTGGTCATCACCGATCTCGACGGCAAAAAAGTGAACGGCGGGCGTAATGCCTCTTCCGAACTGGCCATGCACCTCACCATCTACCGGCACCGGCCCGAAATCAATTCCGTTTGCCACGCGCACCCGCCGGTCGCTACCGGCTATGCCGCGGCCGGCACCCCGCTCAACAAGGCTTTAGTCTGCGAATTGATCATCTCGCTCGGATGCATTCCGGTGGCGCCCTACGGCACGCCCGGGACGCCCGAACTCGCCGAAAGCATCGAGCCTTTTGTAGACGGCTATGACGCCATTTTGCTTGCCAATCACGGCGTCGTCACTTACGGTCACGATTTGCTGACCGCTTTTTTTCGCATGGAAACTGCCGAGCATTTCGCCCGAGTCTCGCTGGTCACCGAACTGATCGGCAAACAGGTTTTGCTTTCCGGCAGCGAAGTCCAAAAACTCATCGCCGCCCGGTCCCGTTACGGCTTGCAGGTCGCGTCCAATTCCGGTCCCGAGTTTCCCATCACCTCGGACTGCGCCGATACCGAACGCATCACCCTGACCCGCCGCGAACTGGAGGCTCTGGTCGATGAGGCCATTCGCAAAGACCGGCCTCCTCACTGAGACCTGAAATCGCCTGAAGTCTGTGTACTCCCTGGTTCCTGGTTCTGCGTCTTCGCCCTGCTCGTCCCCAGCCATTACAACATCGGCGGGCAGTACCCCCCAATTACCGAACTGCCCGCCGTTGCAAGGTTTCACCCATCTTAACTAGCCGACACAACTACGAATCGGGTTTTGCCGCCGAAGTGGAATTCCGTGATTTTCCCGCCCTCGGTCACGATCGTCGAGTAGTGCGGTTTGCTCGTTTCGTCCTTCCACTGCACCGGCACTTGCGCGATAACCTTGCCGTCCTTGGACACGGTCAGTTGCGTTTCGGTTACGGACACTTTGTAGTCGCCTGGCGCGATCGACTGCCCGGCCAGTGACGCTGCGTTTTGAATTGTAAATACAGATGACGTGTCAACTTTTGCATCTTTTGCCGACAACGTCTGCAATCCGATCGAAAGCATCATCATCAACGCCGCTACCAAGGTTGAAACTCGAATCATTTTGCTTCGTGACATTTTCCCTTCCTCCTAGGCTTTCTTTTGCCCCTCGCGATTGCTTAGACGGACGTGTACGCAGACCGGAAGCAACGCCTCGAGGGATTCATCAGAAAAGTAACAATCGCGAAACAAAAATCAGAAACTGCACCACAAACGAACACCGCCTGCCCGAAAGCGGACAGTGCCCGCTCTGTTTTTCTCTGAATTTCGTTTCTTCTTACACCCCTTCATACGAGGCCATCTCTCAAAATGTTTCGCAGTTTTTCTCTTTTTATTTCGACTGTGCCCCGCGTTTGACAGCCTTGCACCGCTAATCAATAATCGCTCGACATGATTGGTTCGCTGCGCGGCACACTTATCGAGAAAAGGCCGAATCAGGTTCTACTGGAAGTGGGAGGCGTCGGCTACGTCGTGCAAATTCCGCTTTCGACTTTCACCAGTCTCAGCGCGTTGCATTCCGAAAACACGCTGCTCATTCACACCCACGTCCGCGAAGATCAATTCTCGTTGTACGGTTTTCTCACCGCCCGCGAGAAGCACTGTTTTGAGCTGCTGATTTCGGCCTCCGGCGTGGGCCCTTCGCTGGCCCTGAAAATCCTCTCCGGAATGTCCCTGGACGAATTAATTCCCGCGATCCGTAAAGGCGATCTGGCGCAGCTGGTGCGTATTCCCGGAGTGGGACGGAAAACCGCTGAGCGCATGGTGGTTGAGCTGCGCGACAAACTCGCCGCCGTCGACGTGCCCGACGCCGGAAAGCCCGCCACCCGCTCGCAGCTCGAATCCGACGTTTCTTCCGCACTCGTCAATTTGGGCTACGACGAGCGCACGGTCGAAAGTGCCATCGCCAAATCGCGCTCGACCGTCGGCAACGATTTCGAATCGTTGCTGCGCGCCTCTCTTCAGGTTCTGGGCGGCGCCGCCTCTCAGAAATCCAAGCGTTCGCCGTAACCTCATCTCAAAAGATGTAGAATTGATTTTTCGTATTCGTTTTTTCGGATTTTCGATTTCGCGCGGAGCGGCTCGTGATTCAGATCGTCTGGGAATTTATGGTGCGCCAGGACAAAATTCCTGATTTCGATAAAGCTTATTCCGCGTCCGGCGATTGGGCGGCGCTGTTTCGCCGCAGCGCCGGCTTTCTGGGTACCACGCTCTTGCGCGACTCCGATAATCCGCGACGCTATCTGACCATCGATCGTTGGGGCGACGCTGCTTCCCATGCGACAATGCGTGCTCGATTCGCCAAAGAATACGAAGCGCTCGACCGTGCCTGCGCCGGCCTGACCGAAACCGAGCGGCAGATTGGCTTCTTCGAATCATCCGAAATGTGAGCCACCGCAAAATGCCAGAAAAAGTAAATCCGCACGAACGCGTAATCTCCGGCCGCGCCCTCGATGACGACGCGCGCATCGAAGCCAGCATCCGCCCCACCAAACTCGCCGACTACATCGGTCAGAATCGCGTCAAAGAAAATTTGCAAATCGCGGTCGAAGCCGCCCGCTCCCGCGGCGAGGCCCTGGACCACGTGCTGCTCTACGGTCCTCCTGGCCTGGGCAAAACCACGCTGGCCCAGATTCTCGCCAATGAAATGGGCTCGGCCATAAAAGTCAGTTCCGGCCCGCTGCTCGAAAAGAAGGGCGACCTCACCGCCGTCCTTACTTCGCTCGACGCCCAGGATTTTTTCTTCCTCGATGAAATTCATCGCCTGCAGCCCTCCATGGAAGAAATCCTCTATCCCGCCATGGAGGATTTTCGCGTCGACCTGATCATCGGCCAGGGGCCCGGCGCGCGCGTGCATCCCTACCAATTGAATCGCTTCACCTTGATCGGCGCCACCACCCGCGCCGGGCTGATCATGGCCCCGCTGCGCTCGCGCTTCGGCATCGTTCATCGCCTGGAATTTTATTCGCCGGAAGATTTGCTGCTGATCGTCAATCGTTCCGCGAAAATCCTGGGCATCCGCATGGACGAAGCCGGCGGCGCCGAAATTGCCCGCCGCAGCCGCGGCACCCCTCGCGTCGCCAATCGCCTGCTGCGCCGCGTGCGCGATTTCGCCGAAGTCCGCGCCAAAGGTTTCATCGATCTGGCCGTCGCCCGCGACGCCCTGGCCATGCTCGGCATTGACGAGCACGGCCTCGACGACGTCGACCGCAACCTGCTGCTCGCGATCATCCAAAAGTATTCCGGCGGCCCCGTGGGCCTGAACACCCTCGCCGCTTCGCTCAGCGAGGAAGAAGACGCCATCGAGGAAATCTACGAGCCTTACCTCATGCAGCTCGGCCTCCTCGACCGCACCCCCCGCGGCCGCGTCGCCACCGCCCTCGCCTACAAACATTTCGCCATGGACGAACCGAAGCGCGCGAACCAACCCGGCCTTTTCTGACGCCTGCTTTAGTCTTTTACCCTTGATTACTGTGTACTAATGTGTTATGATGGCTTTCAGGCCCTCATTTCGGGCCCGCAAAGCACGGCATGAAGCGCGCCGGCCAATTCGAACCCTCACCCCGCACTGCACCTAGCCCTTATCCCGCCGCACTGTACGCAAATCTGCGTACACGCGACCGCCACGCAGAGAGATTTTCAGATCGACACTTCGGGCGATTTGAATTGCCACGTAACCCTCGAAAAACAAAGGTCGTCCGTGAATTCAAATCGACAGTATTTCTCACGTATCGCGTTTCCATCGCGAAGCTCCCAACCGGCTTCGGCACCCTCTGGAATCCGATCGGTAATGGCCTGGTTTCCGGCCGTGGCAGGCTAGAATGTTCGCACCGCGATGCCCAGCGTCTATCTTTCTCTCGGCTCCAATATTGGCGACCGCGCGTGGCATGTCGCCCGGGCGCTGGAGCTGCTGGCCACGCGCGGCGTGCGCGTTGTGAAACTGTCGGCGCTATACGAAACCGAGCCGGTGGAAATGCGCGCGCAGGATTGGTTCTTGAATGGTGTGGTGGAGGTGGAAACGGATTTTTCGCCGCAACAATTGATGCAGATTCTGCTCGAAATCGAGCGAACGATGGGACGCGAGCGGGTGACGCCCAAGGGGCCCCGGATCATCGATATGGATATTCTGCTCTACGGCTCCGCGGTGGTGCGCGAAGCACAGCTAGGAATTCCTCACCCGCGGATGGCCGAGCGCCGGTTCGTGCTGGTGCCGTTCGCGGAGATCGCTCCCGACGCGGTGCATCCCATTCTGAAGAAAACCATTCGCGAGCTGCTCAGCGAAACGGCGGATCGCAGCGAAGTACGCCGTGTGGCAGAAAAACTCGAGGAGTGAACTGATTTGCGGCGCCGAGCCAATCGCCCTAGCCGCACATTTAGCCGCAGGTGGTTCTCGTCACAAGTGTTCGCGGTCCCAGATTTCCTTTTCCCGTTTCTTGCGCATTTCTTCTTCGCTGCGCTCCCACTCCAGCATCTCTTCTTCGGACATTTGATAATCGTCGCGCGCCGCGAACATCGAACTGCGCCGCTTCCGCGCCTCGCGCACGCCCTGCTGTCGGCGTCCCGCGCCATTAAAGTCTCCGATGCCGCGAATGGGCTCCGTCAGCGTTCCGGTCTCCACCAGCAATTCGCTCACTTTGCCCAGGAAGTCGTGCAGATGATATGGCTTGATGATGTAGGGAAGCGATTCCTGCTCCAGGATCGGCTGGGCGTGGCTGACCGCCAGCATGGGCACCAGGAATAAAACTCGGATGCGCTTCGGCCGGTTCTCATCAATTGTCGCGCCTTCGGGCGAGTCGGCCGCGCCCTGGGCCAGATCCTTCAAGATGCTGAAGAGCGGCCCGCGCACGTCGGTCATCGCCACGTTGACGATGACCAGGCTCCATTCGCCGCTGGCCAGCTCGAGCATCGCCGCCGAGGCGAGCGGAACGATGCGCACGCGCCAACCCTCCGAATCGAGGATGTTTTTCAGCGCCCGCTGGCTGACCACGTCGTCGTCGACGATCAGTATTCCGACTTCCGCCAAAGCCACTCCGCCAGGACTGTTCCGTGAGGACTATTCCGCTACCGCACCGCTGGTCAAGTCTATCGGCCCGCCGGCACGAAAGATGCTGTCCGCAAGGCGGGTTTTTCGTGGCCGACCTGACATTCGGTACAGGCTCAATTTAAATGGCGAAACTAAGGCGAAACTTTTCGCTTGACATAGCGAACAAAAGGCGAATATAGTCCTCCCCTGTGCGGCGAGGCAAACAATGGCCAGTGCTCCTATACTTCGTGCGACACCCGCAACGCTCACGCGTTACCGGAAGCGTGCGAAGCAGACCAGTCTCACCTTATTCCCCACAGCCGCTCGCCACGGCACCTGTGAGCCCATGTACGACGCTTCCGCGCCCCCTCCCGTCCCCGACGGGAGAACGAAGCCAAGTACGCAGCTGGTCGGCATTGCACGCCTCGCCGCTTCCTCCCCTCGCGCAGACGCCAAGCGCGGGACCGAATATTTCCTTCTACCCGTTCGATCAATTCTGAACGATTGCAATTCGCCGAATGTCCCGTTTCGGTTCACGGTGAACCCTTATCGCGGGTGCGAATTTGGCTGCCACTACTGCTATGCCCGGTATACGCACGAATTCATGGAAGTGCCCGGTGATGAGTTCGAATCGAAGATTTATGTGAAGCAGAATGCAGGCGCACTGGCTGATCGTGACCTTGCCACTGAGCCGGTATGGGGTGAACACATCGCGATTGGCACCGCCACTGATCCGTATCAACCCGCGGAGAGGGAATTTGGGGCGACTCGTTCGATTTTGCAAAAGATGGCGGAGCGCGAAGGCCTCAGCCTTTCCATAACCACCAAATCGAACCAGGTCGTGCGCGACATCGATCTGCTGCAAAGGATCAGCGAACGCTCTTCGCTCACCGTAAATCTCAGCATTACCACCGTTCGCGCGGCGCTGGCCCGCACGCTGGAACCGCGAGCCCCGCGCCCCGATTTGCGCCTCGGCGCCGTGCGCGAATTGCGCGACGCAGGAATTGCCGCCGGTGTTTTGGCCATGCCGATCGTTCCGGGCATTACGGATTCACCCGAAGATCTAGATGCATTGGCCAAGGCCGCTCATGAAGCCGGAGCGCAATGGTTCGCAGGGAACGTTTTGCATCTTCGTTCTGCGTCGTTACGGCACTTCATGGAATTCATCGGTGGGCAGTATCCCAAGCTGCGCAAGCAGTATCAAAGTTGGTATTTGCGCAACGCCACTGCGCCGGATGAATACCGCAAAGAAATCTCAGCACTGGTGGAAAGCCTCCGGCAGAAATACGGACTGGGTTCGCGTCCGGAGCGCGTCTCATTCTCGAAGTCCTGGAAATCGCCACAACTGGCACTCGATCTGACGAACGGAGGACAACATGGCCCGAGCGAGAAGGAACACCCACCCTACTGGGAGAGCGCGAAAGACGACGACGCGATCTAGTCCGCCGGCGCCCGTGGCGCCGATTGCCGATCCACCCAAACGCGGCGTGAAGCTGAAGCATGTTTCCACCTTCACCATGCTTGTCGCGCTGCTGTGTTTGTTTGCATACTTGGCGGGCCGCGTGGATGTTTCAGCCGCTACGTCCGTATCAAATGGCGAGCGCGCTGTGCAGGGCGCTTCGAAAGGCATAGTCGATTCCAAGGAGGCCGGCATGTTTCTGGGTTTGCGAACAGTGAAATACGACGTGCAAGATGTGGCCAAAGCGAAGGAATGGTACGGCAAGGTTTTTGGAGTTCAGCCCTATTTCGATGAGCCCGCCTACTACGTGGGCTACAACATTGGCGGTTATGAACTCGGCTTGACGCCGGCGCCGAAAGCTTCCGCGAAGCGCGACGCCGCGGGCGTTGCTTACTGGGGCGTGGACGATATTAAAGCCGCTTACCAGCGGTTGCTCGATCTGGGCGCGACCTCAGTGAGCGACGTGCAGGACGTCGGAGGCGGAATTCTGGTAGCTGAAGTGCGCGACCCATTTGGGAACGTGTTGGGAATTATCTACAACCCGCATTTCAAGGTGGGCGAAACGAAATAATAATATTTCGGCGATCAGAAAAAAATGTACGAGGGCGGGTCGAGAGCGTCAGGCTCTCGTCCTGTTCCTCTCGCCGAAATCCAGCGGCTAGGCCTGTCTCGCGACGGGCTGAAACAGATTGTGATGTTCTTCGAGTGCTTTTACGTCGCTTAATACCGATTCCACCACAAACTCATCGCCGAATTTCGAATTGATCATCATGTTGTACAGCGGGCGATGGGGCCAGTCTTTCTTGAAGTAGTGGCGAATGAAGTCGCCGCGATCGCGATCCACCTCTTCCACAAGCTCGATCGCTTCCTTTTCCGATTTTCCAATGGACTTGAGGCGACGGATTTTTTCTTCGGCGGGCGCGTAGATAAAAACGTGAAAGGCATCAGGCCGGTTGCGCAAAATGTACGGCGAACCGCGGCCGACGATGACGCAATTTCCGCGTGAGGCAATATCTTCGATTACCGTGTGCAGCATCTCCACCATGCAGTCGGTGTCGAAATATTTGGATTCAGCGAAGGAGAGCGCGCGTTCGTAACTGCCGCGCGCGTACGTTTTGAACAGCCGGTAGAGCAGGGTATCGACTCGTTCGTCGCAGCGCCGGGTGACTTGCGGATCCACGTCCGCGGCGCGCGCGATCTCCGCGGTGATTTCCTGATCCCAAAGTTTCCAACCAAGCCGCTCGGCGATTTGCTTTGCAATATTGGCACCGCCGCTGCCGTATTCCCGTTCCAAGGTGATGATGCGCACCGGCATTAGACCCCTCCGGGCGCTCAGTGTACCGCGATTGGCCCTCCAGGTTTAGCCCTCTTCATTAAGAAGACCAGCGGAATCATGCAAGCGACGGCGGCGCCCAGCATCCAAAAATTATCGACATAAGCCAGCATGGTCGCTTGCTGGTTCAGGGTTTGCGCCACCAATCCCTGCGCTTGCCGCGACGCTTCGCTCACACTCGATCCGTGAGCCTCCAGCGTCCGCATCGCGCCATTGATCATCGACTGGTATTGCGGGCTTCCGGCAGTCAGATTGTGAGTCAGGTTGGATTGATGCACTTGCGTACGTCTTGCGAGCATAGTGACTACGAGCGAAATTCCGACGCTTCCGCCGACGTTGCGCGCCAGATTAATCAACCCCGAAGCGGCATTATTTTTACCAGGCGGAAGAAATGCGTACGCCGTCGCATTGATTGGCACGAACAGGAAAGCCAAGCCCATGGCCTGAAACACGCGAGCGGTCGCCACCGTGCGAAAGTCGACCGAGGTATCGAAGTTGGTCATGTGAAACAGCGCCAGGGCGAGCACGGTGAATCCAAAAAACAACAGCCTGCGCGCGTCCGTATGCCCCAGCAGATATCCGACCAGTGGCATGCACAAAATAATGGCGAGGCCTCCGGGCATCAACGCCAGACCGGCCTGCTGCGCGGTGTACCCCAATAACTCCTGAACAAACTGGGGAATGAGCACGGTGCTGGAGAGGAGCGCGAAACCCACCATGAACATCATCATATTTCCGACCGCGAAGGAACGGTCCTTGAAGAGATGCAGGTCGATAATTGGATTCTCGTGAAACCATTCCCAGAAACCCACCGCGATGAGCGAGATCACGCAGATCACGGTCATAATCACGATGAAGTGCGATCCAAACCAATCGTCACGCTGGCCCTTGTCCAGCACCACCTGAAGCGTGCCCAGTCCGAGCGCGAGCAGCCCAAGTCCCACAAAATCCACTCTGAAAGTTTTGTTCTTTTTCTGTTTCATGTATGGCGGGTCGGTGATCAACAAATTCGTCAGCAGCAAGGAAATGATTCCCACTGGAATGTTGATGAAGAAAATCCAGCGCCAGTTGAAGTTATCGGTGATCCATCCGCCCAGCGTGGGACCAATCGCGGGAGCCAGCACCACAGCCATGCCGTAAACCGCGAAAGCCATTCCGCGCCGCCGGGGCTCAAACGTATCCGCCAGGATGGCTTGTTCGCTGGGCTGCAAGCCGCCGCCTCCGGCACCTTGCAGAATTCGGCAGATGATCAGCGTCGCGAGATTCGGGGCCAGGCCGCACAGAAACGAACTAATCGTAAACACCGCGACGCACGACATATAAAATCGCTTGCGCCCGATCAATTCGGAGAACCATCCGCTCATGGGCAGCACGATGGCGTTGGAAACCAGGTAGGAAGTCAGCACCCAGGTGCTTTCGTCTTGTCCCGCAGACAATCCGCCGGCGATATGCGGCAGCGCGACGTTCGCTACGCTGGTATCGAGCACTTCCATGAAGGTCGCCAGGGTTACGACCAAGGCGATAATCCAGGGATTCACCGCTGGTCGCCACGTCGAATCCGCCGGAATGGCTGCGGCCGTGCTCATTTACTTGACGATGACTTTGGGTTCGACCGACATTCCCAGTCGCAGGTAGTGGTCGCTGTTTTGTCCGGGATTCAAGACGATTTTCACCGGGACACGCTGCACAACTTTCACGTAGTTTCCGGTGGCATTTTCAGGCGGCAATAAGCTGGTGCGCGCGCCGCTTGATCCCGCGATGCTGTCTACTTTTCCGTCGTAGGTCCGCCCGTTGGCATCCACTTTTATTTTGACTGGCTGGCCGGCCCGCATATATTTCAGCTGGGTTTCCTTAAAGTTGGCGGTGACCCACACCTCGTTCAACGGAAAAATCGTGAACAATTGCTGCCCGGGAGTGACGTTCATTCCCACTTCAGCGTTTTTGGTGACGATTCCATCCACCGGCGCCACAATTTTGGTGTACAGCAAATTGAGTTCGGCTTGTTCCACGGCCGCTTCTCTTTGTTGCACGGTCGCGTCCGAGGAAATCGCGCGCGCCTTGGTCGATGCCACCTGCTTCGGCCCGGTTTGGGCGTTTTGCAAATTCGCCTGAGATTGCGCCAGCCTGCTTCTTGCCTGGGTTACTTGCTGCGCCGCGGCTGTAGCAGTCGCGTGCGCGGATGCCACCGTGGCGCTGCTGGCGTTCGCCGCCGCCACTGCCTGATCGTACTGCTGCTGCGATATTTCCTGCTTGTCGACCAGCTGTTTGTAACGAATCAAATCGTTTTGGGCCTTCACGTCGTTGGCCTGGGCCTGGGCCACCTGGGCCTTGGCCGCTTCGAGTTGATCTTCGGCCACGGCGATTCCGGCGCGGGAATTTTCCACGTCGGCTTCGGAGACAGAGATTTGGCTGGAAGAGTTGACCGAGGCAATCGGAACGTTGATGTTCAAGGCTTGGGCGCTGGCTTGGGCGTCGGCCAGCTGGGCCTTGGCCTGATCCAAGGCCACTTGATAGTCCTTCGGATCGATTTCCGCGAGCACGGTTCCGGCTTTTACTTCCTGGTTGTCATCCACGTTGACCTTGATGATGTAACCGGAAATGCGCGCGCTCAACGGCATCAGGTGCCCATCCACTTGCGCGTCGTCGGTCGATTCGTAGGTCTGAAAATATCTGTAGGCGAGAAAACCGCCGATCAGCAACACCAGCGCGGCCACGATCAAGATTAATTTCGCATGCGGCCGGCTTGCCAGCGAATTACCCGATCGCGCTGCCGGCGGCTCCGATGCGGAATGAGTTTCCTGCGGGACCGATCGATTCTCCGCAGACTTTACTGGTGTTTCCACTTCAGTGGGCTGTGCCATGGCTTATTTTCCTTTGAAGTATTCGCGCACGCTCTGTTCCCCCAGCCCGAGCGAGCGGGCCAGCGAGATCTTGGCGTAATTAAAACTGTACAAAGCTGAAATGTAGCTGTCGTTTGCGTTCGCAACTTGTTCTTGCGCTTGCACAACTTCGACCGTATCAGCCACGCCCGCGACAAACCGATCGCGCGATTGATCCAGCGTCTGCTGGGCCAGATCAATGTTGCTCTTGGCCACTTCGACCTGCTCGGCCGACGATTCCAGATTAAAAAACGCAGTACGGACATCGGAATCAATCTGCGCCCTCAAATTTTCCAGGCGCTGACGGCTCTGCTCCAGTTGGGCGTTGGCTTCGAGCACGTCACCGTGAACTTTACCGCCCTGAAAAATCGGAATGCTCAAAGTTCCGCGCACGTCGAAGACGCCGTGGGTCCCCAGCGTGTCGTATTCGCCAGCGAGGCCGTAGTCTCCACTAAATGAAATCGTCGGCAGATAACCGGCCTTGGCCGCTTTGGCGGAATATTCATAGGAATGTACCGTCGCGCTGGCGGATTTGAAATCTGACCGCGAATCGTAGGCGAGCTGCAGTGCTCGTTCGAGCTTCATCTCGGCGAACGGTTCGTAGGGCGATTTGTCGGTGAGTTCAAATTGCTGACCGGGTGCCAACCCAATGACCCGGGCCAGCGCCAATTTCTGGATGGCCAGATTATTTTTCGCCTGAATCAATTCCTGCTGGCGCGTTTTCAATTCGACTTGCGCACGCAGCCCGTCAATGGCCGGCGAGGTTCCGGCCTGCACCTGGTCCGACGCCTGGTTGTAAAGCGCCTGCGCGGTGTTCACCTGTGCAGTGACGCTCTCGATTCGCGAGATATCCGCGATGGCCAGCAAATAGTTGTAGCCCACCGCCAGCACCACTAGGTCCCGCGCGTCTTTCGCGGTGTACTGCGCCGCTTTCAAATCCTGAGAGGCAGCGCGTGTTTTGTTCAGTGCCTTCAAATCCAGAATCGACTGGGTCACATAGGCGCGCGAGTCGAAATAACCGAACGGTCCCACAATCGTCGGAATCGTCACGCCTGGAAATTTAAATGAAAAACCGAATTCGGCCAGATCCACCTGCGAACCGGCGACGTAGCTGCTGGTGGTCACGTTGGGCAAGAGCGCGCTCAATTGCTTCCAGCGCTCGCCGCGGGCGGATTGCACATCCTGGCTCGAGAGCAACAGTCCCAGGTTGGTTTTCAGCCCGCGATTGATCGCGTCCTGCAAAGAAATCGGCAACACGCCCGGTTCCAGTTTTCCCGGTACGCTGCCTTGGTAGGGGCTGGTGCTCTGGCTGGGCGCGACTGGCGAATTGCTCGTGGCGGAGGACGACTGAGTAGTGTCCGATGCACTTGAGGTGACCGGCCCGGCTGGGATTTGGGCCGATGCTGAGGTCGTTACCAGCGCCAACGCGCAGAACATCCAAATACTTCTATGAAGAAGAAAACGGCGTATCAATGGAGACTCCTCCGTTGTTACTTATGGATGAAAAAACATCCCAAAGGACTCAGCTAAGTTTCGACTTTGGGGCGCGCAGAGAATGTTCGCGGCGCGCGACGTGGCTCGTTCCGCCGGCCGTTTTTCTCGGTGTTCGCGCCACAGCTTTCAGAGTTGGGCAAATCAAGTGCCACACATCATTCGAAGTTCTGCGCAGGGTCGACTCGGGATTCAGCGCCCAGCTCATCGTCAAGCCCATGAAAATTGTCTGGGTCATGGATGCCAAATCGGACGCCGGGATATCACTGCGAATTTCTCCACGTCGCTGTCCGATTTGAAACATTTCCGCGAGCATTCGGCGCGAAGCATGCTTCCTTTTTAGCAATTCGGCCCGCACGGGCGCGCAGGACGCATGGGCCGCAAATATCGCGCGAATCAATGCCGCGTTCAGACTTGACTGCCCGGCGGAATCCATAGCGAGCTCGCCAATCACATCCAGCACCGAACCCTTGGTCGATCTGGCGGTTGCCAGCGCGCGCTCGACGGCCGCCATCCGCTCGCCACCGAATTCGGCCAGAATGTGTTCTTTGGTGGGGAAGTAGTTGAAGAACGTCCCCTTACCTACATCGGCTGATTCGGTGATGTCTTTTACGGTGGTTTCCAGGAATCCGCGTTCGGCAAAGAGATCGAGCGCGGCGCGGTACAAACGCTCGCGCGTCTGGACGCGATGGCGCTCGCGGCGATTGCCGCTAGGTGCGGGGACTGGTCTGGATTGGACGCGTAGCTGGTGAGCCATGATGGAGCAACTCTCTAACTATGACTGTAGGGCATAGTCGACCCAAAGTCAACTTTGACGAGTTCGTCAGCCACCTAGAACGGTAAACCTTCACTGAATTGAAGAGCGAGTTAGCAGGAGGTCAAAAAACAAAAACGCCGGAGACGTACGTCTCCGGCGTTATGGGCTTAATTCTTCGAGAGATTCTTCGGGCTGTGCTTGGTCAAGACGGCCAGCAACTGCTTAGCGTCAGCGGTGGGCGTGACTGCTCCGCCGAGCACAATCGACTTTGCGGAAATTTTCTTTCCGTAAATCCGTTCGTTCGCGTCGTTATCGGGACGCACCGTGGAGCCAGACAACGAAATGCCGGCGAAAGCCCCGCGCGACCGCGAATAGCTCAGGATTTCAGCGCGCATCGCTACGTCGGTTTCCGCGGAAGCGGTACGTCCTACCGGACCCGCTGACACCGATGCGTCGCCGCCCAGCTTTACCTTGCTGCTTAGAATCGAGCTAGCGCCGCGGCCATTCATCACCAGCAGCACGAAGTCGGTAGCCTGGCCGCCGATCTGGAATCCAACGCTGGCGCCTTCCAAAGCCATCATGCTCGGCGCGCCCCAACGACCACGGAAGTTCGGACCTTTGCGGCAGGTCATTACGCCGCGGCCGTAGCTGGCGCCGACGATGAACGCCGCCTTCAGCACCGACGGGTAAACGATCACGCAATCCGCTTTGTCGATCACGTCTTGCGGGATGTCGTCGGGGATATCCATAATTTCTTGAAGGACCACTCCGGCGTTCTTAATCCGGTCCTGGTCGGTGGTAGTGTCATCCGCGTTTGCCTTCGCGGGAACGAATAAAGTGGGCAATCCAACGAGCGCAGCAACCAGCAGCGCCGACAAAATCTTCTTCATGAGCTTCCCCTCCTATTAGGGTGGCCGTATCATATTGGCTTCAGGCCGTAATCGCAAACTTATCTCATCGCGCACAGCAACCGACGTACTTGACGCTTTGACATATACTTATGTGTCCGCGAGGGGCTGACGATCGCGATCCGAATGTTAAATTTTCCCGAAGAAAATCAGCGAATATTGGCCTCCCGCATACTCTTCGTTGCTTTAATTCTCAGCGGCATAACCGTTCGTTCGTACGCGCAATCTCCGCCTGCATCCCAACCGCGCAAGATTTCCGCCACGGCGGCTAGCCCTACGAAAAATAGAAAAGATGTCTCCCGATTTGCGTCTCGGGTGGAGACCGCGCTGAATGAATCGCACGCGCAGAAAGCGTTGTGGGGAATTCTAGTGGTGGATCGCGACTCCGGCGAAACACTTTACGAGCTGAATCCGGATCGTTTTTTCACGCCGGCCTCGAACGCCAAGATCTTTACCACCTCTCTGGCACTGGCCACGCTCGGGCCGAATTTTCATTTCCGCACCACGCTTGAAACCGACGGAAAAATTGGGGCGGAGGGGCAGCTGATTGGAGACGTGATTCTGGTGGGACGCGGCGATCCCGATTTATCGAATCGAAAATTTCCGTACGCTGGAAAAGTCGAGCGCGATGGGCCGGTGGAAAAAATATTGGCTGAAATGGCCGACGAAGCCGCCGCGAAAGGCTTGAAAGAAATTGAGGGCGACATCGTCGCGGACGACAGCTACTACCCTTACGATCCGTATCCAGCGGGATGGAGCATCGGCGACATTTTTTTCACGTTCGGCTCGCCGATCAGCGCGATCGCGTTGAACGACAATTGCATTTCGGTGAGCATCGTGCCCGGCGCCAAGGTGGGTGATGCGGCCAGCATTCTGGTGGAGCCGGCGGCTGCGTCGGAGACCTTCGCGCGCAGCATCACTACGAGTGACGCGCCGGCCAAACCCGAAATCGGCGTGGTGCGGCAACCTGGTCCGGAATTTCTGCTGTTGCACGGCTCTATTCCGGTGGCCCATGCTCCGATCAAACTTGAACTGGCCATGCCCGATCCGGCGGAGACCGCCGGGCTGGCGTTGAAACAAATTTTCGAATCGCGCGGCATCCGCGTCAGCGGAACAGTTCGGGTGCGTCACGCGCCGCCTCCTGAAATTTATCCCGATGCGCCGATGGTGCTGGGGCCTTTGCCCGCTCCGGCGGATCCGAACAGGACTGTGCTGGCGGAACATCTTTCTCTGCCGCTGATCGAATCGGTAAGGCTGACCAACAAAGTCAGCCAAAACCTGCACGCCGAATTGTTTTTGCGCGCGGTGGCTTACGAGAAGAAAGGTTTTGGCGTCACCGACGCCGGTCTGTGGGTGGAGCAGGATTTTCTGAAATCTATCGGCGTCGCCGACGGCGACGTCGTGCTGTCCGATGGTTCGGGCCTAGCGCGCGATGATCTGGTGACTGCGCGCGCGACGGTGCAGCTTTTGCGCTTCGACGAGCAGCAGCCCTGGGGATCGGATTACATTTCCACATTTCCGGTGGCAGGCGTGGACGGAACGCTCGACAGCCGCATGCTGGGCACGGCCGCGGCCGGCCACATTTTTGCGAAGACGGGCGGACTGGATCACGTCCGGGCGTTGTCCGGTTTCGCGACAACCACTGGCGGCGAGCATCTGGTTTTTTCCATGTTCGGCAATAATAACCCGCAGCGTGCCCGCGATTCGGCGGCGGTGATCGACGCGATCGCCGTGGCGATGATTGAAACTCTGGGAGCCAAACCCACGCCACCCGCACCGCGCAAAAAGAAAAAATAGCCTCGCGGCTTCCGCTCGCCCCGTGTTCTGCCGCAGGACTGCCTTCGAAACTCAAAACAGCTACAATGGATTGTCCAACTTTTGCCGAGGCCACCGTGTCCCGCACCGCCCAACAAGTCCTGGAATTCGACCGGCTGAAGGAAATTCTTGCCGGATACTCGACCTGCGCGCCGGGCCATCGCGCGATCGACGCGCTGCTACCGGGACCCGATGTGCCGGCGCTGGGGCGCGAGTTCGCGTTGATCAGCGAAGCCGTGGCTTACTTGCGGCCTGGCGCGGAACTTGGCTTTGGCTCGCTGAGCGATCCGGAAACCTGGCTGGAGCGGCTCGCGGTGCCGGCGTCGGTTCTAGCGGTGGAAGAGTTTCTCGCGGCGACGACGCTGATGGATTCGGTCCAGTCGGTCCGCGACACATTTAAACCCGATGGTCCGAATCATCCGCAACTGACGGCGAAGGCCGCCGCGCTCGCCGATTTTCGCCATCTGGCAACGGCCATTCGCCGCGCGATTCTGCCCAACGGCGAAATCAGCGATGACGCCTCGCCACAATTGCGGCGCATTCGGGTAAATATTGGCCAGGGGCGGGACAAAATTCGCCGCTCACTGGAAAGTATTCTGGCGCGGGGCGGTTCGACGGCGGAAGACTACGTCACGTTGCGGGGCGATCGATTCGTTATTCCGGTGCGCGCGTCGGACCGGCGCGCGGTTCCCGGAGTGGTGCATGGAGCGAGCGCCACGGGCCAGACGGTGTTTGTCGAGCCGCTTGAAGCTATCGATCTGAATAACCGCCTGGTCCAGCTGTCCGAAGAAGAGCTCGTCGAGATTTCGCGGATTCTCGCGGAGCTGACCGCGCGGCTGCGTGGTGATCGTGGACCGCTCGCATTCGCGGCGCAAGAGATCGCCCATCTCGATTCGATTTTTGCGCGCGCCCGGTTTGCGCGCGCGCTCGATTGCGTGATGCCCTCGTTCAGCGGCGGGAATTTTCTGCGTCTCGACTCAGCCCGTAATCCGGTGCTGGAAGCGAAGCTGCGGCCGCTGGGACGCAAAGCGGTTCCGTTATCGCTGACGCTCGGCGGCGACGAAACGGTGATGGTAATCAGCGGGCCGAACACCGGCGGCAAGACCGTGGCGTTGAAATCGGTCGGCCTGGCTGCGTTTTCCGCGCAATCCGGAATTCCAGTGGCCGCCGATCGCGCCGAGATGCCGGTGTTCGATCGTGTGCTGGCCGACATCGGCGACGAGCAATCCATCGCCGCCGACCTCTCGACTTTTTCCGCGCACGTAATGAATCTGAAATCGATGCTGGAGACCGCGACGGATCGGTCGCTGATTCTGGTCGATGAGATGGGCACCGGCACGGCGCCGGAAGAAGGCGCGGCGCTGGCCGTGGCGCTGCTCGAAGAATTTCGCAAGCTGCGGGGGTTGACCATCGCCACCACGCATCACGACCGGCTGAAATCCTACGCTTCGACCACGCCCGGCATCGTCAATGCGGCGATGGAATTCGATCAGGAAAATCTGCGGCCGACGTACCGCCTGCTGGTCGGAGTTCCCGGAACATCCAGCGGAATTGAAATCGCCCGCAGGCTAGGACTTCCGGAGCGCGTGGTGGAATATGCGCAGGCCAGCCTCTCGCCGGAATCGCGGGAAGCGCGCGATTTGATTGCGTATCTGCATCGCAGCCGCGACGAGATGGAAGAAATCAAACGCCAATCGCGGGAAGAATTGGCTCAACTGGAATCGGAGCGCCGTTCGCTGCGGGGCGAATGGGCCGACCGCCAGAAAAAACGCATCGCGGAGCTGGAGCGAAATTTTCAGGAAACGGTCAAACGTCTGGAAGGGGAAGTGGCGCGGGTCACTGCCGACGTGCACGACCGCCAACTGCAAGGTCAGCTGGAGAAACAAGCTGGCAAGCGCATCACGAAATTCGTTGCAGAAGCGCGAGCGGATTCCAACGCCGCCGTAGTCGAGACCCTGGCTTCGTCGCAGGCCGACCTGGGCGTTTCACCCGCGGCTCAGCCAAAACCCATCGAAGCGGATCGGCTTTCCACCGGTATGCGCATCAATGTTAAAAATTTCAAACAGCCGATCGTGTTCCGACGGCAGGACGGGCGCATGGCCGAAGTGGAAGCCGGCCCGTTGCGCATGCGCATCCCGCTGAGCGACATTATCGGGATTTCGGGCGAAATTCCGAAAGCGTCGAAGCCGGAACGCGGCGCCGCGACGCGCACTCCGGGAGTGACCGTGCAGTCGCGGCCGACGGAAGAATCCAAGGAAACGGAAATCAACGTGATCGGCAACACGGTTGAAGAAGCAACCGAGCGTGTCGATAAGTTTCTGGACGTAGCGGCCCTCGCCGGCCAGCCCTCCGTGCGCATTATCCACGGCCATGGAACAGGAGCACTCCGACGCGGCCTCGCACAATTCTTGTCCGCGCACCCGCTAGTAGAGAGCATCCGGCACGAAGCGGAAGACCATGGCGGTACTGCAATCACCATTGCTGAGTTGAAAGGCTGAGGCAAAAAATGCTAGAGATGCAATCACTCACTTCGATTTTTGTTTTTCGGGTCAGGAACGTTGGCTGAAGCGGGATCATTCGCGGATCGCGTCAAGCAGCAGGCGGACATTGTCCGGGTCATCGGCGAATACGTGCGGCTGAAGAAAAGTGGGCAGAATTTCAGCGGCTTGTGCCCGTTCCATCAGGAAAAAACTCCTTCTTTCAGTGTCAGCCCGGTGAAGCAGATGTATTACTGTTTCGGTTGCGGCAAAGGCGGCGACGTTTTTCAGTTCGTGATGGAACTGGAAAAATCGCCGTTCCCCGAGGCGGTGCGTACTGTCGCCGAAAAGTGCGGGATCGCCATTCCCAAGCCTCGGGAACGTTCTCCGGAAGAGCGTCGCGAAAATCAGCAGCGCAGTGCACTGGTCGAGATGCACCGCGAAGCCGCAGCTTTTTTTGCGAAACATTTGATCCAAAGCCCCGAAGGCAAAGCCGCGCTCGGCTATCTGGAAGATCGGGGCCTGGACCACGAGTCGATTACCCGGTTCGGCCTAGGCTTCGCCTCCTCCGGTGGAGACACATTATTCCGGGCGTTAAAATCGAAATTCGCCGAAAAGGATCTGGAAGTCTCGGGCCTGGTCGGCCGGGATCAGAGCGGACGCTTTTACGACCGTTTTCGGCGCCGCATCATGTTTCCGATATCGAATGAAGCGGGGAAGGTGATCGCGTTCGGCGGCCGCGCCATGGGCGACGACATGCCGAAATACCTGAACTCGCCGGAAACTCCCATCTACTCGAAAAGCACGGTCCTCTATCATCTTGACCGCGCCAAGGAAGCGCTGCGCCATAGCGATTTCGCGGTGCTGGTCGAAGGTTACATGGACGCCATCGCGGTGGCCCGAGCGGGCATTGGGAACGTGGTGGCCAGCTGCGGAACCAGCCTGGCTGAATCGCAAATCAAATTGCTCAGCCGGTTCACCCAACGCATCGTGGTGAACTACGACCCGGACACTGCCGGCCAGGCGGCTACCGAACGCTCGTTGACGCTGCTGCTCGAAAAAGAATTCGATGTGCGCGTGCTGGCGCTGCCGGGCGGCGCGGATCCCGACAAATTCATAAAAGAGAAAGGAGTGGAGGCGTATGCCAAGCTGCTGGTCCAGTCGCCGCCATACCTGGACTATTTGATCGGCCGAGCCCGGTTGATGGACCGCACCACGGCGCAAGGTAAGGTCGCGGCGCTGAATTTTCTGATGCCCTACGTGCAGCGCCTGCCGAACCGGCTGCTGCGCTCCGAGTGGGCTACGCGAATCTCGTCCGAATTACGGGTCGACGAGCCGGTATTACGCGAAGCTCTGCGGATTGCCGCCAATGAGCGCCGCAGCGAGGTAAAACCGAAAGCCGTGCTGCTGACGCCCGCGATCAAACGCGCCGAAAGGCAGTTGATCAAGATGCTTTTCGAAGCTGCGGAATTTCGCGAAAGGCTGGCGCAGGAAATCGCGCTGGCGAATCTACATCACGGCCTGGAGACGCGAAATATTTTCGAAGCGCTGATTTCCGCGCTGGCCGCCGGCGAAATTCCCGACGCTTCGGCACTGAGCAGCCGCCTGGACGACAAAGATCGCCGGCTGATTTTCGAAATTCTTTTTGAGGCGCTGCCGGAAGGGAGCTGGGACGACGCCGAAAGCTGCCTGAATTTTCTGCGGAACCTGCCGGTGACCGAGGAACTGGCGACCCTACAGCGCCAGATCGAAGCCGCCCCACCAGCCGATGAAATGAAGCGGTTGATCGTGCGCCGGATGGAATTGCTGCGGCAACTCTCCAGCCAGCGGGAGCTGGACAAAAACCTGCCAATCCAGTAACTTACGGCGATTCATTTGACGCCGGGCCGGGCGGTATTGTATATTTGCAAGGTTTTGGATGAAACGGGTGGCACCCGTAGCGCATCAAATGGAAGGGTTTAGATTTTCAGGCAGCGAAGAGGGTAGGGTTAGACGGGCGCGGAATCGGCAGCGGGTTCGGAAATCGTCCTAAATATCCAGTTTTAAATGCTGTTTGACAGAAGCCGGGCCGGGGTGTCTAAACGCCGGCCAATTTTTATTTGGAATATTTGTATTTTTGCGTTGCGTGGCGCATTGCCTGACCTCTCGGCAAGGGGGAAAGTGTGACGGTAGCTCTCGAAGAAAAATACGATCAGGTACGACAACTTATTGCGATGGGCAAGGAGCGCGGGTATCTCCTGTATGACGAAGTGAACGATATCCTGCCGCCGGAAGTCCATTCCTCGGAAGAAATTGACGACCTGCTTTCCACGTTTGAACGTTACGGCATCGACGTTTACGAAGATCTTTCGAGCGCGAAAGCGGCGCTGGCTGCCGCCGATCCTTCGGATTCCGCTGAACCGGTAAAAGAAGTCGAACATGTCGCTTCTGAAGACGGCGAACTGGATCTGACACCCGGCTCGTTGGAAAAAACCAACGATCCGGTGCGCATGTACCTGCGCGAAATGGGTACGGTTCCGCTGCTGACCCGCGAAGGGGAAGTGGCGATTGCCAAGCGCATCGAACGCGGACAGTTGCTGGTGTTGAAAACGATTACCCGCGCCCCGCTGATTTTGAAAGAGCTGCTGCAAGTCGGGGAAGACCTTCGCAATGGTTCCCGTTCGATCAAGGAAATTGTCCAGTTTGACGACGAAGAACTTACTGAAGAAAAAATCGAAGCGAAGACCAAGGCTACCCTCAAACAGATTGATGGTGTAGCCAAGCTTTACCTGCTGGCTCTC